>ENA-OVUE01000050-OVUE01000050.1-sediment-metagenome-genome-assembly--contig:-NODE-50-length-10066-cov-2.604565_pt1 | contig 10066 bp, 7 predicted proteins | sample MGYA00250100_ERZ650196 | MGnify/ENA primary metagenome ERZ650196 (study PRJEB26732, sample SAMN07258975) | sediment metagenome | biome: subtidal zone; feature: saltmarsh; material: sediment | place: USA... | reverse complement strand
CCCTTGCCAAGGATCGCAACGCCGCAATGGCCGGGTGGAGGCGCTCCCCGCGGGCGGGCCAGGAAGCGCTCATCCGCTGCGTTACGCCTCTTGGAAAGGGAATGGCCCTTCCCGGCGAGGCAGCCTCGCCTAGAGCGCCTACTCTTGGTGCGGCTAAGCGCTTCCTGGCCCGCTGAATGGGTCAATATCAGTGGCGGGGTACACTAGATGCCGCCGCATTATATCGAACAACTCCTGCAACAGCGCATGGGTCTGCACAGCGCAACGGTGGGCAGCAGCACCGTCGCGCGCGCCGTCGAGCAGCGCATGCGCGCCTGCAGCATCGAAACAGTAAACGAGTATCGGGACATTGTGACCCACTCCGATACCGAACTCGACGCATTGATTGAAGCGGTCGTCATTCCGGAGACCTGGTTTTTTCGCGAAAAGACCGCGTTCCGGGCGCTCAGTGACTGGCTCCGGAACGAATGGATACCCAACAGAGCGGGAGCCGCGGTTTTGCGCATACTCAGTGTGCCGTGCTCCAGCGGCGAAGAACCCTATACCCTGGCAATGTGCCTGGCCGAGTGCGGCATTGGGGCAAACGAGGCACGCATCGATGCCGTCGATATCAGCAGCATCAACCTGGAGAAAGCGCGCCAGGCCCGCTACGGACGCAACTCGTTCCGCGGTGACGACATCCTTTACAGGGACCGCTACTTCGAGTATCAGGCGCCGTATTACCAGCTGAGCAACGCTGTCCGGCAACGGGTGAATTTCCAGCGCGGCAATATACTGGAGAACGAATTCACCAGGGATCGCTCGCCCTACCACGTGATCTTCTGCCGCAACCTCCTGATCTACTTCGATCGGCCCACCCAACACCGGGCGATCGACCAGCTTGAACAGCTGCTAACGGAAAGCGGCCTGCTGTTTCTCGGCCATTCCGAAACCAGCTTGTTGCAGCAACGCTGCTTTGCGCCGCTCCCGTATGAACGCTGCTTCGGCTTCCGGCGTGAACGCGCAGTCGCCCCGCCCCCCGCCGCGTCCTGCACGCCACCACGCCCGGCCCGGGGTCGTCGGCCCGTCAGGACGCGCGCACCGGTGCCGGCCCCGTTTTCCGCAGTCACAACCGGGGCCGTCCCGGCCAGTGCTGCGGTTTCAGCACCGGATCCGGAAGCGTTGCTGGCGCGGGCGTTTCAGCTTGCAGATCAGGGTCACATGGACGAAGCGGCAGCCTGCTGCGAGTCCCTGCTGACGGTAAACGCCTACCAGGCGGACGCGCACTTTCTGCTGGGCGTCATCCGTGAGGCGGCCGGTAACACGCGCGCCGCCGAACAGATGTTCCGCAGAGCGGTTTACCTGCAGCCGAACTACTACGAAGCACTGGTGCACCTGAGCGTGATCTGCGAACGAAGCGGCGATCCGGACGGCGCGCGACGATACCTTGAACGCGCAGCACGCGCCCAGTCCCGTCAGCCGCAATCGGGGGCTGCAAAATGACTGCAGCGGCACCCGCCAAGCCGGCACGACTCGACGACTGCTGGAACCGCATCGGAGTATGGAGCCCCGAGCGCGCCAGCTGCCCGGAACTGCAGCAGGTGATCCACTGCCGGAACTGCGATCGATACTCCAGTGCCGGCCGGTCGATGCTGGAACACCCCATGACGGCGGACTACCGCGAGGAGTGGACAGAACGCCTGGCGTCGGCCAGACAGACCCGGCAAAGCGGATCCGGCGCGCTGCTCCTGTTCCGACTCGGCGACGAGTGGTTGGGACTCGACTGTCGGCACGTGCAGGAAGTCAGCGAGATGCGCTCCATTCACAGCCTTCCCCACAGGACCAACTCACTGGTGAAGGGAATTGTCAATATCCGCGGCGAGCTCAAACTCTGTGTTTCCATCGGTTCGCTGTTGCAGCTCGAAAAGTCAGAGGAAGACTACCGCGTCGACCACGAAATTCACCAACGGATGATCCATATCCTGAAGGACGATCAGAGTTTCGTGTTTCCGGTCAGCGAAGTGCACGGCATCCACCACTACCCGGAAAACGCTCTCAAGCCGGCGCCAGCGACGCTGTCCAAATCGGGCCAGAGTTTTACCGCAGGCGTGCTGTCCTGGAAGCAGCGCCACATCGGCGTGCTGGACCACGAGCTGCTCTTCTATGCCTTGGCCAAGGGGCTCGAATGAGCGACGAACTCAGCAACTTTTCGATGCTGGAGTTGTTCCGCCTGGAAGTCGACAATCAGGCGGCAATCCTCAACGAAGGACTGCTGGCGCTGGAGCACGGCAACCAGTCGGCGCAACAACTGGAGGCCTTGATGCGTGCTGCACACTCGGTCAAGGGCGCTGCACGCATGGTTGGCAACGACGATGGCGTGCTGCTCGCGCATGCCATGGAAGACAGTTTTGTAGCCGCCCAGAGCGGCGCGCTGCAGCTCGGCGACCGCCACGTCGACCTGTTGCTCAAAGCCGTAGACCAGCTGCTCGCCATTTCCCGCCATGAGCAGGACAAGGCGGAAATCGAGCGCCTGGCGCAGCGGCTGCGCAACCCGGAGCAAGCGAGCGACCACGCCGCGCCTGGCGAAGCGGACGCGGTACATCATCGTCAATCGATGCCTGAACCGGCCCAGTCGCTGTCGGCCGGCGCTAGCGCCGTTGAGCCGGCACCCGCCGCAAGCCCCTCCCCCGCGTTGCCCAACCGCAATGTGGACCCCACGCTTCGCGTGCCCGGTGCCGCGGCCAGGGCCGATGCCGTGCGAGTGAGCTCGGAGAGTCTCAACCGGCTGGTGGGACTGGCCGGGGAAGTGCAGGTGGAGTCGCGCTGGCTGCGGCCGTTTGCCGAAGCGCTGTTGCAGATCAAGCACCGACAGGCGGAGCTGGTGGGGCTGCTCGACCAGCTTCACGACCGCCTGTACGCGACCAGCGTCGACGAGTACAGCCGTGCACTGGCCAGCGATATACAGAGCAAAGCGAACCGTTGCCGGCATTCACTGGGTGATCAGCTGGTGGAACTTGACGCATTCGATCGGCGCATGGACGGGCTCGGTAAGCGGCTGCACACCGAAGTTATCGTCAGCCGCATGCGTCCGTTCGCCGATGCCACACGCGGCTTTCCACGCATGGTGCGCGATCTGTCCAGGCAGCTGGGCAAACAGGTGGAGCTCAGGATCGAGGGTCTGAGCACCCAGGTCGACCGTGACATCCTCGAGCATATGGAGGCTCCGCTGAATCACCTGCTGCGCAACGCGCTGGACCACGGCATCGAGACGCCCGAGGAACGTCTGCGCGCAGGCAAACCTCCGGTGGCGACACTGACGCTGTATGCGGCACACAGCTCCGGCATGCTGACCATAACGGTTGCGGACGACGGCCGCGGCATAGATACCGAGCGACTGCGCCTGAGCGTGGTCGAAAAAGCCATGGTGACCCAGTCCATGGCGGCTGAGCTGTCCGAAACCGAACTGCTCGAGTTTCTGTTTTTGCCCGGCTTCTCCACGCGTGATCAGGTGACCGAAATATCCGGTCGTGGCGTCGGTCTGGATGTCGTTCAGAGCACCGTGCAGAGGATGCGCGGCATGGTGCGCGCCAGCAGCGAGCACGGTAAGGGGACCCGCTTCCATCTGCAGTTGCCGCTCACCCTCTCGGTGATCCGCGTCCTGGTGGTAGAGATCGGAGCCGAGCCTTACGCTATACCACTGGCTCGTATCGACCGCACGCTCAAACTCGACGTCGCGCGGGTCGATTCCCTGGAGGGGCGACAGTATTTCACCCTCGGCAACCAGCATGTGGGGCTGGTATTTGCCAGTCAGGTACTCGGGTCTGGCAGCAACGGTGAACCCGGGAGCAGTCTTCCCGTGGTGGTGCTGGGCGAACGGCTCAACCGCTCCGCGCTGGTGGTGGACCGGTTCGTCGGCGAGCGCTCGCTGGTGGTTCATCCGCTCGATTCACGCATCGGCAAAATAAAGGACATCAGCGCCGCCGGCCTGCTGGAAAACGGCGATCCCTGCCTGATTATCGATGTCGATGACATGCTGCGCTCCATCGACATTCTGGTGGCAGGCGGGCGTCTGAACCGGATTCAGGACAGTCAGCGCAATGTCCAGGCACAGGGCAAACATGTGCTGGTAGTGGACGACTCGATTACGGTGCGCGAAGTGGAACGCAACATGTTGGCTGCGCGGGGCTATCAGGTTGACGTTGCCGTTGACGGTATGGACGGCTGGAACGCCATACGCATGAACCGCTACGACCTGGTTATCAGTGACATCGATATGCCGCGCATGAACGGCTTCGAGTTTGTACAGCTGATCAAGCAGGACGAGCGCCTGCACGGCACCCCCGTCATGATTGTCTCCTACAAGGACCGCGAGGAAGACCGGCAGCGGGGCCTGGAGGCGGGCGCCGATTATTATCTGACCAAGGGCAGTTTCCACGATGAAACCCTCATCGAGGCGGTCGTGGACCTGATCGGTAAAGCGGAGTAAAGCTGTCCATGTTGAAGATCGGTATTGTCAACGATTCGCTGATGGCGGCGGAATGCCTGCGACGGGTGGTCAATCGCGTAGCGGCTTATCAGCTGCTATGGGTCGCCTACAACGGTCATGAGGCGTTGCGCTACTGCAGGCAGAACTGCCCGGATGTCATTCTGATGGATCTCATCATGCCGGAGATGGACGGCATCGAGGCAACCCGCAGAATCTGTGCCGAGTTCAGTTGTGCAATTCTGGTGGTAACCGCCACCGTCCACGGACACGCCGGGCGCGTATTCGAAGCCATGGGAGCGGGTGCGCTGGACGCCGTCAACACGCCGGTCCTGGGGAACGCCGGTCAGGGCGAAGGTGAGGATATCCTGGTCCGCAAGATCAACACCATCGCCAAGCTGTTGCGTGGAAAACCGCTGGTACGGGGCGCGAGCGTGCCGCGCCCGGAGACTGCGCGCCCGGCCGACGCGCGTACCCCTGCGCTGATCGCGATCGGGGCCTCGACCGGCGGTCCCTCCGCGCTTACCAAGTTGCTGCGGGACGTACCCGCGGACCTGCCCGCCGCGCTTGCTATCGTGCAACATGTGGACGAGCAGTTCATGCCCAGCTTCATCAACTGGCTGAACGATCACACCCCGTTGCCGGTGCGCGCGGCGCGGCCCGGAGACCGCTTCGAAGCCGGTACCGTGCTGGTGTGCGGCCGCGGCGACCATTTGTTGCTGAGCACCGACGCAACCCTTGCCTACAACCCGGAGCCGACGGGTGTCGCGTACCGCCCGTCGGTCGATGTCTTCTTTGAAAGTCTTTCACAAACCTTTAATAATCAGGCTCTTGGGATTCTTCTCAACGGTATGGGCAGAGATGGCGCAGCGGGACTCAAGGCTATGCGACAGCGCGGTTGGCATACTATCGCTCAAGACCAGGAAAGTTGTGCCGTTTACGGAATGCCGAAAGCCGCAATGGAAATAGGTGCGGCCGTTGAGATTCTGCCCTTGGGGGAAATCGGGCCGGCCGCGGTCAAATGGGCAGACAACGTCTCGCAAGGGGGACGGCGGATTCGGACATCAGAATGACGACGGAAACCGAACAGCTTGGGGAAGCACCGGCCGCCCAGAGTGATAACTGGGCGGTAGTCTTGCTGGTCGATGACCAGGCCCTGATCGCAGAAGGTATCCGGCGCATGATGGCGGACCAGCCGGATATCCACTTCCACTACTGCGCCGACCCCAGGCAAGCCATACAGCAAGCTGTCAACGTCAAGGCGACCGTGATTCTTCAGGACCTGGTGATGCCGGATGTGGATGGCCTGACCCTGGTTCGCTTCTACCGCAACAACCCGGCGACCCGCGACATTCCGGTTATCGTGCTGTCCAGCAAAGACGATCCCAACGTCAAGAGCGACGCCTTCTATCAGGGCGCCACCGACTATCTGGTGAAGCTGCCCGAGAAGGTCGAGCTGCTGGCACGGATTCGCGCCCACACCAAGAGCTACCTGGCGCAGCGGGAGCGCGACGAGGCGTTTGTCACGCTGAGAAAATTGCAGCAGCAATTGGAAAAAATGAACACCGAGCTGACGCGCAGCAACAATGAACTGCAGCGCCTGTCAACCCTTGACGGCTTGACGGGTGTCGCAAACCGCCGCCAGTTCGACGAAGTTCTGGAACGCGAATGGCGACGCGCCACACGTTCGGAGGCCCCGCTGTCCCTGATCTTCGCGGATATCGATTTCTTCAAGCGCTACAACGACCGTTATGGGCATCAGGCGGGCGATGATTGCCTGAAACAGGTCGCCGCCGCCCTGCAGCAGACGGTCCACCGCCCCGCCGACCTGGTCAGCCGCTACGGCGGCGAAGAGTTCGTCATTGTGCTTCCCGAGACGGCCGCGGACGGCGCGCTTGCGGTGGCCGAAAAAGTACTGAACAGCATAGCCAGACTGGCCATTCCGCACGCCGCATCGGCGGTCGCCGAACGCCTCACACTCAGCATCGGCGTCGCGACACACTGCCCGGCCCGGGATGAGCCGGCGGAAAACCTGGTCGGCGCCGCCGATGAGGCGCTGTACCGCGCCAAGGAGCACGGCCGCAACCGCATAGAAGTGGCGTCAGAACAGGCCACACCTGGCGAGTCACGGACGCTGACAGACGGTTAGAACCCCCCCCCGCGATGCGTGTATCATAGGCGCCTGTTCTAGCAGGAGCGTGCCATGACATTTGTAGTGGGTGAAAATTGTATCAAGTGCAAATACACCGATTGCGTCGAAGTCTGCCCGGTGGACTGTTTTCATGAGGGCCCCAACTTTCTGGTCATCGACCCCGAAGAGTGCATCGACTGCACACTTTGCGAGCCGGAATGCCCTGCTGAAGCCATTTTCCCGGAAGACGATCTGCCCGAGGACCAGGCGGCGTTTCTGGAGCTGAACGCCGAGCTGGCGCAAATCTGGCCGGTGATCAGCGAGCAAAAGGACGCGCCGGCGGATGCCGACGAGTGGAACGGCAAACCCGGCAAACTGGACCTGCTGGAGCGTTGAGTTCGCACCCCCGAATAGCGGCCGTCAGTGATCGCGCCAGCATCGAAAACAAGCCGGATAACCCTGGTGCCGTTCGGCCAGGACCCGCTGGTCTGGACAGCGCAGCAGATTCTCGATCACTACCAGAAGTGCTTACCGGATCTGAGCACCTGCCAGATCCTGGTGGCAGAGGATCGCTGCGCCCCCCGGCTGCGCACCGAACTCCTTCGACAAGCCGGACAACGCGGATTCGGCGCACTGCTGGGTCCCTCTATCGAGCGTCTTGATCAGTGGTTTGACCGCGTCAGCGCGGTCGGGCGGACCATTCTGAATCGCCCCGCCCAGGAACTTGTGCTCGCCGACGCTCTGCGTGATGCCGCCCCGATTTATGCCGACACCGACCCCTGGCTGTTGGCCGAACAACTGCTTACATTGTTCGCTGAAATAACCCGCTACGACGTACCGGTCGCCGCTGAACTGGAACGTTTCGAAGCGATGCTGAGTAACTGTTATGCGCTTGGCGAATCGCATACGCTGCTGCAGCAGGAAGCCGGCATCCTGCACACCCTGTGGCACGCCTGGCAACAGCAGCTCGCCGCGGACCAACTGCTCGACCCGGCGTCCGCCTATCGCCAGCAGCTGCGCGACGGCAAGCCACCTGACGGATCGACCCTGTGGCTCGCAGGCTTCACGCAATTGACGCCGGCGGAAGCGAACTGGCTGCGCGCTCTGCTCGAAAACGGCGCTGCCCGGCTGATACTGCACGGCGGCGCCGGGCAGCACGGGTACCATCCCGACGCTCCCCTGACCGAGATTCTCGAGCGACTCGAGGTCAAGGTTTCCGGACCCGTCAGCGTCGAGCCGGACGCTTTGGCTGACTTCGTTGCGACGCTGTTCGAGGCATCGGAGGACAACCTGAAAGTGCGCGCACAGCGCTTTGCCCGGCTGCATCCACAGGACCCTGTCTGCGACCGGCTGAGTATCGTGCGCGCCGATGACCCGGAGCACGAGGGCCAGACGGTGGCGCTGCAAATCCGGCGCTGGCTGCTCGAGGGTCGGCAGCCGATTGCGCTGGTAACAGAGGACCGACGCATCGCACGCAGAGTCCGCGCCCTGCTGGAAGCATCCGCTATCCAGCTCGACGACCCCGGCGGCTGGGCGTTGTCCACCACCAGCGCCGCAGCGACCCTGGAGCGCTGGCTGGAAACCGTCGAGGAGGACTTTGCCGCCGGGCCGCTGCTGGATGTGCTCAAATCCCCTTTTGTCAGCTTTGCCGCACGCGATGTGCATCTCGGACAGGTGCGCCGCCTCGAACAGGATATCATCCTGCATGAAAACATCGCGCGCGGACTGCGACGCTACCGTCACCACCTGGATAAGCGCAGCGAACGCCTTCCCGATTGGTCGGAACCCACGCGCCAGGCGCTGCACCGTATACTCAACCTGCTGGATCACGCCGCGAGCCCGCTGGTGGCGTTGCTCGGCGGCAAACATCCCGCGCAGGACTTCCTCGCCGCCCTGCGGGCCAGCCTGGAGGAGCTCGGCGCCTGGGACGCGCTCGCAGGCGATGCGGCGGGCCTGCAATTGCTGGAGGCGCTGGAGGGCCTGTATCAGGCCGGCGGGCATTCCCGCGTGCAGCTGGACTGGCCGGAGTTCCGGGCCTGGCTGGGGCGCCATCTGGAACGCACCACCTTTCAGCCGCCGACCTCGGCCAGCCCGGTGCAGCTGTTCACCCTGGAGCAAACCCGTCTGCAACATTTCGCTGCAGTCATCATCGCTGGCTGCAGTCGTGAGCAGCTGCCGGGTACGCCGGCCGGTCAGGCGTTTTTCAATCAGCGGGTGCGCGCCGAGCTTGGTCTGCCCACCTGGTCCCAGTCGGCCGCCACCAAGCTGCATCATTTCTGCCGTGTTCTGCACGCTGCACCGCAGGTGCTCCTGACCTGTCATCGCGAACAGGATGGTGAGCCGGTCAGCGCCAGCCCGTGGCTCGACCTGCTGGATATTTTTTACTCCACTGCCTACGGAACAACGCTCGAGAACCTTGCGCTCAAAGCGCTGGCAGACCGGCCTGAGGTGCGTCCCGCGGCTCCCGACCCGGCGGCTCTTCCAGGCCCGGCGCAACGACCGGCGCCGCGGCTGGAAGCGGCCATCCAGCCACAGCGCTGGTCCGCCTACACGCATCAGCGACTGATCGACTGCCCGTACCGCTTTTTTGCCGCCGACGCCCTGAACCTTAAACCACAGGATGAAATCCGCGAAGCGCTGAGCAAGAGCGATTACGGTTCGCTGGTGCATCGCATCGTCCAGGCATTCAACAGCGAGGTGCCCGGACTGCCCGGCCCCTGGGCCGGTGCACTCACGCGCGCAGACTCTGAGCCCGCGGGTGCGTTGCTGAGACGCATCAGTGCAGCGGTATTCGAGCCGGCTATCAATGACAATTTCCAGGCGCGCGGCTGGTACCGGCAGTGGCTCAGAGTTCTGCCGCATTATCTCGACTGGGAAATACAGCGTCGCAGCGAGTGGCAACCGCTCAGCACTGAACTCAAAGTAGACAAGGCGCTCAGCAAGCATCTGAGTATCAGCGGCCGCATCGATCGCCTGGATCAGCGCGCCGGCAACATTGCCCTGCTCGACTACAAGACCGGGCGCCCACCGCGCTCCGAAGAGGTCTTGTGCGGTGAAGCGGTACAACTGCCCAGTTATGCATTGCTGATAGACAAACCCGTAGTGCAACTCGACTATCTGGAGTTCACCAGGGACAAGGTGAGTGCAACCACCTGTGCCGCGGGCGAGACACTGAATGCATTGCTCAGCCAGATCGTCCAGCGACTGACTCTGCTCACCGATGCGCTGCACCACGCTGCGACCCTACCGGCATGGGGAGATGTCCGCACCTGCGCATACTGCGAATTCGGCGGCGTCTGCCGGCGCGAAATGTGGTCGCACCACGAGTCCGGTGATGACTGACACGCCGCTTGCCACACGGCCGGACCGCAGCTTCAGCGTGCTGGCATCGGCCGGCACCGGCAAGACCTGGCAGCTGGTGGCCCGGCTTACCCGGCTGTTATTGCACGGCGCAAAGCCAGACAGCATTCTGG
>ENA-OVUE01000049-OVUE01000049.1-sediment-metagenome-genome-assembly--contig:-NODE-49-length-10138-cov-2.063513_pt1 | contig 10138 bp, 5 predicted proteins | sample MGYA00250100_ERZ650196 | MGnify/ENA primary metagenome ERZ650196 (study PRJEB26732, sample SAMN07258975) | sediment metagenome | biome: subtidal zone; feature: saltmarsh; material: sediment | place: USA... | reverse complement strand
GGACGGCTCGCCGCCTGCTTTCTCGACAGCTGCGCGACCCTAGGCCTGCCGGTCACCGGTTACGGCCTGCGCTACGAGTACGGGATGTTCCACCAGCACATCGACAACGGCTACCAGATCGAGGACCCCGATCACTGGATGCGTGACGGCCACCCCTGGGAAGTGGAACGACCCGAGTATACCCAGACCGTGCGCTTTGGCGGCCGCACCGAACATTTCACCGATCACCGCGGACGCCGCCACACGCGCTGGGTAGAAACCTGCGACATCCTAGCGGTGCCCTATGACGTCCCGGTCTCGGGATACCGCAACGAAATCGTCAACACCCTGCGACTGTGGTCGGCCTCGGCCACCGATGAATTCAACTTGGTCGACTTCAACGCCGGCGACTATGCCGAAGCAGTGGCAAGCAAGAACCAGGCTGAAAACATCACCATGGTTTTGTACCCCAACGACGCCAACGAGAACGGCAAGCAGTTGCGTCTGCGCCAGCAGTATTTCCTGACCTCGGCGAGTCTGCAGGACGTCTTCCGGCAGTGGGGTGATCGGCCGCTTTCCGAGTTCGCCGAGGGCAACGTCTTCCAGCTCAACGATACCCATCCGAGTATTGCCATTGCAGAGATGATGCGCATCCTCATGGACGACGAAGACAAGCGACTGGATTGGAACCGGGCCTGGAGTATCACCACGCACTGCATGGCCTATACCAACCACACGCTCTTGCCGGAGGCGCTGGAGCGCTGGCCGGTGCGTCTGTTCGAGCAGATGCTGCCTCGCCTGCTGGAGATCATCTACGAGATCAACGCGCGTTTCCTCGCCGAGGTTTCGCAGCGCTGGCCCGGCGATACCGAGCGCCTGCGCCGCCTGTCGCTCATCGAGGAAGGTCCCACGCCCATGGTGCGCATGGCCTATCTGGCCATCGTCGGCAGCTTTTCGGTCAACGGCGTGGCGGAGCTGCATTCGCGTCTGCTGAAAGAAGGGCTGTTCCAGGATTTCTACCAGCTGTGGCCGGGCAAATTCAACAACAAGACCAACGGCGTCACGCAGCGGCGCTGGCTGAGCCTGTGCAACCCCGGCCTGTCCGGGCTGATCAGCGAACACATCGGCGACGGCTGGGTCACCAGACTGGACGAGCTGCACAAACTGGCCCCCTATGCCGAGGACGCCAGGTTCCGGCAGCGCTGGCGCGAAGTGAAGCTGGCCAACAAGCAGCGCCTGGCGGAGCTGGTGCAACGCGAAAGCGGCGTACTGATCGATACCTCGGCGCTGTTCGATGTGCAGGTCAAGCGCATCCACGAGTACAAACGCCAGCTGCTCAACGCGCTGCACGTCGTCCATCTCTACAACCGCATCAAGCGCGGCGATGTGAGTGACTGGACCCGGCGTTGCGTGCTGGTGGGGGGCAAGGCGGCCCCCGGTTACGCCATCGCCAAGAATATCATCAAGCTGGTCAGCAACATCGCCAGGGTGGTCAACAGCGATCCCGAGGTGGGTGACCTGCTCAAAGTGGTGTTTCTGCCCAATTACCGGGTTTCTGCCATGGAGGTGATCTGCCCCGGGGCGGATCTGTCCGAGCAGATCTCCACGGCCGGCAAAGAAGCCTCCGGCACCGGCAACATGAAGTTCATGATGAACGGAGCCGTCACCATCGGCACCCTGGACGGCGCCAATATCGAAATCCTGGAAGAAGTCGGCGCGGACAATTTCTTCCTGTTCGGCCTGAATGCCGAACAAGTGACCGAGACACGCCGTGATTACCGCCCCAGGGACATCATCGCCGCCGACCCGGACCTCAATGCGGTCATGCGGCTGCTGGAAAGCGGGCATTTCAACCGCTTCGAGAAGGGCCTGTTCGATGACATCATCCACTCCGTCACCAGCGCCCACGACCCGTGGCTGACGGCGGCCGATTTCCGCAGTTTCGTCGACGCCCAGGAGCGCGTGTCCGCAGCCTACCGCGACCCGGAGCGCTGGACGCGCATGAGCATCCTCAACACGGCGAGCAGCGGCAAGTTCTCCACCGACCGGACCATGCTCGACTACAACCGCGCGATCTGGCGACTGTCACCGGTGGCGCCCGCGCCGTTGTGAAGCGCGGACGCGCCCCTGCCAGGTAAGTCAAAACATTGGCAGAAACTCCCGGCCAGGGCGTGCCGCGTAAGCTGGCGCCGGTCCCCTGTGCAAGCGGCCCGCAATGCTGCACAATACGGGCCGGCTCGCTCCTTGCCTCGCTTGTGTTGAAAACCTGATCTGATCTTTCGTGATGCTGTCCCTGATACGCCGATACCGATTAGCCGCCATTGTCCTGGTTGCCGCTCTGGGCGCGGGCTTGTCTGCCTGCTCGCTGCCGGGCGGTTCGCGCGACGCGTCCTCCGAGGCCCCGGCCAGCCCGCGCCAGGTCGATATCTTTTTCGCCACCGACCGGGCGCCCGACCCTGACAGTGGCCAGTATTTCGGTACCGAGCGCGGCGACCTGAGCTTCGGCATCACCCACGTGGGTATACCCCCAGGCCACCAGATGGGGCGCAAGGAGCAGCCCTCGGTGTTCAAGTTCCAGTGGTCGCCGGACGAGCACAAGCACATCAAGTTGCGCGACGTCCTGCGCCTGACCCGGGATGATTTTTTCCGTCGCCTGACCCGTGCGGTGGCCGAATCGCCGGATGGCAAAATCATGATTTTCGTGCACGGCTACAACATGGAGTTCGGACAGGCCAGCCGGGACCTGGCGCAGTTCGCCAATGACCTGAAGTTCAGTGGTCCGGCGCTGCTGTTCAGCTGGCCGTCGCAGGGCAGCCTGACCGGCTACACGATTGACGAAACCAACGCGGAGTGGGCGCAGGCCGACTTTGTGGAACTGCTCAACACCATGCTGGAAACCGTTGCGGCACGCAACGTCTACCTGGTCGCTCACAGTATGGGCAACCGCATCCTGGGGCGCGGCATGACCACCCTGGCCGGCGACCGCCTGCCGGGAGATCTTATCGTGTTCCGGGAAATCGTCATGATCGCCCCGGACGTCGATGCCGATGTGTTCCGCCTGGATATTGGGCCGCGGCTGGCGCGGACCGGCATTCATACCACCGTTTACGCCTCGTCCAACGACCGCGCGCTGATGGCGTCCAAGGCTTTCCACGGCTATGCACGCGCCGGAGACGCCGGCGAGGGCCTGCTGGTGGTCGAAGGCGTGGAGACGATCGACGCGAGCAGCGTCTCGGGCGGCCTGCTGGGGCACTCCTACTTCGCCGAGGACCGGCGCATTATGGAAGACATCTTTTCACTGCTGCAGACCGGCCAGCGCGCCGAGGAGCGGTTCGGACTGGAAGCCGTGGACGGCCCCGCCGGGCGCTACTGGACGTTCCGTAAATAGCCGCAGCGGACGCTGCCCTGCCGGCCCGGCGCCGGCGTTGTCACCGCGACCCACCGCTTTCCAGCCCCGCGTCGGCCTCGCGCAGCACACGCTGCCAGCGCTTGTCGCCCAAGTAGGCCCAGCTGGCCGGATCCTCCAGGATGTGTTGTTCGAAAAACGCGAGATAGCGCTGCACCACGGTGTCGACCTCGGCGGCCAGGATCGGCGCACCGAAGCGCACCCGGATGCGCGGCCCAAGCGAGCTGAAATACGCCGGCACCACCGGTATGCCGCGCCGCACCGCGACTTTGGCGGCCCAGGGCGCAAACCCGACCGACTGCCCGAACAGGGTTGCACGGCAGGCGGTGGCGCTGCTGTCGACGTTGTCGAGCGTCGCCGCTGCCACGCGTCCCGAGCCGAGCACCCGGAACAGGGCCCGCGACAGCTCGAAGGCGTTGCCGCCCCGCACCATCAGCACCTGCACCTGCATGCGCTCGAACATGTCCAGGGCGACCCGGGTGCGCGCAATGGTCGACGCGTTTTTCGCCACCACCAGCAGCGGAAAGGCCTGGTTGAGCGCCAACCCTGAAAACGCACTGGCGACGTTGTGCGGGACGGCCAGCACCACGCCACCGTGTTCGCGCACCAGGGTCCGTATCTTCTCCACGGCATCGGCGGGGACTTCGACGCGTCCCAGCACCGCCCCGATACCGCTGTGATAGAGGCGGAAATAGTTTTCCGCCACGCCAATGAAATTGGACAAATACTGGTGGTAGACCTGCTTCGGATCGTGCTCGCAGCCGCGTTGTGCGGCAATCCGGCACAGCCGCTCACAGGCCAGGCGCAGCGGGGTGTGCGGGCGCCGGTACAGCAGGCGCATGACCGCGACGATCAGGCGCACCTGGGCCATCGCCAGGGCCACCGGCGCGTGGCGCAGTGTCCAGTGCAGCATGGGGATAGCCAGCGACTTGAGGCGCGTACCGCTCAGCCAGGCCCTGCCGTGGCTGCGCTCGCCCTCCACCACCACCAGCTCACCGAGATAGAGTGCGGGTGAGCGCAGCGTAGCCGAGCGTGTCAGGGGGGTGTGGTCGCGAGCAGCCATTCCTGCGAGTCAGTTGAACACCGCCATCGGAGGCCTGAGACTACTGGAAACCCGGCGTGGCTGGCTAGAACCTGTCTCATTTAACCCCCCGCGGCCGCGAGCGTGGCGAATTTGCCCCATGGCGCGGCGCGCGTGGTACCGTTCATGCTGCAGGCGCGAACCGCAACACAGCCATGGGGCAAATTCGCCCGGTCCCCAGGGGGTTGCGTCCGAACTACCGGCCTGCGGTGTTGCAGCGTCTGCCCACCGGCCGACGACTGTGCGTCGCGCTGCGCCCGCAGGCCGGTATTTCGGACCGCAACGCGGCTCGCGCGCGAGTATGAGCAGGTTTCAGTGTACCCCGCATCTCTCACGGGGCGAGCGCGCCGATGACCGGACCCGACAAAACCCGTCGGTTTCTTGATCCGGCGCAAATCATTGCCAGACACAGGGTCTACACTGATGAGTGCAGTATCCCGCTCGACCTCGGCCGGCATCGGAACCAGGCCAAAGGGTCTGCTGTCCTAATAAGAAGGGTAGCGAGGGAACTGCACGCAGGCGTATTGAACGTACGGGCCTAACCATGACAGCACAAGCGCAATTTTCCATTGGACAGGTTGTTCACCACCTCAAGTTCGACTACCGCGGCGTGATCGTCGACGTCGACCCTGAGTTCGAGGGCAGTGACAGCTGGTACGATGAAGTCGCGCGCAGCCGCCCGCCCCGGGACAAGCCCTGGTACCATATCCTGGTCGATGACTCGGACCGCGTCACCTATGTAGCGGAACGCCACCTGGAGGCGGACGATTCCAGCGAACCCGTCACGCATCCCGCCATTGGCGCTTTTTTCACCGCTTTCGAGCACGGCAGTTACCGGCTGCGCCAACGCGCCAACTAGGGCACACCGGGATCAGGGACCACCGGGTTCGCCCGTTGCGCCGCCAGTCGGCCACAACGTTCTCCAGCTTGACAATCACTCACGGCAGAGCAATTTTGCAGTCGTCATGCCGGCACCGACTTACGCCTATACTTTTGCCCGCTAAGCGGGTAAAACTGCACCCCACGAGTCACAGGGAATTCGAGGATCAACTATGCAAAACGCGCACCTTCACGGCGACTTCGAACGCATTGTTCAGGCACGGCACCACGACCCGTTCGCGGTGCTGGGCAGACATCCGGAAGAGGACAAGGATCTGATCCGCGCCTACCTGCCAGGCGCGGACGAAGTCGTCATCGCCGAAGGCAACCTGCGCCTGGAACGCATCGGTGACAGCGACCTGTTCGAATGGGTAGGCAGCCGCGGCACGGTGCCGGACCGCTATCGCCTGATCTGGCGCGACGACGGCCACCGCGAGCACATCGCGCACGATCCCTACAGTTTCCCGCCCCAGCTCCAGGACTTCGACCTGCATCTGTTCGGGGAAGGCAGACACCGCCACGCCTATCGTTTCCTGGGTGCCCATCCGCACGAAATCGAGGGTATCGCGGGCGTGCTGTTCGCGGTGTGGGCGCCGAACGCGGAGCGCGTCAGTGTGGTCGGCGACTTCAACCAGTGGGACGGACGCCGCCACCCGATGCGGGTGCGTGGCGGCAGCGGCGTATGGGAACTGTTCATTCCCGACCTGGGGCCCGGCGGACTCTACAAATATGAAATCCGCAACCGCGACAGCGGCGAGATCGTCCTCAAGACCGACCCCTACGCGCAGGCCTATGAAGTGCGGCCGAGCACCGCATCGCTGATTCACCAGCCCTCCGGCTATGTCTGGCAGGACGGGGCGTGGATGGAGCAGCGCACCACTAGGGACTGGCAGCATACGCCGATGTCGGTGTACGAAGTGCACCTCGGTTCCTGGCAACGCGGCCCCGAAGGCGAGTTTCTCGGCTACCGCCAGCTGGCCGAAAAGCTGGTCGACTACGTCAAGAAAATGGGCTTCACCCACATCGAGCTGCTGCCCATTACCGAACACCCCTACGATCCCTCCTGGGGTTACCAGACCACGGGGTACTTTGCGCCCACCAGCCGCTATGGCACACCGGACGACTTCCGCTATTTCGTCGACTGCTGTCATCGCAACGACATCGGCGTACTGCTGGACTGGGTGCCGGCGCACTTTCCCAAGGACGCCTACGGCCTGGCGCGCTTCGACGGCACACCGCTGTACGAGCACGCCGACCCGCGCCGCGGCGAGCACCTGGACTGGTCGACGCTGATCTACAACTTCGGCCGCAACGAGGTGAAGAACTTCCTGCTCTCCAGCGCCGTGTACTGGCTGGAGGAAATGCACCTGGACGGGCTGCGCGTGGATGCTGTGGCCTCCATGCTGTACCTGGACTACTCGCGCAAGGAAGGCGAATGGATACCCAACCAGTACGGCGGGCGTGAAAACCTCGAAGCGCTGGATTTTCTGCGCGAACTCAACGTAGCGGTACACGAAGAACAGCCCGGGGTGCTGATGATCGCCGAGGAGTCGACCTCCTGGCCGCAGGTCAGCCGCCCCACCTGGACCGGCGGGCTCGGCTTCGACATGAAGTGGAACATGGGCTGGATGAACGACACCCTGCAGTACATGAGCCACGAGCCCATCCACCGCCGTTACCACCAGGACCTGCTGACCTTCAGCATGCTGTATGCCTTCACCGAGAACTTCATGCTGCCGTTTTCGCACGACGAAGTGGTGCACGGCAAGCAGTCGATGCTGAACAAGATGCCGGGCGACGAATGGCAGCGCTTCGCCAACCTGCGCGCGCTGTATACCTACATGTTCTGCCACCCGGGCAAGAAGCTGCTGTTCATGGGCACCGAGTTCGGACAGGGCCAGGAGTGGAACAGCACCCAGGTGCTGGACTGGTACGTGCTCGATTACGCCTTCCACCAGGGTGTCCTGCGGCTGGTCCGCGACCTCAACCGCCTGTACCGTGAGACTCCCGCCCTGTACGGCTACGAGTTCGACTGGCGCGGCTTCGAGTGGATCGACTGCCACGACTCGGAAAACTCGGTGCTGAGCTTCCTGCGCCGCTACGAAGACCAGTTCGTGGTGGTGGTGATCAACCTCACTCCCGTGCCGCGCGAAGGCTATCGTATCGGCGTACCGGCAGAGGGTGAGTGGCATGAGATCTTCAACTCCGATTCGAGCTACTACGGCGGCAGCAACCTGGGCAACGGCGGTCGAGCGCTGATCACCGAACAGCTGTCGTGGATGAACCAGCCACAGTCGCTGAGCCTGACGCTACCGCCACTGGCCGCTATCGTCCTGAAACTGAAATAAGCCTATGAACGGTGCGTCGACCGCGGTCTGGCCCGGCCAGCCGTTTCCGCTGGGCGCGTCCTGGGATGGCGAGGGTGTCAATTTCGCCCTGTTTTCGGAGCACGCGGAAAAGGTGGAGCTGTGTCTGTTCGACGCGCGCGGCCGGCGTGAGACCGCGCGTATCCCCATGCGCTGGCAGACCGACCAGGTATGGCACTGCTACCTGCCCGAAGCGCGCCCCGGCCAGCTGTACGGTTATCGGGTGTATGGGCCGTATGCGCCAGAACAGGGGCACCGCTTCAACCCCAACAAACTGCTGCTCGACCCTTATGCCCGCGACATCGCCGGCTCAGTGCGCTGGAACGACGCCCTGTTCGGCTACACCATAGGGCATAAGGCCGCCGACCTGCGGTCCGATCCGCGCAACAGCGCCCATGGCGTACCCAAGTCGCGTGTCATCGACACCACCTTCACCTGGGGCGATGACCGCCCGCTGCGCACGCCCTGGCACGATACCGTCATCTACGAGCTGCACGTCAAGGGGTTCACGGTGCAACACGCCGAGGTGCCGCCGCCCTACCGCGGCACCTACGCCGGGCTTGCCACCGAGCCGGTGATCGAACACCTGAAGCGGCTGGGCGTGACGGCCGTGGAGCTGATGCCGGTGCACAGCTTCATCAGCGACCGCCACCTGGTCAGCAACGGGCTCAGCAACTACTGGGGCTACAACAGTATCGGCTACTTCGCGCCGCACGCGGCCTATTCGGCCTCGGGCGAGGTCAGCGAATTCAAAACCATGGTCAAGCGGCTGCATTCCAACGGCATCGAGGTGATCCTGGACGTGGTCTACAACCACACCGCGGAGGGCAACCACCTGGGCCCCACGCTGTGTTTTCGCGGCATCGACAACGCGGCCTATTATCGCCTCGTGGCCGACGACCCGCGCTACTACATGGACTACACCGGCTGCGGCAACAGTCTCAACATGATGCACCCGCGCGTGCTGCAGCTGATCATGGACAGCCTGCGCTACTGGGTGCAGGAAATGCACGTCGATGGGTTCCGCTTCGACCTGGCGCCCACGCTGGCGCGCGAGGTGCACGCCGTCGACCGCTTCGGCGCCTTCCTGGACATCATCCACCAGGATCCGGTGCTGTCACAGGTGAAACTGATCGCCGAACCCTGGGACCTCGGCGAGGGCGGTTACCAGGTCGGCAACTTTCCGGTCGGCTGGACCGAGTGGAACGCCCGCTACCGCGACACGGTGCGCGCCTACTGGAAGGGCGAAGACAGTCTGATCGGCGAACTCGCCTACCGCATCACCGGTTCCAGCGACCTGTACGCCCACAGCGGCCGGCGTCCTTACGCCAGCATCAATTTCGTCACCTGTCACGACGGCTTCACGCTGCAGGACCTGGTCAGCTACAACCACAAACACAACAGCGCCAACGGCGAGGACAACCGCGACGGCGAAAACCACAATCTGAGCTGGAACATGGGCCGCGAGGGGCCGGCCGACCGCAACCTGCATCTGCTCAACGCGCGCCTGCAGCAGAAGCGCAATTTTCTCACCACCCTGCTGCTGTCCCAGGGCGTGCCCATGCTGTGCGCCGGTGACGAGCTGGGACGCACCCAGCAAGGCAACAACAACGCCTACTGCCAGGACAACGAAATCAGCTGGGTTGACTGGGACATCGAGCGCCACGACCGCGAGTTCATGGAGTTCGTCTGCGAACTGATCAAGCTGCGCCGGGAGCACCCGGTGTTTCGCCGCCGCCATTTCTTCCAGGGGCGGCGCATCAAGGGCGCCAACGTCAAGGACATCAGCTGGCTGCGCCCGGACGGCCAGGAGATGACCGACGAGGAATGTAACTCGTTCTACGCGCGCTGCATGGGTCTGCTGCTGCACGGTGATGCCATCGAGGAACACGACGATGGCGCAGTTGCCGGTCTGGTCGCAGGCGATGAAGTGGAGCTTGGCCGAACCGGAGATGGCGAGCTCGGAGGCGCTGGCGACCACGTCGGCGACGCTGCGGAACGAGTCCAGGCAGTACTGGACCCACTGCAGGGCTCCCACGGCTGGTCCGGACGCGTTGGTTGCCCAGACAGTTTCTTCCAGCCAAAGAACCTGCATGGCCAGCCCCATTTGATTGATGCCGCCGATCGGAAACTCCCGGCCGTACTGGTTCAGAGTGAGGCTGCCGTAGGAGGAACCCCAGGTGAGGGGCTCGACGCCCTCCGTCACGAGGGCGGACTTGAGCACCCCGCGCTGGTTGACAATCAACCGGCCGTCTCCGATCGCCCAGTCGTAGTTCACGCCCATCACGCGGACGTTGGGGCGATTGATGAAGAAGCCCGTGCATCCCAGAACGTCGCCGCTGGCCGCAGCCAGGACCGGGTGTAGCGGACGAACTTCTCCAGGTCCCGCTTCTCGGAGGGACGAGGGCGGAGCAGGAAGCTTCGCCA
>ENA-OVUE01000048-OVUE01000048.1-sediment-metagenome-genome-assembly--contig:-NODE-48-length-10207-cov-2.394571_pt1 | contig 10207 bp, 11 predicted proteins | sample MGYA00250100_ERZ650196 | MGnify/ENA primary metagenome ERZ650196 (study PRJEB26732, sample SAMN07258975) | sediment metagenome | biome: subtidal zone; feature: saltmarsh; material: sediment | place: USA... | reverse complement strand
GCGATCTGGTGTGTCTCGACCGAGCGGATGGGCGTGAAATCTGGCGGCGCACCGTGCTGACGGCGCCGCTGGAAACCAAGCCCATTTGGGACGTGGTCGCCGAGTATCTCCGTGACGCCAAGACGGTTCAGATCAAGGAGCTGAATGAGCCGAAGATCAAGGGCGTCAAGAACAATCCGGGGTTCACCAAGAACTGCTGATGAGGGCCTGATCGGCTATAGACAGAGAAGGGCGCCGCTGGGCGTCCTTTTCTTTTTGCGCTCCGATTTCCTGCATCCAGGTAACCGTGCGACCAGCCTGTCGAGGAAGATGGTGGGTCGTGTAGGATTCGAACCTACGACCAATTGGTTAAAAGCCAACTGCTCTACCGACTGAGCTAACGACCCGAAATGGAAGCTCGGGATGATACCGGACCGGCCAAAAATGACAAGTCCGTGACGCTGTCCCCGCCCGCGGACGGGGACACGCGGCGCTCAGACCGCTTCGAGTTTGCGCATACCCTTGGGCAGCAGGTGCAGATCCACCAAACCGCTGATCAGAGCAGCCATAAAGCTGGCCTCCTGCTCATAGACCAGCTTGTAGTACTGCACTTTCATGGTCAGCGCTGACCCGAACACGATCCCGCCAAAAGCTATAAATGACCCTATCGCCAGGGTTGAAATGCCGGTTATACCCTGGCCGATAGTACAGCCCAGCGCCAGCACACCACCGAACCCCATCAGCACTGCACCCACCAGGTGGTTGACGAAATCCCGTAACGAAGCGAACCACTCGAAGCGGAAGCTGCGGCTCAGCAAGGCCCACAGGAACGATCCCGCGATGACCCCCAGCAGGGCCATGACCCCGAACGTCAGGTAAGTCTCGCGGAATCCGGCGCTCGCATACCCCAGCGTCTGGCCCATCGGATTGATGAAGGTAAAGGACTGCGGTGCCAGCGGCCGGGTGTCCGCCGGTTTGCCCTCGTTCGAATCGGCGAGAAAATCCCACTGCTGCGCGTAGGACTGCAGGCTGTACTCCTCGCCGTCCAGATCGATGACGACATTGCTGGTTACGTACCAGGCACCCAGCACCGCCAGGCCGACCACCAGGCCTCCGAGTATGTTGTCGAAACTGCGGCGAAAATCGGCCGACCTGAAGATTATCGCCAACAGGCCAACGCCGAGTATGAGGCCGATCACCAGCCGCCCGGTGAGCGGATTGTCCCGCACCAGCACGCTACCCAGATCCTGGGACGCGCCGAGATCAACCGCCAGCGGCCGAATCCAGTCGTAGAACAGCACCGTAAACAGGGTCTGGTCCGAGCCGGGGAAGGGGTTCACCATGAAATAGGCGATCACGGCAATCACCGCAGCGACCATCAGGGACTTGATGTTCCCGGCACCGAGCCGCACCAGCGTCTTGTTGCCGCAGCCGCTGGCCAGGGTCATGCCGATACCGAACAGCACGCCCCCCAGGAGGTTTTCCGCCCAGATCAGCTGTCCAGCACGATACGGTGGGAATGCGTTGCCGGGATTGACAAAACCGAAATACTCGAGTCCGACCACCCCCAGTATCGCCACCGCGATCGCCAGCAGCCAGGCGCGGAACCGCCCCGTGTCGCCCATGTTGACCCAGTCCGAAACCGCGCCCATGGTGCAGAAATTGGTCTTGTTGACCACCGCTCCCATGACGAGCGCGATGGCAAAGATGGCCCACAGGAAGAACCACTGGGCTGAGAAAAAAGTTTCGAACTGCATGGCATTAATCCTCTCACGACACTGGCATGGTATGGACCGAGCGGCGCCGGCGGGGAACACCGCCCGCCGCTCATGCCCCGTTTAAGCAAGGTATGCGGCCCAGCCGTCTCGCTCCGGTTATCCCTGATAGGGCGTCGGATCCGGCACGCCGGCATCGGCAAAGCCCGCTGCACGCAGCCGGCAGGAATCACAGCGCCCACACGCCCGCCCGCTTTCATCGGCTGCATAACAGGACAGGGTCAGCGCATAGTCAAGGCCCAGACGCATACCCAGCCGGATGATATCCGCCTTGCTCAAGTCGATGAGCGGTGCATGCACCTGGAATGCGCCACCCTGGACACCCACCCGGGTGGCTAGCTGACAAAGACGCTGAAACGCCTCGATGTATTCCGGCCGGCAGTCCGGGTAGCCGGAATAGTCCACCGCGTTGACCCCGATAAACAGATCCCAGGCACCGAGCACCTCGGCCCAGGCCAGCGCCAGCGCGAGAAAAATCGTGTTACGCGCCGGCACATAGGTAACCGGTATGCCTGCGCCGGGCCGCTCCGGAACGGCGATGCTGCTGTCCGTCAGGGCCGAACCGCCGATGGCGGTCAGGTCCAGCTCAATCACCTTGTGTTGCGCGACCTCCAGCGCTTCGGCGACACGCTGTGCAGCCGCCAGCTCGGCGCGGTGGCGCTGGCCATAATCCAGACTCAGGGCGTAACACGCATAACCCTGGTCGCGCGCCACAGCCAGGGTTGTTGCCGAGTCCAGCCCGCCCGACAACAGCACCACGGCCTTACGCTCAGCGCCCTGGCTCATCACCCCAAAGAATCTTGTGCAGCTGGATCTGGAAGCGCACCGGCAGCCGGTCTTCCAGCACCCAGCCGGCGAGTTCGGCAGCATCCTGCTGGCCGAAGCTGGGCGAAAACAGCACCTCGCAACGTGAAGCGAGTCGACGTTCATCCAGCATGCGGCGGGCCCAGAGGTAGTCGGCGCGATCGCAAATGACAAACTTGACCTGGTCGCGCGGCATCAAACAGTCGAGATTCTGATAACGGTTCTTGGCGACCTCGCCGGAACCCGGGGTTTTCAGGTCCAGCACCTTCATGACCCGCGTATCGACCTGGCTGATATCGAGCGCGCCACTGGTCTCCAGCGACACCTGGTAGCCGGCATCACACAAGCGGGTCAACAAGGCCAGACAGGAAGGCTGGGCCAGCGGCTCTCCGCCCGTTACAGTGACATGGCGGGTCTGGTAGGAAACGACCCGCGCGGCGATGGCGTCGAGGTCCATGTACTCGCCGCCGCGGAAGGCATACCCGGTGTCGCAGTACTGGCAGCGCAAGGGGCAGCCAGTGAGCCGCACAAACACGGTGGGCAGACCGACCGTGCTCGACTCCCCCTGCAGCGACAGGAAGATTTCGCTGATTCTGAGTCGCGCGTCTACGCCGAGCGTCGGCTTACAGGGCACCGGATCCATGCGGCCATGGTAACACCAACGCCGCCGGCAGTTGCAGCCTGCACGGCTAGTGACCCTCGCTGGCCATGCGCTCCAGCCGCTCCTGGGCCAGTCGTGCCGAGGTGCTGCCGGGATAGCTCTGCACCACCTGGTTAAGCAGTTCCCGCGCCTTGTCCCAGTCCTTGAGCTCATAGCGGATATAGCCCATCTTCAGCTTGGCGTCAGCGACCTTGCTGCTGTCCGGATACACCGTCACCACCTTTTCGAACTCGCCGAGCGCCGACTCAAACTGCCGGGTAACATAGAAAACTTCCCCTAGCCAGTACTGAGCATTGTCGGCGTAGCTGCTACCGGGGTACTTGCTGAGAAACTGTTGGAACGCGGTCGAAGCCTCGGTGTAGCGCCCTTCCTTGAGAATCTCCAGCGCGCCGTCGTAATCCTTGCGCTCGGCGGCAGGATTGAGCGTTACCGCCGGGGGGGCGGCTGCCGCAGCGCTGGCAGCGGCGCTCCCCGTGGCCGGCACCGGGTCGCTGACCGCAGGGCCGCTTGCCGGCGCTGCGAGACCGGCGCCGGCCGTGGCGGCCCCGGGCGCCGCGGCCCCGGGCGCCATAGCACCTGCCGCCGGCGGCGCTTCCACGCCCCCCGTCTCGAGCCGATGCAGGCGGCGATCGATATCCAGATACAGGTCACGCTGGCGTTTCTGCAAGCCATCCATGTCGTGCGCCTGAACCTCGATGTCGCCGCGCAGCTGCTGGACTTCGCGCTGCAGAGCTTTGACCTGATCCATCAGATCGACCAGGCTGCGGCTGTCGAGCTTGCGTTCTAGCTGCTGGATCCGGTTCTCCAGTTCGGACTTGCTGACCGCCGACACCGATGTGCCGACGCTCAGCAGGACCAGCGCGAACGCTGTCCTAGTAGCCCACATAGACCAGCTCCACGCGTCGGTTCATGGCCCAGGCGGACTCGTCATGACCTTCGACCGCGGGCTTCTCTTCACCGTAGCTTACCGTGCTGACCTGCTCGGCCGCGACGCCCTGCAACTCGAGCATGCGACGCACGGACTGGGCGCGATGATCTCCCAGACCGATGTTGTATTCACGCGCTCCGCGCTCGTCGGCATGCCCCTCCAGGGAGACTTTCACGCCCGGGTTTGCGGCCAGGAAGGCGGCGTGCATTTCCACCAGCGGACGATCCTCTTCCGCCACTTCACTGCTGTCGTACGCGAAATAGATCACCCGCTGAGACAGCGGACTGTTGGGATCGCTGAGTGATTCGACGCTCAGGTCACCGTAGCCGCCGACGCCCGTCGTAGTAGCGCCCTCGTAAGCGCCTTCGGCAGCACCGCGATCCTCCACCGCCACGTCGCCACCCTTGGTACCCCCGGTGGAACTGCAACCCGCAATCCATGCCATTACCATGGCGACCGCCACTGTCTTAACCAGTTTCATGTTTCCGCTCCTTTTACACATAAAGTTTTAACTGCCTGATCACAGCACCTGTAGAAATACCGACTCGCACCGCGCTTCGTAATCGGGTGAGAGCACTGCTCATCGCGACTTCGGCATGGGAGACCAGACCGGCTCCCGGACATTGCCCTCACGCAGACTGAACTGCTGACGGAAGCGTCCGTCGCTCGAGACCGCCGCGAGCACGCCCCGGCGGCCAGTTTCCGTCGCGTAGATAATCATGCTGCCATTGGGCGCATAACTGGGCGACTCGTCGAGACGCCCGTCGCTGACAATACGCAGCAGGCGAGTGTCCAGATCCAGGGTCGCGATCTGGTAACGACCGCCCTCACCGTGCACCAGCGCCAGGCTGCGCCCGTCCGGCGAGAAATCCGCGCTGGCATTGTAGCTGCCTTCGAAAGTGACCCGCTGCGCACGCCCGCCGGCCACGGGCATGCGGTATAGCTGCGGGCTGCCGCCACGGTCGGAGGTAAATACGATGCTGCTGCCGTCGGGTGCAAATACCGGTTCGGTATCGATGCCCGCGGATCGGGTGAGCCGCGTCAGCTTCTTGTCGTTCAGCTGCAGGCGGTAGATTTCCGGGTTACCGTCCCTGGACAAGGTCAGCACCATGGAACGGCCGTCCGGCGACCAGGACGGTGCACCATTGATGCCGGCAAAGGACGCCAGCTCGCTGCGCTGACCGGTGCCGATGTCCTGGACAAAGATCGAGGCGCGCCCCTTTTCGAACGAGACATAGGCGAGCCTGCGCCCGTCCGGCGACCAGGCCGGTGACATCAGCGGCTGCTGTGACGTCAGCAGGGTGCTGGGGTTATAGCCATCGCTGTCCGCCAGCTGCAGCTGGTACTGCTTCTCGCCGTTGCGTGATTCGGAGATAACGTAGGCGATGCGGGTGGCAAACGCGCCCGGCTCGCCGGTGAGCTGTTCGTAGATGATATCGGCGATGCGGTGAGCGACGTGGCGCAGGTTGTCGGCACTGGCAGGCAGGCTGTAGCCGGTGAGCTGGCGAGCCCGGAACACATCGAAAACCCGGAACTGAACCCGGTACTGTCCTCCAGCGAGGGATTCGACCTTACCGATGACCAGACTGTCCACTCCCAGCGTACGCCAGTCCTGAAAGCGCACCTGCGCGACTTCCGAGGGCCGCGCGATCAGGTCCTGTTCGGCAGTGGGCGCGAAACGGCCGCTGCGCGCCAGATCCGCCGCGATGATCTGGGCGACGTTCTCGGGTGCCGGCTGGCCGATAGTGGCAAACGGCACCACCGCGATCGGCACCGCACCCTCGATACCCTGGGTGATTTCGATGGTCAATGCGGCCTGCAACCAGCCGGGCATACACAGGACAACGGTTACAATGCTGAGCCAGATCTTTTTCATGCTGCACCGGGTTTGAATTCGAATCGTAATGAGCGGAATTGTTCCATAACATCGGGGTCGGGTGGAACCGGCAAAGGCGAAGCCTTGAAAACGGCGGCTTCGACCGAACGATCGAATGCCGGGTTCCCGCTGCTGCGCACGATCTGGGCGTCGATCACCTCTCCGCTGGGTATTAAACGCACTTCCACGGTGCAGGACAACTCCGAACCCGAACTGGGCGGGCGAATCCAGCTGCGCTGCACCTTCTCCTGGATGTACAGCACATATTCATCCACCATGCGTTGCATCGCGCTTTGGCGCTGCGCCGCTTCGCGCGCCTGCTCAGCAGCCAGACGCGCCTGCAGCTCCTGCTCCGCTTTCTTGCGCGCTTCCTCCTGCTTGCGCTTCTGTTCGGCTTCGGCCTTCTTGCGCGCCTCTTCCTCCTTGCGCTTTTTCTCCGCCTCGGTCTTCTTGCGCGCCTCTTCTTCCTTGCGCTGCTTTTCCGCCTCGGCCTTCTTGCGCGCCTCTTCCTCCGTGCGCTTTTTCTCCGCCTCGGCCTTTTTCTTGAGGGCCAGTTCGGACTGGCGCTTCTTCTCCGCCTCGGCCTTGCGCTTGGCTTCCTGCTCCTGCTTGCGTTTCAGTTCTGCCTGGCGCTTTTGCTCTTCGACCTTTTTGCGCTCGGCTTCCTTCTGTTCCTCGAGCCGCTTGAGTTTGTCCTGCTCTGCGCGCCGTTTCTGCTCCTCGAGCTGCTGCTTGCGCTGGAGTTCGGCGTCCAGCTGCCTGGCGTCGACCGCCACGGCCTGAATCGGCGCGTGCTTACGCGACGTGCTTGGCTTGACGGTCGATGTCCAGTCCAGACTGAATATCAACACGGCCAGCAACACCAGGTGCACCAGCAGCGCATAGATGAAGGGCCGCGGATGCTGGCGCATCAATAACAGCAGGTCGCGGATTTACCCACCCTCCCCGAGCGGCTCTGTCACCAGCCCGACGCGGGCGGCGCCAGCCTGCTGCAACAGCGACATTGCGTTGACGACCAGCCCGTAGTCCACGCTCGCGTCACCACGCACCAGCACCGTCACTTTGGGTCGGTTGCGCAGCACCGCGGCGGTGCGCGTCATCAGCGTTTCGGCATCGATCGGCTGTTCGGGGTCACCGCCGATATTGAGAAAATAACGCCCTTGGGCATCGACGGTCAGCACCACCGGATCCTGCTGGTCACCCGTCATGGGCTCGGCATCGGTATGCGGCAGTTCCACATCGATACCCTGATTGAGCAAAGGCGCCGTGATCATGAAAATCACCAGCATGACGAGCATGACATCAATGTAGGGCACCACATTGATCTCGGACATGGGACGTTTTCGGGCGCGTTGTCTAGCCATGGCGGAGCGCTTCTAATCGTGGGCCTGACGGTGCAGGATGCTGGAGAACTCCTCGAGGAAGTTGTCGTAGCGGTTTTCCAGCCGCTCCACGTCATTGGAGTACCGGTTGTAGGCAATCACGGCAGGAATCGCTGCGAACAGGCCCATGGCGGTGGCGATCAATGCCTCTGCAATACCCGGCGCCACCATCGCCAGCGTCGCCTGCTGAACGTTGGCCAGGCCGCGAAAGGCATTCATGATGCCCCATACGGTGCCGAACAGGCCCACGTAGGGACTGGTCGAACCAACGGTAGCGAGAAACGACAAGTGAGTTTCCAGATCATCAATCTCCCGTGACAGCGATACCCGCATGGAACGCTGCGCACCCTCGACCACCGAGGTTGGGTCGGCGCCGGCCTTTTTGCGCAGGCGCGTGAATTCCTGAAAACCGGCCACGAAGATATTCGCCAGTCCGCGCAGATTCTCGCTGCGCGGTGAAATCTGGTTGTACAGCGAATACAGATCACCGCCCGACCAGAAGCGCTCCTCGAAGCGGTCGGCGTCGGTACGCGCCTCGTGCAGGGCGCTGCGCTTGCGGAAAATCATCGCCCAGGACAAGACCGAAACCGTCAGCAGCAGCAACATCACCAGCTGCACAACCACGCTGGCTCCCGCAATCAGGCTAAAAAAGGATAAATCAGCAGACATTTGTCAACTCCGCGCGGACACATTCTGGAATAGGGACCGGTTTGAAGGAATGGGCGTCAACACAAGCAACACGGATGTGGCCGCAGCAAAGCACGTCGCTTGCCCCGCGGCGCCGGATTTGCTGAAAGAAGGTCAGGCTGGCGCGTCGCTGTGAGCGAATCTCAGCGCTCACCTCGAGTGCATCGTTGAACAGAGCGGGCCGTCTGAAGTCGACCTGGAGCGAGTGCACGGCGAACAGAACACCCTGTTCCTGACGCAGCTTGTCCTGTTCGAATCCCATCGTGCGCAGACACTCCGTACGTGCCCGCTCCATGAATTTGAGGTAATTCGCATAGTACACCACGCCGCCGCTGTCTGTATCTTCGTAGTAGACGCGCACCGGCCAAACGAACTGCGACAAGCCCTGCTCCCTCATTCAGCTACGGCAAAGCCGTACGACGTTCAATCGCCCTCGATAGCACCGAAAAGCTGTGCTCGTCGGATCGACCGCATAGCTTACCCATGCCCGCCGCGGTTTGCATCCGAATAGCATGCAATCGCAAAAAAAAACGCGGCCGGAGTTGGCCGCGCAAGATCCCATGGGTGGGAGTAAGTACAAGAGAAACCGGTTTCACATTCCGCTCACCGCGAAACACCGCGCCGCAGCCGCTATTGGCGCAGCTTCACCGCGGAACGCGCCGAGCTGTACTCGTTGCGATCCAGCAGGCCGTCATTATTGGCGTCCGCTGCATCGAACACCTCGTGGAGTCCGGTTGCGATCCTGGCTTCGACGCGACTCACATAACCGTTATGATCGCTGTCGAGTCCGCCAAACGGCGCGAACCCCGCGGCGTCGACCGACGCGAACGACGAAACCGACTCCGCACTGAGCGGCGCGCTCAGCAGGCAAAGCAACCAGAACAGGTGCGCACGTTCCATTGCTATCCTCCGCCTCCATGCTGCTGGGAGCGCAGCAAAGCCTGTGCCAGGCCTGGCATGCGCGGAACAAATGCAAGGTTCTACAGCATTTTTCCGCGTGCAGTGCAGGCAGCGTAAGTTCACGGCGCAGCAAAAAACGTTGTCATCCGGCGACGCAATTGAGGCGATTTCCCTGAATCTCATGCGCAACAGCCCCTTACAGTGTCGCCATACAGCGACAGCTGGAACGGGCAAAAGCGGGGAATTCAGGACGCGCGCGCGCCCTTGAACTGGGAGGGATTCAAGTGGTGCTTGTGCAGCAATTTGTAGAATTCGGTGCGATTGCGCTTGGCGATGCGCGCAGCCTGACTCACATTGCCGTTGGTGATCTGCAGCAGCTGGGTCAGGTATTCACGCTCGAAGCGCGATCTTGCATCGGCAAACGCGGGCATTTCACCTTCGGCCTCATCGCGCAGGGCACGCTGGACCAGGCTGGCAGGTATCAGCGAGGTGGTGGTGAACGCCACCGCCTGTTCGACCACATTGTACAACTGGCGCACGTTACCGGGCCACGGCGCGGACAGCAGCACCTCCATGGCATCCGGCGCAAAACCCTTCACCCCCTTCTTCTCTGCATCGTTCAGGGTGCGCAGAAAATGGTTTGCCAGCAACGGAATATCTTCGCGTCGTTCGCTCAGGGACGGAATGTCCAATGTCACTACATTCAGCCGGTAGTAGAGATCTTCGCGGAAATCCCCGCTCTTGCGCAGTTCGTCCAGGTCGCGATGGGTGGCGGAAATGATGCGCACGTCGACCGGCACCGGGCGGGTCGCCCCTACCGGGCGCACACTGCGTTCCTGAATGGCGCGTAACAGCTTGACCTGGAAACTCATCGGCATATCACCGATCTCGTCGAGGAACAGCGTGCCGCCTTCCGCAGCCTGGAACAGACCCTTGTGATCCCGCATGGCACCGGTGAAGGAACCTTTGGTGTGACCGAAAAACTCGGATTCAAACAGCGACTCGGGGATGGCGCTGCAGTTGACGGCGACGAAGTCACCCTGGGCGCGGGTACTGGCGTTATGAATCGCACGCGCCAGCAGTTCCTTGCCGGTTCCGCTCTGGCCGTGGATGAACACGCTGGCTTCGCTGGACGCCACCAGCCGCGCCTGGCCCAGCAGGTCTTCCATCAACGGGCTGCGCGTTACTATCCCCTGACGCCATTCTGCGACGTCT
>ENA-OVUE01000047-OVUE01000047.1-sediment-metagenome-genome-assembly--contig:-NODE-47-length-10230-cov-1.814341_pt1 | contig 10230 bp, 9 predicted proteins | sample MGYA00250100_ERZ650196 | MGnify/ENA primary metagenome ERZ650196 (study PRJEB26732, sample SAMN07258975) | sediment metagenome | biome: subtidal zone; feature: saltmarsh; material: sediment | place: USA... | reverse complement strand
CCATGCTCAAAGGGGAGAATGAATCAAGTGGATCACAATGCGTTGTGATTTTAGGTGGTTATGAGTTTAGGTTTGCGAAAGATATTATTGAACCCCATTCAAGTGCGCTACCAGACTGCGCTACGCCCCGACACAGGCGTTTATCATTAGCACCCGGTTGAAGATATGTCAATAAGGTTCAACGGTTGAAAGGTTCAGGGGTTCAAAGGTCATTAGATTCGACAATGTGTTGGATTAGTTTCATTGGTTAAATTGGTTGGCTTATAGCGAACCAATAGAACGAATTAAACCAATCAACCAATTAAACAGTCGAAAACTGCTGACAACTGAAAACTTGAAATACGATGAATCCTGAGATGGACAAGCCTGTGCGCCCCCCCCGACTAAAACCCGGTGACACCATCGGCATCGTGTCGCCAGCCGGCCCTTTTGACCTCGATCTTTTTATGCAGGGCCTGAGCGCCCTGCAATCGATGGGTTTCCACACCCGGGTTCCCGATGAAGCATATCAGAAGACCGGTTATCTGGCCGGCTCCGATGCGCAACGTGCGCGGTCGGTCAATCAGCTTTTTAAACAACCGGACGTTCAGGCCATCGTCTGTGCGCGTGGCGGATTTGGCTGCTTACGCATGCTGCCGCTGGTGGATTTTGATATCATCAGCGCCCATCCCAAGGTTTTCGTCGGTTTCAGCGACATTACGGCCCTGCTCGCAGCCATCACCCGCCGAAGCAAGCTGGTCACATTTCATGGCCCCATGGTAACCCCCCTTGCAAAAGCGCCCGCGATGACGCGTCGCAGCTTATCAGCCGCGATTACATCCGATACCCCTTTAAAGATTGCTCCTGCCGCCGGGGTTGCTCTTCAGGACGGTCGGGCAACAGGCCCGGTTATTGGCGGCAATCTGGCAACACTGTGCCATTTGCTGGGAACGCCCTTTGAAGCCAAATTTGAGAATCAGATCCTGTTGTTGGAGGATTGCGGCGAAGCCCCCTACCGCATTGACCGGATGTTATCTCAAATGAAACTGGCCGGAAGTTTTAAAGGGATCGCCGGCTTGATTCTCGGTAGTTTTAAAGACTGTGGAAACCTGGACGAAATTTACCGTATTTTCCAGGATCATTTCCAGGACACGAACATACCGATTCTGGCGGGCTTTGAAGTCGGCCACGGCAGGCAAAACATGACCATTCCGGTCGGCATGGCAGCCACCCTGGATACCGACCAGCAGTTGCTTTCCTTCGCACAGTCGGCAACAATCGGTTAGACGATGACGACAAAGATTTCAGGCACCCTTCATCGTACCCGTTATCGTAAGCGTCCTCGGTTGTTCTCAGATTGTTTATTATTATCTCAATGGCGGCTGTCTTTGCGCCGATGCAAAATTCAATGACCAGCAGCCAGAAGCCAGGCTCCAGAAGCCAGATAAATGAGAACAGATGCAAAATGGATATGGAATCGGTCGACAGATTGATGAAGCAAGCCGTGACTGAGTGCATATTTCCCGGCGCTGTATTACTGGTTTCCGCTGAGTCGACGGTTGTTTTTTTGAGGGCATACGGGTTGGCTCATATTTACGAAAAGTGGCCGGTGACAGCCGAGACCATTTTTGATCTGGCATCTTTGACCAAGCCGCTGGCAACAACCCTGGCCGTGATGTATCTGGTGCAAAACCGCCACATCACAGTCGAGGATTCCCTCGGCAAATTATTGCCCGCTTTTCAGGCGGGTGACAAGGCAGAGATCAAACTAAAGCATTTACTCTATCATAATTCAGGCATTCCGGATTACCGGCCTTACTACCAAAAGTTGAGCAAGATCCCAATGGGTTCGCGCCGCGCTGCGCTGCGTCGATTTTTGGTGGAAGAATCGCTGATCCAACCCATTGGAGAAAAAGTGCTTTACAGCGACCTGGGATTCATGATTCTGGCATGGGTGGTTGAGCACGTTGCCCGCCGACGGTTGGATCATTTTGTCGATGATGAGATCTATCACCCTCTGGGGTTAAAGCAACTTTTTTTCAACGTCAATAACGCAGCTGATCCTCATCGGACATTTGCTGCCACCGAAAATTGTCAATGGCGCCGTGAGATTTTGGTCGGCAAGGTCCATGATGAAAATGCGTCTGTGGTTGGCGGCATCGAAGGCCATGCCGGCCTTTTTGGATCCGCCGGTGATGTTTATGGGCTTCTCATTGATCTGTTGTGCACCTACCATGGGCAGATCCGCGGTGGGCTATTTGATCCGGATTTGCTGCATCAATTTTTCAAGCGCCTGCCGGGGACAGATAAGGCTATGGGGTTTGACATGCCGCTTAAAAAAGGCGCCAGTTGCGGCCAGGGCTTTTCACAAAATAGCGTCGGGCATCTGGGATTTACAGGCACCTCTTTTTGGATGGATCTTGAAAGCGCTACCATTGTCGTATTGCTGACCAATCGCGTGCACCCCACCCGTGAAAACGAGCGCATTAAATTGTTCAGACCGCGCTTGCACGATGCGATCATGAATACTTTGGGGGAACAAATTTTTTAATGATTATTTTTGCTTGTCATGCTACAATGAGTTTGTTCTACCATCCATTGAATTTTTATGTGCGTTCTCTACAGTGAGGCCTTTTTGAATGAACTTATTTTTCGATAAGATCTTAGGTGTGTTTTCAGATGACCTGGCTATTGATCTGGGCACTGCCAACACTCTTGTTTACGTGAAAGGAAAAGGTATTGTTTTAAGCGAGCCATCGGTGGTGGCGGTCAGTACCGGAAATCGATCGCGCAACCGTGTTCTGGCCGTCGGATCCGAAGCAAAAAACATGCTCGGCAAAACTCCCGGAAATATACTCGCTATCCGCCCAATGCGCGACGGTGTCATTGCTGATTTCGAAGTAACCGAAGCCATGTTGCGTCACTTTATTCATAAAGTGCATAACCGGCGGACCTTTGTGCGACCGCGCATCATTATTGCTGTGCCTTCCGGAATAACCCAGGTCGAAAAACGCGCTGTCAGAGAATCTGCTGAATCCGCCGGTGCTCGCGAGGTGTTTTTAATTGAAGAACCCATGGCAGCCGCCATCGGAGCTGGCCTTCCGATCACAGAACCAACCTGCAATATGGTGGTGGACATCGGTGGTGGCACAACAGAGGTCGCCGTGATTTCGCTCAAGGGGATTGTTTACAGTCGTTCGGTTCGCGTAGCCGGCGATAAAATGGATGCCGCCATTATCCAATATATCAAACGTAAATATAATCTTCTGATCGGGGAGCGTTCAGCCGAAATGATCAAAACATCAATTGGTAATGCCTACCCGGATTCCCAGAACTTGGAAACCATAGAAGTCAAAGGCCGTGACCTGGCCTCCGGAATTCCAAAAATCCTATCGATCGATTCAGAAGAAATTCGAATTGCCATTTCTGAACAAATTGATGCCATTGTCGAGACGGTGAAAATTGCGCTCGAACAGACACCACCCGAATTATCCGCCGATATTGTTGATCGCGGAATTATTCTGACCGGAGGGGGAGCACTGCTGAAGAATTTGGATAAACTCATCCGAGAGGAAACCAGTTTGCCGGTTACGGTCACCGACGACCCATTATCCACTGTGGCGCTGGGCTCAGGAAAAGCACTCGACAATCTTGAGATCCTCAAGGAAGTTGTGGTCAGCTGAGTTTATATTGTGTTGCTAGAGTGAACGACGCATTATGTTCTCCAAAAAGATGGTTCTAATCGTTGGCGTTATCATTCTGATAACGGTCAATATCATCCTCCTTTCTTTCTCCAGTAAAAGCCAATCAACCTTTGGATTAGGTCGAGTGGGCCTATCATTGGTGTCACCCTTTCAAGAGCTGGTTACCCGGTCGATCCGTTTTGCACGGGATATCTGGGAGCATTATTTTTTTCTGGTGTCCGTTGCCCATGAAAATGAAAATCTAAAGAAGTCGTTAAATCAGTTTGTCGGAAAAAGCAATCAATGGCATGAGATTGATCTGGCCAATTCTCGCCTGAGGAATTTGCTGAATTTTCAAAAAGCACCGACAAATAAAGTCATGGCCGCCGAGGTTATCGGAAAGGATCCTTCTGGGTGGTTTAAAACGATTATCATTGATAAAGGCAAGTCCGATGGCCTGCAGAAGGGACTACCGGTGGTATTGCCCACCGGCATCGTCGGCCAGGTTATTGAAGCAGCCGGCCATTATTCCAAAGTCATGCTGGTCATTGACCGCAACAGCGCAGTGGATGCCCTGGTACAACGCTCGCGGGCACGGGGCATCATCAAGGGTGAGTCGGCTGATCAATGCCGGTTCGAATTTGTTTTGCGCAAACATGACGTTCAAATCGGCGACACCGTCATTGCATCCGGGTTGGACGGTGTCTACCCCAAAGGGCTGCGTATCGGCCGAGTCGCGGATATCAGCCAGCGCAACGCAGATATTTTTTATGAAATTGCGGTGGCGCCTTTTGTCGATTATGAAAAACTGGAAGAGGTTCTGGTCATCATACCTCCGCAAACACCGGAAGTTTCGAGGTAGCAATGAGATACGGTTTTTACATCGGCATCTGCCTCTTTTTGTTAATTATCCAAACCGCCATTTTCCCGTACATCCCAGTGATGCGAGGCATGTATGACCTGCTTATTCCCTTTGTGATCTTCATCAGCATCTGCTTGCCCATCCGCGAAAGCCTGCCGTTTGCCTTGGTCCTTGGTTTGATCATGGATAATCTTTCCGGAAGCCCATTCGGACTGTATCTGACCTTTTACTTTTGGCTGTTTATCGGGGTGCGCTTTATCATTAAATTTCTGCGGGTGAGCAATAAATTTTTTTTATCAGTGGTTGTGATTGTTGCCGTTTTAGTCGAAAATATTTTGATGATCGCCATTTTTGCCTTTTTGGGGCCGGTGAGGCAGCTGCCGATTAATTCGTTTCCGATAATCACCCAGCAATTTTTATGGGTTTTGGCGACGGGCCCCATATTTCTGTTATCACTGCTGGCCCTGGCCAAAAGATTGAACATTCAATGGGATGGTGCTGCGCCGCCACCGAACGCCTATGGATAAGTACCTAAAAACAGCGGATACCGATTGGTACAAGCAACGCATCACCGGCGTCATCATCTGTGCCCTGGCGGCTTTTGTGGTGTTGTTTATTCGGCTGATATACCTGCAGGTCATCATGGGCGATGAATATCGGCGTTTATCTTTAAACAACAGCATTCGGTTGCAGAGTATAGATCCGCCCCGCGGCCGGCTTTATGATCGCAACGGAGATCTGCTGGTCGACAACCGTCCTTCCTTTGACGTCAATATTACCCTAAAAGATGCCGAGCCGTTGAAGCCCACCCTTGAGAAATTGGCTTTGCATCTCAAAACACCGGCAGACGCATTGTTGTCTCAGATAAAGCAGACACGAGGCGTATCGGCATATAGCCCCTTGTTGCTGCAACAGGATGTGGGGCGCGATACCCTTGCCTCAATCGAGGTCAATAAATTCGATCTGCCGGGGGTTTCGGTTGATGTAAACCTGCGACGCCATTATCTTCGTGAACGCCAGGCAGCTCATTTGATCGGCTATCTGAGTGAGATCAGTCTGACCGAGCTCAAAAGCGGTTCTTACCCGGATTGTCGCAGTGGGGACCTGATCGGCAAGTTTGGCGCTGAAAAGGTTTATGAAAATCTTTTACGGGGCAAGCGGGGGGGACGCCAGATTGAAGTCAATGCCAATGGTCTGGTGGTCAGAATTTTGAAAACCGTCAAAGCCGAGCCCGGGCACAATGTTTATTTGACCATCGATCAAAATTTGCAGCAGCGCACTGAAGTGCTGTTGGATGGTGTGGTCGGAGCTGCCGTCGCCGTCGAGCCGGCATCTGGAAAAATTTTGGCCCTCGCCAGCAGCCCTTCTTTTGATCAGAATTCATTTGTCGGCGGCATCACCCGTGAGCAATGGGCTTCTCTGATTTCCAATCCCTTCAGACCGATGTCAAACCGGGCCATTCAGGGCGAATACCCTCCCGGGTCTACCTATAAAGTGATTACGGCGCTTGCTGGGTTGCAGGAGGGCGTTATTGATGATCGCAGCATCATTCATTGCCCGGGCTATTATCGATTCGGCAATCGGATCTATCGCTGCTGGAAAAAAGGGGGGCACGGAAATGTGGATATTGTCAAGGCTGTGGAAGAATCTTGTGATGTCTTCTTTTATCAGGTGGGTCAGCGTCTAGGTGTGGATCGCCTGGCATGGTACGCGAAGGCTTTTGGCCTGGGATCGCCCACCGGCGTTCGTCTAGATCATGAAGCCACTGGCCTAATTCCCACGGCAGCCTGGAAAAAAAGGCGCACCGGCGTGCCGTGGCAGGAAGGTGAAACGCTGTCGATCGCCATCGGTCAGGGATTCAACCTGGCTACACCCATCCAAATGGCCGTTCTAGCTGCCGCGGTGGCCAATGGCGGCTATCGATATCAACCCCTGATTCTGGACCACATTAAGGCCGTGGATGGGCAGCTTTTACAAAAAAATGAACCTAAAGTGATCGGAAAACTACCGATTAGCCCCACCCATCTGGAGCTTGTCAAACTGGGCTTGTGGAAAGTGGTTAACGGTGAAAACGGAACAGCGCGCGGCAGTCGCCTGTCCGATATCGATATAAGTGGTAAAACCGGTACCTCCCAGGTGATCAGTCGCAAAGAGAACGAATCCATGGCTGAAGAAGACATGCCGGCTCATTTGCGATCCCATGCCTGGTTTATCGCCTTTGCACCTTCTGAAAAACCGGCAATCGCGGTTGCAGTTGTCGTCGAACATGGTGAGCACGGCTCCGGTGCTGCCGCCCCGATTGCCAAAGAGATGATCAAGAGGTTTTTGCGAAAGCCAACTGTTCATACACAGGTGGCTACGCAAGACGAGAAGAATAACACCGGAGGAGATGGATAGGCCGCTGGACTCTAATACGGTTTCAGGTGTCGGTTCTCGGGTTCAAAGGTTCACGGTTCTGGGTACAGAAGTTTCAGAACTGAAGTGGCCTGTTTCTGTCTGTTGTTCCGTGTCACCAAATATCTGATGGATGATTTCTGATTTATCTAAACCTCTGAGCCTCTGAACGTTGAACCTCTGAAACAAGTGATTGACACATAAGCGAAGCGATAATGTTTGATCGACGACTCGTACAATATTTTGATTGGGGCTTGATGGGCCTGGCCATTTTGATCGGGTGCGTGGGGCTTCTCACTTTGTACAGTGCGGTGACCGCTGAGACGCCGGCTCCTCAGAAAGTGCTGTTCTACAAACAGCTCCTATGGTTTTCTGTTGGACTGATTGCGATGGTGACCACTTTTTTGTTTAATTATAAAATGTTGGATCGTTGGGCGCAGCCGATTTACTTTGCTTGTATTGCATTGTTGCTGGCGGTCTTGTTTATCGGTAAATATGTCGGTGGATCACGCCGCTGGTTGATTCTGGGACCTGTATCGCTGCAACCCTCCGAACTGGTAAAAATTGCCGTCATCATTGCGTTGGCGCGCTATTATTCCAGGGATGCCAAAACAGGCGGATACACCCTGAGGGAATTGGTGCGCCCTCTGATGATCATTATGCTGCCGGTCTTACTCATCGGTATGCAGCCGGACCTGGGAACAGCGGGGCTGGTGGTACTCATCGCCGGTTCCATCACGGTTTTTGTTAAAATTGAAAGACGCTCATTCGTCTATCTGATTGGTTCCGGAGCGATAATGGTTCCTCTCATATGGTTTTTTTTAAAGGATTATCAAAAACAGCGGATTCTAACATTTTTGGATCCGGATCGAGACCCGTTGGGTGCAGGCTATCATATTATTCAGTCAAAAATTGCGATTGGCTCCGGGATGCTCAGTGGAAAAGGTTATTTAAAAGGAACCCAGAACGCACTTTCATTTTTACCCGAAGAGCACACCGATTTCATATTTTCAGTTTTGGCAGAAGAATGGGGATTTCTAGGATCGGTTACCTTGGTTCTGCTGTTTTTGATTTTGATCATTTGGGGCTTGAATGTGGCGCATGCTTGTCGCGAGCCCTTCGGGACAATTTTGGCTGTTGGCGTTACCGCCATGATTTTCTGGCAAGCACTGATCAATATCAGCATGTCCATGGGATTATTGCCGGTGGTCGGTGTACCGCTGCCTTTTGTCAGTTATGGAGGCTCGTCGGTATTAACCATCGCCATCAGTATTGGCCTGTTGCTCAATGTCAGTATGCGGCGGTTTTTGCTCGACTAAACGGTGCAGCAACTGATCACGGAGCAGGCCCGGCATCCGGTTTGGGCCCCAAAAGCGCCTGCCGGCAGACCCGGTGGTCTGCGACCCCGGATCCAAGACCGGTCCGCAGCCAGGTATGGTGACCGAGAGATATAGACCAGCGATGAAAGATGACAAAAAGATTGGATCCATCCTGGCAGGTTTTTTTAAAGGGAAATGTGCCATAAAAACCAGAGCAGGTCCCCCAAAGAAGTCGGAAGCTACCCCTCAAATTCCTCCCTATCAGAGCCTTCCAAAGGCAACTAAAATTTGCAAAAAATCCTTTGACAACTACTCGGGCTGGATGTTATAGACCGCCGAGCCAAACCATCCTTTTGTCATTAATCAAACAACTTAGACCGGTTGTGTAAAAAATTGTCGACGGAGGATTTCTCAATGAGAAATTTCGGTGGAAGCCGCAAGTTTTCTGCTATCGTTCTGGTAACCGCGATCACTATGATGCTGCTGTCCGTGTCTTTGGCCCTGGGATCATCGGAAGAGTCCGGCGGCGGCGGGGTAACCGTCATACCGGATTGGACCGTTGCCCTTCAACTTGCTAATTTTCTTCTCATTCTTTGGATCTTAAACCGTATCTTATATCGTCCGATTCGCAATATCCTGCGACAACGAAAAGAAAAAATGGACGGCCTGGAACTCAGTATTCAAACCTATAACCAGGACGCCCAGGAAAAAGATGAAGCCTTTGCAACCGGCATAAAAGAGGCACGGGCGAAAGGCCTGACCGAAAAGGAAGCCTTACTGCAGTCGGCTGCTGAAGAAGAAAAAAAGGTTATTGCCAAGGTCAATGAAAACGCCCAAGCGGAACTGGCAGATATCCGCCAGAAGATTTCGCAGGAGGCCCAAACCGCCAAAGCCGCTTTGCAAACCAAAGTGGAAGAATTTGCGGGTGATATTTGCCAAAAAATAATAGGGAGGACGGTTCAATGAAATTTTTTGATTCATGCCGATACATCGGTCTCAAAGCCCCCCGTGGAATATTCATGGGAGTTGTGCTTGTGATTCTGTGCCTGGCTGTTGGAACCGCATCGGCGGCATCCGGCGAAGGGGGCGGCGGAAAAGGCTGGGTCGCCACCGATACGTATCGGGTTATGAATTTTGTTGTGTTGCTTGCTGCCCTCATATTCCTTTTACGCAAACCGATGTCGCAGGCCTTAAGTTCGCGCATAAAAACCATCAAAGAACAGCTGGAGAGTTTGGAGACGCAAAAAGCCGAAGCCGAAAAAAAATTTGAGCAAACGCTGAAAATTGAACCTGACCTTTTGGAGGCGCGATACGAGCTGCTTGAGCTCTACAAACAACAAAAGAATGAAGCAAAAGTGCTTTAGCTGTATCAGGATATTTTAAAGCGCAACCCAAACGACATCCGGGCTGCTATGGAGCTGGGCTATTACTACTATAGCAACGGCCAGGCGGACCAGGCCGAAAAAATATTCAGAAATCTGGGTGAGCGGAGCATTGATGAATTCGAAGTCATTATCAAACTCATTCAGTTGTATATTGACCCTAAAAAATATGATGAAGGGATTGTGATCATTGACGGTATGCTCAAAGCCGTACCCGATAGCTCGGAAGTAAACCATATTGCCGGTATTGCATATTACGGGAAAAAAGATAATCCCAAAGCGTTAAGCCACTTTAAGAAAGTTGCCCCGGAATCGCGATTCTATGAAGATGCGGTTATTCATGCGTCCTACATTCTTTCTGAAAACAGACAAAATGAAGAAGCGATTCAACTCTTATCCGACGCGGTCGCTATTGATCCGGATAATGCCGAATTTAAATTTTATCTGGGCACCTTTCATGAAGATGCGGAGCAATATGATCGTGCCGAAAATCTTATTAAGCAGGCGATCGAATCCGACCCGGATAATCCCCGATACTATTTTCGTCTCGGCGTTGTTTATGATAAATGGAATAAGAAAGAAGCTTCAATGGCAACCATGCGCAAAGTCAT
>ENA-OVUE01000046-OVUE01000046.1-sediment-metagenome-genome-assembly--contig:-NODE-46-length-10292-cov-2.408713_pt1 | contig 10292 bp, 11 predicted proteins | sample MGYA00250100_ERZ650196 | MGnify/ENA primary metagenome ERZ650196 (study PRJEB26732, sample SAMN07258975) | sediment metagenome | biome: subtidal zone; feature: saltmarsh; material: sediment | place: USA... | reverse complement strand
ACGGTGATGATGAAGCCCACAGTGGCAATCAGGGTAACATCACCAACCTGGACATCGGACGGCAGCCGTCTGATGTAGTAGAGGTCAGAGTCAATTGCCTCGAAACCGAGCAGATCCTCGAGCCAGGAGACAATCTTCTCGACATTGAGTGCGAGGAGGACACCCGCAATCACACCGAGCACCACGCCAAAGACACCGATGGTTGCTCCCTGCACGAGAAATATTTTCATGATACTGCGCGAAGAGGCACCGATAGTGCGCAGGATGGCGATGTCACTCTGCTTCTCCTTGACGACCATAATCATCGCGATGATGACCGAAAAGGCAGCGACCAGCACGATCAGGAAGAGGATAAAGCCCATCATGCGCTTTTCGGTCTTTAGCGCCTCGAAGAAGTTGCGGCGATAGTGGGACCAGTCCTTGACATAGTAGATGTCCTTCATCTGGTCCGCGAGCTCGAAGGCAACTTGCTGGGCATCGTACAGGTCCCTGACCTTGAGTCGAACACCCGTCACGGCATCACCGAGGCGGCTGAGCCTGGCAGCATCGCGGATATGCATCAGTGCCACACCCGAATCGAAATCGCCCATACCCACTTCGAAGATACCGCTGACCGTGAAGCGCTTGAGGCGTGGCATGGTGCCGACAGGTGTCACCATCGCGTGAGGCGTGATGACTGTGACCTTGTCACCTGTCGTCACGCCGAGTGCCATCGCAAGCTCTTTGCCAAGCACGATGTTGTAGGACTTGTCAGCGAGGTCTTCGAGGGAGCCGACATTCATCTTGTCGGAGATATCTGCAACGCGCGGCTCGAGTTCCGGGTCAATGCCGCGCATCAGGGCGCCGGCGACATTCTGGCCGTTGACCAGCATGACCTGTGACTCGACATAGGGTGCCGCATCGAGGACCTCGGGGTGCTGCTTGGCCAGCTCCATGGCTCGCGGCCAGTCCGTCAGCCCGCCCTCGAAGGAGGTGATGGTGGCATGCGAAACCATCCCCAGGATGCGCTCCCGTATCTCCTTGTGGAATCCGTTCATGACAGAGAGCACGACAATCAGGGCCATGACCCCGATCATGATGCCGAGCATCGATGCAACAGTGATAAATGAGATAAAATTGTCGCGGCTTCTGGCCCGCGTGTAGCGGAAGCCGAGGAAATATTCGTAAGGCTGGTACATGGGGCGCATTAAAACACAAGTCAGAACAAGAGTGACTCACTCTTTGGCGGATTGGTTCCGTGAAAACTGAAAATCGATTCCGTGCGGAATGGGAACCACAGACCGCCGTTCTGCTGACCTGGCCCCATGGTGACAGTGACTGGGCCGGCTCGCTGGATCGCATCTCTGCCACGTACCTGGAGATGGCCAGGGCAATCAGCCGCCACCAGTGGCTCATCATCCTTGCCCATGACAGGCTATTGCAGGAACAGCTATCGTCCCTGCTGGCCGACAGCCCTCATATCCACATCGTACATCAGCCCTCCAACGATACCTGGATTCGCGACTATGGACCGCTGAGCATCGAAATCAGGAAGCATGTCACACACCTCAACTTCCGTTTTGATGCCTGGGGCGGCAAGTACGATGCCCGGCTCGATGACACCGTCAGTCGCGCGCTGGATGAACAGGGCCTGTTCGGTTGCGGGATGCTGCATGAATCCATGGTCCTCGAAGGTGGCGCAGTCGAGACCGATGGATGCGGCACTTTGCTGGCCACACGGGGATCGATTCTCTGTGAACGACGCAATCCCGGCATGGACCAGTCCCGGATCGAGGAGCAGCTCTCCGGGCTTCTCGGCATCAAACATTTCCTGTGGCTCGACTGCGACGGCCTGCACGGTGATGACACCGATGGCCATATCGATACCATCGTGCGTTTCGCGGACGCAGAAACATTGCTCTATGCAACCTGTTCAACAAAGCATCCGGACTATGAACAGCTCAGGGAGCTCGAACAACAGGTAGTCGCGCTGCGCAGACCGGATGGTCGCCCCTACCGCACGATCTCCCTGCCCTGCCCGGGCCTTCACAGGGACAGCGACGGGCGCATCCTGCCTGCAAGCTACGCCAATTTCCTGATCACCAACAGCCAGGTGTTGCAGCCCGTCTACGGGCAGCAAAACGACGTGGAAGTCATGCAGATCATGCAGCAGGCATTCCCTGGCAGGGAAATCGTGGCGATTGACAGCCGCGCACTGATCGAGCAAAACGGCAGCATTCACTGTGCAACCATGCAAACTGCTTGCCCGCTGGCCCGGGGCTGAAGGAGAATCGCTCGCATGAAAGAAGAGATACTCAAGGTCGCACTCGCCCAGCGTGCATCACTGCATGATCGTGACAGCAACATGGATGCCCTGCTTGGCGATATTCGTAGCGCTGCAGCCGCAGGAGCTGCGCTGATCCTGTTGCCGGAACTGCACAACAGCGACTACTTCTGCCAGGTCGAGCAGACGGCGAATTTTGATCTTGCCGAGCCCGTGCCGGGACCGTCAACCGCGCAACTCGCCGCCGTCGCTGCCGAAGCCGGCATCGTCGTGGTTGCCTCCCTGTTCGAAAAACGTGCTACCGGGCTTTATCACAACACGGCCGTGGTGCTCGACAGCGATGGCAGCATCGCCGGTAAATATCGCAAGATGCATATCCCGGACGATCCGGGCTATCACGAAAAGTTCTACTTCACGCCAGGTGATCTCGGTTTCATGCCCATTGAAACAAGCCTGGGCAAGCTCGGCGTCCTGGTCTGCTGGGACCAGTGGTATCCGGAAGCCGCGCGTCTCATGGCACTCGCGGGTGCAGACCTGCTGCTTTATCCGACGGCTATCGGCTGGGACAGCAGGGACGATGAAGAGGAAAGGCAGCGCCAGCTGGATGCCTGGATCACCGTTCAGCGCGGCCATGCGGTCGCAAACGGGCTTCCCGTTCTTGCCTGCAACCGCAATGGCATCGAAGCCGCGCCCTCGGGAAAGGGCCCAGGCATCGCATTCTGGGGGAATTCCTTCGTAGCAGGCCCCCAGGGCGAAGTGGTTGCAAGGGCCGATGAGCAGAATCAGCTGCTATTCGCCGAATTGTCGATGAAGCGCTCCGAGGAGGTCCGGCGCATCTGGCCATTTCTGCGTGACAGGCGAATCGATGCCTACGCGAACCTCGTCAGAAGATTCATCGACTGACAGCACATCATTCCGCAGGCCAGTTATCGTCCAGCCAGTCAGCAATGACCTCGACAAGCGCATCGCCGCGATTTGTAAAATAGTGGTTGGCGTCCGGTATCACCCGCTGTCTCGACATCGGCAGGCTGGCACTCTTGATTTGCACGAGACGAATTGGTGCATACCCCCTCACGGCAGGAAAATCACCGAGTGCCATGATGTCGAGAACAGGCACCCGCAGCTTGTCGAGGTGGAATTCGTCCTGCATGGGCTGTCCCTTGTCGGTCGCTCCCATTCCGATCATCACCACGGCTGACACACCGGCACCACCGGTTTTCTCAATCCAGCGATTTGCCATGTGTGTCCCGCAGCTATGCGCGACCAATACGATGAAATCGTTCCCCTGCTCCTTGAGGAATTCGATAGCCGCATTGATTCTTCCTACCGATGGATCAAACAGGGGCAGGTAGTCATTGTAGGTCGCCTCCTTGTCGAGTACCGGGAGCTGGACCGAGAGAGTATTCCAGCCGTGCTCGAGCATCCCGGTCCTGACCGGGTAAACGACATCCATCCAGTTGGGATGATAACCACGGCCATGGAGTACCAGTATCGCGCCCCGCGGTTTGTCCGCATCGGTTTCGGCATAGATTCCGAGAAACTCTGTACCATCGGCTTCGAGCATGACGGGTTCGCCATCGATGATACTGTCAACGATCTCCGAAGCGAGACGCTGCTCCCTCTCAAGATCCGGCCCGGCCTTGACGGGCACCCCCATGATCAGAAAAATACCTGCTAAAACCGAAAGATACACTGACCTGTTCATCATTGAACTCCTGTGGACATTGGCCTTGAAACAGCATAAGCTACCAAGGTTCGGGTATCAACCAGCTCACATGGCGATCCGACAACAGGCGGCCACAGAGCTGCTGGCAAAAAGGGCCATATACAAGCCCGTATGGAGACAGATTCGCTGCTTGCACATGCCGGCAACGGCTTGCAGCATCTCCAGGCACCTGAGGAGTCCTGTTGGCTGTCCAGTGACAGAACAAAATTATCGACCAAAAAAAACCGGAGGGTAAATCCATAATGAAATTCCATCACCTGATTACCGCATCAGCGGCCGTTCTTGCGCTTTCCCTTTCAGCGACGGTTTCCGCGGAAAAACTTGCGGTCGGCATTACGCCGGATCTTCAAAAGCTCGATTTCAAGCACGATGGCAAGTCCTACACCATCATGCGCAACCAGGATCAGAAAAATACGATCAACGAGAACTTTGCGAAAACCTCGCGCAAGTGTCCGCCTTTCTGCATCCAGCCAATTGTCCTTGCACCTGGCGTCGAAACACTCGGAGAGGTCGAGATGATCCACTACGTCAAGAAGATGTCAGAAGGCGAGAACATCCTCGTTGTGGATTCGCGCACACCCGACTGGGTCGAGCGGGGCACCATTCCCGGCGCAAAGAATATTCCCTGGACCAAGCTCAACCCGGCCAAGGGTGCAACAACCGAGGGAATTATCGAGGTCATGACCAAGGAGTTCGGTGCGAAACTCGCAGAGGGTGCTGATGCTTTCACGGTTGACGAGGCAGTTGCTGAAGGAAATGCCAGCAAGGCTTTTGACTACTCGCAGGCCAAGACACTTGTCATGTTCTGTAACGGCATGTGGTGCGGACAATCACCGAATAATATCCTCAATCTGCTGAAGTTCGGCTACCCGGCAGAAAAACTCAAGTGGTACCGTGGTGGCATGCAGGACTGGGAAGTCCTCGGACTCTCCACAGTGAAGCCCTGAGAAAAAGAAACGACGCATGAAAAAGCCCTGCCGGATGGCAGGGCTTTTTTTATGGCAACCGGAGCATACTCAGGTTTCAGGGAGCAATAGTCGTTCAGGCAAGCTTGTAGACACCACGTCCTGTGGACTTGACCTTTCCGTTGCGCTTCAGGTAGGCCATGGTCTGGCCCAGGTTGGTGACAGAGACTCCCTGTGACTCGAGCATGCTGCGGATGCTTTTTGTGTCCATCTCGCCCTTTTTACCGAGCAGTTCCAGTATTGCTGCACTGGCACCGGTCTGACGGCCCTTTCGACCACCACCACTGCGGCCGCCAAGCGCACGTATTTCAGCATCGATGGCAGCCAGTTCTTTTCTGTGCTGAGCCATCAGCGCCTTTTTCCTGTCCCGAAGCTCTGCGATCTTTTCTTTCAGCGCCTCTTTCTCGCGCGCCTCTTCTTCTTTTTCTTTCTGCTGGGCCAACGCATATAACTCGTCGGCACTCATTTGTTGTATATCTTTCTTTGCCATTTGCAACCTCTTGATTAATATGATTATTAGTTATGATAGCCGTTGGACGCTCAATCCAATGATGCAAAAGATATAACAAAAAAGAGGCAAGTACAACAAATGGAATTATATGAAAGAGATGTATTAACCGGCGGAAGTGTGGTGATGACAGTGCCTGATCAGGAAAATCATGCTTCACCGGAGAGTAACAACATCTTCATTGTTGATACAGCCTCTTTCAGCCCGGTAAAAAGAGCACGCGAAATAATCGAGTGACCAATGTTGAATTCAACAATACCGGGGATCGCGACAATATCATGAATATTATGATAATCGAGTCCGTGACCTGCATTAACCTGCAGCCCGAGTGAATTGCCGTAGGCAACCGCATCCGCGATACGCGCGAGCTCATTCATTCGCGTCAGGTTGCTCGAGGCATCGGCATAGTGTCCAGTATGAATCTCGACCACGGGCGCACCAACTGCAGCAGCGGCATCGAGCTGCTTCCTGTCCGCATCGACAAAGAGAGAAACACGAATACCTGCATCGGCAAGCCCGGCACAATAACCGGCGAGATAATCGACCTGCGCTGCCACATCAAGCCCCCCCTCGGTCGTCAGTTCCTCGCGCTTCTCGGGCACGAGGCAGCAATCTGCCGGTGCGATGCGCATCGCAATCGTCTGCATTTCAGGAGTGGCTGCCATCTCGAGATTCATGCGTGTCTGCAGGATACCCGCCAGCATGTCGACGTCACGATCCTGGATATGCCTGCGGTCCTCACGCAGATGCAGCGTGATCGCATCCGCTCCCGCCTCCTCACAGAGGATTGCCGCCTGTACCGGCTCGGGGTAGCGGGTTCCGCGAGCCTGCCGCAAGGTGGCGACATGATCGATATTGACACCGAGTTTTCTGACAATCATTGCTGGTCCGGTTTGCTAGTGAAACAACTCCCTGCTCTTGAGCGGCCTGTGCCCGAGATGATGATCGAGAACAGTGCGCATGAGATCCCGCGCCTCAAGCCGTTCGATGCGCTCATTCCATGCGCCATTGCACAAGGCATGCAATGTAGCACCGCTGACACCGGCATTGCCACGTCCTGTTAGTGTGAAACCATGATCGGGGCTGTAGAGATAGCGTCGTCCCTCGCTGATGACCTCGCCATCCGCCGTCACCGCGAGTTGCAGGCCGTAGCCCAGCTCGTCAAGCAGTCGAAGCTCGAACAGGCGTAACTGCCAGTCGATATCCTCGACATGCACGAGCGACACGAGGCTCTTCCAGTATGCCTCGAGCAGTCCGTCATGACGCTCTTCGCGCGGCAGGAGCCTGGTCAAAAGCTCATTGAGGTAGAGGCCGCAATAAAGCCGCTTTCCGTGCAACGCCAGCGGCTTGTCGGTCGTTTCCGCCCCTGTCAGCGTCTTGACTTCACCCATGCCACGCCAGTCGATCGCCAGCGGCTGGAATGGCTGCAATTCGGCCTTGAGCTTGCTGCGTGCCGCACCCTTCGCAATGAGGGGCAGCCGCCCGCAGCCCGCAACAAAACATTCAAGCAGCAGGCTGGTATTCTGATACGGGCGCCTGTGCAACACGAAGGCGGGCATCATCATTCGGTATAGCCAAGGTTCGCCATCGCCTTTTCGTCCGAGGACCAGCTCTTCTTGACTTTCACCCAGACATCGAGCCAGACCTTCCTGTCGAAAGCTTTCTGCATGGATTCGCGCGCAAGTCGGGCAGTCTCCTTGAGCGCCTCGCCCTGCTTGCCGATGATGATCGCTTTCTGCCCTTCGCGTTCGACCCAGATGACAGCACCGATACTGTAGTGTTGCGGATGCTCCTCGAAGCGCTCGATCTCGACAGTGAGCGCATATGGAATCTCCCGGGCATATCGGCGGGTCAGCTGTTCCCTCAGGAGTTCCGCGGCCATGAAGCGCTCCGACTTGTCTGTGACCTGCTCCTCCGGATAGAAGCTCGGGCCCTCGGGAAGAAGCCGCAGGACATGCTCTTCGAGCAGCTCGAGGTTATCGCCGCTTCTGGCTGAACAGGGAATAATTTCTTCGAACTCTGCCATCGAAGAGAGTCTTGCAAGGTAGGCCAGCATCTCTTCTTTCTTTTTCAGAAGATCGATCTTGTTGACAACAAGTATCACCGGCCGTTGCGAATTCTGTATCGCTTTGAGAACGGCTTGATCTTCATCCGTCCAGATACCAGCCTGCACGACGAACAGAATCACATCCACATCGACAAGCACACTCCCGGCGGTCTGGTTCAGCATCCTGTTGAGCGCCTTTCTTCCGCGCAGGTGCATGCCGGGAGTATCGACAAAGAGAATCTGCCCGCCCGGTCTGGTCCTGATACCCAGAATCGCATGACGCGTCGTTTGCGGCTTGTGGGATGTAATGGCGATCTTCTGCCCGATCAGCCTGTTCAGCAGTGTCGACTTGCCGACATTGGGTCGGCCGATGATGGCTGCATAACCGCAACGGTTCTCAGCCATCGCTACCCTGCCCGATCACATCCAGTGCGATGGTGGCTGCATCCTGTTCGGCCTTTCGCCGGGAACGCCCCTCGCCTGTCGCAGTGATCCCGAGGTCCGGAAGCGAGCACTCGACTTCGAAGCGTTGCTGGTGCTGCTTGCCGCTGGTCGCGGTAATACTGTATTCAGGCAGTGCAAGATTGCGCGACTGGAGGTATTCCTGGAGCCTGGTCTTGGGATCCTTGACGGAACGCGAGAGGTCAAGCTGTTGCAAGCGCTCACTGAAGAGTTTGTCGAAAACCTGTTCGACCGACTCGGCGCCTGAATCAAGATAGACGGCACCGAGAAAGGCTTCCAGCGCATCGGAGAGCGTTGAATCACGCGACTGGCCGCCGGCCCGGAGTTCACCGGACCCCATGAGCAGATACTCCCCCAGGCCGATTTCACGCGCAATCTTGGCCAGGGTGTCACGCTTGACAAGCTGGGCGCGCAAGCGGCTGAGCTGTCCCTCACTTGCTTCAGGAAACCGGTCGAAGAGACGCTCCGCTACGATCATGCCGAGGATCGCATCACCGAGGAATTCGAGACGTTCATTGTGTGGCTGTCCGGCGCTGCGGTGTGTCAGCGCCTGTTCCAGCAGTTCGCTGCTGTCGAAACGGATACCGAGCGCAGCGACAAGCCCGGAAGGCTCTTTTCTCAAGGCGAAGCCGGGATGTTCGCTGTTTCCTTGAATGTCATGACGACTTCCATGTTGCCGGCCAGTTTCTTGCTGACAGCGTAATCCAGGGTCACGACGTTGCTGACACCTCTGCGCTGGATCTTGACATTTCTCGGCGACAGATTATAGACGCCGTTGACCCTGATACGCTTCATTACGGCAGTCCGAATCGTACTTGCCGGCTTGCCGATGACATCATCGTCGGCCTGAAGATCCTTCATCATCTTTTTCAGCGTCCAGTTCTCCATGTAGGTCGGCCCGACCTTGAGGCCGAAGAAGCCAAGCGCGCCGGCCATGAGAAGAAAAACCAGCAGGCCGATGATTGAAAGACCCTGTTGCTTTTTCATGCTAGTCAATTGCATTTCCTATTCTCCCCCAGTTAATCGGCATTCCGTCCATTTCCGGATCGAAATGCATCCAGATGTATGTCGCCTTACCGACAAGATTCTCATCCGGCACAAAGCCCCAGCAGCGGCTGTCATTGCTGTTATCCCGGTTGTCGCCCACTGCAAAATAGTTACCCTCCGGCACCGTGACCGGCCCATGCGCAAGAAAACTGCACTGGGGGCTCGGAAAATCCGGTCGGCGCTCGTCGACCAGGATTTCGTGCCGGACCCCTGTCAGGTTCTCGCTCGCATGCAGGCTGCCGGTCTGGTTCACTCCGGACCCTCTACCCTGGTAACGCCCGATCAATTCGACAGGCTGTGGCTCACCGTTAATATAAAGCGTTTTGTTGCGATATGCGACTGTGTCCCCGGGGACAGCGACGATACGCTTGATGAAATCGGTCTTGTCATCGACAGGATAACGAAAGACGGCAACATCACCACGCTCGGGCGATCCCGTGTCCAGTATCCTGGTGTTTGTGACAGGCAGACGCAGGCCGTAGGAAAACTTGCTCACGAGGATAAAGTCACCGACGAGCAGTGTCGGCATCATGGAGCCTGACGGAATCCTGAAAGGTTCTCCGATAAAGGAGCGAATCAGGAGCACGATCAGCACGACCGGAAAAACAGACCGCGAGATATCGACGACCAGCGGGAGTTTTCCACTCCTTTTTCTCGCAAAAACAAGTTTGTCGAGCAGCAGGATCACACCCATGACGACAGTCGCGATGACGAGAATCAATCCAATGTTCATTGCCATATTCTATCCGGTTTGCGATCGGGAGACAGGCGGGCGATCCCGTCAGTTGTCCTGCCCGACCTTGAGAACGGCAAGAAAGGCATCCTGGGGAATGTCGACCTTGCCGATCTGTTTCATGCGTTTCTTGCCCGCTTTCTGTTTTTCGAGCAGCTTGCGCTTGCGTGTGACATCACCACCGTAACACTTGGCGGTCACATTCTTGCGCAGCGCCTTGACGGTCGAGCGCGCGATAACCTTGCTGCCGATCGCGGCCTGGATCGCGACCTCGAACATCTGACGCGGAATCAATTCCTTCATCTTCTCGGTGAGTTCACGTCCCCGTGACTGCGCGTTCTCCTGGTGCACGATGGATGACAGCGCATCGACCTTTTCGCCGTTGATGAGAATGTCGATCTTGACCAGCGGCGCAGGCTGGAAACGGCGGAACTCGTATTCGAACGAGGCATAGCCGCGGCTCACCGATTTCAGGCGGTCGAAGAAGTCGAGCACGACTTCGTTCATCGGCAGCTCATAGGTGACCTGAACCTGGCCACCG
>ENA-OVUE01000045-OVUE01000045.1-sediment-metagenome-genome-assembly--contig:-NODE-45-length-10299-cov-2.703091_pt1 | contig 10299 bp, 11 predicted proteins | sample MGYA00250100_ERZ650196 | MGnify/ENA primary metagenome ERZ650196 (study PRJEB26732, sample SAMN07258975) | sediment metagenome | biome: subtidal zone; feature: saltmarsh; material: sediment | place: USA... | reverse complement strand
GCGAAATCCTCGCTGTCCTTCGCCACCACCTTGAGCAGGTAATCCGCCTCCTGTCCCGTGACCAGGTGGCACTCGAGCACCTCGGGAAAGCCGGCAACCGCCGTTTCGAAATTGTCGAAGCGCTCCGGCGTGTGCCTGTCCATGCTGATGTGAAGGAAGGCCGTGAGTTTCAGCCCGAGCTTGCGGGCGTTCAGAAGGGCCGTGTAACCGGCAATGATGCCCTCCTCCTCGAGCCTGCGCACGCGCCGCAGGCAGGGTGAGGGTGAGAGATTCACGGCAGCCGCCAGATCCTGGTTGGAGATGCGACCGTTTTGCTGCAGGGTTTCCAGGATTGCGCGATCGAACGCATCGATATTCATAATCTTGCTCTTATTTGACTTAATGCGAAATTATATTGCATTAATGATGCTATTTATCGCAATAAACGCAAGATAATTCTTCTGCCGGAGCAGTATACTTTCACCAATCCGGAATGAAGCAGCGGGCCACAAGCTCCTGGTAGTACGGAGGGTCACAAACCCGGGCTCTCCGATCACATCTGCCGGCTTTTGCAGGGATAACAGCCTCAAGTGAATTCGCCCCGTTAACCGGGGCGATTCTTTTTTCGCGGGGAGGTGTCGGAGATTATTTTCTGAAGGAAAATGATCTCCGACACCGGGCCCGAAGCACCTACCGCATCTTGCACTCGTCGAAGACGAGCTGGTCACAGGTCGCGCAGATCTCCCGGTCGAGACGCTTGTAGATACTCCTGATCGCCTTTTTCTTTGAATCGAAAAAGTGATCGTTCCCCATCTGGCTCACGAGCGTCGAACGCGCGATGAATTCGTAAACGGATGGTTTCAGGCCCGCGAAGTAGAGCCCCCCGCCGAGTTTCGCAAGCCGCCTGTTTTCCGTGGCCAGCGCCTCACCCGCACTCAGGTCGATCAGGTTGATGCCGTCACCGATGATGAGAATGTTGTGGATCTGCTCGTTCTCGGAGATCCGCTGGATGCGGTTCATGATGTGGTTGATGGAACCGAAGTAGATCGACATGTCGATGCGGATGATCTTGAGCTGCGGGCACTGCTTCAGCGGCTTCCGGTCGATCTCGGTCAGCGTCATGGCACCCGTTTCGTCATCATGATCGGGCGCCAGTGTCGGGATCGCAGGCGTCGAGGTTTTCTTGAGAAAGAGCACCAGTGACAGCAATACGCCGAGATAGATCGCAAATTCCAGCTCGAGGAAGAGGGTCGCAAAGAAGGTCGTCAGCAGGATCGATGTCTCCGTCTTGCTGTGCTTCAGGACATGCAGGATGTGATGCATATCGATGAGGTTCCAGGCGACGAGCAGGATCACACCGCCCATGGCTGCAACCGGCAGATAGGCCGTCAGCGGGGCAACCAGCAGCACGATCAGTGCGAGAAAGAGCGCCGCGAAGATGGCGGACATGGGCGTGCGTGCGCCGGAGGAGTAGTTGATACCCGAACGCGTGAACGAACCGGAGCCCGCATAGCTCGAGAAAAAGCTGCCGCCGATGTTCGACAGGCCCTGGCCGATGAACTCCTGGCTGGAGTTGATGCGCTGGTTGGACTTTGTCGCAATCGAGCGGCTGATGGAAACGGCCTCGATCAGACCCAGCAGGGCAACCGCGAAGGCCTCCGGGGCAAGCTTCTGGATCGTCTCGATATTGAATGTCGGCGACGAGAGTGGCGGCAGGTGCGCCGGAATTTCACCGACAAAGGTGATGCCGCGCTCCTCACCGCCGAGCAGCAGCGCGCAGACACCACCGATGATGAGCGCGATCAGCAGGTTTGGCAGTTTCGGGAAAAATCGCTTCGACAGGATCGCAGTCAGCAGCGTAATGGCAGCGACGGCAAGGATCGGGATCTGGATACTCGCGAAATCGATATAGATGTCATACCAGGTGTGCATGAAAGACTCCCCCTTGGGAATCTCGATGCCCAGCACATGTTTCATCTGGCTCGTCGCGATGAGGATTGCCGCACCGGCGGTGAATCCGATGACGACGGTATGGGAGACAAAGTTGACCAGCGCCCCCAGCCTCGCAAGACCAAACGCGAGCTGATAGACCCCGGCAAGAAAGGTCAGCGTCAACGCCATGGACACGAATTCCGGCGAACCGGGATCTGCGTGGCGACTGATCGCAGAAAAGACGACGATGGAGATGGCCGTCGTCGGCCCCGAGATCAGGTGGTAGGAGGAACCGAAAAGCGCCGCGATGATCGGCGTGACCATGGCCGTGTAGAGGCCGTATTCCGGAGGCAGGCCGGCAATGGTGGCAAAGGCGACGCCCTGCGGCAGCACAATCACTGCCCCTGTCAGCCCCGACAGCAGATCCGCCCTCAGGGTTTCCCTGTTGACAAAGCGGAACCAGACGAGAAAGGGGAAGATGCTCTGCATGGCGCCCAAAAAGGCAATATTAGCACCTACTAATGATTAATGCACTAAAAGTGAGGGAAATCCCTTGGGGCATCCAGCATCCTGTGGCCCTGACACGGATGACCTGGTTGTTGTTGAGGAAGGACAGTATGAATGGTCTGCCATCCGGCAGATAAAAAGCGCCTCGTCGCTTGATCCGTCAGGACTCAGACAGCTGCACTCCAGAGATTGGGCAGCACCTCGTTCGAGTAGCCGGAGATAAAGGTCCCGATCTCTCCGCCGGGAAGCTGGTATGTATGCCGGCTGATCCTGCCGATGTTGCCACCATAGACATGGATGCTGACCGATGGCCTGTCATCGAGGGCGTTGGAAACGCGATGGATATCCCCTATGGTCGGCGAGACCAGGTCGATCTGCCCTCTTTCCATGCGATGTTCTCCTGTCGGCCGGAGCGCCCCCGTGGACGCATCCCGCTCGAACTCCTCGCAGGTCTCGGCGCCACGCAGCACGCCCACCATGCCCCAGACGGTGTGATCATGGACGGGCGTATGCTGCCCCGGACCCCAGACAAAACTCACCACAGAAAAGCGTTCCAGCGGATCGCAATAGAGCAGGTTCTGCCGGTAGCGCCCGGAGTCGGCCTCCGCAAAAGTCTCCGGCAGCCAGTCATCAGTCGCGACCAGCTCACCCAGCAGTTTCTTGCCTTGTGACAGGATGCGTTCTTCGTCATCACCGGCCTCCTCGACGAGATGCGTCATCTGCTGGACGAAGTGGCGCAACCTGGCGATATCGGCCATCGTCAGCTACCCGACTGTTGCGCACAGCCCGCGATGCAAGCCCCGCTGCCATCGAATTCCATGGTGACGCCACTGAGTGGCAGGTGCACCGGCATCTCGGCGGCCTCGATAAAGGTCTCGGTGCGCGTTCCCGGCAGCAGCTTGCCTCCCTCGGTCGCCTTCTCGTTCGCATGCGAGGCGATGACACTCTTCGGCTTGACCATGGCGTTCATGACATACGCCGCCTCGGCAGGCCCGGTCGTGAAGGTACCGCCGATGTTGATAACGGCCATGTTCGCCTTGTAGAAGCGGTTGACGACAAGTTCCTGCTCGGCCGTGATGCCGGTATCGCCGGAGAGATAAACCACGAGCCCGTTACTGAAGGTCAGGACATAGCCACCGGGCGGACCGACATAGGCTGTCAGGCCATGTGCCTTCAGCGCCTCGGCATGCTCCTTGTCGAGAAAGGCTGGATTCAGGCCATTGCTGTGCACGGCGGGCACGCTCGCGATCGCGACGCCGCCGACGTTCCGCTGCGCACCGAAGCGCACGAGTTTCACCTGATTTGCATCACCACCTGCCGCCTCGACCTTCTTCGAAAAGAAGCTGGCCATTTCACCACCGACGATGAACTCCGCCTTCTTGCCGACGACGATGTTGACGCTGTTCGAGTTTGGCGTTGCATTCACAGTGAACTCGGGAGTTTCGCAAGAACCGGCGTTCGCCCCGGGCTGGTACTTGTCGCCAAGATGATCACCGTGAACGTGACTCAGCAACACCGCATCGATCTGCCCGAGCCGCGGGTCATCCGGCCCGCGCACCGTGCGGCCTGCATCGTAGAGAATGCGCGTGCCGTCGGGATCCTCGAAAACCAGGGCGCGATCAAAACGGCAGAACTCGCCGTCGTGGCTGCCAAGCGGGGTGACCTTTACGCTCTTTTCGCTTGCATGCGCAGTTATCAAAAAAGCCGTCAGCAGGCTGGCCGTCGCCAGTTGCAGTCCCGTCGTTTTCATCGTTTCCTCCTGCAGGATCAAGCCGATCTGTATTGTTATTCTCAGGCAGTATAGCGCTGCACAGCCTCCTGCAAACCCGCAAGAGTGTGCACCATTGCCGTTGGCTCGATGCCCCAGGGGTCGAAGAGCGCCTCGTCCGATCGCTTCACCCAGGCCGCCTTCATTCCCGCCGAGACGGCGCCGATGACATCGAAAGGATTGGAAGAAACCAGCCAGGCGGCACCGGCTTCCGCCCCGGCCCGCTCGAGAAAGTGGTTGTAGACAGCAGGGTCCGGCTTGAAGGAGCCGACCTCGTCGACACTGACGATGTCGAGAAAGAAGTGGCGGATACCCGCCGCAACCAGCAATGTCTCGACGGCCTCTCGCGTGCCGTTGGAAAAAGCATACAGCCGGTGTTCCGCTGCCTCGAGCGCCTGCAGCGCCGGTACCACATCATCGAATGCCGGCAGGATGCGATAGCGATCGAGCAGTTGCTGTTTCTGCCCGGCATCGAGGTCTGCCTTCATGAGAGCGCAGGTATGATCGAGTGCGTCACGCGTACACTCCCCGAATGTGGCGTAGCGCCGCATCAGCCCGCGACGGAAGGAATACTCGAGCTGCCTGTCGCGCCAGAGCCGCGAGAATTCGGCGGCCCTGTCCCCGACCATGGTCTCGAGCAACCCGGTGACACCATTGGTATCGATCAGGGTTCCGTAGACATCGAAAGCAAGCGTGACAGCCATGCTGTGTCACTCCCCCGGCAGGCAGCGCATTGACCGCCCGGCATGCTCCGGGAACCAGCCGACGCTCTCTGTCGAGCGCGCCTGGTAGACGTTTTCCCAATGCTGTTCAGGTTGCATGCTTCACCCCGGCTGTGGACATGAAGAGATACGCCCGATCATATCCCAGCCGCCGGTGAACGCAAATCTCCTCGCAGGACTCAGGCGATGGTCACTTTATCCGACAGGTAGACATCCTGGATCGCGTTGAGCAGGGCAACACCCTCTTCCATCGGCTTCTGGAACGACTTGCGCCCCGAGATCAGCCCCATGCCACCGGCCCGCTTGTTGATGACGGCGGTACGTACGGCCTGGTGCAGGTCATCCGCGCCCGAAGGGCCACCCGAGTTGATCATGCCGATTCGCCCCATGTAGCAGTTGGCCACCTGGTAGCGCACGAGATCGATGGGATTGTCCGATGTCAGCTCCTCGTAGACGCGCGGGTGCGTCTTGCCGAAACCGATCGCCGTGTAACCGCCGTTGCACTCGGCCTGCTTCTGCTTGACGATATCGGCCTCGATGGTCACCGCCAGGTGATTCGCCTGCCCGGTGAGATCGGCCGCCGTGTGATAGTCGGTTCCCTCGTGCTTGAAAGCCGGGTTGCGCAGGTAGGCCCAGAGCACGGTCACCATGCCGAGCTCATGCGCATGGGCAAAGGCCTCGCTCACCTCCATAATCTGCCGTCGTGACTCCTGCGAACCAAAATAGACAGTCGCACCGACCGCGACAGCCCCCAGATCGAACGCCTGCTGCACGCTGGCGAAAAGCGTCTGGTCCGCCATCGGAGGGTACGTCAGCATCTCATTATGATTGAGCTTCACGAGAAACGGAATCTTGTGCGCATAGCGGCGGCTGACAGCGCCAAGCACGCCGAGGGTCGAGGCAACCGCATTGCAACCGCCGTGAATCGCCAGCCTGACGATATTCTCCGGATCGAAATAGATCGGGTTGGGCGCGAAGGAGGCACCGCCCGAATGCTCGACACCCTGGTCGACGGGCAGAATGGAAAGGTACCCGGAGCCTGCTAGCCTTCCATGGTTGAAGAGGGACTGCATGTTGCGAAGAACTGCCGGATTGCGATCGGAATCGGCCATGACCCGATCGATGAAGTCAGGTCCCGGCAGGTGAAGCTTGTCGGCCGGGATGGTGCCGCATGTGTGGCCAAGCAGCGCCTCTGACTCGCTGCCCAGCATGGATTCGATATCGTTCATGGTGCTGCTCCGTTAAATACGATTGTCATCTCTGGAAACAATAGAACACTCACGTGGATTTTTTCTCTCCATGCTTGAACTTTCATGGATTTCGTCCGATCTTTATGATTGAAGGCAAGAAACTCTTTCGATGACATACCCCTGTCATCCCTGACACATAGACTGTCCTGATGTCCGATGAACGTGCCGAACAACGCGACCTGTGGCAGCCGTTTCGGCTGGCTGGCGGCTGGCTACTGCTGATTGCGGGCCTGACATTCCTGCCGATGCCTGTTCCGGCAGGTCTTGTCATGATCCTGGGTGGTGCGGCCCTGCTGGTTAATGACAGCCGCACATTCCGGCGTCTGTTCACCGGCCTGAAACAGCGCTTCCCCCGCTTCTTTGCTGCCCTCCACGAAAAGGCTGCGCGCCTGCCTCCCCGCATGGCTCGCCGCATCAGACATCTCCTGGAAAGCGACGATCACCGCGGGCCTCCCCGGAGCCGGTCAACCACTGCGCGACATCAGGAAAATTGACGAATCGCAATCTGCTCACTAGTCTGTGGATATGACAGTTGTATGAACAACGTCAATAACGAGATCGCGAAAACTGCGACGCATCCAACGGAGGAGGTGTCAGATGATGGAGTTCTCCAATGAGGAGCATGTCATCGAGCTGCTGATTGAACGCTTCGAGCGTGAGCGCTTGCCGCGCCTGCTCGACATCCACAAGCGCGTGACCGGGGGCGAAACCCTCGAGGACGGCGATATCGCGTTCCTGACCCACGTCATCGAGGATGCCCAGCGCAACAAGCCGCTGATCGACCGTCATCCCGACTGGCACAACCTCTGCGCCAATGTCTTTTTCCTCTACGACGAGATCACCACGCGCGCGCTGAAAAACGAGGAACTGTGAGCAGGCAGCCCGGAGCTGCCCGTGCCACGCCACCCCGACAATCCCCACACCCCCGGCCCGTGCGGACGGATATTACACCCTGCTTGATCCGCATCATGCTCCGTGATTGACGAATATCAATCCCGGTCCTACTCTCACCCATAGAACAACGAGTTACAGGCCGGAGCGCTTTCGCGGCCGGCCCGAGTCAAGGGACCTTGAACAACAGCCTGTACGGAACACCAACATGAGCGTCTCACTGGCATTGCACGACCTTATCCACCGCATCTACCGGGAGATGGAGGATCGCAAGGCATTCGCTGAACTGGATGAGAAGAGCCGCGCCATGCTCGACCGGGCCCTTGAGAGGGTCATCGACGGCACCGACAGCCGTATTCGCCTCGTGCCCAACTACAAGCGCAAGCTGTTCAAATCGATTCTTGTTGCACTCCAGTACGCCGACAGGCTTGTACAGCAGATTCCCCACACCGTCGACCTCGACAGCAGGCATTACGTCGACGACCCCTATATCCGCGCACTGTTCCCGACCATCGACAGCTTGCGGAACGTCTGCCACCAGAGCTCGGAACTGCGCGAGTTTTTCGGCGACATCGAGCATCGGGACACGCCCGAGGGCATGGTACTGCTCTGCATGCAGAAGCACGAGGAGACCGTGTTCGGCATGGAGCTCAAGGGCGAGCATGTCGTCAGGGATATCTGCCAGCAGCGCATCACCTTCGACGACCACCATCTCTACTCGCCGGCCGAGGATGAGGCCGAGGCGCGCCTCGGCCTCAAGTGCTGCATCTTCGAGGGTCTCGTCAACAACGCCCTGGCCAACATCTCCAGCTTGCGCAAGCGTCGCCTGGAGCTCGAAACGCAGCAGCAGATGCTCAACGGCAGGCTGCGCAGCCAGTCACGCATCGACATGAGCAGCCCCAACTTCCATCGTCTGGTTCGTGAGCACAGCAACCTGAAGCAGCAACAGAAAAAACTCGGAAACATCGAAAAGGAACTCGACGAGATCGGCTACCTGACACCGGAAAACTGCCTGCAGCAGGTCAGGGAGACGATGAGCCATCCGGAAGAGTTCATCCGCGTGAAAAACTTCTCCTTCCGCCTCGACAGGGGCAACATCATTCGCAGCAAGAACGAGACCGCACACAAAGCCCGCAAACTGCAATTCTCCGAAGTGCGCATCAAGGGCGAACAACCGCGCGTCGTCACGCTTGCCCGCATCAACCGCCGCGACGTTGAACACAACAGGTTCAGGCCGGGAATCGCGCTCTAGGCCTGGTGCCGGAGATAATTTTTCCTGAAAAGTGATCTCTGATACCTTTAGGGAGCAGACTGAACACTCCGGGCGTCGCTGCATCAGCTGTCGTTCAGCCGTCGTTCAGGTAGCAGAGACTATTCTTGAGCACGAACTGGTGTGGGAGACGATTTTCCTCGCTGCAAGTGTCGGAGACGATTTTCCAGAAAAAGTGTCTCTGATACCGGAATCCATCGGGAAACAACCTTCATGATGAGTAAAAGATTCACTGCAACCGGAATCCTGCTTTTCATCTCGGTCGCACTGACCGGATGTGCAACGCCGAAATACAATTCACAGCAAGTGAGCACGCAATCCAGGCTGAGCGCGCAGCAAGAGATCCGGAGCATCGATGTGAGCCGGAGGAATGTCAGTGATGCAAGGGCCGAACGCAAGGTCCGTGCTATCTATGCCGACCTGAAGCCCTATGCCACCAGCCTGTGCCGGCAACTTGCCGAGGGCAGCTGTACCTGGGAAATCGAGTATTCAACAGACGACGAACTCAATGCCTTCGCCGCAGGCCAGGGAAAGATTGTCATCAAGAAAGGTGTCATTCAATACGCCAGCAACGATGATGAAATCGCCATGGTCATCGCCCACGAGATGAGCCACCACGTCGCAAACCACATCAACGAAACCGTCCAGAATGCGACAACCGGCATGGTTGTGGGCGGACTCGTCGCAGGTGCAATCGGCGCCTATGCCTATTCCGACTCGGCATACCGGGAACAGCGCATCATCAATGCCGCAGCGACAGGCGGAGGTCTCGGAGCAATGGCAGGACGACTCCGCTATTCCAAGGCGCAGGAAAACGAGGCCGACTACCTCTCTGCCTACATCATCCACAACAGCGGCTATGACCTGAAGAAGGCCCGGACCATCTTCGCCAAGCTGGCCAAGGCAGGCAAAACAGAGCACGGAGAGAACCACTCCGTCGGAACGCATCCGGATCCCGCCGAAAGACTCGCCCGCTGGGACGTCACGACCTCAGAGATCGCCAGTAAACGAGGCAGATTCTCAACCAGGTAGGCGCCAGAAGGTATCGGAGATTATTTTCGACAGAAAATGATCTCTGATACCGTAACCCCAACCAGCCATCACCCCGGAACCGGCCGCATGATGATGCGGTCTACCAGCAGCAATCGGTGAAGGCGTATGTGTCCATGCTGCGTGCGCCCATGAAACAGATCGTATCTGATCTCTTCCACAGTCAGCACTTCACCGTCGACCATCTGCACGACATCCCGTACCTGAATATCCATCAGCGATGACCAGAAAGAGCTGGACAGCGGTTCAAATGCGTTGCCCATGGCCTAATGCCGCCTGATGTTCTTCGTGTTCATTCGAATGCGACCATGCTGCCTGTATCAATCTGCATCATTCGCCTGCAGTGTCATGAAGTAATCCCTGAGTTCCTCAGTCGTCTTGATAACGGCTTCGGTGTCAATCTTGCCAAGATCCGTGATGATCCCCTGCCGATGAAGCAGGTCAAGATACTCGACGACAAACTCAAGAAAATCGTTATGGATCTGCGCTGTTGCGGGCATATCAGTCTCCTGTTACTGCAGAAGATTTTGACCCCGTGCGATGATTGAGGCTTGACCGAAACCGCCAATCGCTTGACATTTCGCGCCAAAAGAAAAACTTGCCGGCGAGCAATTACCCTATACTGCTTGTATACAGATTCAACGAGGGGAACGTGTGAACAGTTCCACACCAAAATAAAAGCCAGCCTCTATTCCCGAACCGCTATTCTTGCCAGCGCACTGGCCCTGTCCGGTTGCAACTCATACATCTCGAGCGCCGGTGACCTTGTTCGCTGGGTAAAGGCTCAGGCCATTGAGGAAGGATGCCAGCAAGGTACCATCGTCCTGGATCAGTGGTACACACAGACCGATGAAGGCAATGTCTGGCGTGGCACCTGCAAAGGCGCCGATGGAAAAAAACGCTACTTCAGCATCAACGTGGACAGCGTCT
>ENA-OVUE01000044-OVUE01000044.1-sediment-metagenome-genome-assembly--contig:-NODE-44-length-10335-cov-2.995126_pt1 | contig 10335 bp, 9 predicted proteins | sample MGYA00250100_ERZ650196 | MGnify/ENA primary metagenome ERZ650196 (study PRJEB26732, sample SAMN07258975) | sediment metagenome | biome: subtidal zone; feature: saltmarsh; material: sediment | place: USA... | reverse complement strand
CAGGGTACGGGCATCCTCATCCATTTTATCGATCCGGGACATCAGCACATCATTGATGGATCCCGCGATGATGCCGGATATTGTTTTATCGGACACCCTTGCATGACCTTCCTCCAGCGTGATGATGCCTTCATCGATCATGGAGTCGCCACTGACGGTCAGGATGTAACAGTCGCTGCGATCTCCCGTCATCCAGCCCGGAATTTGCATGTGCTGCTGGTCAGTGACGGCCTCGAGCGGTCGCCCGGCGGCTATCTTGCCAAGAAATGGCAGTCCTTCCGTAGAAGCCGAATCCGGGGTTACCGGCGCCTGGCGGGTCAGGCGAATACCCCGGCGCTGGCCGTTCATGGGTTCGACAAGGCCGGCCTCGATGAGTGCCTGGACCTGCTTGTGCATGGAGCCGCGTGAACTGAGGTTCATTGCATCGCAAAGTTCCGCCAGGGTAGGGGGATGAGGAAAGCGGTCTGCGTTCTCCACGAGAAACTCGTAGATTTCCTGCTGCCTTCTTGTCAGTGTGATGCTCATGGAGATTGCCTGCGTTCTGTACTGGTTCTATTATAGAACATGTAAAGAACTCTCGCCAGCCCGTTGCGGTTTGCGTCAGACAATGATGCCGGCCATCACCTTGCGCCCCTCGCTGACCAGAACATTATAGGTACGGGCTGCGGCGGGCGAATCCATGATTTCGACACCGATGTTGTGCGCCAGCAGTTCGGCATAGCGTTCAATCTCAGGGAACTGCTGTTCCGTTCCGGTTCCAATCAGCAGGATATCCGGCCCGAAGGCGATGATTCCGGTCAGGTGATCGGCGCTCAAGTCGGTGACGGAGTCGATCTCCCAGGCGATACATTTTCCGGTGTGAACCAGAATGCTCTGGCGCCAGATTTCGCCGGCGATATTGATCTCTCCCGGCCGGCAGGAACGGATGAGCAGACCGCTGTTTTTGTCCTCGCTAAATTTCATGGGATCTGTTGCTGTAATGCCTGTTTTCCGGTAGCTTGTCGCGTTTCAATTCATTATACCAAGAGGTCCAAGTGTCCACGCCCGAAATGGAAGAGTTTCGTCGTATCAAGCGACTCCCGCCCTATGTCTTCGCGATCGTGAATGCACTCAAGGCGGAAGCACGCGCACGCGGCGAGGACATTATCGATTTCGGCATGGGAAACCCGGACCAGCCGACCCCGAAGCACATCGTTGACAAGCTCGTCGAGGCCGCGCAGCGGCGTGACACGCATCGTTATTCCCAGTCGAAGGGGATCCCGCGTCTGCGCCGTGCGATCTGCAACTGGTACAAGGACCGCTACGACGTGGATCTCGATTTCGAGACCGAGGCCATCGTCTCGATCGGTTCCAAGGAGGGGCTTGCGCATCTGGCGCTTGCCTGTCTCGGCCCCGGCGACTCCGTCCTGGTGCCGAATCCGGCTTATCCGATCCACCCCTACGGCTTTGTGATCGCCGGTGCCGACGTCCGCCATGTGCCACTGGTTCCGGGGGTCGACTTCTTCGAGGAACTCGAGAAAGCAATCGTGGAATCCTGGCCGCGTCCGAAGATGCTGGTGCTGAATTTTCCGGGCAATCCGACAACCCAGTGCGTCGAGCTCGATTTCTTCGAGCGCGTCGTCGCGATCGCCAGGGAGCACAACATCTGGGTGATTCACGATATCGCCTATGCCGATATCGTGTTCGACGGCTACAAGGCGCCGTCAATCCTGCAGATACCCGGCGCAAAGGAGATCGCCGTCGAGTTCTTCTCGCTCTCCAAGAGCTACAACATGCCTGGCTGGCGAGTCGGTTTCATGGTCGGCAACCCTGTCCTGGTTGCAGCGCTTGCCAAGATCAAGTCCTACCTCGATTACGGCACCTTCACGCCGATCCAGGTCGCTGCAATCACGGCGCTCGAGGGGCCCCAGGAGTGTGTCCAGGAAATTCGTGACATGTACCAGAAGCGTCGTGATGTCCTGTGCGACGGACTCAACGCACTTGGCTGGCAGGTTGAAAAGCCGAAGGCGACCATGTTTGTCTGGGCCAGGATACCGGAAGCTTACCAGTCCATGGGGTCGCTGGAATTTTCAAAGAAACTGATCACGGATGCGAAGGTCGCCGTCTCCCCGGGCATCGGTTTCGGCCAGCATGGTGATGATCATGTGCGCTTCAGCCTGATCGAGAACGAGCACCGCACGCGCCAGGCCCTGCGTGGTATCAAGGACATGTTCCGCAAAGACGGCATTTATTCCTGAGGAGTTGATTTTGAAAACTGTAAACATCGGATTACTGGGACTCGGAACAGTCGGCGGCGGCACCCTCAACGTGCTCGTCAGGAACGCAGACGAGATCAGTCGGCGCACCGGAATGAACATCCGCGTGCTTTGCGCAGCAGCCAAATCCTACGATCCGGCCGGGCTTGACGGACTCGACAGTGTCACCATTCATGACGATGCCGGCAAGGTACTCACTGATCCGGATGTGGATATCGTCGTTGAACTCATCGGCGGCTATTCGCCGGCGCGCGAGTTCGTGCTCGAGGCCATTGCCAATGGCAAGCACGTGGTCACTGCAAACAAGGCGCTCATTGCGATGCATGGCGAGGAGATCTTTGCAGCAGCCCGTGAGAAAGGGGTCGCTGTTGCCTTTGAGGCGGCCGTCGGCGGCGGGATTCCGATCATCAAGTCACTCCGCGAGGGGTTGGCCGGGAACCATATCGAGTGGCTGGCGGGGATCATCAATGGCACCGGCAATTTCATCCTGACCGAGATGCGCGACAAGGGGCGCGAGTTTGCCGACGTGCTGAACGAGGCCCAGAAGCTCGGCTACGCAGAGGCCGATCCGACTTTCGATGTCGAGGGCATCGATGCTGCCCACAAGCTTGCGATTCTCGGCTCCCTGGCATTTGGTATGCCGCTGAAGTTTGACGCGACCTACACGGAGGGGATTACCAGGATTGAGCCATCGGATGTTACCTACGCCGGAGAGCTCGGTTACCGGATCAAGCACCTTGGTATTGCCCGCCGCACAGAGAGAGGCGTCGAGTTGCGTGTGCACCCGACGCTGATCCCCCACAGGCGTTTGCTGGCCAATGTCGATGGCGTCATGAATGCGGTGCTCGTCAAGGGCGATATGGTCGGGCCGACACTCTATTACGGTGCAGGGGCTGGTTCTCTGCCCACGGCCTCGGCAGTCGTGGCGGATATCATAGATGTGGCGCGCTCGCTCGATTGCCCGCAAAGCTTCGTGCCAACGCAGGGATATATCAATGACTCGATCGAGGATATCGCTGTCCTGCCGATCGGCGAGGTGGAAACCTCTTTCTACCTGCGCATGCTTGCCCACGACGAACCCGGTGTCATGGCAGAAGTCTCCACGACGCTCGCCGAGGCCGGGATCAGCATCGAGGCGATGCGCCAGTACGAATCGGTTACCGATGACGGTTACGTGCCGCTCGTCATGCTGACACACAGCGTCACCGAGCGGATCATGGACGAGACGATCGCGAAGATCGAGGCGCTGCCGAGAATCAATGGCCCGGTCGTGCGTATCCGCATGGAGCATCTCAACTGACAGGGTCCTGATGCATCGCCTGATCGTCCCGGGCCTGTTCGAGCCACCGGATCCCGGCGCAGTACCGGCAACCCCGCTTCTCGATCACCTTGTTGCGCGTGGCGAACTGGTCAGGGGTGCGGCAGCGGGTTACGAGGAGTTGCTGGCGACCTGTTTCGGGCTCGATGCGAACGACCGCGATGTGCCGACAGGTGCACTGCTGGCGAACTCCCGGGGTTATGACACAAACGGGCAGTGGGCCTGCGCAGCTCCCGTGCATCTGCAGGTTGATCGAGACCGCCTTCTCCTCTTTCCGGTCGAGCCTCACGACGTCGACAGCAGTAGCATAATCCTGCAGCTGAACGCCCATTTCCGGGACGAGGGTATCGGATTCCATGCAACCTCCGAAGGGCCCTGGCTGATGGAACTGGATGCCCCTTTGATGGCCAGCACCTGTTCAATTGACCAGGTCGCCGGCAGAAGCCTCGATCCCTTTATGCCCGCGGGCAAGGATGCCGGACGATTGCGCAGCCTCATGAATGAATGCCAGATGCTGCTGCATGCAGACGACCACTCGGGGCTGGTCAACAGCCTCTGGTTCTGGGGTCTTGGCAGGTTGCCCGCAATTACTCGAAAGCCTCTGGAAATATCCTGTAATACATTGTTATGTAGTTCATTTATTGACGCTTGCGATGCCGATTCGGAGCCCTCTGATACCTCGCTCTTCACGACCTCCGGGTGTCTCGACGGGCGCCAGTACGGTGACATGGATCGCTGGATTTCCGGCCTGTCGGAGACGGAAGCGCGCCTGCGCGAGCTGCTTGAACAGCAGGGCGAGGAGCTGTTCCTGCAGAGCGATAATGGTCTGGCAGTGCGATACCGCCACCGGATGCGATTCAGATTCTGGAAAAGGGACAGCTTCACAAAACTCATCCGGTCACAGGGATCGCAAGCGTGAACCACGCGCAACTTGCAAACGTCGACTTCTCACTGATCTGGCGCAGTGAGCAGGCAGGCCATATCGACAGGCTGTTCGTGCCCGGGATCGATGTGCGGGGTGATTACTTTCCAGGCAGGATGGGGGAGGCACTTGGACAGTTGCAGCCCGGTGAGCTGTTCAGCGAGACGTTCCCGGCCGGGGAACTCGTCGAGCCCTTTGAGTCTTCCAGCGTGCGCGAGATACCGCTCGGCGGGTTCAATCGCGATTACAACACACTCAACCTGATACCGCAGAAGGGGCGATTTTATCCGCAGGCTGTTGTTGCCGGGCTTGCCGGGAACATGCCAGGTGAGATGTGTCCTTTCAGGGTGATCGGGGTCGGGGATGACAGCCTGAAAATCGATCTCAATCACCCGCTTGCGTCATACCCGCTCACGCTCGAGGCAAGGCTGGTCGAGCGCTTTTCAGTGCCTGACCGGGACGCAGGCGCATGCCGGGATATTGCCGGGATGCTTACAGGAAGGGGGCCCGGAATGCAGGCGCGTAACGGGCAGGGGCTCGTCTACGAGTTCCCTCTCGGGCGTGCGGATGAGAACGAGGACGGGCTCTTTTACGCCATGCCTCGCATGGTCAACCACATCGATGACAAGGCTGTGGAGGTCCTGAGATCAATCTACAACCGCCATGTTTCTGCAGGCAGCAGCGTGCTCGACCTGATGACGAGCTGGACCTCGCATCTCGAGGAGTCGATCGGCGATCTCTCGGTCACCGGCATCGGGATGAATCGCGACGAACTCGATGCCAACCTCCTGCTCTCGGATCGCCTGGTTCAGGATCTGAACAGGAATGCGGCATTGCCTTTCGAGGATAACAGTTTTGATATCGTGCTCTGCTCACTGTCGGTCGAATATCTGACTTCGCCGCCGGATCTCTTTGCCGAAGTCCGCCGTGTACTCAGGCCGGGTGGCCTGTTTATCAACAGCTTCTCGGAGCGCTGGTTCCCGACCAAGGTGGTGACCCTCTGGGCTGAACTGCATCCTTTCGAGCGCATTGGCATGGTACTGGATCACTATATCGCCACGGGATTCGATGATTTGCAGACCGAGTCGGTGCGGGGGCACTTGAGGCCGGATGATGACAGCTACCGCGGCATGTCGCCCTTTTCGGACCCCGTCTATGTTGTTACCGGGCGCAAGCCGTCTGCATGATGGATGTTGAAAGGGTCTCTGCAGGTGATGAATTGCTGCATTTTTGCCCGGGATGATCCGGAACAGGAAGAGTCTTTTCAAACACGGAAGAGTCCCCACAGGCTCACCTGATTGGTGATTGAACCAAGAATCGTGGATAATGTCTGACGTGCAACGCCTTCCCTGACTGATCGGGCAAGGATCTGATCAGCAAGCTGCGGCTATCACAGAGAGCATGGCAACCAGAGGCAAACGGAAAAAGGTCCGGAAATCAGCAAAACGAAGGCGTAAATCTCCTTTTTTTATAAGGTTTCTCAAATACCTGCTGATTCTTCTTATCATCGCGTCTATACCCCTCGCGATCTACACGGTGCATGTCTCGAGCATGGTCACCGAGAAGTTCGAGGGCAAGCGCTGGGCTGTGCCCGCACGCGTGTATGCCCGCTCCCTGGAACTCTACTCCGGCGCCCCCGTCACCAGTGAGCGCCTCCGGGCAGAGCTCGAAATGCTCGGTTATCGCGAGGACCCGCAGGCTGACAGAACCGGCACCTGGACCATCAACGGCAACAGGCTCTTCGTCAACAGCCGTCCCTTCCGCTTCTGGGATGGCGAGGAACCGCCACGTTCCCTCGATGTGCGTTTCAGGGATGACAGGGTGGAATCCCTGAGGGAGCGCAGAAGCGGAAAGGAGATCGATCTCGTGCGTTTCGAGCCGCTGGAGATCGGCAGTATCTACCCAAGCCACAACGAGGATCGCATCATCCTCGGCTACAAGCAGATTCCGACACTGCTCGAGCAGACACTGCTCGCGATCGAGGACAGGCGTTTCTACAGCCATGCCGGTGTCGATCCGCGGGGTACCCTGCGTGCGCTTTTCAATACGCTTTTCAAGGGACGCACCGAAGGTGGCAGCACCATCACGCAGCAGCTCGTCAAGAACCTTTACCTGACGCGTGAACGCCGCATCAAGCGCAAGCTCAGGGAAGCGCATATTGCGCTGATTCTCGAATACCACTACAGCAAGCAGGAAATCCTCTCGGCCTATGCCAACGAGATCTATCTCGGACAGGATGGCAATCGCGGCATCCATGGATTCGGGCTCGCAAGTGATTTCTTTTTCGGCGTGCCTGTCAATGAGCTCGAGGTGGAGCAGATTGCCTTGCTTGTCGGCATGATCAAGGCACCTTCGGACTACAACCCGAGGCGCCATCCCGAAAAGGCCATGGAGCGTCGCAACCTGGTGCTGGATATTCTCGGTAAACAGGGCGTCATCTCGGAAAGCCTGGCCAATGCTGCCAAGCAGCGACCACTCGGGGTTGTCGCGAGGAAGAAACGCAGCGGTGGCGGGCGTTATCCGGCATTCATGGACCTGGTCAAGCGCCAACTTGACCGTGATTACCAGGCCGAGGATCTCAACTCCGAGGGCCTCCGCATTTTCACTACCATGGACCCGTGGGTACAGAATACGGCCGAAGCCAACGTGGTCGAGCGCCTGACGGAGCTCGAGAAACAGAGACGCCTGCCCCAGGGCAAGCTCGAGGTCGGTGCTGTGATTGCAACACCGCTCGATGGCGAGGTGCTGGCCGTGATCGGCGGGAGAGAGGCTGCCTATGAAGGTTTCAACAGGGCGCTGGATGCAACGCGCCAGATCGGTTCACTGGTCAAGCCGGCGGTCTACCTCGCTGCGCTGCAGGAACCCTGGAAATACGCGCTGACGACACCTCTTGAGGATCGCGAGCTCGTTCTCCAGAGTGGCTCGGGCAAGCGCTGGTCACCGCAGAACTATGACAAGAAAGAACACGGCCTGGTGCCCCTCGAGCGCGCTCTTGCCAAGTCCTACAACCTCGCAACCGTCCGGCTGGGACTCGACGTCGGTATCGACAAGGTCATCAGTACCCTGCACGCACTTGGCATGAGTGAACAACCTCAAGAGCTGCCCTCGCTGCTGCTCGGTGCACTTAACATGACACCTCTCGAGGTCGCGCAGATCTACCAGAGTATTGCTTCCGGTGGCTACCGGGCACCACTTCGTGCCATTCGCGAAGTCATGAACCACGAGGGCAAGCCATTGCAGCGTTATCCTCTGACAGTCAAGCGGACGATTCCCGAGGGTCCGGTCTACCTCGTCACGAAGGCGATGCAGGAGGTTGTGAATGCAGGAACAGCCACGTATCTGAAGAGCGCATTGCCCCCATCTTTGAATCTTGCAGGCAAGACCGGAACAACGGACAATCTCAGGGATAGCTGGTTTGCCGGCTTCTCTGGCAACTATGTCACGGTGGTATGGGTCGGTCGCGACGATAACAAGTCCGCGGGTCTCACCGGGTCCAGCGGTGCGCTGCGTGTCTGGGCGGATATCATGAAACCGCTCAAGCCCGAAGCACTCGGCCTGATACAGCCCGAAACCATCGAGCTTGCCATGGTCGACCCGGCGACAGGCATGCTGGCCGGCAGTGGCTGTGCCGATCCTGTCAGTATGCCCTTTCTGAAAGGGTATACGCCTCTGGAGGTATCACAGTGCGATGGCGATCCCATTCAAGAGATGTTTGCAGACGGCTGGACGGGCACCGGTGGTTACCGGGACGCACAGGGACACCCTGATTTCGAAAACAACCGCCGGGATAACACCGGCGGTGGCAGAAAAGAGCCATCTGACAGCAAGGAAGGTGGACTCGGCGGCTTTTTGAGGAGCATTTTTCAGTGAAGATCAGAGGCTTATTCTTAACAGGGCTCGCGGCAGTCTTTCTCGCCGGCTGTGTCGGAACAACGACACGATCAGGTCCACCTGCACCGGTCTATAATCGCGGTATGCCGGGAGGTACCGGCGCGCAGGTCTCCGCCGTCGAGGAACCGCAACTCGAAACCGGGGAGGGTCAGGCTTACGATCCTGATGCAATAGACACTAGCGTACCGGATGCGCCGACTCGCGCACCCAGGGCGGAGGTCGCTATTTCTGGGCCGGCAGGGACTGAACCGGTCACGGGTCAACAGATCGCGTATGCTTCCACCGCTGCGGCAAGCTCCTCGCAACCGATGGGAAATGCGGCTTCCTCCCTGCTCGAGAAAGCGGAGAACCAGCGTCGTTCAGGTGATCTCGATGGTGCTGCCTCGACTCTGGAACGTGCCGTGCGTATCGAATCGCGCCACCCGCTTCCCTGGAACCGGCTTGCCCAGATCAGGCTGCAGCAGCAAAATTATTCACTCGCGGCAGAACTGGCCTCGAAGTCCAACGCACTGGCCGGTTCCGACAGCAGCCTCAAGCGGAGCAACTATCTCATTATTGCGGATGCAAAGCGCGCCAGTGGTGATGCTGCGGGTGCACGCGTGGCGCAGAGTCGCGCAGACTCCATGCGCTGATATTCCCGAAAAAAGCCGTTTTCAGACGAGTGCCGGCTTCCCGGGAAAACGGCTTTTTTCATTGCCCGGCGCTGCGCCGGGCATTACACTTTGCCTGTTTTATTTCAACGAATTCCTTAATTAACCAACTGGAGTTATTGCATGGCTATCGAACGTACCCTTTCAATCATCAAACCTGACGCTGTCGCCAAGAATGTCATCGGCGATATCTACAGCCGTTTTGAAAAGGGTGGCCTGAAAATCGTCGCTGCCAGGATGCTGCACCTGACACCGGAACAGGCCGGTGGATTCTATGCCGTCCACAAAGAGCGCCCTTTCTACCAGGACCTGGTCGACTTCATGACGTCCGGTCCGGTGATGGTTCAGGTGCTTGAGGGCGAAAACGCCATTGCACGTAACCGCGAGCTCATGGGTGCGACCAATCCGCAGGAAGCTGCCGCAGGAACGATTCGCGCCGATTTTGCGACCACCGTTGACGAAAATGCCGTGCACGGTTCCGATGCGCCGGAGACGGCCGCAGTCGAAATCGCTTTCTTTTTCCCCGAGGGCGTTTGCGAACGCACGCGCTGACCGACGATCGTGACTGACAGCAAACTCAATCTTCTGAACCTTGACCGGGAGGGCATGGAAGCCCTCGTGACGGAGATGGGGTACAAGTCCTTTCAGGGACGCAATCTCTTCAAGTGGATTCACAAACATGGAGCGGACAGTTTCGACGGCATGACTGACCTTGCCAAGAAGCTGCGCCACCAGCTGGAAGAGAACGCCGTCATCAGGGCGCCCGATATCATCTTCGAGCAACCATCCCTCGACGGGACCATCAAGTGGATCCTCGAGCTCGAGGATCATCAGCGGATCGAGACTGTCTACATACCCGAAGAGGGCAGAGGAACACTTTGCGTCTCTTCACAGGTCGGCTGCGCACTCGACTGCTCGTTCTGTTCGACTGCACAACAGGGGTTCAATCGTAACCTGACCACGGCAGAGATCATCGGGCAGGTATGGATTGCGGCCGCCGAGCTTGGCGATCAGCAGCCCCTTACCAATGTCGTCATGATGGGTATGGGCGAACCGCTCGCAAACTTCGATGCAGTTGTCGCCGCCATGAACATCATGCAGGATGACCTGGCCTACATGCTGTCGAAGTACCGGGTCAGGGCGAGAAGGGCTTTTAAGAAGGGAAAAGAACTCGTGGCCAGAGAGATGGATGAGGAAAGCATCCGCCACCACTAGGAAGAAATCTACAGCCTGTACAACGAAATCGCCGGGCGGGCGGACTTCAACATGATGAAGCTGCCGGAGGAGTACTTCCCCGCC
>ENA-OVUE01000043-OVUE01000043.1-sediment-metagenome-genome-assembly--contig:-NODE-43-length-10377-cov-1.949223_pt1 | contig 10377 bp, 15 predicted proteins | sample MGYA00250100_ERZ650196 | MGnify/ENA primary metagenome ERZ650196 (study PRJEB26732, sample SAMN07258975) | sediment metagenome | biome: subtidal zone; feature: saltmarsh; material: sediment | place: USA... | reverse complement strand
GGCGTGCCGGAGGGCGCCAGGATCATCGGCAAGACCCTGGCGGAGCTTGAACCCGTCGCCGATCCGGCCGAGGTCGGGCTGATCGGGATCGTGCGTGACGGCAAGCGACTGCTTGGCGGGGGCCGGCGCACGACGATCGCCGCGGGCGACCAGGCGATCGTGCTGCGCAACCGGCGGGGCTGGGCCGCGGCGCTGCTCTGCCCTGGTTGCGGCCAACGGATCCAGTGCTCGCGCTGCAGCATCTCGGCCTCGGCCTGCGTGTGGAACGCGCCGATCGGTTTGGTGGGATGCTGAAAAGCGGGATCGTGCAGGTCGACCACTACCTGGGTGACATCGTGCGTGAGACCGGAAGGGTGTGCTTCGCCGGAGGCGTGGCCCTGAACTGTGTTGCCAACGGCAAGCTGCTGCGCGCGGCGCTGCCGCCACTGGTGGCCGACCACGAGATTCACCTGATGCAGGCCGCCTGGTGAAGCTCAGGACGCGCGAATGCACGCTCCGTTATGCGGCGGGACCAACCCGCCGGCGGCCTGTAAGGAGGCTTTACTGTGGACATTGACCTCACGCCCTACGAAGCGCGCGTCATCGGCTGTCTGATCGAAAAGGAGATCACCACTCCGGAACAGTATCCGCTGTCGCTCAATGCGCTCACCAACGCCTGCAACCAGAAGAGCAATCGCGATCCGGTGCTGGACCTCGACGAGGCCAGCGTGCAACAGACCGTTGACGCGCTGAGCAAGAGGCACCTGGTGATGGAAAAGTCGGGCTTCGGCAGCCGGGTTGCGAAATACCGGCACCGCTTCTGCAACACCGAATTCGGCAGTCTGCAATTCTCGCCACAGGAACGCGGCATCATCTGCGTGCTGCTGCTGCGCGGTGCGCAGACCCCCGGTGAACTGCGCACCCGCACCCAGCGGCTGTGCGAGTTCAGCGATGTACAGGAGGTGGAAGCCGTGCTCGAGCAACTGATGGCGCGCGACGACGGCCCCCTGGTCGTGCAACTGCCGCGCGAAGCCGGCAAACGCGAAGCGCGCTACCGGCACTGTTTCAGCGCTGCGACGCAGGAGCTGGACAATCCCGCGCCAAGCGCTGACGCGCAAGCGCCGGAGAGCCCAGACAGCGCACGCCTCGACCGGCTGGAGCAGCAGGTCAACGCGCTCCAAACGGAGATACAACAGCTGAAAGACGCGCTCGAAGCGCTGCACAGCGCAACGGTGCGCGACGATGTCTGAACAGCGGCGCATGCAGGCGGCGTTGACCTGGCGCTGAGCCGAACCAGCGCTGCCCCATCGCCCAGGTTACTATGGCACACATTGACCAAACCTCATGTCTCTCGGCGCGGCGCCGTGAATACATCGCTGCAGGCTTCACGGTCGTATCCCTGCGACCGACACCCGCCCGACAGACCCGAGACTCTGCCAAAGCAGCTCCCGCTTACTGACATGCCATGACACTCGCCCTGCTCAAAGGCGCACTTATCTGGCTGCTGCTGGTTGCGGTGGCGATCGGCAACGGCGTATTCCGCGACACTGTGCTCTCCCGGGTGTCCAGCCCGGCACTGGCGCTCCCGCTGAGCGGCGTGATGCTGGCGTTTCTGATCCTGCTGGTCGCGTTGCTCAGCGTCCCTCTGGTGGCCAGCCGCAGAGCGCGCGTCTACTGGTCCATCGGGTTGCTCTGGGTGTCGCTGACCCTGGCGTTCGAATTTCTGTTTGGCCACTACGTGGCGGGAAAGTCCTGGAGTGATATCTGGGCGGTATTCAATGTTGCGCGAGGCAATTTGTTCCTGCTGGTGCTGGTCGCGGCCGGCCTGGCACCCTGGCTGGCAGCCCGGGCGCGCGGGCTGGTGTGATCAGCGCGACATCCGGGTGGCCCTGCGCGGTCGGGTGGTGTATTACTTCAGCACCACTTCGACACGATGGGAACCGGACATGCATACGGACCAAGCGCGGGTTGCCGAGGCGATCCGCTACATACGCCAAAACCTGGCGGAACAGCCGGGCCTGGATGAGATCGCGGCGCATGTCGGGCTCAGCCCCCAGTATTTTCAGCGCCTGTTCCGCCGCTGGGCAGGGCTGAGCCCCAAACGCTACCTGGAATACCTGACTGTCGAGCGGACCAAACCGCTGCTGCGCCAGTTCCACAGCGTGCTCGATGCTTCGTATGAACTCGGATTGACCAGCCCATCGCGCCTCCACGAGCAGTTCGTTGCAGTGGAGGCCACCAGCCCGGGCGAGTACAAACGAAAATGGTGCGGCATAGAGATCCACTACGGCCTGGCACCGGGGCCGTTCGGAGAAATGCTGATTGCCCAGACGCGACGCGGCATCTGTCTGCTGGCGTTTGTCAATCCACAGACGCGGGCGCGCGAACTCGATCGCCTGCAGCGCCTGTACAAGCTGGCCGCGCTACGGGAAGACACCGCCGCGGCGCGCGCAACGGCGGATGCGGTGTTCGCCGGCTGCGCTACGCCGGCGACTACCATTCCCCTCGCGATCCACGGCACCAACTTCCAGGTCAGCGTCTGGCGTGCCCTGCTGCGCATCCCGCGCGGCACGGTCGTGTCCTACAGCCAGCTGGCGGAGGGCATCGGCAGGCCCGCCGCGGTACGCGCTGTGGCCAACGCTGTCGCCGCCAATCCGGTCAATTATCTGCTCCCCTGCCACCGGGTGCTGCGTGCCGACGGTAGCATCGGCGGCTATCGGGGTGGATCCGTCACCAAGCGTGAACTCCTGGCCTGGGAAGCCGCGGCGCTGCCGGATCGGTCCGACCCTGAGGGCGAGCCCGCCGATCCGGCGCAGCAATCGTCGTGAGCGCCGGTATGCAGCAGCGCTGCACCTGGTGCGGAACCGACCCCCTGTATGTCGCCTATCACGACGACGAATGGGGCGTGCCGGTGCACGACGATCGCAAGCTGTTCGAAATGCTGATTCTGGAGGGCGCGCAGGCGGGACTGAGCTGGCTGACCATCCTGAAGAAGCGCGACCAATACCGTCGCGCACTGCATGATTTCGACGCCGCCCGGATCGCGCGCTATACCAGCAGGGATGTCGCACGGCTGCTCGCCGACCCCGGCATTGTGCGCAACCGGCTGAAGATCGAGGCCTGTATCGGCAACGCCCGGGGGGTGTTGGCGGTACAGGAGGAATTCGGCAGCCTCGATACCTTCCTGTGGCGCTACGTCGAGGGTATGCCGCGCCAGAATGCCTGGCCTTCGCGCGCCGAACTCCCGGCCCGCAGTGCCGAATCTGACCGTATGGGCAAGGATTTGAAGAAACGCGGCTTCGGTTTTGTCGGATCGACCATTTGCTACGCTTTCATGCAGGCGGTGGGCATGGTCAACGACCACACCGTCGGCTGTTTCCGCTATCCGGCCGTGCGTCGCATGGGCCGGCCATGACGCTGATTTCAGCCCTGCGGGTCAGTTGTGTTCTTTTCACGCTGTCGGGCGGGCTGCACGCGGAGGATAATATGGCACTGAGTCTGACCTCTGAAGCCTTCACCGCTGGCGGTGAAATTCCACCCCAGTACACTTGCCAGGGAGACGACAGCTCCCCACCGCTGCGATGGACCGGCGTGCCGGACCAGGCCCGCAGCCTGGTTTTGATTGTCGACGACCCGGACGCACCGGACCCGGCGGCGCCGCGCATGACCTGGGTGCACTGGGTGCTGTATAACCTGCCGGCCACCGCCGGCGGCCTGCCCGCGGGCGTCACCAGCGCTGAGCTGCCGGCCGGCAGCGAAGAAGGCGTGAATGACTGGAAACGGCCTGGCTACGGCGGGCCTTGCCCGCCGGTCGGCCGGCATCGCTACTTCCACAAACTGTATGCCCTGGACACACGCCTGGAAGGGTTAAGCCGACCGACCAAGGTGGCCGTCGAGGCAGCGATGCAGGGCCACGTTATCGCGCAGACCGAGCTGGTAGGCCATTACCAGAAAGGCCGCTGAAGCGGAATTCGGGCCGCGCGCTGCGTGGACCGGAAACTTTGCGCGCGGAACCCTGGGTCAGGCCTTGCGCCGTACCGGCTTGCGCCGGCGCGCGACAAAGGCGGCGCCGAGCAGGCCGCTGCCGAACACCCAGAACAGGACCTGACTGGCCGCCTCTCCCGATGCTCCGCCACTGCGATCGACAGCCAGAAGCGAAGCGATTTCAGTTATCCCCAGCTGGGCGACCGCTTCCCCGGCCGCTTGCGCAGCCAACAAACCGGGCGCCGGACTGGAACCCGGTAGCGGTTGCGCGCTCACTCCGAGTCCGGCAAGTTGATCGGCAGAAGCCTGTGCGCTGCCCGGAGCGGGCTCCAACACCGTCGCCCCGGCCTGCGCCGCAAGGCTCCAGGCCACAACGCACACTGCCAATTGACGCCCTGTGCGTCCCATGATTGTCCCCCCCTTGCTAAAAAGATGAAAAGTTTCCTGCAATCCCGGTGCCAGATTCTACAGTTCTTATTTTTCAGAAAGATGACAGCCGAGAGCCCGTCGCCGCTGGCCGCTGACGCCGCCCGGCGGTGCATTCTATTCAAAATCTGCACCATATCAAGCCACGCGCACGGCGCAGCTACCAGTACAGCCACAGCAATACGGCGCCCAGCAGCAGCCGGTACCAGACGAAGGGCAGCATGCCGATGCGGTCGAGCAGCTTGAGAAAATAATGAATGCAGGCGTAGGCACTGACTGCCGAAACCGCGACACCCAGCAGCATCGGCGTCCACTCGACCGGGTGTTCGCCACCCAGCAGTTTGCTGCCTTCGTAGCCTGCCGCCATCAGGATGGCCGGAATGGACAGCAGGAACGAAAAGCGCGCCGCCGCCTTGCGGTCCAGGCCGACCAGCAAACCCGCGGTAATGGTGATACCGGAACGCGAGGTGCCGGGAATCAGCGCCAGCACCTGGGCAAAGGCGATAACTGCAACCCGCCCGGCGCTCAGCCGGTATTCGCAGCGGGTCTGCGGACCGCGCGCGTCGGCATACCACAGCAGCAGGCCGAACAGGATGGTGGCGGCGGCGATCACCAGCGGTGAACGCAGGTAGGTTTCCACCACATCGTGCAGCAGCAGACCGGACAGCCCCAGCGGTACCGTGCCCAGCAGCACGGCCCACGCCAACCTGGCCTCCTGGTCCGGATAGCGCGAGCCGAGCGAACCGACCCAGGCGCGCGCCATGGCCGACAGCTGGTGGCGGAAGTACAGCACCACCGCGCTCAGGGTGCCGAAATGTACCGCGACATCAAAGGCCAGTCCCTGGTCCGGCCAGTCGACCAGCATCGGTACCAGGATCAGGTGCGCGGAACTCGAGATGGGCAGAAACTCGGTCAGCCCCTGCACCAGCGCGAGAATCACTGCCTGAATATTATCCATCGTTTTGCTCTTGTTATAGGTTGGGCGGTTTATAACCGACTGCGCAGATCCTGTGAACCGAAACCGGTCACCGCGCGGTCGAGCCGGCGGGAAAACCCGATAGCCTTGAAGCGCTCGCCCATGTCACCCGGCAGCAGCAGGCGCTTGGCCTCGTTGCTGAGGCTGAGGAAGCGCTGCAGGTCCCCCGGGTCGACCTGCGCCAGCAGCCGGTCGATGCCGCACGCCAGCAGGAACTGCGCCTGGCTGCTGAATCCCTCCAGGCGCAGACCGGCGTCGCTGGCTGCCTCTGCGATCGCGGTGAAATCGACAAAGGCGGTAATGTCCTGCAGACCCGGAAACCACAGCGGGTCAGCGTGCGCCTGGTGCCGGTAATGACACATCAGCGTTCCCATGGCGCGCTGCGGGTGGTAGTACTCGGGGCGTCCGTAGCCGTAGTCGATCAGCAGCAGCAACCCGCGTTCCAGGCACTCTGCCAGTTCGCGGGTCCAGTGCTGCAGCGCCGGACAGAATTCGGAGCGATAGTCGCTCTCCCAGCGTTCGGCGCACGCCAGTGCCGCGACCCGGGCTTGCAACTCAGCATCGCCGGGGCGCAGGCATTCCACCAGGCCGCGCTCTTCCCAGGCCACGCCCAGCTCCAGGGCCTGGCCGTCGCGCCAGCAGAACCGCTTTACCGGCAGCGCATCGGCGACTTCATTGCCGAACACCACACCGGAAAAGGCACCTGGCGGCGGGGCCGCGAGCCACTCGACCCGTGCCGCGAGTTCCGGCAGCCGGCGGGCAATGTGATCCTGCTGCAGGGCACGCATGGCCGCGCTGCGCTCCAGGATCCAGTAGCGTTCCGGCAAGGCGTCCAGCGCCTGCAGCGCGCGCAGCAGGTCCACCGCCAGCGCAGCGCTGCCGGCGCCCAGTTCCAGTACGCTACCGCCGCCCAGCTGCTGCAGCACCGCCGCCACGCTGCGCGCCAGGCAGCGCGCGAACAGGCTGCCCGACTCCGGCGCAGTGATGAAATCGCCCCGCGCTCCGAACGGCGTCAAACCGTTGCTGTAATAACCCAGGCCGGGCTCGTACAGGGCCGCCTCCATGAAGGCATCGAACGGCAGGCAGCCGCCGGCGGCATCGATACGCTCTCGGAGCACCTCCACCAGCCTCGCGCTGACGGCGCGCGCTTCGGCGTCGGGAAGCGGTAGATCCGTGGACATAGCGCTGGCGGGTTACTTGTTGACCGGCCACATGGGTTGCGCGGCCGCATCAAAGGCGTTCCACAGTGCGGCCAGGCTGCAACCGGCCAGCGGATGCCTGAGGTCACCGGCGATTTCGGCCAGCGGTCGCAACACGAAGGCGTAGTCCAGGATTTCGGGGCGCGGAAGCTTGAGATGGTCCTCGTCGAGTACCAGCTGGTCGTACATCAGCAGATCGAGGTCCAGGGTCCGGGCGCTGAACTTGCCGGCGCGCCGCTGGCGCCCCTGCTGGTCCTCGATGCGGTGCAGCAGCGCGGCGACTTCGCGCGGACTCAGGTCGGTGTCGAACCCGACCACCAGGTTGTAGAACGGGTCGCCCTCGAAGCCCACCGCTTCGGTTTCGTACACCGTGGATTGCTGCAGCTCGCCAAACTCGCGCTGCAGGCTGGCGAGCGCCGCCGCGACGTTGCGGTCCCGGTCGATATTGCTGCCGATGCTCACGTAGACGCGCGCCACCGGCTCAACCCCTGTCGCCGCGTTCGATAATCACGCCGACACCCTGCGCGCCACGCACCGCGCCGCCCTTGTTCAGCGTAAGGCGTAACCACGGCACCGGGAATTCACTGCGCACCAGTTCGGCGATGCGCTCGGCGAGGGTCTCCACCAGCTGGAATTCGCTCTGCTCCACAAAGGCGATCACCCGCTTGGCGACCGCCTTGTAATTCAGTGTATCCTCGATACGGTCGCTGGCGGCCGCGCGCGCGATGTCGGCGGCCATTTCAAGGTCGAGGCGAATGGTCTGCCTGATGGACCTTTCCCAGTCGTAGATACCGATCACGGTGTCGATGCGCAGATCGCGTACAAAAATGATATCCATTGCCAGTCCCGGCCTACCGCCAGTGGCGCACTATAAACAGATTCGCCATGCCGCTCCAGTTGCGTCGCCCGGTCACGCTCGCTTGACCGGGCAGCGCTAAAGCTATCCAATAGCGCGATGCTAATCGACCTGCTCCTGATCGCGGGCGGATACCTGATGGGTTCGCTGTCCTCGGCGATCATCATCTGCCGCCTGCTCGGGCTGCCCGATCCGCGCAGTCAGGGTTCCGGCAACCCCGGCGCGACCAATGTGTTGCGCGTGGGCGGCAAAAAGGCCGCCGCCGCCACCCTGGCGGGCGACATGCTCAAGGGTCTGATTCCGGTGCTGATCGCCCGCGCCCTGCAGGCCGATGTCGCGGTGCAGTCGGGTGTTGCGCTCGCGGCCTTCCTCGGACATTTGTATCCGCTATTCTTCGGTTTCAAGGGCGGCAAGGGCGTCGCCACTGCACTGGGCGTCCTGCTCGGCCTGCACTGGCCGGTGGGGCTGCTGACCATCGCCACCTGGCTGGTGATCGCCGCGGTGTTCAGGATTTCCTCGCTGGCGGCGCTGATCGCGATCCTGCTCACGCCGCTGTACATCTGGTGGCTGATCCCGGAGCCGGCCCTACTGGCAGCGATGGTTTTCATGGGTACGCTGCTGTTCTGGCGGCACCGCTCCAATATTGAAAATCTGCTGCAAGGCACCGAAGGCCGCATCGGAAGCAAACCCGAGAAGCCGGCCGAATAGTAGTGGAGCGACGGCACCGGGACCGGCACACGAAGCCGTGTCGCCCACAGCCAGCCGGTTCGCCATCCAGGCAACGCGAAAACGAAAGTCTGAGCCTGCCCGCCTGCGCGAGTGAGGATGACTTGGCCACGCCTGGAACCCGAACCGCGCAGGCGGGCAGGGGCCACCCCAACCAACTAACCCGCCGGGTGCGCTACAGTGCCGGCAGCACCTCCAGCGACCAGCGCGGGTGGACCTGCACCTCGAGGTCCTCGCGTTGTCCCGCCTGCAGGCGGCAGGCACCCGCGTAGGCGATCATGGCGCCGTTGTCGGTACAGAATTCCAGGCGCGGGTAGAACACCTCGGCCCCCAGCTTGCCGGCCATGTCGCGCAGACCCGCGCGCAGCGCCTGATTGGCGCCCACACCGCCGGCCACTACCAGTCGTCCGATTCCGGTCTGTTGCACGGCGCGCCGGCACTTGATCACCAGGGTATCCACCACGGCATCCTGAAACGCGCGGGCAATATCGGCGCGCGTCTGCAAGTCGTCGCCGTGCGCCTGGCAGGTGGTCAGGGCAAAAGTCTTCAGCCCGCTGAAACTGAAATCCAGCCCGGGCCGGTCGGTCATGGGGCGCGGAAACTGGAAGCGCGACGCATCGCCCTGCCCGGCAAGCCTGGCCAGGGCCGGACCACCGGGATAGTCCAGGCGGAGCAGTTTGGCCGTCTTGTCGAACGCCTCGCCGGCGGCGTCGTCCAGCGTGTCGCCGAGAATCCGGTAGGCACCGATGCCATCCACCTGCACCAGCATGCTGTGCCCACCAGAGACCAGCAGGGCGACGAAGGGAAACTCGGGGGCCGGTTGTTCCAGCATCGACGCCAGCAGGTGGCCTTCCATGTGATGGACGCCGATTGCCGGCACTCCCCAGCTCCACGCCAGGCTGCGGCCGATGCTGGCCCCCACCAGCAGGGCGCCCACCAGACCGGGCCCGGCGGTATAAGCCACTCCATTGATATCGCTAGCTTTTGAGCCAGCCTCATCGAGCACTGCGCGCACCAGCGGCAGCGTCTTGCGCACATGATCGCGCGACGCCAGCTCCGGTACCACACCTCCGTATGCGGCGTGCAGATCGATCTGGCTGTGCAGCGCATGCGCCAGCAGTCCCTGCCCGGTGTCGAACAGGGCGACCCCGGTTTCGTCGCAGGACGATTCGATTCCCAGTACCCGCATGGCCATTATGGTACCGCTTGCCGCGACCCGCTCAAGCGCTCTTTCCGGCGTGGAATCTGGGTTTTACCTCGGCTTCCGGGATTGCTACAATATGCGCCCTTTTTGCCAACAATAGAGGATTTGGCTTTGCCACAAGTAAGAGTACGCGAAAACGAGCCTTTCGAGGTCGCGCTGCGCCGCTTCAAGCGCTCCTGTGAAAAGGCCGGCATCCTGTCGGAAGTTCGCCGCCGGGAGTTCTACGAAAAGCCCACTCAGGAACGCAAACGCAAGCAGGCCGCGGCCGTCAAGCGGCATATGAAGAAGGTTTCACGCGAGCACTCGCGCCGCACCCGGCTGTACTGAGCCGGACCAGACCCAGCCCATCGTGTCGCTCAAGGAGCAGCTCCAGCAGGACATGAAACAGGCCATGCGCGGCGGCGACAAACGTCGTCTCGGCGCCATTCGCCTGGTGATGGCCGCCATCAAGCAGCGGGAAGTGGACGAGCGCATCGAACTCGACGATGCCGCTGTCACCGCAGTGCTCGACAAAATGGCCAAGCAGCGCCGCGAGTCCATCGCTCAGTACGGCAAGGCCGGCCGCGACGATCTGGTCGAGCAGGAGAATTTCGAGCTCGAACTCCTCAAGACCTACCTCCCGGAACAGCTCGAGGCGGCCGAGATCGACGCCATGATCGAGGCAACCATCCAGTCTACCGGCGCCGCCAGCCTCAAGGACATGGGCAAGGTCATGGGCCAGCTCAAACCCAGGCTGCAGGGGCGCGCCGATATGGGCGCGGTCAGTGCCCGCATCAAGGCCCGGCTGTCCGGCTGAGTCAGCAGGCGTACCCGGAAGGTTGAAAACCACGTTAACCGCGAAGGCGAGGAAGGCGTGCGAAGGGATGGTTTGCGAAATTCGTATCTGCCTGTGCGGTAAGAAGAAGATCCAAGGACCAGGTGCAGCATCTGCTTGAGGAACTTCTGATTAATCCGCTTCGCGTCATCCCGGCGCATGCCGGGATCCAGTGAATGCAACGCTATGGATTCCGGCATGCGCCGGAATGAC
>ENA-OVUE01000042-OVUE01000042.1-sediment-metagenome-genome-assembly--contig:-NODE-42-length-10393-cov-2.906650_pt1 | contig 10393 bp, 8 predicted proteins | sample MGYA00250100_ERZ650196 | MGnify/ENA primary metagenome ERZ650196 (study PRJEB26732, sample SAMN07258975) | sediment metagenome | biome: subtidal zone; feature: saltmarsh; material: sediment | place: USA... | reverse complement strand
AGAAGTTCAACGTGGTCTACCACGGCGGCGAGGACAACACCATGGCCATGCGCCGGGGCGAGGCCGAGAAGCAGGTGCTGACGGAGCAACTCGAGAAGCTTCAGGCTGACCTTCGTACGACCCGTCAGAATTTCGAAGAAATTGCTGCGGGTACCAACCTTGGGAACCTGCGAACACTGGAGCAACAGAAATTCAATTTCCAGGAGGAGATTCTCTCGCTGGTCGAACCGGTGGTGAAGGAACTCAAGGATATGACCAGCGATGTCCGCAAGAAGTCGGAGCTCAGGGAAGCCATCGCCCGCTATTCCGAGAAGCTGCCGCTTGCGGAGAAGGCCATCGAGAGCTTGTCGAAACTCATCGACAGTACCGAAAGCGAAGCAGTACGTACCAGGCTCCAGGAACTCTTGCGAGACTGGGAGCAACAGCGCTCTTTCGTTAAGAGCGAGCTGCAGGCGGCACAACTGCAGCTCGATATGCTGGAGAGCAGTGAAAAATCTTTCACTGAATCGTCGAGCAGTTATCTGAAGAGCTTTTTCCAGAAGCGCGGACGTTACCTGCTGGAAGCCCTGCTCGTCGTGGTTGTCATCCTGGTGGTATCACGGTTGATCTACAAGGTTATGACGCGTCTCATCCCGGATTATCGCAAGGAGCATCGCAGCTTCCGGACCCGGCTGCTCGACCTGTTCCATCGCATCCTGACACTGCTACTGGTCATCTCGGGACCCATGGTTGTCTTTTACGTGGTCGAGGACTGGGTGCTCTTCAGCATCGGCCTGCTTATACTGATCGGGCTCGCGTGGACCCTTCGACAGACCTTGCCGCGATACTGGAAACAGATGCAGCTGTTCCTGAATATCGGATCGGTACGCGAGGGGGAGCGAATCTTTCTCGACGGGTTGCCGTGGAAGATCGCGGAGATCAATTTCTATTCGAAACTCGAAAATCCGATTGCAAGACTTGTCCAGCGGGTTCCGCTCGATGACCTTGTCGATCTCAAGTCACGGCCGCTTGCCAGGGAAGAGCCCTGGTTCCCCTGCAAGAAAGACGACTGGATCATCATGGCAGATGGCACGCGCGGCAAGGTGATCGGCATATCGCAGGAATTGGTGACACTCGTTCAGCGAGGAGGCGCACAGCGAACCTATACCATGGAGGATTTTCTCGGTGGTTCCCCGCTGAACCTCGCCACGAACTTCCGCATCAAGGAAGTCTTCGGCATCACCTATGATCTGCAGGCGCAGAGCACGAAAGAGATACCGGCGCTGCTCGAGGCACATGTCGCGAAGCGCATCGAGGAAGAGGGCTACGGCGACAAGCTGCTGAACCTGCGTGTCGAGTTCGCGCAGGCGAACACCTCGTCACTCGACATCGTCGTGATCGCCGATTTCAGGGGCGAGCTCGGTGATCTATACAACCGTCTGCGTCGAGCGATCCAGCGCTGGTGCGTGGAAGCGGCTACAGATCACGGCTGGGAGATCCCGTTCCAGCAGATCACGCTGCATCATGCCGGAGAATCCTGAGCGAATCCTGCTGGGAGCTCTTGTTCTGGCGGGAGCGGCATACCTGCTGTTCGGGCTTTATCTCTACCTCAACCAGTCCCGCATGATCTACTACCCGGGGTTCGCCCCGGCGCGCCATGATCTCGACACGGAGCGCTTCCTGATCGACGGGCAACGTATCCGCGTACATGTCATGAACCCGGGCAAGCCGGCGGCGGTGCTCTATTTCGGGGGCAATGCAGAGGCTGTCGGCTACAGCGCGCAACGGCTTTCACAGGCCTTGCCCGAAAAGACACTCTACCTCGTCAATTACCGCGGTTACGGCGGCAGCACGGGCGAGCCGGGTGAGCAGGCGTTCTACAAGGACGCGTTGCATATCCACGATGCAGTCCGGCCGCGCCACGAGGGCGTTGATGTTATCGGCAGAAGTCTCGGGAGCGCTGTCGCGACATGGCTTGCTGCCGAGAGAGGGATCGACAGGCTCGTGCTGGTGACGCCTTTTGACAGCCTGGCAGGTATCGCGGAAGAGGCTTTTCCGCTCTACCCGGCGGGATTGTTGCTGCGGGAACGCTATGCATCTGCGGAGCGTGCGCCCCGCATCGATGCGCAGACACTTATCCTCGTGGCGGGCGATGACAGGATCGTGCCGGCGGCATCGAGCCGCAGGCTGGTCGAAGCCTTTGCGCCTGGCAGCGCGCGAGTCGCCACGATTGCCGGTGCAGGCCACAATTCACTCTCGGAAAAGGACGAGTATTACCGGCAACTATCGGATTTTCTGGCCCGGTAAGCGTCGGAGAGCATTTCTCAGACATGATCTCCGCCCCCTGTTCTCAACAGCTCGGCTGTTAACGGTCATTAAAGAAGCCTTCCGGCCGCAGGCTCGCATGCGCCGCGGCAAGACGCGCGACCGGTACGCGCGGCGCCGAGCAGGAGACATAATTGAGCCCGGCTTCATGACAGAAGGCGATGGATTTGGGATGTCCGCCATGCTCGCCGCAGATACCCACATCCAGGTCCGGCTTGAGTTCGCGCCCCCATTCGACGGCAAGTTTCATGAGCTTGCCGACACCCTTGACGTCGAGAACCTCGAAGGGGTTGTCCTTGAGGATACCGATCCGGTTATACATCGGCAGGAACTTGTTTTCGGCGTCCTCGCGCGAGAAAGAAAATGTAGCCTGGGTCAGGTCGTTGGTGCCGAAAGAGAAGAAGTCAGCATCGCCGGCCAGCGATTCGGCCCTCATGCAGGCGCGAACAACCTCGATCATGGTGCCGAACTGAAAGCGAACGGGCTGTCCGGATGCCTGCTCGACTTCCTTGTGGATCTGGTCCACCGCCTTGCGTACGAGGCGCAGCTCCTCGTGCGTACAAACCTGGGGTACCATGATTCTCGGGTTCACATCGAGGCCGCGGGTGGTGCAGTCTGCGGCAGCCTCGAGAATGGCGCGCACCTGCATCGCGTAGATCTCGGGGAATGTAATGCCGAGCCGCACGCCGCGGTGACCAAGCATCGGATTGGTCTCTGTCAGGATGCGCACCTTGCGGAGCATCTGTTCCTTTTTCTCGATTGCGCGCGTCACGAGTGATGCATCCACCATCCCGCGCAGGTAGTCGGACGTCTGGCGTGCCTCGTTCGGATCGGCCAGCAGCATGACGCTGGATGCAAGAACTGACATGCCATCGACGGATTCCTGCAGATGGCTCAGCCTTGCGATATCTTCCTCGAGCTGGTTCTCGGTTGGCAGGAATTCGTGAATCGGCGGATCCAGAAGCCGGATCGTCACCGGCATGGGCGCCATGATCTCGAAGAGCTCCTTGAAGTCATCGCGCTGTATGGGCAGCAGCTTGTCGAGTGCTGCCTGTCGTTCCTCGGTATTCTCTGCGACGATCATCTCGATCACGGTCGGCAGCCGTTCGACGGCGTTGAACATACGCTCCGTGCGGCACAGACCGATACCCGTGGCGCCGTATTTCAGCGCACGTCGCGCGTCCGTCGGGCTATCGGCATTGGCCATGACCTTGAGGCGCGACTCTTCGTCAGCCCAGCGCAACAGGCGGTTGAGCTCTTCCGTAAAGTCAGGCTCCACCATCGGGATACTTCCCAGAAAGACATTGCCGGAGCTGCCATCGATGGTGATCAAATCGCCTTCCTCGATGATCACCTCGCCGATCTCTGCCACACGCCGGGACACGTCGACATGGATGCCCTCGGCACCGGCGACGCAGGGCTTGCCCATCCCCCGTGCGACGACGGCAGCGTGTGATGTCTTGCCGCCGCGGCTCGTGAGAATACCCTGGGAAGCAAAGAAACCATGGATGTCCTCGGGCTTGGTCTCCTCGCGGACGAGGATCACCTTGTGGCCCTGTTCCTTGCCCATGATTTCGGCACGGTCAGCATCGAACACGACGATGCCGGTGGCGGCGCCCGGAGATGCGGGAAGGCCCTGCGCAATCGGCTTGGCCTTGGCCTTGTTGTCGAGGCGGGGATAGAGCATCTGTTCGAGCATCGTCGGGTCGATTCTGAGCAATGCCTGCGCCGTATCGATGAGTCCCTCCTCGCGCATCTCGACAGAGGTGCGCACCATCGCCGGCGCGTTCATCTTGCCGTTGCGCGTCTGCAGGCAGTAGAGCGTGCCGCGTTCGATGGTGAATTCGAAATCCTGGACCTCGTGGTAGTGTTCCTCGAGTTTCTGGCGCAGCTCATCGAGCTGACGCGCCATCTCGGGCATCTCCCTGGAGAGATAGGCAATCGGTTTGGGGGTGCGGATGCCTGCAACCACGTCCTCGCCCTGGGCGTTGACGAGGTATTCGCCAAAGAGCACGTTTTCTCCGGTTGCCGGGTTGCGCGTGAAGGCGACGCCTGTGGCCGAATCGTTACCGCGGTTGCCGAAGACCATGGTGCAGATGTTCACGGCTGTGCCGTTGGCCATCTCGGGCGTGATATTGAATTCGCGACGGTAATCGACGGCACGCTTGCCCGTCCAGGAGCGGAAGACGGCCTGGATGGCGATCTCGAGCTGCTCATAGGGATCCTGCGGGAAGGGGCGGCCGGTGTGCTTTTCAAAGACTTTCAGGAAGCGGTCGCAGATATCGCGGAGATTGTCTGCCGACAGACCGACATCCTCGGTGACGTGTGCCTGCGCCTTGACCTCATCGAACTGCTTGTCGAAAAGCTCGTCCGGGACGTTCATGGCGACCTTGCCGAAAAGCTGGATGAAACGTCTCCAGGCATCGTAGGCGAAGCGGGGATCGCCGGTCTGTGCAATCTCTCCCTTCAGGGTGTCGTCATTGAGGCCGAGGTTGAGAATGGTGTCCATCATGCCCGGCATCGACAGTGCTGAACCTGAGCGCACCGAGACAAGGAGCGGATTGTCGGCATCGCCGAAGCCCTTGCCGGTCTTTGCCTCCACTTGCTGCATCTGCACGCGGACCTCGTCCATGATGCCATCGGGCAGGGCGGACGAGCCGTTGTCGAGATAGGTAAGGCAGGCCTCAGTCGTGATGACGAACCCCGGCGGGACGTTGAGTCCGAACTGGGTCATTTCACAGAGGTTCGCACCCTTGCCTCCAAGAAGTTTCTTGTTCTTGCCGTCGCCGTCCTCGAATGCATAGACGTAATTCATGGTCATTCCCTTCATATGAGACTGTGTAAGGATAATCTTGTGATGATACGTTGCCGCAGGTTGCATGATGATGACAAGAGTCAATCAGATAGAATATGCAGGAAAGAAAGCCGGCCCGGGGGGGCGGAAATCCGGATGATTGACGAGGTGACAGAAGCCGATGCGGAGGCCATTGCGGCTCTCTACAATCCCTATGTTCTCAATTCGAGGGTGACTTTCGAGATTGATCCGGTCAGCACTGCCGGGATGGCGCAGCGTATCCTCAGCATCACCCCGTCCTATCCCTGGATCGCCTGGAGAGAGGGGGGACGGCTGCTCGGGTATGCCTATCTTGCGCGTTTCCGTTCCCGTGCGGCCTATGATCATGTCGCCGAATCCTCGGTCTATCTGCTGCCGGATGCAACCGGCAGAGGGATTGGCACGGCGCTGTACCGCAAACTCATCGAGCTTGCCCCCGGCTATGGCATCAGCAGAATGATCGGTGTGATCGCATTGCCGAACGAGGAAAGCGAGCGTTTCCACGCGACACTGGGGTTCAGACGGGCAGGTGTGCTCGAGGGCGTCGGCTGCAAGTTCGGTGAACTGATCGATACGGCTTACTGGCAGCTCTGCCTCGACACTCCCGGTGGAAGATGTGATGGATGACCTCCTGAGCCTCAGGGTAGCGACAAGGCATGACCTGCCACGAATTCTCGATCTCTATGCGCGCGCCCTCGATGGCAAGGCGCTCGCGGTTGCCGATGCAGAGCGACTGTTCGAGCGCATCAGGAGTTATCCCGACTATCAGCTTTATCTCGCCGAGTATGGCGACCGGCTCGCCGGTACATTCGCATTGCTCATCATGGATAACCTTGGTGAGTGCGGTACACCATCCGGCATCGTCGAGGACGTCGTTGTCGAGCCTGAAGTTCAGCGCCACGGAGTTGGCAGGGCGATGATGGAACATGCAATGGCGATCTGCAGGCAGAAAGGCTGTTACAAGATGATGCTCTCGTCGAACCTCGCCCGGAGTGGCGCGCATGCCTTCTACGAATCACTGGGGTTCGAGAAGCACGGCTACAGTTTCCGGGTTGATCTGGAGTAATTCAGAGTTCACCACGAAGAACACAAAGAACACGAAGGCGACAACCCTGTGGTACCAGTCCGGTTCGGGTAATGGTGTCCTGTTTTCCAGAAAAGCCGGCAGGCACAGAAATCTCTCTTTGCAGACGGCATGGAAATCCTGGCGATCCCGGTTTTTTCGATCGCCATATCGGCCGGTGGTCTCGTGACGATGCCCCCCTTCTCGATGCGGTGTCGAAAACCGGCCCTGGTGTTTTTCGTGGGAGCAATCTTTTCGCTGTCGTCGATCAAAACTCTGCACCCAGTGCCATGCAGAGATAACGCATGAGCGGGTCTGCATCCCTGAAGGCTGCAATCGATTCGTCGACAAGCTCGGCGTTGCCCGCAAGTGCAGGCCCGTGTTCCTGCATGACAAAGAAGGATTTGCGTTTCAGGTCCTCGACCAGCGGATGGTCGGCCGCATATCCCCGCGGCGGACGTTTCAGCCGGTCGCCCTCTATTTCACCGAAGCGCTTGCAGAGTGTCCTGTCGTCGCGCGCCTTTTTCCAGGCATTGGGATTGTCATCGATAAAGGCGCGAATTTTCGCCAGTGCAGGCGAGGGCGGCATCCAGATACCACAGCCGATCAAGGTCAGCTTCGGCTCGATGTGCACGTAATAACCTGGCGCGTGGGCGTCGCGCCCCAGTTCGTGGCGAAAATGAAAACCGATGTTTTCCTTGTAGGGTCGGCCGCGTGCGTAACGCGCATCACGGTAGATGCGGAACATGGAGCCGCCGTTGCTTTTCGCGATGGCGCGGAAGTGCGGGCTGACTTCGCCGAGGCGTTCGCCGATGGCCTCGATGAAGGCCATGCCGGGTTCCAGGATGGTGTCACGGTAGCGTTGCTTGTTGGCGTTGAACCATTCGCGGTTGTTGTTCTTCTCCAGGGCGCGCAGGAACGGATAGAGGTCTTTCGGAAAACCGTCGAAGACCTGCATGGTGTCAGGTTGTCAGCATGAACAGCGGCCGAAATGGCGTGCTGTGGTAGTCAGGGAAATCGAGTCTCGCAAAACGCACCATGTCACGATGATCGACAAACCAGCATTCACCGCGCAACGCGATGGTTCTCGCATGATGCAATGCATAGCCCGCGCACAGCGAGGCGCGGCCCTGCTGTTCAGGGTAGCGGCGATTGAAAAATGCCAGTGCAATCTCCCGACGAGCCTGCCTGTCAGGCGCAAACATGATGCGCATGGCGGTGAAAAAATCGCCGCGTGCGATGGAGAGCTGCTCCGAGGCCCAGGGGTCACTCGAGCAGCGGATGCGGACCTGCGCAACGATGGCGGGGTTCCGGCTTGTGACAGTCAGGGAGTGCATGGCATCGATTCCGGAATACTCTGGAAAGATAGCCGCTATTCTGGGATAGTTCCAGCGCCGCGCCGAGACCGGTCACAGCATTGCCAGGAGGTTCCATGTCCCAGCGCATCGTTCTTGCTTCGGCTTCACCGCGCAGACAAGCCTTGCTTGCGCAGATCGGCATTGATTGCGAGGTGATCCCCTCCCGCATCGACGAGGAGGCCCGTGACAATGAACCACCCCTCGATTACGTCAGGCGCATGGCCGTCGAGAAGGCAAGGTCTGTTGCCGGGATTATGCCGGGACGCGTCGTTCTCGGGGCCGATACCGATGTCATCATGCAATCACGTATTCTCGGCAAGCCCCGTTACAGAGCCGATTTCATGGAGATGTTCAGACTGCTGGCTGCCAGCACGCACCAGGTCATTACGGCAGTCAGCCTGGTGCATGGAGAAGAGTCCGGGCTTAAGACAAGCATCAGTGATGTGACGTTCCGCGAGGTCAGCGAAGCGGAGATGCTTGCGTACTGGGAGACGGGCGAGCCGTGTGACAAGGCCGGCGGTTACGGCATCCAGGGGCTGGCAGCGATGTTCGTCAGCGCAATCAGTGGCAGTTATTCGGGTATCATGGGCCTTCCGTTGTATGAGACCTCGGAGTTGCTGCGCGGCGCGGGGATCAGGCTGCTTCAGGAAAAGAATGCATGAGTGAAGAGATTCTCGTCAATGTCACGCCGCCCGAAACGCGTGTCGCCATCATCGAGAACGGGGTGGTGCAGGAAGTCATTGTCGAGCGAACCAAAAAACGCGGGATCGTCGGCAATATCTACAAGGGCAAGGTGTGTCGTGTGCTGCCCGGCATGCAGGCTGCTTTTGTCGATGCAGGCCTCGAGCGTGCGGCATTCCTGCACGCTTCGGATATCGCCAATACCAGGGGTATCGAGAACCCGAACATTTCCGACCTCGTTCAGACAGGCAGCCCGATTATCGTCCAGGTCGTCAAGGATCCGCTCGGCAGCAAGGGCGCGCGCCTGACCACCAATCTTTCCATTCCCTCACGCTACCTGGTCTTTCTGCCGGCAGACAGCAATATTGGCGTGTCGCAGAAGATCGAGGACGAGGAGGAACGCACACGCCTGCGCAAATCACTCGAATGCTTCGTGCGGGAACATGAACTAAAGGGTGGTTTCATTGCGCGGACGGCAGCGGAAGGCGTCGACGAAATGGCCCTGCGGGCAGACATGTTATTCCTGACGCGGCTGTGGGAATCGATCAGCGACAAGTGCGAGAAAGCAGGCACCCAGGAGCTCGTGCACAGTGACCTTCCCCTGGCATTGCGCGCGCTGCGGGATATGACGGATACCAGCGTGGAAAAGATCCGAATCGACTCGCGCGCGACCCATGACAAGGCGGTCGAATTTGCCGGGAAATTCATTCCCGAGATCAGAGAGCGTATCGAATACTATCCCGGCGAACGCCCGATTTTCGAACTCTACGGAGTCGAGGACGAGATCCAGAAAGGGTTGCAACGCAAGGTCGACCTGAAGTCCGGCGGCTATCTCATCATCGACCAGACCGAGGCGATGACGACAGTCGACGTCAATACCGGTGCCTTTGTCGGTCACCGGACACTCGAGGAGACGATCTTCAAGACCAACCTCGAGGCAGCACAGTCCATCTGCCGCCAGCTCCGTTTGCGCAACCTCGGCGGGATCATCATCATCGATTTCATCGACATGCTCGAGGACGAGCACAAGCGCCAGGTCATGCGCGCCCTAGAGAAGTGTCTTGCGCGAGATCATGCCAAGACCCAGATCACGGAAGTCTCCACGCTCGGCCTGGTCGAGATGACACGCAAGCGAACGCGTGAGTCGCTCGGCCAGGTGCTGTGCGAGCCCTGCCCCTGCTGCAATGGCCGTGGCACGCAGAAGACGGCCGAGACAACCTGCTACGAAATTTTTCGGGAAATCCTGCGTGAATCACGCCAGTTCGATGTCGAGTCGTTGCTGATCCTGGCCTCGCAGGAGGTCGTGGACCTGCTGCTCGACGAGGAGTCAGGCAGTCTTGTCGAACTCGAGCAGTTTATCGGCAAGTCAATTCGTCTGCAGGCCGAACAGCTCTATACACAGGAACAATATGACATCGTGCTGCTCTAAAAGGCAGTCGTTCCCGTCCCGCAGTGAGTGCCCGTAAACCCGACGAGCCGGTTGAGCGCTTGCGACCAGGTCCGTCATCCACCAGCAAGGAGAATCGCCCGACCACCATGCGCTGGATCACCAGAATCGCCGTCTCGCTGCTGGTGCTGACCGCCCTCTTGACGAGCCTCGCGCGCCTTGTGCTCCCGGCCTGGATCGAGCAGCACCGGGAGGAGCTGATCAGCCGTCTGGGTGAACTTGCAGGGCAGCCAATCGTGGCCGACAGCCTCTCTGTGACCTGGCGTGGCGATGGTCCCGCCATCGTCATGCGCAACCTGCGGCTTTACGACAGGGAACGCACACGCGCCAATCTGCGGGCTGACCGCGTAACACTTCGATTCAGCTTGCTCGAGCTGGTCCGTTATCGCAATCTCACACCGGACGAAATCCGTGTTGCAGGTATACACCTGGTGTTGATACGGCACGAGGACGGCTCGCTGTCCATTCACGGCCTCGAGCAACAAGAGGGCAGGGATGTTTCCTCCGGTGTCCGGGAAACCGATGCGGCACCCATCAGCCCGCTTCTGTTTCAGCCGGACTACCTGCGATTGAGTGATGCACGGGTGACACTCGTGGATCTCGGCAGCAATGCGCGTCCTCTGCATCTTTCGCCCGTGACCGTCGAAATCGACAAGCAGGGTGATCACCACAAAATGGCTGCCTCTCTTTCCGTCGAGAAGGGTCAG
>ENA-OVUE01000041-OVUE01000041.1-sediment-metagenome-genome-assembly--contig:-NODE-41-length-10657-cov-2.503970_pt1 | contig 10657 bp, 11 predicted proteins | sample MGYA00250100_ERZ650196 | MGnify/ENA primary metagenome ERZ650196 (study PRJEB26732, sample SAMN07258975) | sediment metagenome | biome: subtidal zone; feature: saltmarsh; material: sediment | place: USA... | reverse complement strand
CGGCCTCCGGCGCTCTGGTCGGGGGCATGCGCCGCAGCGACCAGAAACGGCGTGAGGAACAGAACCGCCAGCAGTGGGAGCAGCAGGAGGTTGCCAACTATTCGCAGAATCGCAACAACTACAATCGTGCCTATGCCGCCTGTCTCGAAGGCCGTGGCTATTCGGTCAAATAGGCGGAGAGGGAGACTGTCATGAAAAAGAAAATGTTGAATGTTCTAATCCTCGCGTCCGGATGCCTGACGCTGCCTGTTTCGGCCGCTCCCTTCGACGGTGCCCAGCCGCTCATCTGCGCCTCCACTGAGATCCTGGAGTGCATCCCCGGTGATGGCTGTAGCCGGGTGACGGCGGAGAGCATCGATGCGCCGCAGTTCATACGCATCGATTTTGCCGCCAACGCGCTGAGCGCCGAACGGGTGGGTGGCGGTACGAAAGTCAGTCAGATCGAACGCAGCGAGACCGTCGACGGCAAGCTGATGCTGCAGGGTGCGGAAGACGGCGTCGAGGGTGTCCGCGATGGGCTGGGCTGGACGCTGGCTATCGGGCAGGAGACCGGCAAGATGTCGCTCACGGCCTCCGGCGACGAGGTGGGCTTCGTGATCTTCGGTGCCTGCACCGCGATATAGACCCGCTATCCTTGCGTTGCGGTTGATAAAGGCTCACATGTCGATGTGAGCCTTTTTTCACGGCCTTGCGGCAACAGGCCATGCCGCTGTTGCCGCAGGCTTTTGACAACCCGGCAGGGAGACTGTGTATGTTAATGAATTCCGCACAAGATTACGGTCTGGTTTCGAAGGTGTTGCACTGGCTGATCGCCATCATGATCCTGACCCTGATCGCTGTCGGTGCGTACATGAGCGATCTGGACAAGGACGCGCCGGCACGCGCGCAGATCTATGGCCTGCACAAGGCCTTCGGCGTCACAGTGCTGGGCCTGGCGGGGCTGCATATTGCGGGTGCGCTGAAGCACCGCTACGTCGACAAAGACCCGAGACTCGATGTGCTGAAACGCATGCTGTGAACCTGGCGGTTCCGATCTGGTATCCTGCTGTTTTCTGAGGTCGGCAGGCCGCGCCCGGTTTAGGAATCGAGATGGCTACACACAAGACGGTCTCCCTGGTGCTGGGCAGCGGCGCGGCGCGTGGCCTGGCGCACATCGGCGTTATCGAGTGGCTCGATGAACACGGCTACAAGATCGAATCCATCTCCGGTGCGTCCATGGGGGCGCTGGTGGGCGGCATCTATGCAGCCGGCAAGCTCGATGCCTACAAACAATGGGCCTGCGCGCTGGAAAAGGCCGACGTGGTGCGGTTCCTGGATCTGGCTTTCAGCTCCGAGGGTCTGTTCAAAGGCGGGCGCATCATGGATACGCTCAGGAATATGGTGGGGGACCGCAACATCGAAGATCTACCCATGGCCTATACGGCTGTTGCAACCGACCTCGAGCGCCAGAGAGAGGTGTGGCTGACCAAGGGGTCGCTGTTCGATGCAATCCGTGCGTCCATCGCCGTACCCACTATTTTCACGCCACAGCCCTACCGGGGCATGAAGCTGCTGGATGGCGGCCTGCTCAATCCCGTGCCGATCGCGCCCACTTTCAAGGACATGACGGAAATGACCATTGCCGTCAACCTCAATGCCGCGCGTGCGGATCATGTGCGCAAGGAGCAAGAACACCAGAAACGCCCCAGGCCTGCGACGGACGACGCCAGCGGCTACCACGAAAAAGTGATTCAGTTTCTCGATAATCTCCAGAAGACCTTCAGCGAACGGCCCAAGAGTGACCTGGGGCTGTTCGAACTGCTCAGCAGCTCGTTCGAGACCATGCAGAATGCCATTGCCAACATGAAGCTGGCCACCTTCACGCCAGAGGTCGTGATCCAGATTCCACGCCATTCCTGCAAGGCCTACGAGTTCTACCGCGCGGAGGAAATGGCCGCCCTGGGGTATCGCTATACCGAGGAGGCCATGGAGCGATTCCATGACTGAAAGCGTCGCGCCCGCACTGCGCAGCTGGCTGTGGATTGCCGGCGTCCTGTTGGGCGGCTGGCTGGTCTACCTGCTGGCGCCGATCCTGACGCCGTTTCTGCTGGCGGGACTGTTCGCCTACCTGGGCGACCCGCTGGTGGACAGGCTCGAGGCGCGCAAACTGTCGCGCACCCTGGCGACCACCCTGGTATTCATGCTGATTTTCGGCATCGTGATCCTCGCGCCGCTGCTGCTGATACCGGTGCTGGAGACCCAGATCGGTGCCGTGATCAAGACCCTGCCGCGCTACATCGACTGGATCACGGAAACCTTCCTGCCCGGCATGCAGGCCCGCCTGGGCGTCGACCCGACGGTATTCGATGTGGAACAGATCAAGGCAGCGCTGGCGGCCAACTGGAAGGAGGCGGGCGGTATCGCGGCCCACGTGGTGGGCTACGTGACGCGCTCGGGTATGGCCATGCTCGGCTGGCTGGCCAGCATGGTGCTGGTGCCGGTGCTGACCTTCTACATGCTGCGCGACTGGGACCATTTTCTCGCCGCGATCCGCGATCTGTTGCCGCGCAGTATCGAGCCGACCGTGGTGCAGCTGACCCTGGAGTCCGATGAGCGCCTGGCAGCCTTCCTGCGCGGCCAGTTCATCGTCATGCTGTGTCTGGGCACCATCTATTCCGTCGGGCTTTCGCTTGCCGGCCTCAATACTGCCGTGCTGATCGGCATGCTCGCCGGCCTGGTCAGCTTTGTCCCTTACCTCGGGGTGATCGTCGGCGTCGTCACCGCCAGTATCGCCATGCTGGTTCAGACCCAGGACCTGATGCAGCTGCTTCCGGTCGCCATCGTGTTCGGCGTCGGCCAGATGCTGGAGGGCATGGTACTCACGCCGCTGCTGGTGGGCGACAAGATCGGCCTGCACCCGGTGACGGTCATTTTCGCGGTGCTGGCAGGCGGGCAGCTGTTCGGTTTCCTGGGTGTGCTGCTGGCACTGCCGGTGGCAGCGGTGCTGGTGGTGCTGGTGCGCCATGCGCGCCGCAGCTACAAGTCGAGCCGGCTGTATGGTGTCGATATCGATGCCGGTTCGGGGCCGACACCGGAATCGTGACAGGGGGGCGTATGATGCAAGATCTTGCGACAGGGCGGTTCGGGTAAGCGATGCAGGGCGCCACAACAACTGGCCGCGGTCGCCGGTCTGCACCCGCGCTGGTTGCTGTACTGCTGCTGCCGCTCGGCACGGCGCAGGCGCGGTCGCCGCAATTCGAGCAATGCGTGCTGGAACTCATCCAGAACGCCGCCAGCGATGTCACCGTGGGCGAGATCCGCGCAACCTGCCGGGAGGCCGCGCAGACCGTTGCACCCGCTGCCCCGGTGGCCGAGCCGCAACCGCCCAGGTCGGCCATCGATCGGCGTCTGGCGCTGGAGGGTGCCACCGGCGTGGTGCCCTTCGTGGTGACGCCGCACAAGCCGAACTACATCATCTACAGCTATAACTTCGATAACTACGACGAAGCGCTGTTCGAGCAGCAGTTCAACGAAAATGTCTCGTTCAAGCATTCGGAAATCGATTTTCAGATCAGCTTCAAGTTCCCGGTATGGCGAACCATTTTCAACACCAACACGCATATGTTCGTCGGCTACACCAACCGCTCGTTCTGGCAGGTGTTCGCCGAGAAGGATTCGTCTCCGTTCCGGGAAACCAATCACGAGCCGGAAGCCTGGCTGTCGTTCCGGACCAACTGGAAGCTCCTGGGTCTGACGGGCCGCATCTTCCAGCTCGGCCTATCGCACCAGTCCAACGGCCGCGGCGGTGTTCTGTCGCGCAGCTGGAACCGGGTCTACGCCAGCGCTATTTTCGAGAGCGGTAATTTCTACTTCGGCCTCAAGCCCTGGTACCGCATCCAGGAAGACAAGGACGAGGACGACAACCCCGACATCGAGGACTACATGGGCTACTTCGAGTTCCAGAGCATCTACAAGTGGCGCGAGAACAATTTCGGGGCCTTGTTCCGCAACCAGCTCAAGGACGACTACCGCGGTGCTGCCGAACTGGACTGGAGCTTCCCGATCAACAAGCAGCTGCGTGGCTACGTGCAGTATTTCTACGGCTACGGCGACAGCCTCATCGACTACAACAACAAGGTCAACAAGCTGGGTGTCGGGATCAAGCTGACCGACTGGCTCTGATGGCGAAAACTTTCGCTGACAGAGCCTCAGGTCTGTCGGCGGGTGTCGGCCGCAGGGATGCGGCCGTCAAGCCTACAGGGAAGGAGCTTCTGATTAATTCGCTTCTCGTCATCCCGGCGCATGCCGGGATCCAGTGAATTCAACCCTATGGATTCCGGCATGCGCCGGAATGGCGGATTAATCAGAGGTTCCTAGTTTTAAAAATAGAGATGGCAATGGCCCGATCGAAGCTGCTATACCAGTGCACCGAATGCGGATCCCAAAGCCCGAAGTGGTCGGGACAGTGCCCTGATTGCGGTGCATGGAATTCCCTGACGGAGAGCCTGTCGGTGGCGCCAGGTGGGCCCGCGACGGGTCGATTCGCCGGATATGCGGGGGACAGGGGGGCGCAGATACAGACTCTCTCGGAACTCAGACCTGGAGAGGAAACACGGGTCTCTGTCGGCGTGCAGGAGCTTGACCGGGTCCTGGGGGGCGGCCTGGTTGCCGGCTCGGTGATACTGATCGGCGGTGATCCGGGTATTGGCAAATCGACCCTGTTACTGCAGTCTTTGGCTGCGTTTTCCGACAAGCTGAAATCGCTTTATGTGACGGGGGAAGAGTCGCCCGAACAGGTCTCTCTGCGCGCCACCCGTATGGACCTGCGGGCCGACAAGATTCGTCTGCTGGCAGAGACTTCGGTGGAACGGATCTTGTCGCATGCGCGCAATGAATTGCCCCAGGTAATGGTCATTGATTCGGTGCAGACGCTCTACACGGAGCTTCTGCAATCCGCTCCTGGATCGGTCGGTCAGGTGCGTGAGAGTGCGGCTCAGCTGGTGCGCTTTGCCAAGCAAACCGGTACAGCGCTTTTCCTGGTTGGGCACGTTACTAAGGAGGGGACGCTGGCTGGCCCGCGTGTGTTGGAGCACATGGTCGACACCGTGCTTTATTTCGAGGGCGATCCGGGTGGCCGCTACCGCGTGATACGGGCTATCAAGAACCGTTTCGGTGCAGTCAACGAACTGGGCGTGTTCGCAATGACCGACAAGGGTTTGAAAGAGGTTCGTAATCCGTCCTCGATATTTCTGTCGCGCCACGAGCGGCCCGTCGCGGGCAGTGTGATCCTGGTGACCATGGAGGGCACGCGCCCGCTGCTGGTGGAGGTGCAGGCGCTGGTTGACGATAGCCAATTATCCAATCCGCGGCGGGTGACGCTCGGTCTTGAACACAACCGGCTGGCTATGCTGCTTGCTGTGCAGCACCGCCATGGTGGCGTGCTGATGAGCGACCAGGATGTGTTCGTCAACGTTGTTGGTGGCGTGCGCGTCAACGAAACCGCAGCCGATCTGGCGGTGCTGCTGGCGGTACTTTCCAGTTTTCGCGATCAGACATTGCCGAATGACCTGGTCGTATTTGGCGAGGTGGGGCTTGCTGGTGAGATTCGGCCCGTGCCCAACGGGCAACAGCGACTGCGCGAGGCGGCAACGTTGGGGTTCAGGAAAGCGCTTGTGCCGGCCGCCAATGCGCCTAAATCGAAGATCGATGGCCTGGAGATTCAGCCGGTGTCGCGGTATTCGGAAGTCCTTGACTGGTTTGCGTAAATTGTGTGCTGTGCAGCAGTTCGGGCGTCCCGGGATAGGTGCCCAGCTGGCCCGCAGACCGACGCTTGTTTACCCCGCGCGCCTCGGACAGCTAGCCGAGCGCCGAGAGCTCCCGCTCCACCAGTTCGGTTTCCCCCAGATTCAGTTCAATCAGCCTGCGCAGGTGCGTAACGCTCTCCAGATCTATATCCACGCAGCGCAGGCCCAGTTCGTCGTCGCGCTGGTGGGCGATCACAACATCCATACAGATGTTGTGTCCTCCATCCAGGTGTACGGAGAGCCGATACTGGTGTTCCGTGGCCGCCGCCATCTGCGCGGGTGCCTTGATCAGCGCGCCATGCAGCGAAATATCGATCAGTTCGGCGTCCCAGCTGCCCGCGGCTGAATTCAGTGTCACCGGTACGTCGAAGGGAATGCGAGTGAAGCGGCGTTGTCGACGGTCGCTCGGATCGGATTGGGTGGCCCCTGAGTCACTCATCGGGTCGGAGTAAAACTGCACCGTAAGCGGTCCCACGGAGACAATGTCCTTATCGTTCAGTCGGGTGGATTTTTCGCCGATGTCGCGGTCATTGATCTGCGGTGGGGAGTCGCCTTGGAGGTGCGATAAGTAGTATCCGTCGTCCCGACGGGCGACGACGGCCAGGTTGCCATCGGGTTTGCCGATCCGGGTGAAAGCCTTGTCCAGTCGGATAGTTCGCCCCAGGTGGCTGCCGGTGTGGATCTGAAGCCAGGCGTCGCGCGGTAGATGGGTGACGGTTGTCGGCGCCTGGATTCCCTCGCTTTCCGCCGAAAAACTGAGGGTGTGCTTCCCGATCTGGATCTGGTCCCCTTCGTTCAGCTCATGGGGTTCGTTGAGGGCTTGGCCGTTTATAAGGATGTGCGCGCTGCTGTCGAGCGCTTCCACCACAAATGACTGCCCGGTGGCTCGAACCTGGGCATGTCTTGGCGCAACAGCGAGGCTGTCGATGGCAATGGTACAATCGTTCGCGCGCCCGATGATGCAGTCGCCGGACTGAAGTCCGAAGACCTTAAGCTTGCGGTCTTTGAATGAAAGCGTCAGTTTGGCCATAAGGGTCCCCTGTGGCGAACTTCGTCTGAAACTCCAGGTATAAACAGCGGCAGTTTCGGCTCAATCTGATGCCTGCAGTTCCCGATCAGCGGCGTCGTGTCAGCGACGAGTGGTCGGGGCAGGAGATTTCCGTCAGCCCGCCCGCGGCGGTAGCCACCTGGTCCAGCGGCTCGCCAAGGGGGCGCCATCGAGCAGCCTACTCCTCAGGTTTGCTGACACGGCGTTTGTCGGCATGCACCCGCAAAGTTTTCACCAGGTTGCCCTTGGTCTGCACGATATCGATTGGATAGCCGGCGAGCAGCACGCTGGTGCCCGGTTCGGGGATATCCTCGAGGTATTCCAGTACCAGGCCGTTGAGTGTCTTGGGTCCGTCGATGGGCAGTTCCATCTCGAGTGCGCGATTCAGGTCGCGGACGTTGGTGGTTCCGCTGACCAGGAAACTGCCGTCCTCCTCGGGGATGTAGTCCCTGCTGCTGGTTAACGGGTCGGTGGTGAATTCGCCCACCACTTCCTCGAGAATGTCCTCGAGTGTCACCAGGCCCTGGATATCGCCATACTCATCGACAACCAGGCCAACGCGTCTGCGCTCACGCTGGAAGTTGAGGAGCTGGCGGTTCAGGGGCGTGTTTTCCGGAACGAATAGCGGTTCCCTTATCAGGCTCTCCAGCGTCTGCTTGTCCAGTCGGTTGCGCTTGAGCAATGGCAGAACCTTGCGCAGGTGAATGAATCCGACCACATTGTCGATACTGTCGCGGAACACCGGCAAGCGGGTGTACTGGCTGGATGTTATCTGTCGAACGATGGTGTTCCAGTCATCCTCCAGATTGATTCCGGTCACTTCTTTGCGCGGGATCATAATGTCTTCCACCGTGACCTTTTCCAGGTCGAGGATGTTGAGCAGCATGTCCTGGTGTCGCTTGGGGATCATGGCGCCCGCTTCCAGTACCACCGTTCGCAACTCCTCCTGGCTCAGCGCATCGGCGGCGCTTTCCTCAGGGCGGACGCCGATGACCTTGAGCAGCGCATTGGCTATGCTGTTCACCACCCAGACGAAGGGGTACATCAGCCACAGCAGCGGACCATAGATAAAGGCCGCTGGGAAGGCGACGCGCTCAGGGTGGAGCGCGGCCAGGGTCTTGGGTGTGACTTCGGCGAAAATCAGGATCACCAGCGTCAGCAGCGCAGCGCCGATTACCAGACCGGCTTCGCCGATCAGCCGAACGGCGATTACCGCAGTCAACGTCGAGGCGAGGATGTTGACAAAGTTGTTACCGAGAAGAATCAAACCGATCAGCCGGTCAGGCCGCTCCAGCAGCTTTTGTGCGCGCACCGCTGCCGGGTGGCGGGCGCGCACCAGGTGCCGTAGACGGTAACGGTTGAGTGTCATCAGTCCGGTCTCGGAACCGGAGAAGAACGCGGACAAAATGATGAGAAATGCCAGTGCGCCAAACAGAGCGCTAAGGGGGATCTGGTCCAAGGAGGTTTAACCCGGTTGCCTAGTATTGCCTCATTCTAGGCCGAAACGCCAAGGTTGTCAGGCGCTGCGGCTGAGAATCAGTTCGAGTACCAGCTTGCTGCCGAAATAGGCCAGGATAAGGAATGCGAAGCCACTCAGGGTCCAGCCTATCGCCTTGCGGCCGCGCCAGCCGAATCTCCAGCGTCCCCACAACAGCACCCCGAAAATGACCCAGCCGGTGATTGAGAGTATGGTTTTGTGCGCCAAGTGCTGCGCGAAGATGTCTTCCAGGAACAGGATGCCTGTCAATAACGCGACGCTCAGCAGGGCGTAACCGACTCCGATCATCTGGAAAAGCAGGCGCTCCATCACCTGCAAGGGCGGCAGGGCGCGGATAAACCCGCCCGGATGACGGTTGCGCAGATGGTTGTCCTGGATTGCGAGCAGCACAGACTGGACTGCGGCGAGCGCGAACATACTGTAAGCCAGCACCGAAAACAGGATATGCAGGTCGAGCTGCCAGGATGTCTCGGCGATCACGGCGCGTTGATTCGGATACCAGAGCGCCAGTGCCATGGTCGCCGCCGCAACCGGCAGCAAAGGGATGCCGAGGTTTTCCACCGGCTGCTTGATGGACGCCATGAGCAGCAGCAGTGCGGTTATCAAGGCCGTCAGGGATGCGGCATTGAAAAAGGCGAGATTCAGACCCCGCTCCGTCACCAGATGTGGATACAGTGCCATGGCGTGCAGTGCCACGGCCACAAAACCGAGCAGCAGCACGACGCCGCGGTTCATGCTGAGCCCCGATTCAGCACGAGCCAGGCGGATAGTCAACGCTGCACTGGTAACCAGGTACAGCAGTATCGCTAAGGTGGCAAATCCGACGGCCTGCATAATCAGAATGATGGCACAAGCGGGTATTCGCCGAAAGCCCGGCTCGAGTGGCCTGCCGGTCTGCGGCATGGCGCCTGACGCGCAGGGGCAGCTGCGTGGCGGGCTGGCGGCCAGGCGCACGAATACCGGTGCCGGGGGCAGCCGAACTGCGACGCTTTCGACACTTTTGCTGTGAAACCCACTGGCACGGTCTTCGCATTGCCCAGGGGAACGTTACCTTGGCGAGCGACACATGGAACTCAGAATACTCGGATGCAGTGGCGGGATCGGTGGCGATTTGAGCACCACGTCCCTGCTAATTGACCATGACATACTGATCGACGGCGGCACTGGAATCTCGGAGCTGAGCCTCGAGCAGATGGCCCGCGTGCGGCATATCTTTGTGACCCATTCGCATCTGGACCACATTGCCGGTATCCCGATGCTGCTCGACTCGATTTTCGACCAGGTCGGCCAGCCCGTGAGGCTGTACGCGCGGCCCGAGACCCTGCAAATTCTCCGGGATCATATTTTCAACTGGCAGGTGTGGCCGGATTTTTCCTGCCTACCCAGCAGCGAGCGTCCGGTACTGCAGTTTGTCCCGATGACGCCCGGGGAGCAGCAGCGGATCGATGGCCGCTCGGTGGAAATGATCGAAGTCAACCATGTGGTGCCGGCCGCCGGCTACCGGGTGCAGAACGGTGTCGGCAGTTTTGCGTTCAGCGGCGACACGACCAGTAACGACGGATTCTGGGAAGCCCTGAACCGGCATGAGAAACTGGATCTGCTGATAGTCGAGAGCGCCTTCACCGACGAGGATCGCGAGCTCAGTGCCAAGGCGCACCACTACTGCCCCGAATTGCTGGCGGAAGACCTGAAAAAACTCCGCCATCGGCCGCCTCTGTATCTGACCCATCTCAAGCCTGGGAGCGAGAAAAAGATACTGGAGCAGTGCCGGAGCCGGATCGAGGCGCTGGTGGTGCACCGCCTGTGCGGAGGGGACCGCTTCAAGTTATAATCCCGGTTTGGTATTGCCGGGATTGTTCACATGTTCGAAAACCTCACTGAGCGGCTGACGCACACCATCAAACGCCTGCGCGGGCAGGGGCGTTTGAGCGACGATAACATCAAGGAAACCCTGCGCGAAGTGCGCATGGCGCTGCTGGAAGCTGATGTATCGCTGCCGGTGGTCAAGCAATTCGTCGAAAGAGTGCGTGAGCGTGCAGTCGGTCAGGAGGTTATGCAGAGCCTGACCCCGGGCCAGGCGCTGGTAAAAATCGTCAATGACGAGCTGGTTTCCATCATGGGCGAAGCCTGTGATGAGCTGCAGCTCAACGTGCAACCGCCGGCCGTAGTCCTGATGGCGGGTTTACAGGGGTCGGGTAAGACGACTTCGACCGCGAAACTGGCGCGCTGGCTCAGAGAGCGCAAGAAGAAATCGGTGCTGGTGACCAGCTGCGATATATACCGACCGGCCGCCATACACCAGCTGGAGAAGCTGGCGGGCGAGGTGGA
>ENA-OVUE01000040-OVUE01000040.1-sediment-metagenome-genome-assembly--contig:-NODE-40-length-10677-cov-2.292547_pt1 | contig 10677 bp, 7 predicted proteins | sample MGYA00250100_ERZ650196 | MGnify/ENA primary metagenome ERZ650196 (study PRJEB26732, sample SAMN07258975) | sediment metagenome | biome: subtidal zone; feature: saltmarsh; material: sediment | place: USA... | reverse complement strand
ATGGCGGCACGCTCGCAGAAGGTGACGCTGACGCCGACCGCCAAACAGGCACTCGCGTCGTCGGCCGACTTCGGCCGTGAGCGGCTCGAGCCTCGCGAGGCCATCCAGCTGGCGAGGGCGTCGGGTGGAGTCCCGATCCTGGCGCACCCCCACACGCTGAACATCGAGAACCGATTCGAGATGGCCGACATCCTCGTCGAGTTGCGCGCCCACGGGCTGGTCGGAATCGAATGCCACTACGGCAGCTATCTGGCGGAGGGGAGGTCCGGGTTGGTTGCGCTGGCGGACAGGTTCGGGCTGATTCCGTCCGGCGGCTCGGACTATCACGGTCGCTACAAGCCTCAGCTCCAGATCGGAGTCGGCAGAGGCGACCTGCTGGTGCCCGACGAGGTCTACGACCGGCTGGTGGCGCCCCCGATTCTGGAGCTGGCGCGCCGCGAGGCGGAGCGTATCTATGTGGGCAAGGAGCGCGACAAGCACACCCTGTCCCAGGAAAACATCAATCAGTTGCTGGTGCGCCTGGCCAGGGAGGGCAAGCGGGTCGTGCGTCTGAAGGGCGGTGATCCGTTTATCTTCGGCCGCGGCGGCGAGGAGATCTCGACGCTGATGGAAAACGGGGTCAGCTTCCAGGTGGTGCCGGGTATCACGGCCGCCTCCGGGTGTGCGACCTATTCCGGGATACCGCTCACGCACCGTGATTATGCGCAGTCGGTGGTGTTCGTCACCGGTCACCTGCAGGATGGTTCGGTTGATCTCAACTGGAAGGCGCTGGCGCACCCGAAGCAGACCATTGTGTTTTACATGGGGCTGCACGGCGTAGGCGTGGTGTCAGAGCAATTGATCGAGCACGGCCTGCCGGCGACCACACCCGTGGCGCTGGTACAACAGGGCACCACCCAGAACCAGCGCGTCATCATAGCCGACCTGCAGTCGCTGGAGCAGACTGTCAAAAGCGAAGCGGTGAAGCCGCCGACGATCATCATCGTAGGCGACGTGGTGCAGCTGCACGAGAAACTCGAATGGTTCCACCCGCTGCCCGGCGCCAACCCGCGTCCGTTCGGCGGCACTCCGCACCTTTGATGGACGCTGCGTTCTGGCATCAGCGCTGGCAGGATAATCTGATCGGCTTCCACCAGGCCGATATTAACCCGCACCTGCAGAGCTTCTGGCCGCGTCTTGGTTTAAACCCGGGTGACGCGGTATTCGTGCCCCTGTGTGGCAAGAGTCGTGACATGCTGTGGCTCGGTGCCCGGCACCCGGTGCTGGGCGTGGAACTCAGTCCGATTGCAGTGGAGGCCTTTTTTGCTGAAGCTGGACTGGTGCCGAGACACGGCCAAGAGTGCGGTTTTTCCGTCTGCGAGGCGGACCGTTTGCGTTTGCTGTGCGGCGATTTCTTCGATCTTGTGCCGCAGCAGCTCGAGGCCGTGCGCGGCGTCTATGACCGGGGCGCGCTGGTTGCCTTGCCCCCGCAGCTGCGCGGACGCTACGTAGAGCGGTTGAACGACCTGTTGCCCGCCGCGACGGCCATGCTGCTGGTGACCATGGAATACCCACAGGCGGAAATGCCGGGTCCGCCGTTTGCGGTCGAGGAGGCGGAAGTCCACAGACTGTTCGCTGACCGCTGGTCGATCGAGCCGGTCTACGAGCAGGATGTGCTGGCAACTGAGCCCAGGTTCCGCCAGCGTGGTCTGTCGCGCCTCAACGAGCGGATCTTTGTGCTGCGTCGCTCAGCGGGCTGATTCCCCACCCGGATCATTTCTGCGATCCCTCATTAAGCAGTTGAATCTAAATTAATTCTGCCGCGTGCCGTTACATGATTCGCAGGCCGGCTGTGCCACTGGTCGGATTAACTTGCGTGCGATATCAACAGGTTAAAAGGATTCGCGGACATGGACAGGACGTTTTCTGAGCATATCGATGTACCCCGTTGCAGGGCTATTTTCGCGCTACTCGCCGCTCTACTGGTGACCTTTGGGGGCTGGTACGGCGGGCCGGCCGCTGCGGCCGGTGCTGACGCCGTGCTGCTCATGGACAGCTCCGGAAGCATGGCCAAGAACGATCCCGGCAAGCTGCGCGTGCCGGCCGCGAAAATGTTTATGTCACTGCTGGGCGAGCAGGACCGCGTCGGGCTGATCAGCTTCAGCGACAACGCTTATCCGGTGCTGCATCTCACCGCGCCGTCGAGCGACAACAGCGCCCGGATCCTGGCCTCTGCCGACAAAGTGTCTTCGCGCGGCGTCTACACGAACCTGTACGCGGCCCTCGCCAAGGGCGTTGCCATGCTGGACAGGGACAGCCAACCAGAGCGCGACCGGATACTGGTGCTCATGTCGGACGGCAAGATGGATGTCGGCGACACTGACGAAGACTGGGCGTTGACGCAGAAACTGCAGGGCGAGCTGCTGCAGTCGGTCAAAGACAAGGGTATCAAGGTGTACACGATCGCGTTCACCGAGGCCTCCGATGTTGAACTGTTGCGACAGGTCGCCAGCGAAACCGGCGCCCTGTTCAAGCTTGCGCGCAGCGACCAGGATCTGCACGAAGTGTTCAGCGCCATTTTCGAAAGCGCCAAGGCGCCCGACATGCTGCCTATCGAGGGCGGCGAGTTCGTGGTCGATGAGTCCATCGACGAAGTCACCATCGTAGCTTCCAAGGAACGCGAGGACGTGCGCATCTTTCTGCAGGCACCGGACGGGCGCGAGTTGAGCTCCGACGATGCCGGCGACACGCTGAAATGGTTTGTCTCGCACCACTTCGACATGATCACGGTGACGAAACCACAGACCGGCGGCTGGAAACTGTTGTTCAGCGCCGGCAACAACCGCGCCTACATTGTCACCAACATGTCGCTGAACCATAACCCGCAGCAGCCCAACCTCAAGACCAACGAGGATATGGTGCTGGAATCCTGGCTAGCACAGGACGGCAAGCTGCTGGACCGCGAAGCGGTGCTGACCAATACCCGCTTTTTCATGGACATTCAGGATCCAGCCGGCAACTCGGCGCATGTGGACCTGCTGGACGCGGGCCAATACGGCGACCGCAAAGCTGCTGACGGGGTTTACGCCAATACGCTGAGTTACGCGAACCCGGGCGCTTACCGTATCCAGATCGTTGCGCAGGGCGAAACCTTCCAGCGTCAGAAAACGGTACATCTGGAGGTGACCGCTGCAGCGGCCGGCGGCCAGCCCCCGGTGCCGGCAGTCCCGCAGCCCGACCCTGCCCCGGAACCGGTCAGCGAGCCGCCTCCCGTGCCGCAGGCCGCCGCCGAGACGGCGGACCCGCCGGCACAACCGGCAGGCGAGCAGGAAACACAACCGGACCCGCCCCTCGCAGAGACGAAGAAATCGCTCAGCCTGGGGCTGGCGCTCGGGGTGTTCGGCGCCATCAACGTGCTGCTCGCGGGCATCGGGTTCGGCGTCTGGTGGCTAGTGAAAAAACGTCGCAAGCCAGCTTTCGAGGATGCCGACCTCGAAGCGCAGGAAGCCTGATTCGGGGCACCTGAGCACGCGGCCGGTAAACCGTGGAACAACTGCAAGTCAATCTGATCGCGTTTCTCGGGGTGCTGGAGTTCGCCCTGGTAGCCGCCGTTATCGCCATCGGTTTCGGTTTGCGCGGGCGGCGTCTGGCGAACCGGGTGCGCGCCCTGGAGCTGAAAGCCAGCCAGGTCGAACCGGTCGCTGAAGCGGTGAGCTACCAGCAGTACCTGCGAGACGAAGTGCTGCGCAACCAGGAGCTCATCGAACGCGCGGAGGCGGCGCAGGGCGTTGCGGAGCGCAACGTTGGCGGCCTGTTTGCGATGCGCAAGCGTTTTCTGGAGATCGAGCTGGAAGCCCGCGAACTGGAAGCCAATCCAGTTGCGTTCCAGGCCCGGATAGCCGAAGGCATGCAGTCGCTGATCGAACAACTGCGCCCGGAGCCGGAAACGGTCAGCGCTCAGGCCGACGTCGCGGCAGACGCGCAGGCGCCAGTTGAGCCTGATGCGTCACCCGAGCAGGAGAGCTCCGTCCCCCGTGAAACCCACGATACGCATGACGAGGAACTGGATCACCTCAAGCAGGTGATCAATAACCAGCAGGACGCCATGGCGGCATTGCGCGCCAAACTGCGCGAATTCGAAAGCGAGCACCAGGGTGCGGAAGACCTGTTGCAGAAACTCGATGAGTTCGAGAGGCGCAGCAAGGAGTTGCAGCGCTGCCTGCAAAAGCTGGAACAGGAAAACGACCGGTTGAAAGCGGTTCGGTCACAGCCCCGCACGGGCGCCGCTGGCACGCAACCGGAGCAGCTGAACGGGCTCCGATCCATGGTCGGGGAACAGCAGCACACCATCGCCAAGCTGCAATCCCTGATCAATAAGCTGGCGCCCGAAGCCGGCAAGGCCCGGGAGCTCGCCGACGCCTTCGCCAGCATGCAGCACGCCAACCAGGAGTTGAACGGCTGCGTGGCCGTGTTGGAGGACGAGAACGCTCTGTTGCGCTCCGAGCTGGAGGAAATCCAGGCAAAGGTTGCGCGCCATGAGGCAGATGCCGGGCAGGGCGAGGAACACGGCGCACAGCAGGCGGCCGAAGCCGGCCTGTCAGAGCAGAACCAGGAGCTGGAGATCAAAGTTCAGGAGCTCGAGGCGCTGCTTGAATTCAAGGATGCGGCGATTCAGGAACTGGAGAAGCAGTACAACATCCTGGAGTCCAAATACCTCGCCGCCAGCGGGCAGAAGAAAGCGTGATTGCCGCCGCGGGGCCGGCTAAGGCAGGCTCGGGCGGGTGGAAGCAATGTGATTGCGCGGCGGCTACGTCGCCAGGGCATGCCTAGGGTATACTACGCCCGCAATCGGCACTCCGGCCGATGCACGATCATTGCAGTTGGATTGGATGGCCCGAAAAAAGCCCACAGCGCGCCGCCGCAGTTCGAAAAAGAAGCGGCGCAAAGGCACAACTTCCCGTTTCCCCGGGCGCAAGATTCTCCTGACTCTGCTGGTCATCACGGTGGGGTACGTGGCATTTCTCGATTTCCAGGTCTACCGCCAGTTCGAAGGCAAACGCTGGTCACTGCCCGCGCGCGTGTATGCTCGGCCGCTGGAGCTGTATGTGGGATTACCGCTGGCGCCCGAGCAGTTCGCCGCCGAGCTGCGCGCGCTGGGCTACAAGTTCGTGGCCGTCGCGCGGCGGCCGGGGGAAGTGTCGCGCAACGCGTCCCGCTTCCAGTTGGTCAGCCGCCCGTTTGTGTTCTGGGACGGCGAAGAACCGTCGCGGGCCCTGCGGGCGAGCTTCTCGGCCTCCCACCTGCAGAGTCTGCAGGACGATCGCAAGGGCGATGCCGTCGCTCTCGCGAGGCTGGATCCGCTCGAGATCGGCAGTATCCATACCGCGCGCCAGGAGGATCGCATCCTGTTGCAGCTCGATCAGGCGCCGGACACCCTGATACGCGCCCTGATCGCGGTCGAGGATCGTGGTTTCTATACGCACCACGGAATTTCGCCACGCGCCGTGGCGCGGGCCTTTCTGGCTAACGTGCAGTCCGGACGCGTGGTGCAGGGCGGCAGCACTCTGACACAGCAGCTGGTGAAGAACTTCTTCCTCACCAACCAGCGCAGCCTGTGGCGCAAGTTCAACGAGGCGATCATGTCGCTGCTGCTGGAGCGGCGCTACGAAAAGGACGAAATTCTCGAGGCGTATCTGAACGAAATCTATCTGGCCCAGGACGGTCAGCGTGCCATTCACGGCTTTGGCCTGGGCAGCCGGTTCCTGTTCCAGCGCCCGTTGCAGGAACTGAGCACGGCACAGATGGCGCTGCTGGTGGGCATGGTCAAGGGGCCCTCCTACTACGATCCGCGCAGACACCCGGAGCGCGCCCGCGAACGCCGGGATCTGGTGCTGCAGATCATGCAGGAGCAGGACATCATCAGCCAGGCCGAGTATCAGAAGGCGCGCAGGGAAGGCCTCGGCCTGGTCCAGGCAGCGGCCGGCACCAGCAAGAGCTTTCCGGCGTTTCTGGACCTGGTGCGGCGCCAGCTGCGCCGCGACTATAACGAGTCGGACCTGGTCAGCGAGGGTCTGCGCATATTCACTACCCTCGATCCGCAGGTGCAGTGGGCCCTGCAAAAGAGCCTCGACGCGCGCATCCGGCCGCTGCTCGACAAACAGCCGGAACTGGAGGGCGCCGGGCTGGTGACCCATTCGGCCAATGGCGAGGTGCTGGCGCTGGCCGGCGGTCGCCAGGCGGGGTTTGCGGGCTTCAACCGGGCGCTGGATGCCCAACGGCATGTCGGTTCGCTCATCAAGCCGGCGGTCTACCTCACAGCACTGGAACAGCCGGGCCGTTACAATCTCGCCTCGCGCATCGACGACGGGCCGCTGGAGTTCGAGCAGTCGGGGCAGTTGTGGAAACCCGAGAACTACGACCGCGAGTTTCATGGCGAGGTGATGCTGTACCAGGCGCTGGCCAGTTCCTACAACGTCGCCACCGCCCGCCTGGGGCTGGAATTGGGCGTCAACGCAGTGATCAAGACCCTGCGCCGGCTGTCGGTCGAGGAGCCGCTGAACCCCTATCCGTCGCTGTTTCTGGGGGCCACCGACCTGAGTCCGCTGACCGTCACCGAGCTCTATCTCAACTTCGCCAGCGGCGGGTTCCGGGTGCCGCTGCGCAGTATCCGCGAGGTGCTGGATGCCAACGGCGAGCCGCTGCAGCGCTACGAGCTGAGCGTCGAGCGGGTCATCGACCCGGGGCCGGCCTACCTGGTCCATCGCGCCCTGCAGATGGTGATCGAGGAGGGCACCGGGCGCGCCCTGAACGGCCGGTTTTCCGCCCAGCTCGGGCTGGCGGGCAAGACCGGTACCACCAATGATCTGCGCGACAGCTGGTTCGCGGGTTACGATGGCGAGAAACTGGGCGTGATCTGGATGGGACGCGACGACAACAAGCCCATGGGGCTCAGCGGTGGCAGTGGCGCGATGCAAGTGTGGGCCGCTCTGTACGCCGCGGCCGGTGCCGTCGCCGCACAGCCCATGAAACCCGATACGGTGGAGTGGTATCAGGTTGACAAACTCAGCGGTGGCCTGGCGGACAGCGGCTGCGATAATACCGTACAATTGCCCTTTGTCGAGGCGGGTTCCAAGCCGCCAAATGCACCCTGCGCGCGGGGGGGAGCCCTGCGCTGGTTGCCGGAATGGTTGCGATGAAACGACTGGTTGCAGTTTTGTTTGTTCTGCTGGGCGCCTGCACCACCGGGCCGCAGCGCAGTTTACCGCCGGTGGTAGAGGGCTCCGCGAGCCGCCCGCCGATTGGCGGCGCAACGGCGCCCGGCGATACGGCGCCGCAACCGGTTGAAGTGCCGCCGTCGGCACCGGCCACCGGCGGTGCTGTGATTGCGCTGCTGGACCGGGCTGACAGCTACCGCGCCTCCGGCGACAGCGCCAATGAGGCCGCCGCCATCGAACGCGCGCTGCGTATCGAACCCAACAACGCCCGGTTGTGGAGCCGCCTGGCGGCCACGCGCCTGGAGCAAGGCCAGCCCCGCCAGGCAGAGCAGCTGGCGCTGAAGTCCAACGCCCTGTCGCGGGGGGACAGGCGCCTGCAGGCGCAAAACTGGCAGCTGGTGGCGCGGGCGCGCTGGGCGCTGGATGACGGCGCCGGCGCCCGTGCGGCGGAGAGAAAGGCACGCGATCTGGGCGGTTCATAGGCGCGCCGCGCGGCGGGCGGTTGGTGTCGGTCCGACGCCCTGATTGGTGGGCGGTTCGCCGGCGTGTGTACAATTCGGCCTGAACGCCGGCAGACCCGCCGGGCGATACCCGGAACAGCCGTGTACCTCGTCACTGATATAGACCCATTCAGGGCGCCCCCACGAGGACTGTGCACCAACCGTAGGCGCCTCAGGCGAGGCAAGCGTTGCGGCTGAACGCTTTGTGGCCCGCTGAATGGGTCAATATCAGTGACGAGGTACACTAACGTGGCCATATACTCCATTGATAAGCTGATCTCGGAGGCGCGCCGCCTGGCCGCCGAGTTCCGACGTACCACGGGCAAGCCGCTGCCCGGTGTCAGCGGTGAAATCGCCGAGCACGATGCGGCGCGTCTGCTGGACCTGGAAATCTGCAAGGATCGGCCCGGCGGTTACGATGCCATCGGCCGCGGCAGGCGCGCGGGAAAGCGCATCCAGATCAAGGCGCGGGTGATTTTCGACGAAGACAAAGCCGGCCAGCGGGTGGGCCAGCTCAAGTTGGAGCAGGACTGGGACAGTGTCATGCTGGTGATCATGGACGAAGACTACCAGGCGGTTGAAATCTACGAGGCTGATCGCGACGAGGTCAGCGAGGCTATGGATGCGGCCGGTGGCAGCGCGCGCAAGAAACGTGGTGCCATGACGGTGGCACGCTTCAAGATCATTGCCCGCCTGGTCTGGACGCGCGAGGAAGGCGAAATCCAAGACGAGATCTGGGACAACCAGTCCGGGCTGTGACGCGTGAAGATGCCGCTCGATTCCCTGCCAGCTGAATCAATGCACGCGGCTGACTGTCTGGGCAGCGACGGTGCGTTAGCCCGCGAGGTGGCGGGTTTCGCGGCCCGTGCTCAGCAACAGCAGATGGCCGCCGCGGTGGAAGCGGCGCTGGCGGACCAGACCTCCCTGATTGTCGAAGCCGGTACCGGCACCGGCAAGACCTTTGCCTACCTGGTGCCGGCGCTGTTGTCCGGGCGCAAGGTTATCGTTTCGACCGGCACCCGGCATCTGCAGGATCAGCTGTTTCACCGTGACCTGCCGACGGTGCAGTCGGCACTGGGCGTACCGCTGCGCGCGGCGCTGCTGAAAGGGCGTGCCAACTATCTGTGTCAGCATCGTCTGGCGACAACGCGCAGCGAAGGGCGTCTGGCGGCACGCCATGAGGCCGATCAGCTGGAGCGCATTCTTGACTGGTCGGGACGCACTCGCAGCGGCGATATCGCCGAGCTGTCCAGTGTGCCCGAGGCCGCCGCCATCTGGCCGCGCGTAACCTCGACCGCGGAAAACTGCATCGGCCAGCAATGCGAGTGGTTTGCCAAGTGCCATGTGCTGAAGGCCCGCCGTGCCGCCCAGGAAGCCGACCTGGTAGTCATCAATCACCATCTGTTGTGTGCCGATCTGGCGCTCAAAGAGGAGGGGTTCGGCGAATTGCTGCCGGGTGTGGACGCGTTTGTGATCGATGAAGCCCACCAGTTACCGGACACCGCGGCGCAGTTTTTCGGCGCCAGTCTGTCCAGCCGTCAGCTGCAGGAACTGGCCCAGGACAGCGTTACCGAATATCTGCGCGAAACCGCCGACCTGGAAGGCCTGCCTGCGCTGGCACGTGACCTGGAACGTCAGGTGCAGGACGTGCGGCTGGCGATGGGCAAGGGCGAACAGCGCGCGCCCTGGTCGCGGCTGGCCAACGATCCGGAGCTGCAGACCCGGCTCGGCGCACTGCGCGACGCCCTGACTGCCCTGGCCGCCGCGCTGCACGCCCAGGCCGAACGCAGCCGCGGCCTGGACAACTGTCATCAGCGTGCCGTAAAGCTGCAGGCGGCACTGGTGCAGTGCACCGAACAACCACCGCCGGACCACATCCACTGGTTCGAAACCTATCGCCAGTCGTTCCGGGTCAACCTGACACCGCTGGACGTCGCCGATACATTCAGTTCGCGCCGCCATCAGTTGCCGAGCTGCTGGGTGTTCACCTCGGCGACGCTGTCGGTCAACGGCAGCTTCGAGCACTTCGCCAGGCGGCTCGGTCTCGAGGACGCCGCCACGCTGCAGCTGGACAGTCCCTTCGATTACCGCCGCAACGCCCTGTTCTACGTGCCGCAGGGTCTGCCCGAGCCTGCCCACGAGGCCTATACCGACCGGGTCCTGGACGAAGCCGAGCGCATTATCCGCGCCTGCGGGGGGCGTACGTTCGTGCTGTTCACCAGTTACCGCGCCCTGCACATCGCCCAGCGCAGGCTGCGCGACAGCTGCGGGTTTCCGTTGCTGGTGCAGGGCAGTGCGCCGCGCAATGAGCTGCTGGAGCGGTTCCGGGAACTCGGCAACGCTGTGCTGCTCGGTACCAGCAGTTTCTGGGAGGGCGTGGACGTGCGCGGCGAAGCGCTGTCGTGCGTGATCATCGACAAGCTTCCGTTCGCCTCGCCGGGCGACCCGGTGCTGCAGGCGCGCATTGATGCGCTCCGCGAACGGGGCGGCAATCCGTTCATGGACGAACAGCTGCCGCACGCCGTGATCACGCTCAAGCAGGGCGTGGGCCGCCTGATCCGTGACGTCGACGACCGCGGTGTGCTGGTGATCTGTGATCCACGCCTGCTGTCCAAGCGCTACGGGCGGGTGTTCCTGAACAGCCTCCCGGACATGCAGCGCAGTCGCGATTTCGATCGAGTCGCCGAGTTTTTCGGCGTCCACGCTGCGGATGCGGGCTAGCAGACGGTCCCGGTGGGCTTCCGACAGCGCCTCGGTCTGGGCCAGGCTGAGGGCATAGACCAGGTCGTCGCCCAGGGGGCGAGGGTTGAGCTCCGAGCCTTCGCCGTTGAGGCCGTGCAGCGGCACCGCGGGCAGCCAGCGGCCTGCCGCATCCTTCATCGACGCATACAGATCGCCCGGCACGGAGACGTTGCCAGGGCGTTCCGAGGCTTCAAACACCAGCAGCGTCTCGTCGTCCGCTACCCACAGGTTCCATTCGCCGG
>ENA-OVUE01000039-OVUE01000039.1-sediment-metagenome-genome-assembly--contig:-NODE-39-length-10683-cov-2.379314_pt1 | contig 10683 bp, 11 predicted proteins | sample MGYA00250100_ERZ650196 | MGnify/ENA primary metagenome ERZ650196 (study PRJEB26732, sample SAMN07258975) | sediment metagenome | biome: subtidal zone; feature: saltmarsh; material: sediment | place: USA... | reverse complement strand
GACACCGCAACATGTCCGTGCGAACTGATCAGCACTTGATGCTCTTCACTGCACAGATTGCATATTGACCAGACGGGCAGGATCATGCTGCGTTTCCGGGTGCGGCTCTCTCTGTCGAATCGAGATAAGGGCGTGCCAGCTCGGCGATGTCCAGTGAGGCACGCAACCGGGAGAGCAGCATGTAAAGTCCTCCGAGTTTCCGATGAAGGAAGAGGATGTGCATCGGGGGCATCCTGCTATATCTGCTCTCAAGGCGCATCTGCTTGACCTGTTCGCCCATCTCGCGTGCCAGGTCTGAATTGCCGAAGTGAAAGGGCCCTGCAGTACGCAGCGGTTGTGTCGCTGTGCGCAGAAGAAGGAGCACGCTCCGGGCATAACCGGGTGGGTCATCGTTGTCGAGGTATCCGACCCTTGCGGCGGCATCCAGTATGAGCTCATCGTTATTTGCTGCACAGGCGTTGAGTAGCATGCGCATGTCAATGCGCTGTTGTTCGTCATGTTCCCTTGCGGCACCGAAATCGAGAAGCTGGATTCTCCCGGTTTCGTGCTCGTATAGATAGTTGGCGAAGTTGGGGTCCGTCTGCACCAGCCCCCAGTCGAAGACTTCCCTGAAGGCAAGTTCCGTCAGGTGACGGGCCGCATCGTTACGTTTGGCACTCTCCAGGTTCTCGATCGTTTCGATGGGCTTTCCATGCAGATAGTCCATCGTCAGGACACGCCGGGAGCTCAGTTCACCGATAACGCCCGGTACTGTGAACCTCTGGTCCTGTTCCAGGTGTGCATGAAAGCGCCGCAACAGTTCCGCTTCGTGTTCATAATCAGCCTCGTGATGAAGCTGATGCCGGGCCTCGTCCAGCAGGGGATCGAGATCGATACCGTCCGGGAGCATTCCCGACAGTTTCAGGAGCATACCAACGTTGCGAATGTCACTATCGATGCTTCTCTCGATACCCGGGTACTGCAGCTTGATGGCGACTTCGCGTCCGTCCCTGAGTGTTGCCCTGTGCACCTGGCCTATCGATGCCGCCGCGACTGGTTTGAAATCAAAGCGCTTGAAGGCTTCTTTCCACTGTTTGCCGAGCGAATCGTCGAGTACCTGTGCGACCTGTCCGAGTGGCATGCGATGGGCATTCTCGCGCAGTCTCGTGAGTATCTCGCTGAGTTGCGGTGGCAGAATCTGCCCGCTGTCCATGGAGAGCAGCTGGCCCATCTTCATGGCCGCACCACGCATCTCGGAGAGCCTGTCGGCCAGCCGTCTGGCATTGGCGGGTGTCAGCAACATATCTCCGATTGCAGGCCGGTTGCCTCTTGCCAGCTGGCGAGCGCCTTCAGTCACCATGCCGCCCACCATGCCGCCTGCAAGACGCCCGAGTTGTGAAAAGCGGCCGAGGCGAGAGGAGGGTATGCGTCTTTCTTTTGTCATGGCTGCTGCCTGTCAGAGGTAACGGAACAGGTTCCGTCTGCGCATTGACGTTTGAGGCGCCAGCGGGCGAATCCGTCATAGGCCTTGTCGATCAACGGCAAGAGCCCGCAACGACGGATGAGCATTGACAGCAGTCGCCAGCCGGGAAAGTGTGACCACAGTTCGGCAAAGGCATAGGCGCCTGTCTGCCAGTGACCACGGCTGTCCCTCACGTGAAATCGCTGCATGGCATCGTCGTGCGGGATGCCAAAAAGAGAGTCCGTGTCCGTTTCGCGGCTGATATCGACCCAGTGCAATGCGGCCGATGCCTTGTTCCTGCGATAGAAGCTGATTTCGCGGCTGCACATCGGGCACCCGCCGTCAAAGAGAACGACCGGGCAATGCTTCTCGTCATGGCTGTCTTGCGTCTTCACTGCATTTTCTCAGGCGAATTTCCGAATGGAGCTCATGCCACCGTCAGCATGCAGCACCTGACCAGTGATCCAGCGAGAGTCATCCGAGAGCAGAAAGCCGGCCAGTGCAGCCAGTTCATCAGGATCGCCGATACGCTCCAGTGGATGCCGGGTGGCTGCAGCCTCGCGCTGCCTCTCCGTGCGGAGAAGTCCTGATGCCAGCGATGTGTCTGTCAGTGACGGCGCAATGGCGTTGAAGCGAACCCCGGGTGCATATTCAGCAGCCAGCGAGCGTGTCAGGCCCTCGATTGCGCCCTTTGCCGATGCGATGCTGGCATGCATGGGCATGCCAGTTGTGACCGCCACGGTGGAGAACAGCACCACGCTGGCATGCGGGGCAGCCCTGAGTGCCGGTATGGCAGCTTTCAGTACGCGCACGGCACCCTTGAGATTAACCTCCAGGTCCTGTTCGTAGTCATCCAGCGTCAATCTTTCGAAAGGTTTCAGCCGGATTGTACCTGGGCAGTAGACCAGGCCATCCAAGTCATCGGGAAGGAAATCGGCCGGGAACTCTTGTGAGGAGTCCCAGGCGCGATGTGTGGATTCAAACTCCGGCTCTGTGTTGCGCGTGGTTGTCCAGAGTTCCGCATTTCGCGCCAGCTTCTGGCCAATGGCGCCGCCGATGCCCTGTCCTGCACCGATGATAAGTATCTTTTTCATGCCCGTTTCCTGTGACTGTTTGCGCTACTGTATAGGCAATGAACCGATAATATCTACATCAATACTGTTCGTTATGTGAACATTTAAGATATAAACCAGTAAATTGACTTCTTTTACTCAAATACAGACGTCTTGAACAGGAACATGACAATGAAGATTGTACAGAAAACAGTGATGATGACCGCTCTGGCCGGTCTTGCCTTTCAGGTACATGCCTATGGCAATGCGCCCGTCCGAGGTGGTTGCCAGCCCGGGTACGGACAGCAGCCTTTTTATGGCCCCTATGGCCCGGCCATGCCGCCAGTCTACCCGGCTCCCGGAATGCGCACACCGCCAGTGATGCGCCCACCCATGCGCCCGATGCCTTACCCGCAGCGTTATCCACAGCCGATGCAGCGGCCACCGCTTCAGCAGCAACCGGCCATGCAGCAACCTGCTGAGCAGAGTCCTCAGTCAGGGAAGCCGGGCGAGGCGATGGAGTCGGCATCGGTTTCCATCAGCCAGATGCAGTTCATCCCGCAGCGGGTCGTCGTCAGGAAAGGCGGCAGCGTGACCTGGAACCAGGTTGACAGTATGCCGCACACGGTCACGGCACGGGACGGCAGCTTCACCTCGCAGCAGCTGGGTGCCAACCAGAGCTTCAGCCAGGTGTTCGACAAACCCGGTATCTACAGCTATTACTGCAGCCTGCATCCTTCAATGCAGGCAGTTGTCGAGGTGGTCGAGTAGCAGTGTCAGGGCCTGCGAGGTGCGACCTCGTGGAACAGGCCGAGATACTCGGCCTTCCACCAGTTCCCCGTGATCTTGCGCTCTCTTCCAGAAGTGAAGCTGTAGCGATAGACAAGAACACGCAGATAGCGCGGTGGTGTATTGGGAAAAGGGTTGTAACGCAGCAGGCCCGTCACCCGCGGGTTGCCTGTCCACAGGCTGTGCATGAAGCGGTCGAACCAGTAGAGATTTTCGCGGCTCCTTGGTGGTACGAACCACATCATCCAGTCGAGACGGGGCTGGTGAGGGATGTTGACAGGCGGACGCCTGTCCAGTTCATGCGGCTTGTAGTGAAACAGGTAGGGATGCCAGCTGACAGCATCATCACTACCCTCGATGATGAGTTCATGACGCTCTGTCTGCATCGTCGGGAAGATGTGATAGACATTACCGACACCGAAACGGCTGACCTGGATCATCCAGCTCTGAAGCGGTTCGGGCAAGCGCGTATTCAATGACAGGCCGACAGCGCCGGGAACACTCGCACTGAGAATCACGGCAGAGACCACGACCACGCCGATACCCTGCCTGGTTTTCGGGTGTGCATCCTGCCCGATGCGTTGCCTGATCCTGCCCGGCAACAGACGTCCAACGATGCGGTCGTCGAGCAGAAAGAGGCACAACAGGATCGTCAGAAGATTGATGAAGTTGTGATTACTCGTTGCAACGATCAGCAGTTGTATCAGGATCGTGACAGCGGCCGCGAAGAGGCGAAACCGGCGTGGCAGGAAGATAAAAAAAGGAACAACAAGTTCAGCAAAGAAGGTCAGGCCAACCCCTGCATGCAGCATCCAGTCCGGTAGCTGGTGTGCATACCAGGCACCTGCATGTGGCAATGGCTGTGTTTCGAAATAGTACTTAAGTGCAGTCATGCCGGACCATGAGGGATCGTCACTCAACAGTTTGCTGACACCCGAAAGGAAGCGCAGCCTGAACAGTAGCCAGTGGAACATGAAGATGACCAGCCGTGATGGTCCGCCAACGACGAAGAGCGCAAGCAGACCGGTCTCCATGAGCAGGTAGTCCCATTGGAAACTCATGAAGATCTGCCCGGCGTGAAACAGGGACAGATAGAGCATGAAGAGCAGCAGCAGGGAGAGACGTGGACGGATGTTCAGGAAAAGCAGTGCCGACAGGAGCATGCCCAGTATGGTTGCCCCGAGCAGCGCAGTATCACCGGCATCGATCCAGAAGAGAGTCGGCAGGCGCAACCACGCCGATCCCCCCATGCTGCGCTCTGCATTCTCGAGCAGTTCCTGAAAAGGCAGGATTCCATCCGGTCCCGCGAGACCGTTGATCTGCACGGAGAGCGAGAAAAAGGCAGCAAAATAGATGAGTGCGAGCAGCTTCAGGAAAAGCCAGCCAGTCAGCTGCTGTTCCGTGTCTTTTTCGAGAAGCCTGTTCCAGTCGAATCGCACGTCGAAAAACTGTTCCGGTGATAGTGGCGTTGTGAGGCGGGATGCTTCCCTGAATGAACGACTTCAGCCCTCCTGTGACATTTTCTCCCAGGCGAATTCCTCGTAAGCAGCGTTGATCACCTGCTCGTGGTGAAAGGGTAGTCTGAACGTCTCGAGGGCAAGGGCATGGGATGTTCCCGTCAACTGACAGATCCGTTGCTCAATGTCACTGACCAGTTGCCGCAGCTGCCGGTTTTTGTCCGATGCCGTGTCGAGGCAGTCCTCGAGTGCGGCAAGATGATCTCTCCGGGTCTCCATCGCGAGATAGACCGATCTCAACAGGTGGTCGAGCTTTTGCCCGAAGTCGCTCAGGGTCTCGAAATCGGTCGCGTCGATCGCAGCTTGCATCACACCTAGGTACGTGCCCCTGTCAGGAATCCCGGTCATCTTCCGCCTCATTCAAACGGGCCATGTAAAAAAACTATAACATTATTTATTTTATGGAAATAGGCTTGTCATCGATCGCAGCATCGGCTGCAGGCCGTATCTCTTCCATGGAGAAGGCATGGGTGAGGAACTATTGTTATTCGCGAGTCGGAGCATAGAATAGACAGCGAACAGATCTAAGGATTCTTCTTATGAAAAAAGTCACCGTCATCGGGTCGGGTTTCGCCGGTCTGACTGCTGTAAGGCAACTGCGTAAACTCGACTCGACACTGGAGATTACGCTGGTTTCTCCGAATCCCGTGCTCCAGTATTACCCGAGCCTGATCTGGGTGCCCGCCGGACTTCGCAAACGTGAGGATATCCTCGTACCGCTGGACAAGTTCTTTCGCAAGATGCGGGTTCACTACCACCAGGCCAGTGCAACCGGATTGCGTGAGGGTGGCCGTATTCTCGAGACGGATAACGGCGAGATAGCCAACGACGGCCTGATCATCGCTTCAGGGGGGCGATTCATCAAGAAGTTGCCTGGCATCGAGCATGCCATCACTCCGTGTGAAGGTATCGACGCGGCCGAGCAGATCCGTGATCGCCTCAAGTCCATGCAGGGCGGGACCATTGCTGTCGGCTTTGCCGGAAACCCCAGGGAGCCGAGCGCGATGCGTGGTGGCCCCATGTTCGAATTCCTGTTCGGCATCGATCGCCAGTTGCGCGATGAAGGGCGCCGGGAGAACTTCCGGATCGTCTTTTTCAGCCCCGCTCCGCAACCGGGTAACCGACTTGGCCCCAGGGCTGTGTCAGGCCTTCTGGACGAGATGAAAAAACGCGGTATTGAAACGCACCTGGGTCACAAGATGAAAGGCATGGAAGCCAACAAGGTCATGACCGAGGGCGGCGAGTTCGAGGCTGATCTCATCCTCTTCATGCCGGGCATGACCGGTAACACATGGTTTGACAATACCGAGCTGCCGCGTTCCGAAGGCGGGCTTGTCAAGGCCGACCGCAACTGTCGTGCCGAGGGTATGGAACGTGTCTACGTTGCCGGAGATTCAGGAAGCTTTCCGGGGCCTGACTGGATGCCCAAGCAGGCCCACATGGCTGACCTGCAGGCCGAGGCTGCAGCGAAGAACCTGGTTGCAGAGTTCAAAGGGCAACCGGCTGACGCGACTTTCAAGGTCGAACTGGTTTGCATCGTTGATTCCAATGATCGCGGTATGCTGGTTTCACGCAATGAAAAACGCTCGCTGGTCTTGCCGAACATGAAGGCGTTTCACTGGATGAAACGCGGCTTCGAGTGGTGGTACCTCAGGCAATACAGATAAATCTGCAAACACTCCGAACCGTCTGATTCGCCCGGAGGGCCGGGCTCCCACGCAGATAGAGCATGCCCATGTTCCCGCAGGGCCCCGCACCGCGGGCGAATGATCTTCAATCGAGCAGCAGCTTTGCGGACATCAGGATCGAGATTGTCACGAGCATCGGCCTGATCAGTCTGGCGCCGTGTTTTACTGCCAGGTGTGATCCGAGATAACTGCCTATGATCTGGCCGCTGCCCATTACGATACCGGCGACCCAGAGAATGTGGCCGCTCAGAATGAAGACGCCCAGCGCGACGACGTTGCTCGTGAAATTGAGTAACTTGGTGCCGCCGATTGCCCGGGGCAAGGCGTAACCCAGCAGCAGCACGAAGGCGATGGTGAAGAACGAGCCTGTGCCCGGTCCGAAGAAGCCATCGTAGAATCCGACAGTGAAGCCAATGAGCACGGAAAAGGCTGTCAGCGATATGCGTTGCTCACCGCTCTCGAGCCGGATCCTTTTCGAAAAGAGAAAGTAGAGCGCGATCAGGATCAGCATGACCGGCACCAGGGTCTCGAGCCAGGCATTGGGTAGACGCTGAACGAGCAACGCGCCGGTCATGGAGCCAAGCAGGGTCATGAGAACGGCAAACCAGAGCTGCCGTGGTGATACCAGTCCATGACGCACATAGTTAGCAGTTGCCGTGAAGCTCCCCATGCTGGCTTGCAGCTTGTTGGTCGCAATCGCCTGTATCGGCGACATACCGGTCCAGAGCAGGGCCGGAATGGAGAGCAGTCCGCCACCACCGGCAATGGCATCAACAAAGCCGGCGATTCCTCCGACGAAAAACAGGAAGACAAGATCGCCGAGTTCTATCATCAGGCATCATCCAGGTCATCGGGTGTATTGATGTTGGCAAATGCGTCGGGATTGTCAGAAAAGTCTGCGAGACCGATTTCATGCGTTTGCAGCCAATCCCTGATGCTGCGCCTGCCGGAGACGATCCAGGAATCAAGCTCGGTCTTCAGGGAGACAGGGAGAAGAAGATGTGCGGACTGCAGGTACCTGCCGTCATGGGCAACGGCTATGCCGCTGTTTGAGCGGGAGGAGGCCTCGACGAGACGCTCGACCAGGTCCAGCGGAATTCCGGGTACATCACAGGGGACGACCAGCATCCAGGCTGTTTTGACCTGGTGCATCGAAGAGAGGATACCGGCCAGGGGGCCTGCAAAACCGGGGAACATATCCTCGACGACCGGGTAGCCGAGTCCCCTGTAGTAATCAAGATGCCGGTTGGCATTGAGCAGGATTTCCTGCACATGCGGCTCGATCGCATCGATGACATGCTGCACGAGTGGTTTCTCATGCAATATCAGCATTCCCTTGTCCATGCCACCCATTCGCTCACCACGTCCGCCTGCGAGAATGACAGCGGTGATTTCGTCGGGCGAGATCGACATTGTTGTTGTTCTACGTGAGGGTCGAAAACCCAATCATAATGGTTGCCACGCCGATGACAAGCTGTAATCCGTTGTGCAGCCAGGTCAGTCCTCTCGCCGACGAGCGCAGGGGAATGGCGATAGCTGCCGACAGCATGGCCATGCCGAGCATGGAACCGACTCCGAAAAGAAGCATGTAGAGCACGCCCTGCAGCGGAGACCGGATGGTTTCGAGCGTCAGGATGATCAGTGCCGCTGAACCGGCCATGCCATGTACGAGGCCGATCAGGAGAGCGCGAAGCGGGAAGGATTTCTCATGCTGGTGATGGTGGGCAGCAGGATTGTGTGACGTCTCTCCGGCATGGGAGTGCGCATGAAAATGGGTTTCACCGTCATTGTGGCTGTGATGGTGGAAATGGACACGGTCCTGGACCACGCGGCGGACCACATCGAAACCGAGTAATACCAGCATCACACCGACGGCATACTCCAGCCAGAGCGCGATCTGCTCCGGCATGACACTGTCCATCCAGATCACCATGGAGCCGAAGAGGACGAGGGTGATGGTATGGCCGATTCCCCAGAAGGTTCCCTGACGGATGGTATCGGCGAAAGAGTGGGAGCGTGCGGCGAGTGATGCGACGGCTGCCACGTGATCGGCATCGAGCGCATGGCGCATCCCGATCAGGAAACCGAGTAGCAACAGCGACATCAGCAGATCCTCGGCAACTGTTCGCCGACAAGCAGGTCGACGATGCGCTCACCGCCGAAAAGCGTCGACATCAGCACGGTTGCTTCCGGAGACGCGTTCACCTCGCCGATAATCCGGCTCTCTGTACCGGCCGGATGCGCCTGCATTGCTGCGAGCAATGCATCAGCACACTCGCCGGGAACGATGGCAACGAGTTTTCCTTCATTTGCGAGATACAGCGGATCCAGTCCGAGGATTTCGCACATGCCGCGGACCTCGTCCCGCACCGGTAATGCCTGCTCCTCGATGCGCAGCGCGACCCGGCTGTCAGTTGCAAACTCGTTGAGCACAGTTGCCAGTCCGCCACGCGTGGCATCCCGCAGGCAGTGAATGTCAGGGCAGGTAGTCAGCATGGCCTGTACGAGTCCGTTCAGCGGCTGACAGTCGGTCTCGATACTGTTCTCGATGGCGAGTTCGCCGCGCGCGTCGACGATAGCGGCACCATGATCGCCAATATAGCCGTTGATGATGATCCTGTCCCCGGGTCGGGCACGACGGGCATTGATCTCGACACCTTTCGGGATGACGCCGACCCCCGCGGTATTAATGAAAAGCTTGTCGGCCGCGCCCTTGTGAACCACCTTGGTGTCGCCTGTCACGATGCGAACGCCGGCCTCGTCGGCTGCCTGTTTCATCGATGTGACCACGCGCCGCAGCTCCTCCACTGTCAGGCCTTCCTCGATGATCATGCCGCAGGTGAGCCATAACGGTATGGCCCCGCCAACAGCCAGGTCATTGACCGTACCGGTCACGGCCAGCTTGCCGATATCCCCGCCAGGAAAGAAGAGGGGATCGACGACATAGGAGTCCGTCGTCAGCGCGAGCCTGTCGCCTCTTGCGGTCACGGACGCAAGATCGAAACGGGCCTGGTCCTCGAGCAGGTCGAGTTCCCGGTTGTCGAAACCGGAAACGAAGAGGTCCTCGATAAGATCATGCATCGCCTTGCCACCAGCACCATGCGACAGCGTGATGGTCTCTCCCCGGAGTTTGCCTCGCGGACGCCGGATATCCGTGACCGAGGCGTCGCTCATGCCTTTGCCTCGCGACGTGCGACGAGCTCGTCGATACTGACGCTGCCATAGCTGAAATAGGCCGCACAGGCGCCCTCTGATGAGACCATGAGTGCGCCCATAGGGGTTTCCGGTGTGCAGGCAGTACCGAAAATCTTGCACTCCCATGGCTTGATGACGCCCTTGACGACCTCGCCGCACTGGCAGGATCGGGGGTCGGCAATCTGCAGGTTCGGTACCGGGAATTTTTGCTCTGCATCAAAATCGGCATATGCCTCCCGGATTTTGACGCCTGAATGGTCGATGGAGCCAAGGCCTCGCCACTCAAAGAATTCCCGAATCTCGAAGACCTTGCTGATGGCCTCAAGCGCAGCCCTGTTGCCTGCGGGAGGCACGACGCGCGAGTACTGGTTCTCGACCTCGCAGCGTCCTTCCGCGATCTGCCTGAGCAACATCCAGATCGACTGGAGAATGTCGAGAGGCTCGAAGCCCGTGATCACGATTGGCCGGTTGTAATCCCGGGCCACGAAGTCAAACGGCCGCGCGCCGATCACCATGCTCACGTGGCCCGGTGCCAGAAAACCGTCGATTTTCATATCGGGTGAGTCGAGGATGGCCTTGATCGTCGGCACGGTCGTAATGTGATTGCAGAAAAGGGAAAAGTTGCGGATGCCTTCTTTCTCTGCCTGCAGCACAGTGAGCGCGGTGCTTGGCATCGTGGTCTCGAAACCAAGACCGAAGAAGATGACCTCGTGCCCGGGATTCTTGCGTGCAAGCGAGAGAGCGTCGAGGGGTGAGTAGACCATGCGGATATCGGCTCCGCCGGCCTTGGCCTGCAACAGGCTCTTGCGGGATCCCGGTACACGCATGGCATCGCCGAAAGTCGCGAAGATGACGCCGGGTCGCTCGGCCAGCGCAACACACTCGTCGGGCGAAGAGATCGCTCGCAAAACCGCCGAGCGCCTCGAATACCGATTGGTACAAGACGAGCTCTTGTCCCGTGCGGCAAGTGACTTCAGCACTTCACTAGACACGCTGGTCCG
>ENA-OVUE01000038-OVUE01000038.1-sediment-metagenome-genome-assembly--contig:-NODE-38-length-10789-cov-2.282580_pt1 | contig 10789 bp, 7 predicted proteins | sample MGYA00250100_ERZ650196 | MGnify/ENA primary metagenome ERZ650196 (study PRJEB26732, sample SAMN07258975) | sediment metagenome | biome: subtidal zone; feature: saltmarsh; material: sediment | place: USA... | reverse complement strand
CCGCCGATTCGATCACGTCCGGGTAGATGGTGCCCTGGGCGAGGTAAGACACGTCCTCGAGCTTGCCGGCCTCCTCCTCGAAGATGTCGATAAACAGATTGCCGATGATCTTGCGCTTCTGTTCCGGATCGGAGACACCCTTGAGGCCCTTGAGGAAACGCTCCTCCGCATTGACCCGGATGACATTGACCCCCATGTGCTCGGCAAAGGTGGCCATGACCTGGTCACCCTCATGCAGCCGCAGCAGCCCGTTGTCGACGAAGATACACACCAGGCGGTCGCCGACAGCCCGATGCAGCATGGCCGCCACTACCGAAGAGTCGACCCCGCCGGACAGGCCGAGGACGACACGACCGTCGCCAATCTGTTCCTGCATGATGCGGATGCCGTCGTCGATGATACTGCTTGGGTTCCACAATGCCTCGCAGGCGCAGATCTCGAACAGGAAGCGTTCGAGGATGCGTCCACCCTGTGTGGTATGCGTGACTTCCGGGTGAAACTGCAGGCCGTAGAAACGGCGTTCCTCGTCGGCCATCCCCGCGATCGGCGCATCGTCCGTCGTGCAGATCACCATGAAACCATCGGGCAGCTGTTCGACACGATCGCCGTGGCTCATCCAGACATCGAGCAGGCCGTAGCCCTCCTCGGAGACATGATCCTCGATCTCGCGCAGCAGGGTCGAATGTCCCCGGGCGCGAACGCGCGCGTAGCCGTATTCATGCTTGTCGGAATTGACGACCTCGCCGCCCAGCTGTGCTGCCATGGTCTGCATGCCATAGCAGATGCCGAGTACCGGCACGCCAAGCTCGAAGACCATGTCCGGTGCTGACGGCGCCTCGTCACCTGTCACTGTCTCGGGACCGCCCGAGAGAATGATGCCAGCCGGCTTCTGCTCCCGGATCGCGTCCTCGCAGTTGTCCCAGGGCCAGATTTCGCAATAGACACCGACCTCGCGCACGCGGCGCGCGATCAGCTGCGTGTACTGGGAACCGAAATCCACGATCAGGATTCGATGGGCATGAATATCAGTCATCAGGCTTACAGGTTGTTTGTGATTCAGTCGATAGTGCCGGCCGGGTGTTCCGTCACTCGCGACGGTAGTTCGGCGCTTCCTTGGTGATGGTCACGTCGTGAACATGCGACTCTCGCATGCCGGCGTTGGTGACACGAACGAATTGCGGTTTGGTCCGCATCTCCTCGATCGTGGCACAGCCTGTGTATCCCATGCTGGCACGAACACCACCGGTCAGCTGCGTGATGATATTCACGAGCGGCCCCTTGTAGGGGACGCGGCCCTCGATCCCTTCGGGAACGAGCTTGTCGGATTCGGTCGTCCCTTCCTGGAAGTAGCGATCGGAGGAGCCCTGCTTGCCGGACATGGCGCCGATGGAACCCATGCCTCGGTAGGACTTGTAGGAACGGCCCTGGTAAATCTCGACATCGCCGGGTGACTCGTCGGTACCGGCGAAGAGGCCTCCGACCATGACGCAGTGCGCACCGGCAACGAGCACCTTGGCGATATCGCCGGAGTAACGCAGTCCGCCATCGGCGATGACGGGCACATCGGTGTCCCTGAGCGCATCGGCAACATTCGCAACGGCCGTAATCTGCGGCACGCCAACGCCGGCGACGATACGCGTGGTGCAGATCGAACCCGGACCGATACCTACCTTGACCGCATCCGCGCCGGCCTCGACAAGCGCCACGGCCGCCTCGGCCGACGCGATGTTGCCGCCGATGACCTGGATATCCGGAAAATGCTTCTTGACCCATGCAACGCGATCCAGGACACCCTGTGAATGGCCATGTGCCGTGTCCACGACAATCACATCGACACCCGCCTCGACCAGCGCCTCGACACGCTCGTTCGTACCCTCGCCGACACCGACTGCGGCACCGGCACGCAGCCGCTCCTGGCTGTCACGGCAGGCATTCGGGTAGTCACTCGCCTTCTGGATGTCCTTGACGGTAATCAGGCCGCGCAGCTTGAAGTCGCCGTTGACGACAAGCACCTTCTCGATGCGGTGCTGGTGCAGCAGTGCCTTGACCTCCTCGCGACTGGCTCCCTCCTTGACTGTCACGAGCTTGTCTTTCGGAGTCATGATGGAGCTGACAGGCTCGGACGTGCGCGTCTCGAAACGCAGGTCACGCCCGGTGACGATCCCGACGAGATCGTCGCCATCGACGACCGGAACGCCGGAGATGCGGTTCTTGCGGGTCAGCTCGAGGACCTCGCCGATGCTTGTCGTCGGTGACACGGTGATCGGGTCATGGATGACACCGCTTTCGTATTTCTTGACCCAGCGAACGCGCGATGCCTGCTGCTCGACGGTCATGTTCTTGTGGATGATGCCGATACCGCCCTCGAGAGCCATCGCGATGGCAAGCTTGGCCTCGGTAACCGTGTCCATGGCCGCCGAAACCAGCGGAATGTTGAGTTGAATTTCGCGTGTCAGGTGTGTTGCAAGGGAGACATCCTTGGGCAGCACGCTCGAGTGAGCGGGCACGAGCAGGACATCGTCAAAAGTCAGGGCTTCCTCGGCAATTCGCAGCATCTCTTTCTGGCTCTTCGGGCTACTGAAAAATAGCGATCAATTATATACCGATTTATGCACCCATGATGAAAATCTCTGCTGATTCAAGGGTTACAGGCAGCAGCTGCAGGGGCAGTCACACAAGCACCGGAATCACACGCCGTATCCCTCAATTGGCGATTCTCCAGCCATCGCAAATATGCGATCATGCGGCCATGCAACAGCTGTTACCGATCCTTGCCGCTTTTCTCTTCCTGCTGACTGCCGTGCTCGCGGCCTTGAGGCTGTTTCGCCCGGGGATGGCAAAGAAGATCAGTCGCGGCGCCGTGCTCGCTGCCGGATTCAGCGCAGTTGTTCTGCATGCCCTGGTGCTCTATTTCAACCTGCACACTGACGAGGGCATCAACCTGGCCTTCTTTCAGGCAGTCAGCCTGGCCGGCTGGACCATCGCCCTCGTGACCCTGGTCTCGGCAGTCAGCAAGCCTGTCGAAAACCTCGCGATCTTCATGTTCCCGTTCATTGCAGCAGCCCTGCTGATCGCGGGATTCTCGGAGTCGAACATGCTCTTCACGGCCGGCGGAAGCTGGAAGCTCGGCCTGCATGTTCTCACGTCACTGCTGGCCTGGAGCATGTTCGCTATCGCCAGCGTGCAGTCGCTGCTGCTCTGGGTACAGGACAGGCATCTGCATAACCGCCAGCCCGGCGGTTTCATCCGTGCTTTGCCACCGCTGCAGACCATGGAGAGCCTGCTCTTCGAATTCATCGCGATCGGCTTGCTGTTGCTGACCGGTTCGCTCGTGACCGGCTTCCTGTTTCTGGAGGACATGTTTGCCCAGCACCTGGTGCACAAGACAGTGCTGTCGCTGGTCGCCTGGGTGATCTTTGCAGTCCTGCTATGGGGACGCTACCGTTTCGGCTGGCGCGGCAGAAAGGCATTGCAGTGGACGATCGGCGGCTTCCTCGTGTTGCTGCTCGCCTATTTCGGCTCCAAGGCCGTACTCGAGCTGATTCTTCAGCGACCTGCCTGAGGCCTGTTTACCGGATCTGCAGGCTCGACTCGACGCTGTAGCGCACGAGCGCTTCCCCGACACCGGCACCGAACCGGCGAAGAAGGCGATCCAGCGCAGTCTCCTCGTAGGTGTAATCCACCTTCTTCTCGGCCTTGATGAGCTCCCCGGCGACATAATGACTGTCACCAAACCCGTCGATCAGCCCGAGTTCCATGGCCGTCTTGCCGCTCCAGAAAAGCCCGCTGAAGATCTCCTCGTTGTCGACGAGCTTCTCGCCCCTGCCCTGCCTGACGGCATCGATGAACTGGGCGTGGACTTCTGCAAGCATCTTTTCGGCATGCGCCTTGTCCGCTTCCTGCAGCGGCAGGAAGGGATCGAGCGCGTTCTTCCTGTCACCGGCCGTCATGACACGGCGCTCGATACCCAGCTTCTCGAGGGTATCGACAAAACCGAACTCGCCCATGCGCACGCCGATGGAGCCGACGATGCTCGACTCGTTGGCATAGATCTCATCGGCAGCGGAAGCGACGTAATACGCACCTGAAGCCCCGACATCCCCGATCACGGCGTAGACAGGGATATCGGCATGCTCCTTGCGCATCTCCCGGACCGAGGACCAGATGCGGGCGGACTGCACGGGGCTGCCACCGGGGCTGTTGATCTCGAGGATGATGCCCTTGACCTTGTCGTTCTTGTAGGCCTTCTTGAGACCCTTGATGACCTGGTCGGCCGAGACCCCCTGCTCATCGGGCGCGATAACATCATTGATCCTGATGACTGCCGCGTGATCCTCGAGATGGGCTTCTGCCTCGGTCAGACTGTCGCCCCAGAAGGCCATCACGAGCAAGGCGATGAAATAGCCGAGAATCAGGAACTTGAAAAAGAGATTCCAGCGACGCGCACGAGTCTGTTCGCGTGTCGATGCCATAACCAGTTTCTCGACGAGCTGCCGTTCCCACGGCCCGTCGCCCTGATTCTTGCATGCCTCTTGTCTGCTGTCGTCTTCTGTCGCCATGCCGGTCTGTCCGTTATCGATCAAATAATCATGAAAATTATAACAGCGGACTCTGAACCAGGCTGGTTCATCGTCCGGAGAGCCATGCCGGCATCTCGGAAAGCGCGTCAAGCGTCGCCAGTGCACCGCTGTCGATCAGTCGTTGCGGTTCATGCACGCCGTAGCTGACACCAAGACCATGGGAACCTGCGCTGATTGCCATACGCATGTCGTATTCGGTGTCGCCCACCACGAGCGTGTCGGAGGGCTTCATGCCCAGCTTCTCGAGAATGTCTTCCAGCATCTGCGGATGGGGTTTTGAGAAGGCCTCGTCGGCACAGCGGGTTGCCTGGAAAAATGGCCGCAGGCCGGACTCGTCGAGCTCTTTTTCGAGACCGCGCCGGCTCTTGCCTGTCGCCACGGCGAGGAGGTAATCATCCGACAGGGAGGTCAGTGTTTCGACGACACCGGGAAACAGCCGCGAACGTGCCCTGTTGCGCACGAGAAAATGGTCACGGTAGGCGTCGGCCAGTCCCCTGTACGTTTCCTCGTCACTGTCGGGAAAAAGCATCCTGACAGCCTCTTGCAGGCCAAGGCCGATCACCTGGCGTGCCTCCGTTTCGGCAGGTGTCGGGACACCCATCTCGGCAGCCGCTGCCTGCAGGCAGGCCACGATTTTTGCCTCGGAATCCATAAGGGTGCCGTCCCAGTCGAATACCAGTAGTTGATACATCAGGTCTCGCGCAGTGTCGTCAAGAGTTGTTCGAGCGCCGGCTCAAGCGGCGCCACAAGTTTCAGCACATTGCCCTCCTCGCCCCATTCGAAGGCAAGCTGCCAGGCATGCAGAAAAAGCCGTTTCAGGCCGAGTTGTCGATAACGGCGATTGATCTCGTCATCGCCATACTTCTCGTCGCCGATGATGGGCGTGCCGAGATGTGCCGCATGGACACGGATCTGGTGCGTCCTGCCTGTCAAGAGTTCTGCCTCGACGAGCATGCAGTCGCCAAACTGCTCCTTGATACGGAACAGCGTCGATGCGGACTTTCCCTCCTCATCGACAGTCACGACTCTCTCACCGCCGCGCAACAGGTTCTTTTTCAGCGGTGCATCGACCCGCATGCGATTCTGCGGCCAGTCGCCCGCCACGAGCGCCAGGTAGCTCTTGCGAATCCGGTTCTCACGCTGCAGGGTATGCAGTGTCCGAAGCGCGGATCGCCGTTTTGCAATCATCAGCAGCCCGGAAGTCGCACGGTCGAGCCGATGCACCAGCTCGAGGCCTTTCTCTTCGGGTCTCAGCAGGCGAAGCTGCTCGATAACGCCGAGACTGATACCACTGCCGCCATGCACGGCCATACCGGAGGGCTTGTTGATCACGAGCAGCCGCTTGTCTTCGTAGAGAATGGCCGCATCGAGGCGCTGCTTCTGCTGATCCGAAAGCTTTCCGGGCGTCCCGGTCTGCGATGTCCTGACGGGTGGAACCCGCACCTCGTCGCCGACGGAGAGGCGGAAATTCTGCTTGATGCGTTTGCCGTTGACACGCACCTGGCCACTTCTCAGCAACCGGTAGATATGGCTCTTCGGCACGCCTTTCAAGTGCTTCATGAGGAAGTTGTCGATGCGTTGCGCATCGGCCTCCTCGCCGATGCGCAGCAATCGAACCTTGTGCTGGGTCTGACCGCTCATGCCGTCAACTGGCCAGGAGTGTCAGGAATCCGCGGCGGCCTTCTGTTCGGTTTTGCCGGAAGCGTCCTGACCGGGTTCCTTCTTCGTTTCCACCTGCTTGAGTTTCGGCTTGGGCTCGCCACCGGTAGAGGCATCGGCTGCTTTATCCGTTGAAGGAGCCGAAGCCGGTTTTGCGGAAACAGTGGCCTCGTCACGCTTTTGCGCAGGCTCTGGCTTCTTTTCCGTATCGGCACTTTTCGGAGCGGACTTCTCCTGGCCGGACGGAGCCGCGGTTTCAGCGGCAGGTTTGTCCCTCGCAGGAGCGGGTTTCTGTTCGCCACGCGCTTGCTGGCCACTACTGTCCTTTGGCCTGGTCCCGGGCGTGCCTGCGTCTTTCGGTGCCGGTGTCTGTTGTGCTTCACCGGATTCCTGTTTCTGCTCCGGTTTCTGTTCTGGCCTGGGACGGCGTCTGGAGCGGCCTGCTGGCTTTTGTGTTTCCGGCCTGGAGCCCTCCTGTTTCTGCGCATCGGAAGACTGTGGCTGGTTGCGGTTGTCATCGCTGCGTCGCTGGCGCGGTGCCTGGCGTCCGGAACTGGTACGGCGGCCACCGCGGCGTCCCCGCCCGCTGCTGCTTTTCTGCTGGCGCGGCTTCTGTTCCTGGCTCTCATCCTGTCCGGTTTTCTTCTCGGCACGCTGCTGTTGCTTTTCGTCCTCCTGCTTCGGGGACTCGGTGCTCTTGGGTTGGCCCGCAGCCGGTCGTGATCGTTGGCCGGAACCACGCCTGCGGCCATTGGCCTGCTGCGACTTCTGCCGCTCCGGCTGCCTGCTCCGGCTCTGTGGCTTCTGCTCGCGCTTTTCAGCCTCCCCGGCCTTCTCCTCTTCTCCTTTCGGAGCGGCAAAAAGACCGAAGATACGTTTCAGGAAACCTGTCTGCGAGGCATCTTCGCTGGGAGGCATGAGTGGTTCTTTCGAGACCGGCACCGGTGCGGGCGGTGTAATCTGGCGTACGGCCGGCTGCTCGATACGCGCCTGCTGCACAGCCTTGCTTTCGGGCACGACCACCTCCGGCTCCTGGACGAGCTGGTAACTGGACTTTTCCTCCCTGCCCTGCGGCATGTCGCTCTGGCGTACGCGCTCGATACTGTAGTGCGGCGTCTCCATGTGCTGGTTGGGAACGAGGACGACCTCGATGTCCTGGCGTTTCTCGATGTCGTAGATCGCCTGGCGCTTTTCGTTCAGCAGGAATGTAGCCACATCGACCGGCAACTGCGCCGTGACACGACCGGTGTTCTCCTTCATGGCATGCTCTTCGATGACCCGCAGGATCGAGAGGGCCAGGGATTCAACGCCACGTATGAAGCCATGCCCCTCGCATCGCGGACAGACATGCTGCGTGGACTCGCCGAGTGACGGGCGCAGTCGCTGACGTGACATCTCAAGCAGACCAAAGCGCGAAATGCGACCGACCTGGACACGCGCCCGGTCTTCCTTGAGCGCATCGCGCAGGCGACTCTCGACCTGGCGCTGGTGCTTGCTCGGTCCCATGTCGATGAAATCGATGACGAAGAGCCCGCCGAGGTCGCGAACGCGCAGCTGGCGTGCGATCTCGTCAGCAGCCTCGAGGTTGGTATTGAGGGCCGTCTCCTCGATATCGGCTCCCTTGGTCGCGCGGGCCGAGTTGATATCAATGGAGACCAGCGCCTCGGTGTGATCGATAACAATGGCGCCGCCGGATGGCAGGCGCAGCTCGCGATCGTACACCGACTCGATCTGGCTCTCGATCTGGTAGCGCGAGAACAGCGGCGTCTCGTCCCTGTAGAGTTTCAGCTTGCGTGCATTGTGCGGCATGACAGACTCGATAAAAGCCTTTGCCTCGTCATGCATGTCCTGGTTGTCGATGATGATCTCGCCGATGTCGTTGCGCAGGTGATCACGGATCGAGCGGATGATCACGTTGCTCTCCTGGTAGATCAGGAAAGGTGCGGGACGCTCCTCGGCCGATTTCTCGATCGCCGTCCAGACCTGGTTCAGGTAATCGAGGTCCCACTGCAGCTCTTCGGTCGATTTGCCGATCCCGGCGGTACGCACGATGAGTCCCATGCCATCCGGAATGTTGAGCTTGGACATGGCATCGCGGAGGTCGCTGCGTTCCTGCCCCTCGATGCGGCGCGAGATACCGCCGGCGCGCGGGTTCTTCGGCACGAGCACCAGGTAGCGGCCGGCCAGCGAGACGAAGGTCGTGAGTGCGGCACCCTTGTTGCCGCGCTCCTCCTTCTCGACCTGGACGATCACCTCCTGGCCTTCCTTGATCGCCTCCTGGATGTTCGGCTTGCCGCCCTTCTTTTGCGCTTCTTCGGTGAAGTAGCTGCGCGCGATCTCCTTGAGCGGCAGGAATCCGTGGCGCTCGGCGCCGTAGTTGACGAAGGCCGCCTCGAGACTCGGTTCGACCCGCGAGATCTTGCCCTTGTAGACGTTGGCTTTTTTCTGCTCCCGCCCCGGATGTTCGATATCCAGGTTGAAGAGCGTCTGTCCATCGACGATAGCGACTCGCAGCTCTTCTGGCTGGGTCGCATTGATCAGCATTCTTTTCATTGTGGCAATTCACCTGTTCACTGCATCTGCCGGATGCGATTCCATCCGGATATGGTTTTGCAGATGCAAGGTCTACGCTGCGTCTCGCAGCGTCATGTCGACTGAACAGTCGCACAGGCAAGAGCTTGTCTCAAGAGGACTTCAGGCTGGAGGACGAACGGGCCTCTTCAGCCAGGTTTTCGTTCGAACAGGTAACCAGCTTCGTAGCCGGGATACGCTGTCCGGTTTTCGTGGCAAGCAATGGCGTTTCATTGCCACGAAATATCGGCATCGGCGGGCGTGTCTTCTGACTCCTGGCGCCTGCCCTCCCTGCAAACCGTCGCCCGTGGCGTCGATTTGTGAAATCATCTTTCTCTTTCCGGCTCGTTCAGCCAGCGTCCGGCAGCACTTCGGGCTCCGGGGATCATGGCGCTGCGAGTCCGCTTGGCCATGACCTTTCAATTACTTCGGTTTGATCTGCATCGCAGCTCACCTGCTGCTTGCAGCGACAGTTGAATATATCAACCGCCATCTTTTCAGGCAATTGGCAAGTGAAGCCTAGAGAAGCGCTTCCTTTTCCTGCTGCAGTTGCGCCTCCTCTTCGAGTTCCTCGTGGAATGCCTCGTTGACGCGCTCACGCATCTCCTTGCCTGGTTTGAAATGCGGAACATGCTTGCCCGGGAGCGCGACCGGATCGCCGGTCTTGGGGTTACGTCCCATCCTGGGCTTGCGGTAATGCAGCGAGAAACTCCCGAAACTGCGGATCTCGATCCTGTCACCACTTGCCAGCGCGTTGCTCATCTGCTCGATGATGCACTTGATCGCGAGCTCAACATCCTTCTGGGCCAGATGCGGTTGCTGTTCAGCTATGACGTGTATCAATTCTGATTTGGTAACCGGCATATTTTCACTTCTGTTGTCTCAAACTGAATGACGGGGCAATTGCCCCGTCACCTGTCAGGCGATATCAGTCGTTATCGCCGGATTCGGATTCCATCTGCTCCTTGAGCAGATCACCCAGTGTGGCCGCTCCACCCGCTGGCTGGGACTTGGACGAGTAGCTGCGGATGACTTCCGCTTCCTCGTCGTAGTCTTTCGCCTTGATGGAAAGGTTGATGCTGCGGCTCTTGCGATCGATCGCGATGAATTTCGCCTCGACCTCGTCGCCAACCTTGAGCACCGCACTGGCATCCTCGACACGCTCGCGCGAGATCTCGGATGCACGGATATAACCCATCACGGAGTCGGCGAGCTCGACGGTTGCACCGCGTGCATCGACCTCGGTGATCACGCCCTTGACGATGCTGCCCTTGTTATGGGTCGCAACGTAGGTCGAGAAGGGGTCGGTATCGAGCTGCTTGATGCCAAGCGAGATACGCTCGCGCTCGGGATCAACCGCCAGTACGACCGCCTCGACTTCATCGCCCTTCCTGTAGTTGCGCACCGCTTCCTCGCCCGGGATATCCCAGGAGATATCGGAGAGGTGAACCAGTCCGTCGATACCGCCATCGAGACCGATGAAGATACCGAAGTCGGTGATGGACTTGATGTTGCCCTTGACCTGGTCGCCCTTGTTGTGGCTCTGCGCGAACTCTTCCCACGGGTTCTGGCGGCACTGTTTCATGCCCAGCGAGATGCGGCGACGCTCCTCGTCGATATCCAGGACCATGACCTCGACCTCGTCACCCAGCGAGACAACCTTGCTCGGGTGAATGTTCTTGTTGGTCCAGTCCATCTCGGAGACGTGCACGAGACCCTCGACACCTTCCTCGATCTCGACGAACGAACCGTAATCGGCGATGTTCGTGACCTTGCCGAAGAGACGGGTGCCTTCCGGGTAGCGACGCGTGATGTTGACCCACGGATCATCGCCAAGCTGCTTGAGACCCAGGGAGACACGCATCTTCTCCTTGTCGTACTTGAGCACCTTGACATCGATTTCCTGGCCGATCTCGACAACTTCAGAAGGATGATGAACACGCTTCCATGCCATGTCGGTGATGTGCAGCAGGCCGTCG
>ENA-OVUE01000037-OVUE01000037.1-sediment-metagenome-genome-assembly--contig:-NODE-37-length-10858-cov-2.650682_pt1 | contig 10858 bp, 8 predicted proteins | sample MGYA00250100_ERZ650196 | MGnify/ENA primary metagenome ERZ650196 (study PRJEB26732, sample SAMN07258975) | sediment metagenome | biome: subtidal zone; feature: saltmarsh; material: sediment | place: USA... | reverse complement strand
CACTGTTTCTTAAGGTTGCGATTTCCCCCAACCGGCAACAGCAGCCACGTCTGGTTGCTCCGCTCCGGGCGCCGGCATTGTTAATGCGCCCCTGCTGATCCCTCCAGCGATTCCTCACGCACCATCGGCAGGTGCCGTGCCGGATCGGTAGCCAGCCGGCCCTGGTTGCCTTTGACGTACACGACGGTGACGGCGATGGGTTCTCCGATGGGTATTTGAAGATCAGGGCTTCGCCGACACGGCGGGCCCGAATAAGCTTGTGGCAAAGTCCTTGGTGCCGAAGCGTATTCGTTCAGCTGTCATCACCAATGTGCGCCTTCATTCCAAAATACCACTGTCTGCCCGGTGATTCCGCCGCATCTGCGGATTTCGTTGCTTATGCTTGTTCATGGTCGAACTCGGCGCATGGATGATCGTGGCATCGACAACGATCCCGCGCCAGACCTTCGCGCCGTTCTCTGCGAGCTGGCCATTCACTATCCGGAACAGCTCATCACTCAGGTTGTACCTTCCTCTTATTGCGGCTTGAATGACTCGGTGACAGAGCGGTGGTTCCGGGCTGGCGGGGTGTTCTGCATGGAACGTCGTCAATACATCCCGGTAGGCTTGACGGCCGCGTCCACGCGGCCGACATCCATGCAGAAGACCCCGCCCGACCGGAGCTATTCTGTCAACCAATTGTGTAAGTCTCAATAATCAGAGGCTCCCCTGAGCATGAGACAATTTTCACTCAATATTCATGCTTGGAACGATTGACCATGAGAGTTGTGCTCATTTACCGGCAACAACGGCCGGGCGCTTATAGCATCGAAGAGCTCTGGACAAACAGATCGGGGTCGTTGAACAGGTAGCCGGCTCACGGAGCCGACTGCTGTTGGATGCATGGCGACTGCGGAAGTTGCGTGCTGATATCCACCATGTAACGGGCGAAGGTATTTACAGGCATCTCGGCATTACAGACAAACATAATTGAAGTGATCGAGAATTGTCACAGCGCAATCTTCAAACGCGAAAAAGCCATTCGCAGCAGAATGTCCTGTCATCCTTCAGGTGGGCACAAGCCGTAACAAGAATGTAGCTCGTCTTGTAGAGGCACTGAAAGGTCTGCGTTGCCGCCTGATTTTAATCGGTAGAATTGACGATGCGCTGGAGCAAAAGCTGGCCGAATGGAGTGTTTGATACCAAAACCATGCCGAGCTTAGCCATGACGCGTTGAACCAGCAATACGTCACATGCGATGTTGTAGCGTTTCTTTCGCTGGGTGAGGGGTTCCGTGTGCCGATCATTGAGGCACAGGCCGTAGCACGACCATTGATCACCTCCAATATTTCACCCATGCGCGGAGTGGCGGGAGAGGGGGCTTGTCTCATCGATCCGCTTGACGTAGCGCAGATCCGTGCAGGCATACAGCGGAGGTAACGTACGATAATTTTCGTATATCGAACCTCCCTCCGACGTCAACCGAGTCACGTGACGAGCAATGGCGGACTGCGTGCATACTCGACCGCTGTTGACGAAATCAGTGTCCAAGGGTTCCCAGTCAAATTCGCGCCGCTCTGCCCGACTTCACGCGTGCGCAGCGCGGCGCTCAGAGCTTGCCACCGGCGTGCGACCGCCCGGCCCCGGCGCAATTACTGTGGTTCCCGTGAGCTGGGCTGCAACTGACCGGCCGGGTACGCCTGGGCACCAGGAGCCGGTATCGCTGCAATGCTCCTGAGCGGCCGCGCTGCATCAACCCATTTTTCCATGTCGTAAGGCTGCCGGGCAGGGCTAATATACTGAATTTGCTTTGTTTTTCGATCTTTGTCTGCCGCGTTGCGGAGCCGCCGGTGCGGGCGGCACGGGTGATGGCTGCGGGCGCCGGCGCCGCGCTCTCTGCGGGGGCCTCGCGGCATTATTGGAAGAGCGTTTTTTAATCTGGCTATCCGCCGGGGTTGATCTGCATCAAAGCCGTCTGTGTGTTTCCCCTCTAGTATCCGTCTGCGTCTCTATCTGAACTGCTTGGCATGGGGTCTCTCGATACACACGAAGGAAGGATGCCGGTTCCGGACCTGGTGGAACTCGCCTACGGACTGTATCCGGGCGCAGAATTCTTTTCCGCGGAATATGGCCCTGACGATTACGGCGAGTGGGTTGCGCAGAGCAACGGTGACCCGGTGCCCGCGCCGCTGGCGATCTACATTCAGGACTCCAGTTGTGATCCTTCACCGCCGGTACGGGGCAGGGATATCTCCTCATCCCGAAAACCGCTGGCGCTGGAGCAGGAGCTGCGCCTGCAGGGTGCGCTGTGCGACGCCGATCGCTGCGTCCAGCAACTGATCTGCACTGGAAGTATTGTTGCCGAGTGGACAGACGATCAGCTCTATCGACTGGTTTCGGTACTGGATGAGTCTTTTGCCACCGACCAGAATGGTCTGGTCAACTGGTGTGCTTGCGTGGGGCATGCGCTGCCGTCCGAGTCGCGCCTGCGCCTGCTGCGGGTGCTTGGGTTCAGCAATGTGCGGCTGCGTATCCTCGACCCGGCCGGGATGCTGGATGGTATCAAATCACTGGCTGCCTCGGCGCGCCACCTGGGCATGCGGCAGGTAGGGGTTGAACTCTATATCGGCGCCCAGCAGAGCGCGCCGTCCTCCAGATGGCTGGAGAGTTTTGTGCGCGAGGTCCAGCCGGACCGATTACGGCTGGTCGACAGCAACGATGCCGCGGGGCGCGACCCGGTGCGTAATCTGCGTGACACCTGTGTGCAGACACTGGCTGACCTGGGCTACCAGCATATGGGGCTGGACTGGTTTGTGCGCAGCAGTGATCTCTGGTGGCAGGCCAGACTGTCCCGACGCCTCAACTGGTCGCTGCTCGGTTTCACCGATATGCCGCGGCCCGACGTGATCGGCATTGGTCCCGGGGCGGTTTCTTCGATCGGCGACTTCTATGCCCAGAATGCGTGCGCCTGGGACCAGTACCAGAAACTGCTCAACCGCGGCGTCATCCCCACGGTCCGCGGCCTGGAGCTGGAAAGCGACGACGTCCTGCGGCGTGAAATGATGGTGTCCATGCTGACGTCCTCGCGAATCGACATCATCCCCATCGAGGACAAATGGGGAATCGAATTCAACCAGTTCTTTGCCGACGAGTTGGGCTACCTGAAACGTTTCGAGAAGGCAGGCTGGGTCAGCGTCAAAGCCGAGTCGATCATCGTGCATGCCCGCGGCAGGCATGAACTGACCGAGTTGTGCCGGACTTTCGATCGCAGAGGCCGGCTGCCCCGTGATCAGTACGCCCCGTCGTTTGCCTGACCACTCCCCCCGCTCCGACAATTCAAGCCAGCCCCGGTTGTGCCGAAAACACAACAGATTTCATTGGCTTTTCTAATCGGGCGGTGACCCGGAGTGGGTTCCATGGAACTGGTAACCATTGGCCTGTTGCTGGCGCTGGAAGCGCTGGTGCTGCTTGCTGCGCTGGTCGTTGTGCTGGCGCGCAGACAGCGCAACCTGAGGCGGCAACTGGAACAGCTGTCAGAGCGCGACCAGGCCGAACCGGGTTTTGCCTCCGTAGAGTCCGGATATCTCGCGTTTCTGGAGAAGCAGATTGTCGATACCCGGGCGCGGCTGGAACTAGGCGAGGCCGAAACCGCAGCCGACGGCGGTTTTCTCGAAGCGCTCTCCAACCGGCTCGTCCTGCTGGAGTCGGAAAAGAAGGTGGCCGAGCTGTGCAATGACTATCCGGCGCGGCGCTGGGAGCACATCCGCGCATGTTTCGTGCCGTTCATCGACCAGCCGGAGGCCGGCGCCCCAGCGCCTGACGGAGACGGTGATGACGGGGAGCTGCAGCGGGCCAGGCAACGCATTCAGGCCCTGGAGAAATTCCGCGGCCACTTCTTCAGCGTAAACAAGCAGCTCAAGGAGCTGGAGGCCACCCGGCAGAAGCTTGTCGAGCAGCTCGAGCTGCTGCTGCCCGAGGCGCAGCGTTCCGAACAGCTGCGGGCCCTGCTCACCGAACTGGCCGAGCAGAAACGCAGGCTGCAGGATGACATGGAGGCGCTCGAATCCGAGCCGGCAGAGGCCCGGTCCGGAGCCGAGCCTGTCCTGAATGCCGAGCGGGACAGCGCGCCCCACATCGGCACCCTGCAGACCGCGCTGAGCGGGCAGGTAAGTGCCATCCAGTCATTGCAGCACCTGCTGCTGCAGGCGCGCCAGGAGCCGGATCAGACCTCGATCGAGCAGATGGAAAAGCACATCGCTCAACTGGAGCGCCAGTGCCGGGAGGCCAATACCTGTGTCGAAATCATGGAGCAGGAAAACCAGCGGCTGCAGCACCGGGTTGAACGGGCCGGGCTATGCGCGGACCGTGCCGCGGCGGACAGCCGCGAGAGCGTAGCCGAACTCCAGCAGCAACTCGATAAAAAGAAACGCACCATTACGGAACTGCACGAGAGGCTTGTCAGCCTGAAACTGGAGGCCGAACAGGCGCAGGCGCTGCGCGGCCAGGTCGAGCGGCTGGAGCGCACCGGTCGCGACATGGCCATGTGTGTCGAGACGCTGGAGGAAGAAAACGAGTTCCTGCAGGAGCAGATACGCGCCCTGCTGCATCTGGACCAGCGCCAGACCGTTTATCAGGCCGACGGCAGCGCATCGGATGGCCCGGAACAGGACGAGCTGCAAAAACTGCAGGAAGAGATCCGCACCCGCGACGAGAAACTCAAGGCGCTGGAAGAAAAATACGCAGCCATGGAGCAGGAATACCTGACCCTGTACGAAGAGGCGAAAGCCTAACTCCCGCCGTAGGTCTTTTCCACGTATGCGTTGACCAGCTGCTGGAAGTCGGCGGCGATATGGTCGCCCTTCAGGGTGACGGTCTTTTCCCCGTCGACATAGACGGGCGCCACCGGCCGCTCGCCGGTGCCCGGCAGGCTGATGCCGATGTTGGCGTGCTTGCTCTCGCCGGGTCCGTTGACCACGCAGCCCATCACCGCGACGCTCATGTTCTCCACGCCCGGATAGCGCCGCTGCCAGTCCGGCATCTGCGCGCGCAGGTAGGCCTGTATGTCCTGGGCCAGTTTCTGGAAGTAGTCGCTGGAAGTGCGGCCACAGCCGGGGCAGGCCACTACGCTGGGGGTGAAGGCGCGCAGTCCCATGGACTGCAGGATTTCCTGTGCCACCAGCACTTCCTCGCTACGGCTTCCGCCCGGTTCCGGGGTCAGGGAAATGCGGATGGTGTCGCCGATGCCCTGCTGCAGCAGCACCGCCAGCGCCGCTGTGGAGGCGACAATGCCCTTGGCGCCCATGCCGGCCTCGGTCAGTCCCAGGTGCAGGGCGTAACGGCAGCGTTCGGCCAGCATCCGGTATACGGCGATCAGATCCTGTACGCCGCTCATTTTCACCGACAGGATAATGCGGTCAGCGGCCAGGCCCAGCTGTTCGGCGCGCTGCGCGCTGTCCAGCGCCGAGGTCACCATGGCCTGGTAAATGATCTCGCGGGTGTCTTGCGGGTTGGCGCTGGCCGTGTTTGCATCCATCAGGCGCACCACCAGTTCCTGGTCCAGGCTGCCCCAGTTCACGCCGATGCGCACCGCCTTGTCGTAACGGCAGGCGGTTTCGATCATGGTGGCGAACTGCGCGTCGCGCTTGCTGCCGCGCCCCACGTTGCCGGGGTTAATGCGGTACTTGGCGAGCGCCTCGGCGCAGTCGGGGTACTTGCTCAGCAGTTTGTGACCGTTGAAATGAAAATCGCCGATCAGGGGCACGTCGATTCCCATCGTGTCCAGCCGGGTGCGGATCTGCGGCACCGCCTCTGCGGCCTGCTCGCTGTTGACCGTAATGCGCACCAGTTCGGAACCGGCGCGCGCCAGCTGGGCGACCTGTGCGGTGGTCACCTGGATGTCGGCGGTATCGGTATTGGTCATGGATTGCACCACGATCGGCGCATCGCCGCCGACTGTGACGTGGCCGACTCGCACCGCGTGGGTGGGGTGGCGTGGGGTGGGAACGGGTGTGCTGGACATCAGGTTCAACCGCTTTGCTGCAGGCATCTAATGATACTGGCAGGCGCCAGGCCAGAAAACCGCTGTTTTGCGGGCGTATGGCTTGCATCCCCAAAACAGCTGTATATAATCCCAGTACACTGGACAAAAATACAGCAGGTGCAGCCATGCAAGAGCTAACCCGCCGCCAGGCCGAGATCCTGGCCCTGATCCGGGAATACGTTTACGACGAAGGTTATCCGCCAACCCGGGCGGAGATCGCCGAGGCGTTTGGTTTCCGTTCCCCCAATGCCGCCGAAGAGCACCTGCGGGCGCTGGAGCGCAAGGGGGTGATCGAGCTATTGCCGGGTTCCTCGCGCGGCATCCGCCTGCTGGAGACCGACGAAGAACGAGACGCAGGCATCCCTGTGGTGGGCCGGGTGGCTGCCGGTGAACCGATTCTCGCCGAGCAGCATATCGAAGACCACTACCCGGTCGACCCCGCCCTGTTTCATCCGCGTGCCCACTATCTGCTGCGGGTGCGCGGTATGAGTATGCGCGACATCGGCATTATGGATGGCGATCTGCTGGCGGTGCACCGCACCCAGCAGGCGCAGAACGGCCAGATCGTGGTCGCGCGTCTGGACGAGGAAGTCACGGTGAAACGCTTCCGCCGGCGCGGCTCCATTGTGTATCTGCTGCCCGAGAATGCCGATTTCGAGCCCATCCGTGTCGATCTGCGCGAGCAGCCGCTGGTGATCGAAGGTCTCGGGGTAGGCCTGCTGCGCAATCACAGCTTATGAACCTCGATACTGTCCTGCAGCGCGCCGATGTCTGGCGCGGGGGGCGCCTGAGCGCCACGGCTGACGCTGTTGCCAGCGGTTTCGCGGAGCTGGATACGGTGTTGCCGGGCGGTGGCTGGCCGCGTGGCGCCCTGACCGAAATCCTCATGCCGCAACACGGTATCGGTGCATTGCGATTGCTGGTGCCGGCGCTGGCCCGCCTCAGTCGGGACGAGCGCTGGATCTGCTGGGTGGCGCCACCCTACATCCCCTATGCCCCGGCACTGGTGGGCGCCGGTATCGATCTGTCCCGTGTGTTGCTGGTGCACCCCGGGGCGCAGCAGGATGGCTTGTGGGCGGTGGAGCAAAGCCTGCGTTCCGGAACCTGCAGCGCGGTGCTGGCCTGGCCAACGCTGGACGACAGGACGGCCTTGCGGCGCCTGCAGCTGGCTGCCGAGGCCGGTGATGCGCTGGGGTTTCTGTTCCGTCCCGGGCGTCTGGCGCAGCGGCCATCACCGGCTGCCCTGCGCATACAGCTGCAGCCCGAACCGGGCAATGGCCTCTCGGTAGCCATTCTCAAGCGGCGTGGCGGCTGGGCCTGTGGTCCGATTCATCTCGAGGTTCCGGTGTACGGATATGGCAGCGCAGTGGCTTTGCATTCGCATACCGCAACTGGCGCTGGAAGTTTTCACGCGCAGTGGCAGTGAAGAACAGCCGCTGGCGGTAGGGGACGACGCGCGGCCTGCCAGCATCCTGTTCTGCAATGCGCCGGCGCGCCGCCGCGGTGTCTGTTCCGGTATGCCGGTGGCCGCGGCACGCGCACTGGCGCACGATCTGAACGTCTGTTCCCGCAATCTCCAGGCGGAGGCGGACGCCCTGCACAGCCTGGCCGCCTGGGCTTATCAGTTCAGTTCCCAGGTGAGCCTGTACCCGCCGTTTGCCCTGCTGCTGGAGGTGCGGCGCAGCCTGACACTGTTTGGCGGCTATACGGCACTACTCGGGCGCATTCGTGCCGGCCTCCGGGAACTGGGTTACCAGACCCGCATGGCGGCGGCGCCGACACCCCTGGCGGCAGTCGGCCTGGCCTGTTGCGAATCCGAGCAGCATGTGGAAACACCCGCCGCACTGCTGGGGGCGCTGGCACCGCTGCCCTTATCGGTGCTGGACTGGGAACAGAGCCTGCTCGATCGTCTGCACGGTGTGGGCGTGCAGCGCCTGGGTGATCTGCTGTGCCTGCCGCGCGACGGACTGGCGCGCCGCCTGGGACCGGACAGGGTATTGTATCTGGATCGTCTGCTCGGGCGGCAGCCCGATCCGCAAGCGCTGTATCAGCCGCCGCCGCGTTTCGAGCGTTCCCTGCAGTTGCCGGGCGAGGTCGCGCAGGCCGGCGCGCTGCTGTTTGCCCTGCAGCGGCTGATACTGGAATTGTGCGGCTGGCTGCAGGGGCAGGGGGCCGGCGTGCAGGAACTGGAGGTGCGCCTGTGGCACCGCGAACAGGCGATTAGCCGTCTGAGCATCGGTGTGCAGCGCAACAGCCGCGACGCCGAACAGTTCCTGATCCTGCTGCGTGAGCGCCTGCAGCGCCTGGAGTTGCAGCAGCCAGTCATCGAGGTCGGACTTTGCGCGGAGCGTCTGTTGCCGCTCGAAGGGCAGTCTCTGGAGCTGTTTGATGCCGCACGCGAGGCCCGGCAGGTCGACTTGCTCGACCGCCTGCGCGCGCGTCTCGGCAGCGAGGCAGTGCGTGGACTGAGCGCGATTGCCGAACACCGCCCCGAATACGCCTGGCGCTACAGCGAGCCCGGGCAGGGCGAGCAGGCGGTAAACGGGCAGCAACGCCCCCTGTGGCTGCTGCCGGTACCCAGGCAGCTCAGGACCGATCACGGCTGGCCCTGCCTGCAGGGCAGACTGAAACTGCAGCACAGCCGCGAGCGCATTGAATCCGGCTGGTGGGATGGGCAGGACATCGCGCGCGATTATTTCATTGCCGAAAGCGCTTCCGGTTCCCGCTACTGGATTTACCGCGAGCTCGACGGGGAACGGCGCTGGTTTTTACAGGGTTTATTCGAATAAAAGACTTGAGGCGCCGCCTTGCGCCAGCAGGTAAGATTGCCGCCTTGCGCGCCGGCTGTTATGTGCGCCACTGGTCCCGCTCCAGCTGTTTGACGATTTCTACCCGGCATTCAAGGATGCAAACCAACTCCATGAGCGAACCCCTGCAAAGACCGCCTCACCCGTCCTTCCTCGAGGCGTTCTTCTACTGGCTGAAGCTGGGTTTTATCAGTTTCGGCGGACCCGCCGGCCAGATCTCCATGATGCACCAGGAACTGGTGGAGAAACGCCGCTGGATCTCCGAACACCGCTTCCTGCATGCGCTCAACTACTGCATGCTGCTGCCTGGCCCCGAGGCCCAGCAGCTGGCGGTCTATATCGGCTGGATGCTGCACCGCAGCTGGGGCGGGATCGTCGCCGGCACCCTGTTCGTACTGCCCTCGCTGTTCATCCTGATTGCGCTGACCTATGTCTACCTGGCCTACGGCGATGTCACTTTCGTCAAGGGCGTGTTCAACGGCATCAAGCCGGCGGTGGTCGCTATTGTCGTGTTCGCGGCCTGGCGCATCGGCACGCGGGCGCTGAAGAACAATGTGCTGTGGGCCTTCGCTGCGGCCTCGTTTGTCGCCATTTTTGTTTTTCGTGTCCCGTTTCCCTACATCGTGCTGGCCGCCGGTATCCTCGGCTACGTCGGGGGCAAGATCGCCCCGCACAAGTTCAGGGCCGGCGGCGGGCACGGTGCATCCGACAAACATTTCGGACCGGCGCTGATCGATGACGACAGTCCGCAGCCGGCGCACGTCAGGTTCCGTCCCGGCAGGCTGGCGGTGCTCATCGCGCTGTTCCTCGCGCTGTGGGGTGTAGCGATCGCGGCACTGCCGGACGGCACGCTCACCGATATGGGCGGCTTCTTTACCAAGGCCGCGCTGGTGACCTTTGGTGGCGCCTACGCTGTGCTGCCCTACGTGTACCAGGGCGGCGTCGAGCACTACCAGTGGCTCACCGGCACCCAGATGATCGACGGACTGGCGCTCGGGGAGACCACGCCGGGCCCGCTGATCATGGTCGTGGCGTTCGTGGGCTTCATCGGCGGCTGGAGCAAGGAACTGTTCGGGCCGGATGCGCTGCTGCTGGCTGGCGTGGCCGGGGCCAGCGTGGCCACGTTCTTCACCTTTCTACCCTCGTACCTGTTCATCCTGGCCGGCGGCCCGCTGGTAGAGGCGACCCACGGCGACCTCAAGTTCACCGCGCCGCTGACCGGCATCACGGCTGCCGTGGTCGGGGTGGTGCTCAACCTGGCCGTGTTTTTCGGCTGGCATGTGCTGTGGCCGCAAGCCAGCGAGGCGCAGCCGTTCGCCGGCACCTTCCAGTGGTTTTACGCACTGATCTCGGTGGTCGCCTTCGTTGCTCTGTGGAAGTACAGAATGGATATCATGAAGGTGCTCGGTGCCTGTGCGCTGATCGGTCTGGGGCACACCCTGGTGGTGGCCTGAGTCGAGCGCGCACGGCCGCAACCGGCTGGTGCAACGCGGCTTAACGCGAACGCGGGCAGACAGCTGTCGGGGGTTCAGGCTTGCGGGTTGATATCCGCGCTGCCCGTTTGCGCCGCGTTCAGTCCCCGGGCCTGCAAGGCTTCGACGAAACGTTCGGTGATGTCGCTGGACAACAGGCGCTCGAAGCGTATGTCGACGACATAGGCCTTGATCACCAGGCGCAGCAGAAAACCGAATTCGTAACGCGACTCCACGGTCACGCTGACCGGCTTCTTGAGAAACGTATAGGGTGAGGCGAGCGCCGCCTCGGTAGCCAGCGCGCGGAGTTCCTGTATCGGCACCGCGCGCGGCAAGTCGATGTTGACCACGACCATTTCGGACAGCTCGCCGCTGTTGGCATTCGCCACGGCGTTGTCGAGCACCGCCGCGTTCGGAACCATGACCACGTTATCGTCCAGCGTGCGCAGCCAGGTCACGCTGAGATCGAGCCGAATCACTTCGCCGTAGTGACCACCGAAGTGCACCATGTCGCCGACCCGAAACGGCGGGTTGAAGATCATCATTACGCCGGCGAGCAG
>ENA-OVUE01000036-OVUE01000036.1-sediment-metagenome-genome-assembly--contig:-NODE-36-length-10862-cov-2.287622_pt1 | contig 10862 bp, 14 predicted proteins | sample MGYA00250100_ERZ650196 | MGnify/ENA primary metagenome ERZ650196 (study PRJEB26732, sample SAMN07258975) | sediment metagenome | biome: subtidal zone; feature: saltmarsh; material: sediment | place: USA... | reverse complement strand
CAAACGCAGCCGGTCGGCTTGGACAGACCCGCGACTTTGCAGGCGCCCTTGGCCGGACCCGACGGGAACAGCTCGTAGACTTTTTTGAGCGGGAAGCCGGTCTCTTTGCAGAGCTTCCGAATCATCGGCGCAATACCATACTTCGCATAGTAGTCACGCAGATAATTGATGAGTTTCCAGTGTTCTTCGGTCAGTTCGGGGATCTTTTCGTTCTTACCGATTTCAACCGCCAGTTCTTCACTCCACTCGTCGAGGTTGTTTAACCAGCCGGCTTCACTGAGTTCGATGATTTTGCCATTTACTTCTGCCTGCATTGTTGACCGCTCCTTCGCGTTCTGTCACCTGATTGAAAATAACTGAGTAATTTTATCAGGTATTATTGTGTATTTCTAATACATTTAACAAGCTGATTAACATGGAGTTAGGTGGCGTGTATCGATTTTTGCACAAGTTTGTCGCCGTGCGTGGCTGTGTGAAGGGGGAGTTGTTACAATGCCGCCCCTTGCTGGCTGGTGCAGGTTGTCGAATCCCAGCTCCGACAGGTGTCAGGTCCGCGATCATCAGTGGTTTATGGTGACCTGTATCGGTCCCCTCGCGACAATAAGCTGTGAACCCGGTCAGGCCCGGAAGGGAGCAGCCGCAGCAGTGGACTTGGGCGCCGGGGTGTGGCTGGTACGGGTCGCCACCCTATCGAGCAGCGATGGTCAGGTGCGGCTGCTGTATAATCACGCCTGAATCAGTAAACCCACGGGATCAGTCATGAGTTACCAGGTCCTGGCGCGCAAGTGGCGGCCAAGGAAATTCGCCGAGATGGTCGTGCAGGAACACGTGCTGCGCGCCCTGATCAACGCGCTGGACAATGACCGCCTGCACCATGCCTACCTGTTCACCGGCACGCGCGGCGTCGGCAAGACCACAGTGGCGCGGATTTTTGCCAAGTCGCTCAACTGCGAATCGGGTGTCAGCGCGGAGCCCTGCGGGCAGTGTTCAAGCTGCCTGGAAATCGACCAGGGACGTTTTGTCGACCTGATCGAGGTCGATGCGGCGTCGCGCACCAAGGTCGAGGACACCCGCGATCTGCTCGACAATGTGCAGTATGCGCCGACGCGCGGCCGCTACAAGGTGTATCTCATCGACGAAGTACACATGCTGTCGGCGCACAGCTTCAATGCGCTGCTGAAAACCCTCGAAGAACCGCCGCCGCACGTGAAGTTTCTGCTCGCGACCACCGATCCGCAGAAACTGCCGGCAACCGTGCTGTCACGTTGTCTGCAGTTCCACCTGAAACGCATGCCGCTGACCCTGATCGTGGGTCATCTCGAGCACCTGTTGCAGACCGAAGGAATTGCATTCGAGCCGACGGCGTTGCGTCTGCTGGCGCGGGCTGCCGACGGCAGCATGCGGGATGCGCTCAGCCTGCTGGACCAAGCCATCGCCTACGGCGGCGGGCGGGTGGAAGAAGCCGATGTACGCAGCATGCTCGGCACTATTGAACACGGCTACGTGGTGGAACTGCTGCGTGCTCTGGCGAGCGCCGATGGTGCCGCGGTGTTGGAGACTGTCGAGCGACTGTCGCAGCAGACGCCGGACTACGAAGGCGTACTGGCCGAGCTGCTCGGTGACCTGCAGCAGATCGCCATTGCCCAGACGCTGCCCGCTGCGGTGGACGAACACCTGGATCAGCGCGAGGCGTTACTCGAGCTGGCGCAACAGGTGCCGGCCGAGGACGTGCAGCTGTATTACCAGATCGGCCTGATCGGACGCCGTGACCTGCAACTGGCGCCGGATCTGCGTGGCGGTCTGGAGATGACTCTGTTGCGTATGCTGGCGTTTCGCCCGGCCGCGGCCGGGCGGCCGGTAACGGCCGCCGGTGCACCGCCGGCGCAGGTCGGCACGCCCGCGCCCCCGGCCGGGCGCCGGTCGGCGCCACCGCCTGTACAGTCTGCACCCGGCCGCCCGGCAGACGGTGAGGACTGGCGTGTGCTGGTCGAGACCATGCGGCTCAGGGGCGTGTTGCGCGAACTGGCGATGAATTGTGCCATCAGGGAGCAGGACGGCGACCGCTGGTCGCTGGTGCTGGACCCCGGCCATCAGCAGCTGCTCAACAAGGAACGCCAGCAGCGTCTGGAAAAACAGGTGTGCGCCTGTGTGCAGCGCAGCATCAGCCTGGAGATCGAAATCCAGGGCGAACCGCAGAACACCCCGGCGCAACAGCGGCAAAGGGAGGCCGAATCGCGCCAGGCGGCGGCTGTCACTGCCATTGAATCGGACCCCAATGTAAAGGCTATCCAGAAAGCCTTCGATGCGACTGTGCATACCGAGTCGATTCGCCCTCTGGATAGCTAATGATACTTTGATCGAGGTAAATCGCGTATGAAAGGTGGACTTGGAAACCTGATGAAACAGGCTCAGCAGATGCAGGAGAACATGCAGAAGGCGCAGGAAGAGATCGCCAGCCTGGAAGTAACCGGTGAATCCGGCGGCGGCATGGTCAAGGTAACCATGACCGGTCGTCACGAAGCGCGTCGGGTCGAGATCGATCCGAGCCTGCTGAGTGACGACAAGGAAATGCTGGAAGACCTTGTGGCTGCGGCCATCAACGATGCGGCCCACAAGGTGGAAGCCGTCACGCAGGAACGCATGGCCGGGATGACCTCCGGCCTCAACCTGCCGGCCGGTTTCAAGTTACCTTTTTAGCCGCTCGATGTCGCCGCTGATACGGCAGTTGATGGACGCGTTGCGCTGCCTGCCCGGGGTGGGAAACAAAACCGCCCAGCGCATGGCCTACCACCTGCTGGAGCGCGACAGGGAGGGCGGACGGCAGCTGGCGCAGGTGCTGGCGAGAGCCATGCAGGAAGTGGGACGCTGCCGCGACTGTCGCACCCTGTGTGAAAGCGAGCGCTGCGCGCTGTGCGCCAACGAGGCACGCGATGCCGCGACGCTGTGCATTGTGGAGACACCGGTGGACGTCGAGGTGCTGGAACAGGCTACTGATTTTCGCGGGCGTTATTTCGTGCTGCTGGGGCATTTGTCGCCGCTGGACGGTATCGGCCCTGAGCAGCTGGGCCTCGACCAGCTCGAAGCGCGCTTCCAGAGCGGCGAGCTGAAGGAAGTCATTCTTGCCACCGGTACCACGGTGGAAGGGGAAGCCACAGCCCAGTACATCAGCGATTTGGCGCACCAGCACGGAATCCGCGCCACGCGCATCGCGCATGGGGTGCCGATGGGCGGTGAACTCGAATATATCGACAGTGGCACTCTGTCGCATGCGTTCGCCGGGCGTCACGACCTGTCCTGAGATTTTCTTTAACGACCCTTTACCGCAAAGGACGCGAAGGTCGCGAAGGAAATACCGGAACACAGAACAACAACCGGTAACTCCCTTGTGTGCCATTTGGAATCTTCTAAACGCACTCAACGAGCCTGGCGGACATAATCTCCCAGCGTTCTGCCGCGCGGCGAATTTACTGTTCTGGATTCGTCGCGCCGCAGGTTCACAGGCCGATGGTTTCCTGTTCCCGGTGCGCGCTGCGGTTGTCTGCCTGACGGGCCTTGTCGATGGCGCGCACCAGGCGGGTGTGTTCGGCTTCCGCCATGCCGCTGCGCAGGTAGCGTTCCGCGGCGTACAGCACCTCCAGGAGAACGCTGTTCCGGTAGTTGCAGTTGAGTAGTGCCTTGCCCAGGAAGTGGGCGTCCTGGCCTGACTCGCGCAGCCGCTTGGCCTCGTTCAGAGCGCTGTCCAGTTCCTGTTCGGTCGGTTTGCCCATAGCCTCTCCTTTCTCGGGGGTATGCTGAGATCTGTCTGACCCGGGATGTCGTCACCACCGACCCGTAGCTGAACCGCAGTGCGGTCTATCCGGCAGCGGTTTTGGGGCGAAATCGCGCAGTCTCTGCAACCTGTTGAATTGGATCAGGAAGCGACCGGCGTCCGGGGCGCCATTGTGACGTTATTTTGTCGTAGTGCAGGCCCGTGTTTTTTATGTAAACTTTCGCTTTGTGCCGCCGTTCTGGTGGATCGGACAGAAAGGACTGGTTGACGAACATGGACATCGTCAGATTGCCCACCACGCCGGCGCCGCGTGCGGCAGGCTCTTCAGCAGGGCAGGTGCAGCGGCCCGACGTGGTTGAGAGGCCGGGACGGGTGGAAAGCGCGGGTGACCGTGCTCGCGGTGTTGGCGCGTTCGAACGCGTGGTTCAGGGTGAACTTCTCGAGCGCCCGGCAGCGCACTACCAGTCGACTCGCGCCTTTCTTCATGAACGCAGCATGGAGGGTGCGCAGCCCGCCGAACGGCAGCCCGTAACCCTGTCTCAGACCCGTCCCGCTATCGCGCGCTACCTGAATCACAGCCGGCCCGAATCCGTTCCGGAGCTGACCCGGGGCCGCTCGGTCGATCTGGTGGTTTGAGTCTTGCCCCGCGTCTGCGCTGAACGTTAGGCTTGCGCAGGGGAGCAAGCGACACGCAGCTATCCACACCGGGGGTTCCCATGACCGATTGTCTGTTCTGTAAAATGGTGTCGGGCGAGATAGCGCCTGACAAGGTTTTCGAAAGCGACGACGTGCTGGCATTCCGCGACATCAATCCGCAGGCACCCACGCACGTGCTGGTGGTCCCGAAGCGTCACGTTGCGACTCTTAACGAGCTGGATGACGAGAGCGCGGGGCTGGTAGGGAAGATGGTGCTGGCGGCAGCCGAGGTGGCGCGGCGGGAGGGCTTTGCGGAGCAGGGCTACCGCACCATCATCAACTGCAATGCCGATGGCGGCCAGACCGTGTTTCACATTCATTTGCACCTGCTCGGCGGTCGGGTCATGGGCTGGCCACCCGGATGATGCAGGCGGCACGCGGGCCCCGCATCGCTCATTCCGGTCGACCCATCGTTGCCACCAGCGCCTGATAATTTTCCACACGCTGCCGGCTGATCGCACCGTCGCGTGCCGCGGCCTGTACGGCGCATCCCGGCTCCTTGAGGTGCCGGCAGTTGTGAAATCGGCAGTGTCCCAGATAGGGACGAAACTCGACAAAACCGCGCGCCAGCTCCTCGACCGGCACCGGGCAGAGGGAAAAGTCGCGAACACCCGGTGAATCGATCAGGTTGCCACCATCGGGCAGATGATACAGCTGCGCGGAGGTGGTGGTGTGGCGGCCCAGACCCGTAACCTGTGACAGGGCGCCCACGCGCACCTCGAGCTCCGGCACCAGGGCTCCGACCAGCGATGATTTGCCCACGCCGGACTGGCCGACCAGGATGCTGGTGTGGGATTTGAGCTGCCGGTGCAGATCTTTCAGTCCGTCCGCGCTGCGGGTACTGGTAAACAGCATTGCGTAGCCGATCTGCCGGTATATCGCCAGGCGCTGTTCCAGCCTGGAGCGACTCTCACCATCGAGCAGGTCCAGTTTGTTCACCACGATCACCGGTGTGGTGCCCATCAGTTCCGCCGCCACCAGGTAACGGTCCAGCATGCCGGGTTCAAAGCTCGGCTTGCTGGCGATCACCACCACGACCTGGTCCAGGTTTGCCGCGACCGGACGGCCGCGGTTGTTGCGGTCGGGACGCACCAGGGTCGTTTCGCGCTCCAGCACGCGGGTAATGACGCCTTCACGCGGGCTGCTGGCCTGCCACATGACTCTGTCGCCGCAAACGGTTCGGGGCAGGTTCCTGCGCGTCGCGCAGCGTATCGGGTCGCCGGATTCGGCCTCTACCAGGCTGATCTGCCCATAGTGTGCGAGCACCAGACCCGGCTGGCTGCTGGAATCATCGAGTGCTTTGACGGGGCGTTTCTGCTGGCGGCGGGTTCCCACGCGGCCTCAGTCCGAGGGTGGAACCAGCATGTCGATCCTGGCCGCGCAGATGAAATCGTTTTCCGACAGCCCGCCCACCGAGTGGGTGCTGAAGTTCACCACACAGCGGTTGTAGCCCACCTCCAGGTCCGGGTGATGATCTTCCCGGTGCGCTATCCAGGCCAGCGCATTCACGAAGGCAATGGTCTGGTAATAGTTCTTGAAACGGAAACTGCGGTGAATACGCTGGGCGTCGTCGTGCGCCGACCAGTCGCCGTGAAGCTGCTGCATCAGTTCTCGCACAGCCTCGGCGCTCAGTCGTGTGGTATCGCGCTGGCAGTGTCGTTCGAGAAGCGGAATGGCGGCCATCAATGCGTCACTCGAACTTGTAGAACGTGGTGTTCAGGTAGTCAACGACGTCGTTGACGTCGTCGTCAAACCACTGGGCCCCGGCGCTGAGCTGACAGCGTTGCACCTGTTTGGCGAGCGCTTCGCGGTCCTTGATAAAACGGTCGCTGCGCGTGTAGACCTCGGTACCGTGACATTTCATGCACTGCTCGTCGTGCAGCGTCTTGCCGCGCGCCGCATCGGCGACGACAGCGGGACTGGTGGCAACCATGATCCCGATCAGTATCAGTCTTTTCATGACGAACCTCCTAAGTGGTCAGTTTAGACGCCAGGTGCGCCACCCGCACCGGAGCAGGGGGGTGCGAGTCGTGGAAAGCCGAATACAGCGGGTCCGGCGTCAGAGTGCTGGCGTTCTCCTTGTACATCTTCACCAGGGCCTGCACAAGATCGGCCGCGCTGGCCTGTTCGGCCGCATAGTCGTCGGCTTCGAACTCATGCTTGCGCGAGAACCAGGCAGCCAGAGGCTGCAGGAATACCGTGAAAACCGGCGCTACCATAAGAAACAGCAGCAGGGCGAGATGGTTGGAAGCTTGCTGTATGCCGAGCCCCTGGTAGAACCAGGTCTGTTCGCTCAGCCAACCGAGCAGCGCGAGCCCGGCCAGACTGGTCAGCATCATGGTGACGATGCGTTTCTGTACATGTTTGCGCTTGAAGTGACCGAGTTCGTGCGCCAGTACCGCCTCGATTTCCGCTGCTTCCAGCGTATCGAGCAGGGTATCGAAGAAAACGATGCGCTTGTTTTTGCCCAGCCCGGTGAAATAGGCATTGCCGTGACCGCTGCGTCGCGAGCCGTCCATGACAAAAATACCCTGGCTCCTGAAACCACAACGATCCAGCAGGGACTGGATGCGTTGCCGCAAGCCCTGGTTCTCGAGCGGGGTGAATTTGTTGAACAGCGGCGCGATGAACGCCGGGTATGCCCACAGCATCAGCAGGCTGAAGCTGGCCCACAGCAGCCACAAATACAGCCACCACAGCCGGCCGGATTCCTGCATCAGCCACAGCGCAGCCCAGGCCAGCGGAATACCCAGTATCAGCATCAGCAGCGTCTGCTTGAGCAGGTCTGCGACGAAGGTTCCGGGCGTGGTGCGGTTGAAGCCGAAACGCTGCTCGGTGACGAAGGTGTGGTAGACCGAGAACGGCAGCTCCAGAATGGCGATGATCAGGAAAGTGCTGACCAGCACGGCGACACCGGTGGGAAGCGTATCCCAGCCCAGCCCGCGCCAGTTGCTGTCGAGCCATTGCAGGCCGCCACCGAGTGTCCAGCCGAGCAGCAGCAGCGTAGAGTAAACCAGCTCCAGTCGACCCTGGCGTGCATTGCTCAGGGTGTAGTCGGCGGCCTTCTGATGGTCGGCGAGTGCGATCCGATCCGCGAAGGCCTGCGGCACAGCAGCGCGATGCTCGCTGACGTGCCGAATCTGCCGCTGTGCCAGCCACAGTTTGAGCGCCAGATAGGCGGCCAGGGCAACGACAAAAATCCAGGAAAAACTGTTCATTGGGCTCATCGAATTCACTGCGAATGCGTCTTCAAAGGTTAGCCTTTGCTACAATCCAACACAACCTCACGGAGCATGATGAATGTCTGACAAGAAAACCAACCTCATCTGGATCGATCTGGAAATGACCGGGCTGGACACGCGGCAGGACGAGATCATCGAAATCGCGACCATTGTCACCGATGCGCAGCTCAATACGGTCGCGGAAGGCCCGGTGCTCGCGGTTCACCAGCCCGACGCGGTGCTGAATGGGATGGACGACTGGAATACACGCCAGCACGGGCAGTCCGGCCTCACCCAGCGGGTGCGTGACAGCCGCCTGACAGTGCGCGATGCCGAACGCATGACGCTGGAGTTTCTGGCCCGGCACGTCGAGGCCCGGGCATCGCCCATGTGCGGTAATTCCATCTGTCAGGACCGCCGTTTCATGGCACGCCTGATGCCGGAACTGGAAGCCTTTTTTCACTACCGCAATCTGGATGTCAGCACGCTGAAGGAACTGGCCAGTCGCTGGGCGCCCGCAACCGCTGCGGGCTTCAGCAAGAACTCGTCGCACCTGGCGCTGGACGACGTCAAGGATTCGATTCGTGAACTGCAGCATTACCGCGAACACCTGTTCAAACCCTTCCCGCCGCCGGTGTAGCCGGCAAACTGCCCGGCACAGCTAAAACGCCTGATCCGGGGCGCGCAGATCAGGTAATAACGGTCGGCGCCTCGCGTCCGGTGTAATGGCGGATGCGGGCGATCTGCTCCGCGATGCTTATCAGGTCAGCCAGCGCCTGTTGCGGGTCCTGCAGTTGTCGATCCGGATCGGCTTCATAACGTTCCAGATAGACTCTGAGGGTGGCGCCCTCGGTACCGGTGCCCGAAAGGCGAAACACAATGCGCGAGCCGTCACCGAAGCCGACACGAATACCCTGGCGCTCGCTGATGGAGCCGTCCACCGGATCGGTATAGGCGAAGTCGTCATTGAACGCGACTTCGTAGTTGCCGTACCGCGTCCCGGCCAGCGTCTCGCACTGGTCGCGCAGCCGCTGCATAAGTTCGCCGGCGCGTTCGCCATCCACGCTTTCGTAATCGTGGCGCGAGTAATAGTTGCGCCCGTAACTGCGCCAGTGACTGGTGACGATCTGCTGTACGGACTCCTTGCGCACCGCGAGCAGGTTCAACCAGAACAGCACCGCCCATAAGCCATCTTTCTCACGCACGTGGTCGGAACCCGTGCCGAAGCTTTCCTCCCCGCACAAGGTTGCCTTGCCGGCGTCCAGCAGGTTGCCGAAGAATTTCCAGCCGGTCGGCGTCTCGAACAGCTCGATGCCGAGCCGTTCGGCAACGCGGTCGGCGGCCTGAGAGGTCGGCATCGACCGCGCGATCCCGGCCAGTCCCAGTCGGTAGCCCGGCGTCAGGTGCGCATTGGCTGCCAGCACCGCCAGGCTGTCGCTCGGCGTTACGAAAAACTTGCGCCCCAGGATCATGTTGCGATCACCGTCCCCGTCGGAGGCAGCGCCGAAATCAGGCGCGTCGGCAGCAAACAGTACATCCACGAGTTCCTTGGCGTAGACCAGGTTCGGGTCGGGGTGTCCGCCACCGAAATCCTCTTTCGGCACTGCATTCATCAGGGCGTCGGGCGTTATACCCAGCCGGTTTTCCAGGATCTCCTGCGCGTAGGGCCCGGTGATGGCGTGCATAGCATCGAAGCGCATCTGAAACAGGCCCGAGTTTATGAGCGCGTGGATGCGATCGAAGTCGAACAGCTGCTGCATGAGTTCGGCGTAATCGAATACCGGGTCGATGACCTCGACCGCCATGCTACCGATGGTGTGCGCACCCAGCGCGTCGAGATCCAGATCGGCATGTTCCGCAATGCGGTAGCGGCGGATCTCGCGGCTGTTACGGTAAATGGTCTCGGTGATTTTTTCCGGAGCCGGCCCGCCGTTGCCGATGTTGTACTTGATTCCGAAATCGCCGTCCGGGCCCGCCGGATTATGGCTGGCGGACAGGATAATGCCGCCGAACGCAGACCGCTTGCGGATGACGCAGGAAGCTGCCGGTGTGGACAGCAGTCCGCCGCAGCCAACCAGCACGCGCCCCAGGCCGTTGGCCGCCGCCATGCGCAGTATGACCTGCACTGCGTGCCGGTTGAAAAAACGGCCATCGCCGCCCACCACCAGCGTCTGCCCGTGCAGGCCTTCCAGGCTGTCGAATATCGACTGCACGAAATTCTCGAGATAATTCGCTTGCTGAAAAACGGACACTTTCTTGCGTAAACCGGACGTGCCCGGTCGCTGATCCGGATAAGGTTGAGTTTCCTTTTCTGTCACTTTCACTGGTAGTCTGGCCTTGTTCTGATGTCGTGTGAGTGTCCTTGGCGCCCGGTCAAGCTTGAGTCGGTAGCGCCGATAAGCGTAGCGTAATCGCGCCGTAGTCGGTAATTTGCCGAAGCGCCATTTTACTATGCTACTATGAGTTCATGCGTTATTCAGGTAAACAAGTTGTACATCCCGGGGTACGGGCACGCGACCTGCCCGCGCTGATGGAACTGGCCCAGGACGGCCAGCTCGCCGAAGGCGGCCGTCTCGCCGGCCTGCGAGCGCAGGATCAGCTCCCGGTCCGCACCGGTCGCTGCCGGTTCCGCTCCCGTCGTTCCGACGGCCATCTGGACGACCTCCGCCTGGGTCATGCTTCGGTCATTGGTGATGTAGAAAAAGTAGCGGACCTCGTCGAACAGCCGCCGCTCTCCCTGCTCGATGCTCAGGTTCTTGCGCACCACCACCATCCGATAGGTTTTCTTGCAGCTTGTCGGGCGATATTCGAACTCGGCGACCTCTTCGAGGCTGTCCAGGCTGAGCTGATCGACGTCGAAATCCGTCTTGGAGCGCGGCCGGTGGCGGTCCGAGGGCACGAGGCCGCGCAGCGTGGGCAGTTCGTCCCGCCGCCGGACCCCCTCCAGGACCAGTGGCGGCAGGCTGATGTCGAGCGGTTGGAAGCGGCTCGCCGGGACCTTCCCCAGGACGAAACGGAAGCCGCCCGAGGGCCAGGTGAAGATCTTCAAGACATCACTGGAAGGCAAGGAGCAGATCCTGCACATCTACGGCCCGGGCAACCCGTTCGGCGAGGTGCCGGTTTTTTCGGGCTCACGATTCCCGGCCAATGCCCAGGCCCTGACAAAAAGCGTGCTG
>ENA-OVUE01000035-OVUE01000035.1-sediment-metagenome-genome-assembly--contig:-NODE-35-length-10865-cov-2.361698_pt1 | contig 10865 bp, 9 predicted proteins | sample MGYA00250100_ERZ650196 | MGnify/ENA primary metagenome ERZ650196 (study PRJEB26732, sample SAMN07258975) | sediment metagenome | biome: subtidal zone; feature: saltmarsh; material: sediment | place: USA... | reverse complement strand
ATCGCGCTGATGATAGGACATCTCTTCAATGCCGAGAGTATCGGGTTTTACGAGTGGATCGGTGCCGCAGTGATCCTTGCGGCCCTCGTCAGTTACGTCTATGGCGACCAGCTGGTGCGCAGGGCGATGATGCAAGAGCGCTGATCATCAGGGTTATCTGACAGTCACGGGGAGCAGCATGCATGCGGGTTCTCGTCATGCGGGCAGAGCAGACGGCCGCAATACGCTGTTCCGTCTGATCGAAAGCGGAATGCGCCAATCAGGTGAACAGCGTCAGCACCCCTGTGTAACCATAGAGGGTGTCATGATGAATTTCCCCGTTGGCAAAAAAACCGGTCAGAGGGAATTCACCAAGCACCTCGTGGATCATCTGCACTTCACGGGATTCGCCGGGAAACTGTTCACGTCCACGGCCAAGGCAGGAGACATAGAGACCGCCCTTCGGTGCTCCCCGGAGACGGCTGCCGAGTTTCTCGAGCATCCGGCGCATGTCATGCAGCGCTGACTCTTCGCTGCGTGAACAGAAGAGCAGTTCCTCGCCTTCCGTAAGATAGTCGTTGATGGCGAAGAGCCTGTTTTCCATATCAACGCCGACCAGGTTGCGGACACGGTAGTCGCTCTTGTCACTGCCGGGAATGCAGAGTCCCGCGAAGACATTGCCAGCCTTTTGCTGTAACTCCTCGAATGCCTTGATGCCAAGCTCTTCCATCATGACTTCCAGGGCCGGGTGATCATCGAGACTGAAGGCGACGTTTTCCTGTGATTTCGTAATGCGGTGTTTGGTCCCGACAGGGCTGCAGCCTTGCGTGAGATTGGTCAGGACGCCAATTGCCTCCGAAAAGACGACGCCGGATATGCCCCCGCTGAGAAGATCATCGGCGACCTGGTAGTGCGCATCCCTCGATGAGGTCAGTCCGCCTACCAGGAAACCGTTTTCGAGTCGTTGCTGAAGGCCGCTGATGAGTTGCTGGGTTTCCGGATTGAGCGGGTCTCCGTGAATGACTCCGAAGCTGGTCGAGAAGGCCTGCAGGGCGGAGGGCAGGGTATCGAAATCGTCCGTCTTGCTGACCAGTGGCAGCATTGCGAAGCTCTGTGCCGGAAACTGCGCCAGCATGATGCTGGCGGCGGGCTGTTCATAAAACTCGGAGCCGTCACTGATGATCCCGATCCCGACCGTTCCGGTCCAGTGCGGGATGCCTGTCACTGACTTGCACTGCTGCAGCAGGCTGCTGAATTCATCGGCCATGGCATCGGTCACATAGATGAAGCCGAAGTTGGCGCCTGCCGGTATGTCTGCGAGCTGCCGTAGCGTGTCATCGATGACAGCGCTAACGTCCTCATGCTGGCTGTGGAGAGTCGTGAACTGCTTCATGGCAACAGTCTAAAGCCACAGCAAACAAGTGCTCCCATGCGGATTCTGGAGAAATTCCTGGCTGTTGAAGATCCTGTGACCGGGAGCGCCTGCGACACCATAACGAGAGCAGGTGTGTTTGATGTACGATTCTGGTAACTTTGTGCTAGTTTTCTGGCGGGGCAGTGACCAGGTGCGAATTACAAGAAGCAAATCATGACAGCCTCAGAGCTATTCAGGCGCTTGAGGTACATGCTGATCCCGATGCTGGACCAGGTCGCCGAGCTTCGCGATCCAGCCACGCTCAAGGTCGATATTCTCGCCGGTGTGACGGTCGCACTGGTCCTGGTGCCCCAGTCGATGGCCTATGCACAGCTGGCCGGCCTTCCCCCCTACTACGGTCTCTACGCCTCTTTCCTTCCCCCGATGGTTGCTGCAATCTTCGGATCCTCCCGGCAGCTGGCCACCGGCCCGGTTGCCGTTGTCTCGCTGATGACCGCTGCCACGCTCGAACCGCTGGCAACCTCCGGCAGCGAGGGGTTTCTCGTCTATGCCACCTTGCTTGCGATCCTCATAGGTGTTTTCCAGATGGCGCTCGGCCTGCTGCGTCTCGGCGTCATCGTTGACTTTCTCTCTCATCCTGTCGTGGTTGGTTTTACGAATGCGGGCGCCATCATCATTGCGACCTCGCAGCTCGACAAGCTCTTCGGTGTCAGCGTAGAGAAGGCCGAGCGTCACTATGAAACCATCTACAATATCCTGATCGCGGCTGCCGACTCTATCCACTGGCCGACCCTCTGGATGGCGATCATCTCGATCAGCATCATGGTCGCGCTGAGAAAGTGGTTTCCTTCCCTGCCGAATGTCCTGATCGCTGTCGTACTCACGACGGTGCTCTCCCGGTTCACGGGTTATGCCGAAAAGGGCGGTGCGGTTGTCGGAGATATTCCGAAGGGACTGCCTGCGTTCGCAATGCCCCGTTTCGAGATGGAGATCATTCTCGAGCTGGCAACATCCGCAATCATCATCGCGCTCATCGGTTTCATGGAGGCCATCTCGATCGCAAAGGCGATGGCGGCCCGCACGCGCCAGCGACTGGACGCCAACCAGGAACTGGTCGGGCAGGGACTCTCGAACATCGTCTCGGGGCTGTTCAGTGGTTACGCGGTATCCGGCTCCTTCTCGCGCTCGGCGGTGAACATCGGTGCAGGGGCGCGCACGGGATTCTCGTCGATTGTGACAGGCCTCGTCGTCGGTATTACCTTGCTGTTCCTGACACCCCTGCTCTTCCACCTGCCGCAGGCAACACTGGCCGCGATCATCATCATGGCGGTTATCGGGCTGGTGAAGATCAAGCCGATTGTCCATGCCTGGAAAGCTGAAAAGCATGATGGCATCGTGGCGGTGACGACATTTGTTCTGACGCTGGTCATGGCACCAAATCTCGATCAGGGTATCCTTGTCGGAGTCGTGCTTGCCATGGGCCTGTTTATCTACCGCACCATGCGCCCGCGTTTTGCCATGGTCGCGCGCTTTCATGACGCCACCTTTCGCGATGTGAAGATCCATCCGGAGCTCAGAATCTGTCCGAACATTATCGTTGTGCGGTTCGACATGTCGCTCTATTACGCCAACGCCGGTTACTTCGAGACCAAGGTGCTGCAGGTCTTTGCCGATTACCCAGATGCAAAGTTCATCATCCTCGATGCAGAGGGAATCAACATGCTGGATTCCACCGGCGAAATGGTTCTCACACAGCTGCGTGACCGTCTTGCTGCTGCGGGGGTCAAGTTCCTGGTTGCCCGCATGAAGCGCCAGTTCATGCAAAGCATGAGAAAGACAGGTGCCATCGATATCATGGGCGGGGAGAGTTTCTTTTCGCGCCTGACATTTGCACTGGCCTATGCGTGGACAGACATCAAGTGCGACAGTTGTGATAACGGCAAGCATTGTCCTTACCGGGTTTCCGTTGCCAAGCAGGAATATGAACAACGCATGGGAGCGACCGTCGAGGAACTGGCGAGCGGTCGGCCACTCGGCTCGGGAGACGACGAGGCGGTCAAGCGTCCGGCCTGAGATGGACTCGCCGTTTTGCGCTAGCCCGGTCAGCGCCGTGCAGGCCATCGGGCTCGAGCGTTATCAAAGGAAGACCTTTCCTGCAGTCGAAAGCCGGACGGGTGACGCTTCCGGGGCCAGGGGGGATGACCGGTTCAGGCAGCAGCTCCGTTGAGGGTATAAGATAAGAAGAGGCAGGCAACGCAGCGAGGATTTCAACAGGCCATGAACGGTGAGCAGAGACCACTCTCCAGAATACCGAACTGGCTCGTGTTGCTACTCATTCTGCTGGTTGCGATGATGGCTTTGCGATTTCCGCTGGGTCCGGTTGAGCCTGTTGCCGATGTCGCCTACTCCGACTTTAAACAGTTGCTTGCCGATGACCAGGTCAAGGCCGTCACCTTGCGTGGCAATGCTGTGGAGGGTGAGTTGCATGCGGCTGAAACCCTCGGACCGGCGGATCAGCTTGTGACCCGTTTCAGGACGCGCATTCCCCGGTTCGGTGATGATGCATTGCTCGGCCTGCTCGAAAGCAAGGGAGTCGAGGTTGACGTTGCCGATGAGGAGGGTGTCAGTCCTCTTGCCAGCTTCCTGATCGCCCTGTTGCCCTGGGTGATCTTCCTCGGTTTTCTCTACTGGCTCATGCGACAGGCGCGCCGCAACATTATTGGTGGCGTCGGAGGGCAGAGCGAGCTGCGCCGTTTCCTGCAGCCACCGGTTGAGCAGGCGGAACGGCCTCCGGTCACATTCGATGATGTTGCAGGGCAGGAGAACGCCAAACGCGAGGTCAGCGAACTCGTGGAGTTTCTGCGCGATCCCGAACGTTTCAGGCGGCTTGGTGCCGATGTGCCCCATGGCGTGCTGCTCATGGGGGCGCCCGGCACGGGCAAGACACTCCTGGCTCGTGCGCTGGCCGGTGAAGCGGGTGTGCCTTTCTTCTCGATTTCAGCCTCCGAGTTTATCGAGGTCTTTGTCGGCGTTGGTGCATCGCGCGTCAGAAAACTCTTCGAGACGGCCAAGGAGCAGGCGCCGAGTATCCTCTTTATCGATGAACTCGACAGCGTTGGACGCACGCGTGGTACGGGACTCGGCGGTGGTCATGACGAACGTGAGCAGACGCTGAACCAGATCCTCGCCGAGATGGATGGTTTTTCAGGACACGAGGCTGTGATTGTTCTTGCCGCGACCAACAGGCCGGATGTGCTCGACCCTGCGTTGTTGCGCCCCGGCCGGTTCGATCGTCACGTCATGCTGGATCTTCCGGATCGCAAGGACCGCGAGGCAATCCTCAAGGTACACGTGCGCAAGGTGAAACTCGGTGATGATATTGATCTCGGGAAGATTGCCGGTGGCACACCGGGTTTTTCAGGCGCCGATCTGAGGAACCTGGTCAACGAGGCAGCACTGCTGGCAGCACGGGAGAACAGCAACAGTGTGGAGATGCGTCATTTCGAGAGCGCGCGTGACAAGCTGATCCTTGGCACGGAGCGTACCCTCACTATCCAGCCGGAAGAGCGACACCGCCTGGCCGTCCATGAGGCCGGTCATACAGTCGTTGGATGGTTTCTTCCCAACGCCGATCCGCTCTACAAGGTCTCCATCCTGCCACGTGGCAAGGCGCTGGGTGGTACCCAGCTCATTCCCGAGAAGGAGCGTCACACATTGCCGGAGGAGTACCTGCGTGACCAGCTTGCACTCATGATGGCTGGCCGTATTTCCGAGAAACTGCTGCTGGGCAGCGTCAGCTCGGGCGCAGATGACGATATCCACCGTGCCACCGCGCTGGCCAGGGCGATGGTCTCGCGATGGGGTATGGCTGAGAGCATCGGCCCTGTTGATCTTCGCGAAAGCGAGGAGCATCCCTTCCTCGGGCGCGAGATTGCCCAGCCCCGGCATTTCAGTGAAAGCTCGGCTACGCATATTGACGAGGCGGTCACAGAGCTTCTGCTGTCGGCCGAGCGGCGGGCCGGTGAACTGCTCGAGGACCATCGTCCGCAACTGGAACTGCTCGTGCGGATGCTCGAGAAAGAGGAGACACTGCATCGCGAGCAGATCGAGGAGTGCCTCGGGCCCGTTGTGAACCGGGAGAACGGCAGCCGTTTCACGGTTGCCGGCTGAGTATCAGCCAGCCGTCAGGCAACGACCGACGGGGTGGCATAGATTGCCAGTTCCCGTGCATGCCGCTGCGTGTCCGGATCCTTGATTGCAGGGACCGCCCGGATCGCGGCCACGTAGTCCTTCGGCAGGCCCGTGGCAAGTGCACCCTGCAACACATGTTCAAGGTACCAGCTGAAAGGGCGTAGTGAGGAGTCGATGCGTGTTGCCATGTAGGCCTCTGCAGCCATATCCCGGCCGGCGCTGTCAGTGATGATCAGGGTGCGCCGGTCGTAACCTGTTCCTTTTCCCTCGATCCGGTCGAGGATATCGAGTTCATCCCCCCTCATCCTGTAGAGCACGCCCAGCACGGTATCCCGGTCTTTTCCCGTGTGACTGGCATCGCACTTCGCGGATCCGTCCTTGCCAACCTTGTGGAACCTGAGACGATACCCTCTGAGGGTGGCGATACCGAGGGGCTTTGCGCTCTGCACGCGCGTTTTCAGACGCATCAGGGACATGTTGGAGCCGTAGGCGAAATAGTGCACCTGTCCAGTCACTGGCTCACCAACGGCTCAGTGCCCGACGGGGTTTGGCAGAGCCTGTCGAGCGCTTGTGAATAGGGTGCGATGTCGCCAATCTCCTCTTCGACCCACGCCCTGTCATAGTAAGTATCGAGATAGCGTTCTCCGTCATCGCACATCAGGGTCACGATCGATCCTTCTTCGCCCCGGTCGCGCATCTCCCGCGCAACCTGTAGCGCACCCCAGAGATTGGTGCCCGTCGACCCGCCGGCCTTCCGCCCGGTCTGCTGCTCCAGCCAGTGAATGGTTGCGATGCTGGCCGCGTCAGGAACCCGGAGCATCCTGTCGATGACATCCGGCTGGAAGGAGGGTTCGACAATTGGTCTGCCAATGCCCTCGATGCGGCTGGCCCTGTCGATAGTGAGCGAGAAATCGCCGGAAACAAAGCAGTCATGGAAGACCGAGTTCTCGGGATCGACGACCAGCAGCTCGGTGTCGTAGGCCTTGTAGCGAATATAGCGCCCGATGGTTGCAGAGGTTCCTCCGGTTCCCGCGCTCATGACGATCGTGCGCGGGATCGGATGCGGCTCCTGCTGCATCTGGCTGAAGATGCTCTCGGCGATGTTGTTGTTCCCGCGCCAGTCGGTCGCCCGCTCGGCAAAGGTGAACTGGTCGAGGAAATGCCCGTCGAGTGATGCTGCAAGCCGGATGGCCTCCTCGTGCATCTGCGAGCCGTTGTCGACGAAGTGGCACTGGCCGCCATAGAGCTCGATCAGCCTGATCTTGCTGTGCGCGGTCGATGCCGGCATGACTGCAATAAAAGGCACGCCGATCATGCGTGCGAAGTAGGCTTCGGACACAGCTGTGCTGCCGGAGGAGGCTTCGATCACCGTCGTATCGGGGCCGATCTTGCCGTTGCAGAGCGCATAGAGGAAGAGCGAGCGGGCAAGCCTGTGCTTGAGACTGCCCGTCGGATGCGTGCTTTCATCCTTGAGATAGAGGTCGATGCCCGGCAGGGCGGGCAGTTCGAGCTTGATCAGGTGCGTGTCAGCCGAGCGCTGGTAGTCGGCCGTGATCTTCCTGATTGATGTGTGTATCCAGTCATGCATCGCATTTATTATGCATGCTGTCAGTGATCAATTCCCCGTAAAAAATGCTCTCTGACACCCGGTTTCCCGTTCAGACAGGCTTTCCAGCCGCTGTTGCCTCGGGCACCTCGACGAGCTCGCCTGATCTGCAGTCATAGATATAGCCGTAGATCGGTATATCCGATGGCACCATGGAGTTGCTGCGTATTCGCTGGACATCTTCCACAACACTCTTCGCATTGTCACTTATCGTGAGCCAGTTGATGTACTTGCCATCACTGGTGCCGCCACCGGCATTGCTGTCGTGCCAGCCGTTTTCATCGATGGTGGCAGTCTTCAGGCTGCCCGAAAGCAGGTCTCCCATAATGTCAGACGTGAACGTCTCCATCCCGCAATCCGTGTGATGAATAACGAACCACTCTCTCGTACCAAGCAGCTTGTAGGAAATCACGAGTGAGCGTATGGCATCGTCACTTGCCCTTCCGCCGGCGTTGCGGATTACGTGGGCATCTCCCTCGGCAAGACCTGCATACTTTGCCGGATCCAGGCGTGCGTCCATGCAGGTCAGGATCGCAAACTGCCTGCCTGGTGGCATGGGCAGGCTGCCCTTCTCACCAAAATCAGCTACATAGTCGGCATTAGCCGACATCACTTCATCAACGACTTTACTCATTGATCTTCTCCTTTGGTTCGCCGCTTTATTGTGAGAATGACTCTCCCGGCGGCCTATTCGGGAAAGAATCATCTGGACAATTAACTATAGTCGGGAATTCGAGGATTGGCGGTGGAGGAGATGGAAATCATGCCATGCGGTAGAGATTGTCGAATCAGAGGAAGCGCGGGGGACAAAAAACAGTCACCTCGTCCCTCTTCCTGATTCCCGCGTCCATGCCCCTCTCGTGCGGCAGGCGTGACATGCAGGTGCTTGAGGCAGTGGGTAGTGCGAAATTCCCGACCTTTGTCGGCTTTCACCATCACACGGCGCCGGGAGCGTGGAGTGGAGCGGGTGATGGGAATCGAACCCACGTTAGCAGCTTGGGAAGCTGCAGTTCTACCATTGAACTACACCCGCATGCAGCCGCATTCTATGGCAGGCATCTCGCTCGGGGCAAGAGGGCCTGGTCAATAAGTCCGGTGTGCTGCAATCAGCCGCTCGTCGCCTTGAATCTTTTCATGCTGTCCGGTCGCTCGGGCTCTTCGAGAAGGCAGCATCCGCAGGGATTTACTCGAAGACATCGAACAGCACGTCAGCGATCACGGCCGTGGCGATGGCTACGAGCACGAGGTCGGTGCCGGCAATGCGCCATTCATAGCCCGGATAACTCGGTAGCTCGGCAAGCATCGCTCCCGGGACTGTTTTCCTTGCGATGCCGGGAGGAAGCGGTTTCCCACGTGCCAGGTTCATGCGAATACCCGGCGGCAGGGAGCGGTAACCCGTGTATCGATGCGTCAGTGCGATACGGCGCACCCGATCGAATCCGATGGATACGGGAGTCGATGCTGATCGGGTTCCGTGGCCCGGCTTGGGGGCTTGCGCCTCGCCGCGCTTGTAAGCCTTCTGTTGCTTGTGCTCCTTGTGCGGGTTTCCATGCCCTTTGCCTTCAGGCGGTGCGGCTCCGGCTGACATTGGTGCAATCAGGCTTACACTCACTACCCGCATCAGAACCTTCAGCGGGTGACGATTTGAACGCATCGCTCGTACCTCATGTCGCTTTGTTTTCAGGAAAGGCCGCGATTCACAGCGGAGCAGGGCTGTATAGCGGAGCAGTCCTATTATTCATGAATTGCGTGCGTACTGTCAGTCTATTCTCGTGATAACGGTTAAGGCTACCGAAGGAAAATTCTCCCTATCCTGGAAAGCCATGCTTCCGCTATTGGTACAAAAAATGCAGCATTACCAGCAACGGACCGGGCACTGGCGCCTGACCTTGGCAGGTGGTGGGGTCCTGCGGCTTCATCCCCTGCACGCGTAAACGATGGATTAGCGATGACTGGACCATCGTGCAATTCTCTCGTAGCAGATGCCGGACTAGCATCTTCTCATCAATCTTGAAAACAAGACGCGTATATCACGCCCGGAGATCGATTCGCCGGGTGATCGTGCTTCATGAATGAAGGGTAGGAGAAACCATGAACAGATTCGTCGATGTTGCAGTCATTGGTGCGGGACACGCCGGGCTCAATGCCATCAAGGAAATACGCAAGCTACAGCTATGTTCTGATCAATGGCGGTGCTCTCGGGACGACCTGTGCCCGCATCGGGTGCATGCCATCGAAAGTGGCAATCCACCTCGCGGAAACCTATCAGAAAAGAACGGCGTTCGATCGTTACGGCATCAGCGGTGCCTCGGACATCCGGATCAACCACTCCGAAGCGCTTGAACATGTCAGGGACCTGCGCGACACCTTTGTCGATCTCGTGCTGGCGAACACGACAGACGAGATGGATGAAGAGCATCTTCTCGAGGGTTACGCAGAATTCACCGGTTCCGACACACTGAAAGTCGGTGATGACTTCATCACGGCCAATGCCATCATTATCGCAACAGGGGCATGTTCTGTTATTCCCGAAACATGGCGGAAATTTGCCGATGGCATCCTGACCGTCGACACGCTTTTCGAGCAGGAAACGCTGCCGGAGTCGATTGCCGTTATCGGTCTCGGGCCCATCGGGATCGAGATCGGCCAGGCGCTGCACCGCATGGGTGTCAGCGTGATCGGCATCGAAAAGGGCGAAACCATCTCGCGCCTGGCGGATCCCGCAATCAACCGGACCGCGCATGACATCCTGAACCGTGAATTTCCGCTATGGCTCGGAGAGGGACCAGACATACAGCGGGACGGCGATCAGTTCATCGTGCGGGCCGGTGACCAGGAAGCGCGTGTCGACAAGCTCTTTCTGGCACTCGGGCGACGTCCCAACCTCGACCGGCTCGGTCTCGATCGCCTGAATGTCCAGTTCGACATGAATGGCCTGCCACGGCACGATCCGGTAAGCCTCAAGGTCGACGGGCTGCCCGTCTATCTCGCCGGCGATGCCGCCGGAGGCATTGCCAGTCTGCAGCGCGCCACGGAGCAGGGCAGGATCGCGGGTTACAACGCAGTGCATCGCAAACCGATCTGCTTCAGGCAGAAAACCCCGATGAGCATCATTTTCACTGACCCGAATATTGCCGTTGTCGGCAAGCAGTGGTCAGAGCTCGACCCCAGGAGCAAGGTCGTGGCGCAGCGGCGTTTCGGTCCGGTTGGACGGGCGATGATCATGGGCCAGAACCGTGGCATGATCAGGGTCTATGCCGACAGGAAGAACCGGAAAATCCTCGGTGCTGCCATGGTCGGCGCCCGTGCCGAACATCTCGCCCACCTGATTTCCTGGGCAATCGAGGTCGGCATGACCGTGGACAGGGCGCTCGAGATGCCTTTCTACCATCCGGTCATCGAGGAGGCACTGCAGGAAGTGCTGCATGATCTTCAAAAGGAACTGTCAAGCGAGAACAAGATACGCTACGTCTTCTTCCACCGCAGCGAAGAGCAATCCACGCTTGGCGCCTGAGGGTTCAGCCTCGAGGACAGGATTCACTCCTGAAGCGGGTTTCTATCCGGGAACGTCGTCCCGTGACAGGATTCATCATCATGGATGATGCTCGATAACCAGCAGCTGGTAGAGCCCGGCGAAAAAACGGCGCTTGCTGATCGAGTAGGCGGAAACTGAATCCGGCATGAATTCCGTCAGCTCGTGTTTTCACAATGTGA
>ENA-OVUE01000034-OVUE01000034.1-sediment-metagenome-genome-assembly--contig:-NODE-34-length-10867-cov-2.114643_pt1 | contig 10867 bp, 5 predicted proteins | sample MGYA00250100_ERZ650196 | MGnify/ENA primary metagenome ERZ650196 (study PRJEB26732, sample SAMN07258975) | sediment metagenome | biome: subtidal zone; feature: saltmarsh; material: sediment | place: USA... | reverse complement strand
CCTGGACAAAGATCTTGTGCTCGTAGAGCGCGATCAGCTGACCGAGCAGAAACGGCGTCAGACGCGGATAGAGCAGGGAGTTGGTCGGTTTGTTGCCGGGGAAGACCTTGTGCGGCAGCAGTTCGCCGATGCGTTGTTGCGCCAGGCCCTGCGCTTCCAGCTCGGTCCTGGCCTCGGCCTCGGTCTTGCCGCGCATCAACGCCTCGGTCTGCGCAATGTAGTTGCTGAACAGAATCCGCTGCTGGTCTTTCAGGCTGTGGTGGGCATTTACTGCGGTCATGAAATCGGCCGGTATCAGGCGCGTGCCCTGGTGGATCAGCTGGTAAAAGGCGTGCTGTCCGTTGGTGCCCGGTTCGCCCCAGATCACCGGCCCGGTGTGGTAATCCACCACCTCACCGTCGCGCGTGACCCGCTTGCCATTGCTCTCCATGTCCGCCTGCTGGAGATAGGCCGGCAGCCGGTGCAGGTGTTCGTCGTAGGGCAGTATGGCGTGTGACTCGGCGCCGAAGAAGTTGTGATACCAGACGCCCAGCATGCCCAGAATGACGGGCATGTTCTGCTCCAGCGGTGCGCTGCGGAAATGCCGGTCCATGTCGTGGGCGCCGGCCAGCAGCTGCTCGAAATTGTCCATGCCGACGTAGAGCGCAATGGACAGACCGATGGCCGACCAGAGCGAATAGCGCCCCCCGACCCAGTCCCAGAATTCGAACATGTTGCGCGGATCGATGCCAAACGCCTGCACCGCTTCGCGGTTGGTGGACAGCGCAACAAAATGTTTGGCCACCACCCGCGGGTCCGACGCGGATTCGAGCAGCCAGCGCCGCGCCTGGTTGGCATTGGTCATGGTCTCCTGGGTGGTGAACGTCTTGGACGCCACCAGAAACAGGGTCGTTTCCGGACTCAGCCCGGCCAGGGTATCGTGGATCTGGCTGCCGTCGACATTGGAAACGAAGTGAACCTTGAGGCGATACCCGTAGGGCCGCAATGCCTCGCTCACCATCACCGGTCCGAGGTCGGAACCGCCGATACCGATGTTCACCACATCGGTGATCGGTTTGGCAGAGTAGCCCTTCCAGTTACCGCTGCGCACCGTCTCGGTGAAGGCGCGCATTTTATCCAGCACCCGGTTGACCTCCGGCATCACGTCTTCGCCGTCGACGCAAACCGGTGTATTGCTGCGGTTGCGCAGCGCGGTGTGCAGCACCGCGCGCTGTTCGGTGAAATTGATCTTGTCGCCGCGGAACATGCGCTCGATCCAGTCCGGCAACCCGCTTTCGCGCGCCAGCGAGAAAAGCAGCTCCAGGGTCGCGTCGGTGATCCGGTTCTTGGAATAGTCCAGCAGCAGATCGCCACAGCGCAGCGAATAGCGCTCGAAACGCTGAGGATCGTCAGCGAACAGGTCGCGCATGTGCAGATCGCCGACCTGCTCGAAGTGGGCCCGCAGCGCCTGCCAGGCGGGTAGTTGTGTCAACTTGGTCATCTGCAGCCAATCAAAAAGTCCAGGAAAAAGGCTTGCGCCGGGTTCACCCTTGTTCGTCCTCCAGCAGGTTGCGCCAGCGCTGGTCATCGCGCACGAACAGCCGATCCGCCTCCGCCGGCCCCCAGCTGCCGGCCGTGTAGGTGGGAATGAAATCGCGCTCCACCGACCATTTCTTGAGGATGGGATCCACCACCTTCCAGGCCCAGCTCACTTCGTCGTAGCGCAGAAACAGGGAATGATCGCCGTCGATCACATCCAGCAACAGCGCTTCGTAGGCGTCCAGCTGCGCCTGGCCGATGCCGCAATAGCTGGCGTCGAGCCGGGTGGTCTCGGCGCGCAGCTCAAGGCCGGTTTTCTTCACCTGCATTTCCATGCGGATACAATCGTGCGGCTGCAGGTTCATCAGAATCCAGTTGGGCTTGAGCTGCTCGATCTGGGTTTCGCGAAACAGCTGCTGGGGCGGGTGTTTGAAGCGGATCGACACCATGGAGTTGCTCTGTTTCATGCACTTGCCGGTGCGCAGGTAGAACGGCACGTTGCGCCAGCGCCAGTTATCGATGAACAGTTTCAACGCCGCGTAGGTTTCCGTCACACTGTGCTCCGGCACGCCCGGCTCATCCAGGTAACCGACCACCTTTTTGCCGCCCACCGTTCCCGCGGCATACTGGGCGCGGAAGGCGTGGGCATTCACCGCGCTCTGCGGAATGGGACGAATCGAACGCAACACCTTGACCTTTTCGTCGCGCAGTGACTCGGCGTCCAGATTGGCCGGCGGTTCCATGGCGACCAGGGTCAACAGCTGCAGCAGATGACTCTGGATCATATCGCGCAGTGCACCGGCGCCGTCGTAGTAACCCGCGCGACCCTCGGTGCCCAGCGATTCCGAGTGCGTAATCTGCACGTGATCGACGTAGTTGCGGTTCCAGAGCGGCTCCAGCATCAGATTGGCGAAACGAAACACAAGCACGTTCTGCACCGTGCCCTTGCCCAAATAGTGGTCGATGCGGAACACCTGCGACTCGTGAAAATCCCGACCCAGGCGGTTGTTCAGGCTCTCGGCGCTTTCCAGGTCATAACCGAAGGGCTTCTCCACCACCAGCCGCCGCCAGCCGCCGTCTTCGCGGCTCAGTCCCGCGGTACCCAGCTGGCGGCTGACGACCCCGAAATCGGCCGGTGAAATCGCCAGGTAGAACGCCATGTTGGGCGCAAACTGTCCCTCACCGCTGAGATAGTCCGCCAGCGCCGGGTAGGCATTGGCGTCGTCCAGATTACCCTTGAAAAAAAACAGCCGCGCGCAGAAGCGCTCCAGCACCCGGGGCTCGGTCTGGCGGCCGGCCAGCCACTCGCGCACCAGGGCGCGCCACGCCTCGTGGTCCCAGTCGCGTCGCCCGAAACCGACAATCTTGAATCCCGGGGGGAGTCGCTCGGCCGCGTCGAGACTGTACAGCGCCGGTATCAGCTTGAGTTCAGCGAGGTTTCCCGTAGCACCGAAAATGACGAATGTGCAGTCTTCCATGTCCGTGCTTGTGTCCGCTGTTGGTATTATTAGCAACGGCATTCTAATGCATTGGCTTGACGCTTGCTTGCCGTTACCCCAACCTAACCGAATTCAGCACCTGGTGCCAGCCATGGACATCCTTTTTGCAAGCAGTGAGGCCCACCCGCTGGTCAAGACCGGCGGCCTGGCCGACGTGTCAGGCAGTCTGCCGCGCGCCATAAAGAACGCCAAACAGGAAATACGCCTCATAGTGCCCGGCTACCGCGCCGCAGTCGCGGCTGCCGGCAGCCTGAAAGCCGTGGCCGAGCTGGTCCTGCCAGGACCGGGCACCCCGGTGCGTATCCTCCAGGGCAGCCTGCCGCAGACCCGCGTACGCCTCTACCTGGTCGATGCGCCCGAGTATTTCGATCGCCCCGGGGGACCTTACAGCACTCCGGAAGGTAAAGACTGGCCCGATAATGCAGCACGCTTTGCACTGTTTGGGCGCGCCGTGTGTGAAATCGCCATGGGGCGTGCCGGGCTGGACTGGAATCCGGACCTGGTACACTGCAACGACTGGCAGACCGGGCTGGTCCCCGCCCTGTTGTCGCGGGAGGCCGAACCGCCAGCCAGTATTTTTACCATTCACAACCTTGCCTATCAGGGCCTGTTCAGCCGGACCCAATTCCAGGCGCTGGATCTGCCACCGCAGTGGTGGTCGATGAATGGGCTGGAGTTTCACGATCAGATGTCGTTCATCAAAGGCGGCCTGATATTCTCGGACTGGATCACCACCGTCAGCCCGACCTATGCGCGCGAAATCCAGACCGCGGAGTTCGGCTGCGGCCTGGAAGGCCTGTTGAAACAACACAGCGCGCGACTGACCGGCATACTCAACGGCGTGGACTACCAGGTGTGGAATCCGGGCCGCGACCGCCTGATTCCGCACCCCTACACAGTCCGCACCCTGCGCCTGAAACAGGAAAACAAGATGGCTCTGCAGGACGCATTCGGGCTGCCGGTGAAACCGGAAGTACCGCTGTTCGGCCACGTGGGGCGCCTGGTGGAGCAAAAAGGCCTCGATCTCATCATGGAGCTGGTTCCGCAACTGGTGCAGCGCCGTTTGCAGCTGGTGTTTCTGGGAACCGGGCAGCCACAGCTGGAGCAGGCCCTGCGCCAGGCACATGAGCGCCACCCGACCAAATTCGGTGTGCGCATCGCCTACGATGAACAACTGGCACACCTGATCGAAGCGGGGTCCGATGCCTTCCTGATGCCGTCCCGGTTCGAGCCGTGCGGACTGAACCAGCTGTACAGTCTGCGCTACGGAACCCCGCCCATCGTGCGTCGCACCGGCGGGCTGGCCGACTCGGTGGTCGACGCTGATGGCCCGAACCTGTACGCGCGCAAGGCCACCGGCTTCGTGTTTGACGATGCCGAGCCCGCGCAACTGCTGCGCGCCATCGACCGGGCTCTCAATCTGTACGCCCAGCAGCGCGTCTGGAAGGATCTGGTCGCGACCGCCATGCACCAGGATTTCTCCTGGACACGCAGCGCAAACGCCTATCTCGAGCTCTATCAACGCGTTCTGGAAGCTCCCCGCACAGGCCGTGACGGCCTGCACCGAAACCCTTCGCCGGACGTCGCGGAAATACTTGCCTAGGAGCCTGTCCGTGTAATCATGTCGCTACTGCGGCGGCAAAGCGGTCCATTTTTTCGATCCTTTGCGTCGCATAGAGCCGGCTATTCTCCTCAAAGGATCGCAAAACTGTCCGCGTCTTCCCGCTCGCCTCGCTACGCGCAGATTACTCGGACCGGCTCCCAGCGCTCTGGTTCCGCCCGGCTTAATTTTCCGGCGCCCGAACGACGCACTGTGGAACCGGGTATAATGGCCGGCCTGTTGCGATCGGAGCCCAGCGGGCGTTTGCCCCCGGAACCCCAGAGTATGGATATGGCAGTACAGCAAAGCATAACCCCACCCCCCAGAGACAAGGAACTGCGCTCCCGCGTGCGCCTGTTCGGCGACCTGCTCGGCGAAGTGCTGGCAGCCGAGGCCGGGCACGATGTGCTGGCGACCGTCGAGCTGTTGCGCAAGGGATACATTCGTCTGCGCAACAGAGACGATGCGGCGCTACGCGCCCGTCTGGCGAAGAAAATCGACAGCCTGGACCCTGACACCCTGAGTCACGTGGTGCGCGCTTTCAATATGTATTTCAGTCTCGTCAACATTGCCGAGGAAGCGTTTCAGCACCGCGAACGCCGGCGCGTCGTGCGCCAGGGCGGCCCGCTGTGGCGCGGCTCCTTCGACCATACGCTGCGCGAGTTGCATGCCGAGGGAATCAACGCGGAGCAGATCCAGGCGCTGCTCGACTCGGCGCTCTACCTGCCGGTGTTCACGGCGCATCCGACCGAATCCAAACGCCGCGCCATAATGCACAACCTGCGCCGCATTTTCGTTACCGCCGAACAACTGGACGGCCCCGCCCTGAGCAGAGAGCAACGCGACGACATCATCCGGGAACTGCGCGATCAGATCCAGGTGCTGTGGAAGACCGACGAGGTCCGCACGCAGAAACCCAGCGTCGAGGACGAAATTCGCAACGGCCTGTTTTATTTCCGCGAGTCTTTGTTCGAAGCGGTGCCGCTGGTCTACCGCTACCTGGAAAAAGCCATGCGCCGCGTTTACGGCGAGGTCCAGCCGCGTGTACCCGGACTTCTCAACTTCGGCTCATGGATCGGGGGAGACCGCGACGGCAATCCCTATGTAAAACCTGCCACCACCGCCTACGCGCTGCGCATGCACATGCGCGAAATACTCTGCGAGTATCTCCGCCGGCTCGAGGATATGCGCGGCAAACTGACTTATTCGAGCCGCCTGGTACAACCCAGCCAGGCCTTCACAGACAGCCTTCAGCGCGATGTGCGCGACTACCCGCAATCCATCGGCGCAAACCCCAACCGCTATTCCCACGAACCGTATCGCCGCAAACTGTATATCATGCGCAACCGGCTGCGCGACAACCTGAGGCTGGCCATCGCACGCACCGAGCATCCCGAAACGGCCGCGCCAGAGCAATACCCCAGCCGCTTCCGCGACGAGCAGGAGTTCCTTGCCGACCTGAAATTGATCCAGGCGTCGCTGCAATCACACGGCGAAAACGGCGTCGCACGCGGCGACCTGCTGGACCTGATCCGGCTGGTGGAGACCTTCGGGTTCTTTCTGCTGCACTTGGACATCCGCCAGGAGTCGAACCGTCACGGCGCAGCGGTCGCCGAGCTGTGCGCACGCCTCGGCAGCTGCGAAGATTACGCCTCGCTCGATGAGTCGACGCGCGTCGACCTGCTATGCACGCTGCTGAACGACGCCCAGCCAGCCGCCATAGAACACCACGGCCTCAGCGAGGCCACACGTGAAACGCTGCAGGTGCTGGAGCTGATGGCGCTGATGCGCGAGGAGGTCAGTCCCGGCGCTTTCGGCACCTATGTAATATCCATGACCCATAACGCCAGTCACGTGCTGGAACTGATGTGGCTGGCGGCGCTGTGCGGACTGGCCGGTCGGGAGCACGGTGAATGGTACTGTCATATCCGTATCAGCCCGCTGTTCGAAACCATCGAAGACCTTGCGCGTATCGAGCAGGTGCTGTCACAGCTGCTGGATCAACCCGTCTACCGGCAGCTCCTGAAAGCGTCGGGCAATCTGCAGGAAATCATGCTCGGCTATTCCGACTCCTGCAAGGACGGAGGCATCCTGGCTTCCGGCTGGAACCTCTACGAAGCGCAGCAGAAAATCATCGCCATCGCCAAAGGCCACGGCGTGGACTGCCGGCTGTTCCACGGCCGCGGCGGCACCCTGGGGCGCGGCGGCGGCCCCACCCATGATGCCATCCTGTCGCAGCCGGCAGGCACCGTACACGGCCAGGTCAAGTTCACCGAGCAGGGCGAAGTGCTGTCCTATAAATACAGCAACGAAGAAACCGCCGCCTACGAGCTGACCATGGGTATCACCGGGCTGCTCAAGGCGAGCCGCAACGTGGTGCAGCCACAGAGCGACGAGTGCAAGGAATACGCGGACATCATGGCGCGCCTGGCGGCACAGGGCGAACAGGCGTACCGGGGCTGGTCGACCACACCGAGGGCTTGCTCGACTACTTCTACGAAGCCACGCCGGTCAGCGAAATCGGTCTGCTGAATATCGGCTCGCGCCCCAGTCACCGCAAGCGCCAGGATCGTTCCAAGGGATCGATCCGCGCCATACCCTGGGTGTTCGGCTGGGCGCAGTCGCGTCACACCCTGCCGGCCTGGTACGGCATCGGCAGCGCCCTGCAGTGGTTCACGCAGCAGGACGGCGGAAGCCTGGAAAAGCTGCGTGCGATGTACGCAAAGTGGGCGTTTTTCCGCGCCCTGCTGAGCAACACCCAGATGTCGCTGGCCAAGGCGGAAATGGATATCGCGCAGGAATACGCGGCACTGGCCACCAACCAGGAGCGTGCCCGCGCGATTTACAGTTGCATCCGTGCCGAGCACGACCGCACCCTGGAAATGGTCCGGCAGGTCGCCGGCATCGACTGTCTGCTGCAGGAAACGCCGGCGCTGGCACTGTCGCTGACGCGACGCGCCCCGTACCTGGACCCGCTCAATCACGTTCAGGTTAAACTGTTGGGCCGGGTGCGTGACCCGCACCTGCCGGAAGCGGAGCAGGAGCGCTGGCTGGAACCGCTGTTACGCTCCATCAACGCTATTGCCAGCGGCATGCGCAACACCGGCTAGCCGTTCGTCTGGTTACGCTCGCCCCCGGTTGCGCAAATGGGATTTTTCAACTAAAAATGAAGCAGGACAGGTACAGCAGCGGCGTTGCGCTGTCGCGATGTCATCCGGTGTGGACCGCGCCCCTGCCCGGAATCTGATCGATCGCAAGAAACATCAGGAAAAACATTAACAAACAGAAACGGCTACCCTGATATAACGACAACGACCACAGGGGTGCTGCGACGCATAAAGCGTCGGAGGTGGTGCCATGGGTGTCAACGTGAAAGGTAGCACGATGCGCGGCTTGTACGCGCCACAAACCGGGACCGGGCAAAGCGATGAGCGGCGCTGGGGCATGCACGTGGCCATTCCGGTGCGCATCCACACCCTGGGACGTTTCAGCGTGCAGCTGCAGGGTCGGCCGCTGACCGGCGCCGCGCGGCCGCGTTACCAGCGCGCGCTGGAGCTGTTGCAGGCGCTGATTGCGCTGGGCGGGCGGGATGTGCATGCCGAGCTGCTCAGCCAGGCCCTGTGGCCGGACGCCGAGGGCGACAAGGCCGTGAACGCATTTGACGTCACCCTGCACCGCTTGCGGCAGCTGCTGGAACTCGACGGGCTGTTGCTGGTTCGGGAGCGACGTCTGACCTTGAACAGCGAACTGGCCTGGGTGGACGCCTGGACTTTCGAGCGCCTGGTAAACCACGCCGAGCGGCTGCTGGTGCGCATCGGGGAGCCGGCAGCGGCGCGCCAGCTGGCCCGCTGCGAGGAACGCATGCTGAACCTCTACCAGGGCGCCTTCCTGGAACGCGAAGCCGCGCGGACATGGAGCCTGTCATTGCGCGAGCGACTGCGCAGCAAACTGTTACGTCACATGCACGAGGCGGGCCCGGCGTGGGAAAAGGCCGGCGAATGGGACACCGCAATCCGCTACTACCGCAAGGGCCTCGAAATCGACCCCTTGATCGAAAGCCTCTACCAGCGCCTGATGTACTGTTTTCACGCCACCGGACGGGTTGCGGAAGCGCTGGCGACCTACCAGCGCTGCCGCGCGGTCCTGGCCGAGCAATTCCAGATCGAGCCCTCGCGGACCACTCGTGAACTCTATAATTCACTGAGGACTTAGAACCTGTATCAATAGCCGGTTTCCCCGGTAACCCCGGCACAGCCTCCCTCAGGGCACGGCGCGTAATTTTCGGCGCGCAGCCTGCCGGGCGTCACATCACCTGCATTCCCTCATGTAAGTTCTGTGTAAGTCGCCACCGCCTAGACTCGCCCCGGCATGCGTATTTGACTCGGCGCGGGCAGACGCTGGAAGCGCGCAGCAAGCGCGTCCAGAGCTCGGGGTCCCTGGCCACACGCCGCTCGGTGTCAAATAGCCTGATTTTAAAAAAATTAATCACCAATCCGGCTACCCCTGGGGAACACAACAACAGGGATGCCGCCACGCCAAAGGTGTCGGAGGAAACGCGATGAATACCAATCTGCCGGATACCGGAGCCCACCCGCTCCCTGGACTGCAACCGGAGGGAGCCTGGACCGGAAGCACGATTGACAACGACCTGGACCGCCCGGTGCGAATTCATTCCCTGGGCCGCTTCAGCGTCCAATTGCATCGGCAGGCTGTCACCGGCGGCGTCAAGGCCCGTAATCAGCGCCCGCTCGAGCTGTTGCAGGCTTTGATTGCCTTCGGTGGACGTGGCGTCCACGCCGAGCTTCTCAGTCAGGCGCTGTGGCCGGACGCCGAGGGTGACAAGGCCCAAAACGCCTTCGATGTAACCCTTCACCGGCTCAGGCAGCTGATCGGCCTGAAGGGTCTGTTTCTGGTGCACGATCGGCGTCTGACGCTCAACAGCGACCTCGCCTGGGTCGATGCCTGGGCTTTCGAGCGCGCCGTAAACCACGCCGAGCGTTTGCTGAACCGGTTCGACGAGCCGCTGTCGGTGCGCGAGCTGGCACACAGCGAGGAGCGCATCCTGGCCCTGTATCAGGGCGCGTTTCTGGAGCGCGAAGCCACCCGGACATGGGCCTTGTCGCTGCGCGAGCGACTGCGCAGCAAGCTGCTGCGCCACATTGCCGAAGCCGGACGCGCCTGGGAATCGGCCGGCGAATGGGATCGGGCGGTGCACTACTACCACAGGGGCCTGGAAATCGACCCCTTGATCGAGGCGATGTACCAGCGCCTGATGCACTGTTTTCGCGCCACCGGACGTATCGCGGAAGCGCTTGCGACTTACCAGCGCTGTCGGGCAGTGCTGGCCGAACAGTTCCAGATCGGTGACGGTGTGGAACAGGATCATACCCGCCAGCGCCAGGCTGCGGGCGATGTCCATGGCCACATTGCCACCGCCGATGACCACCATGGACTTGGGCGCCTGAATCGCGTCGCCTTGGGTGATGCGCCGCAGCAGGTCCACGGCCTTGTGCACGGAGGGGTGGTCGGACCCCGGAATGCGGGTGGAGCGGCCCAGTTGCAGTCCGATGGCCAGCACCACTGCGTCGAAGTTCTGGTGCAGTTCCTCCATGCTGACATCATGGCCGACACGGGTGTTGTAGTGGATCTCGACCCCCATGGAGAGGATCAGGTCCACGTCCCGGTCCAGGGCGTCGTATGGCAGCCGATACTCTGGAATGCCGTAGCGGGTCATGCCGCCGGCATGCGACTGTGACTCGTACACGCTGACCTGGTGACCTGCCCTGGCCAGGTCGAATGCAGCGGTCATGCCTGCAGGGCCGCCACCGACGATGGCCAGTTTCAGGGGCAGTTTGCGGGGCAAATGATCGGCTGTTTCCGAAATCATCCGGTACTCCCAATGAGTAAAACCGTTGATCTGGAGCGGTCATTGATGAAGGATCCTGGGGACTGGGGCGGCGCAGTATCGAGATCAGCGGTTTGAGACCAAAAGCAGATGGGCATTAAAACGTAACGCGTCAATCAGAACCGATGCGGAATACGAAAGGCAGAGTTCGGTTTCAGTCTGAACCATGGTTCCTTACGAGATGATCATAAAAGAGAAATAACAGCGCGTCAAGCCGTTGAATTCCAAAGACCTTCGTGGTCCGAATTACACCGAAATTTAAGCGTCAACCGCCGGCACAGTTGTGCAACAAATGTTGCGCAACTGTGTTGCAAAGTGTTCCATTGGGCGTCTCTCATCAGTTTG
>ENA-OVUE01000033-OVUE01000033.1-sediment-metagenome-genome-assembly--contig:-NODE-33-length-11080-cov-2.514678_pt1 | contig 11080 bp, 8 predicted proteins | sample MGYA00250100_ERZ650196 | MGnify/ENA primary metagenome ERZ650196 (study PRJEB26732, sample SAMN07258975) | sediment metagenome | biome: subtidal zone; feature: saltmarsh; material: sediment | place: USA... | reverse complement strand
AACACCGTTTTTCGATACGCCTCATAGCCATCGTCAAATTTGCCTTTGTATTTGGCAATATAGTCTTTGGGCGCATGGTGGGGTGCGTGGTTTGCCCCCGGGTTGAAATACATGTACCAGGGCCGCGAGGGGTTTGCCGACTGCTGGTCTTTGATCATTTTAATTCCCTGGTCAGCAAGGTCTTTGGCCAGATGATATCCCTCTTCCGGCGGATAGGGCTGATCAATATATCGATTATCCTCGACTAAATCCGGGTACCATTGATTGGTTTCTCCGCCCAGAAATCCATAGAAACGGTCAAACCCCAACGCCAGCGGCCAGTGATCCTTGGTCGCGCCTGAAGCGGTATCTGGCTCAGGGCAGTTGTGGTTTTTTCCGAGCCAGAAGGTGCTGTAACCGTTCTCCTGAAGGACTTGCGCAACCGTTGCCGTTTCTTTGGGGAAGCGTCCATTCGACCCTGGAAAACCTGTCGCAGTCTCTGAAAGGCCCGCATATCCATTCAAGTGATGGTTTCGCCCGGTAAGGAGCGTGGAGCGGGTAGGCGCGCACAAAGCGGTTGTGTGCCAGTTGGTATACCTTAAACCCTCCTTCGCCAATTTATCCAGGGTCGGCATATTGACCCCGCCGCCGTAGGGTGACCAGGCTGCCAGCCCGGTGTCGTCATACAAGATAAACAAAAAGTTGGGGGCGCCTTTGGGGGCCTTCTTTGGCGTGTACGGACCCCAATCCGGTTTTGAATCCCGGATGTCGGTTTTTATGACGCCCTTAAATTTGGGCGTGTCTGCTGCGTAGGCGGTTGCGCTCACGATACCGAAGACCATCATTACAGAGAGCAGGATTGTGATACTTCTTGTTTTTTTCATTATTTCCTCCTTGCTTTGAGTTATCATCACTTTGACGGAAATATCTGCTTCCAGTCTTTTTTCATATCCACAATAATCCAGCCATTGGAGGCTGCCTGGTCAAGCGCTTTGTCGAGTGTGCCGACATGACTTTTGCGGTCGTAGGCAAATTCGCGCTTGCCATCGGTGTGGTGAACGAACAGCCCCAGGCGCCGGCCTTCGCCGGCCATGGTGTATTCGATCATCTGCATGTCGGAATCGGAATTGCCAAAGGCCAGGATCGGGCGGCGGCCGATGTGCTCATAGATACCGACCGGCTTGCCCGCCTTGTCGTTGACGAAATCAACCTTCGGCTGGCGAACCAGCACCGGTTTGCCGTCTTTCATTTGGAATTCGCTGACCACGCTTGAGCCGACCACCTGTTCCGGGGGAATACCGTAATTCCTTTCGGTAACGGAACGCATGAACTGGATACCGCCGGCGGAGACGATAAAGGTTTTAAAATCATGGGCCCGCAGATATTCGAGCAGTTCAACCTGCGGCTGGTAGTAGCTCTCGCTGTAGAGGCGGTTTAATTTTGGATGTTGCCTGGTCGCCAGCCAGTCGGATACCTCCTTTTCAAACTCAGCCGCGGTCATACCGGAATGGGTCGCCATGAGGATCTCCATGAGACCCTTCATTCCCGAAGCGCCGACGGTTTTCATATCCCCTGCCAGCAGCGCCTTGAAAGGCTGTTTGGTTTTCCACTCCGGGTGTTGCGGTGCGAGTTCCTTTGCGCGCTCGAATGCGAAAAGCACCTGGGTATACATGGGATATTCGACCCACAGGGTGCCGTCATGGTCAAACACGGCAATACGCTCTGCGGGTGCGACGTAATCCTTACCCCCTTCTTTGGTGACAGCGCTGACAAAGTCGATGATCGCCTTCTTGGCCGGCCCGTCATTCCAGGATGGCAGCGATCCATGGGTAGCCGCACTGGCAACAGAACAGATGGAGACTGCGAAAATCGTCAATAATAAATATTTAAATCCGGACTGAATCCGGCGTTGCATCAGTTTCATGATTTCACCTCTTGCTAATTGATCGTCTGCACTAAGGACAGTCACCAGTTTCTGTTACCGTAAATCAATGACTGCCCCTGGTTTCTCTTGAGTTTTAAAATACGCCCGCCTGATTATGCGGGCGGGGGCGCATCTCTTGCTCTTTATTTCACCTGACTTCAGGGCTGGCGCGCCTCAACGCGCCAGCCCTTTTCATATCAAGCTTCTATTTTCCTGCTCCGGCTGTGGCTGTCTGCAAATGCGAGAGCGCATCGCCAACAGAAAAACTGGCTGGCTTCATCCTGGGCGGAAACTCCTTGAAGGTTCCAAGGAACTTCGCCACAATCTGTTGTGCGGGAACAAATGTAAACATTCGCTGGACATGCCAGTTGTCGTATCCAAAGCGATTTCCCTTTCCAACAGCGTATTCATAAGGATCTGCGCGCAGATCGATGATAAAAGGCATACGCTTATGGGTCAGCTCGGTTCGCCAAACATCAAGCCCGGTTGCGTCCTGCGTGAGGAACATCACCTTCCACTTACCGAAGCGGAAGGCAGACAGGTCACCGTCGTCAGTGATGTAGAAGATCTCATTCCGCTTGCCCGATCCTTCGCCTTTAAGCAAAGCGGTCTGGTCGTATCCATCCAGATGGGCCTTGAAGGTCTTGCCCGCATCCTTGTGTCCTTTGAGAAGCTTTTCCTTAACGCCGGGCTCTCCGGCAGCAGTCAGCAGGGTCGGCATCCAGTCCAGGTGTGAGAAGATATCGTTGATCACGGTGCCGGGCTTGACCGTATCCGGCCAGCGGACCATGGCGGGGACACGCACGCCTCCCTCCCAGGTCGTGGCTTTCTCCCCTCCAAACGGGCTAGTACCGGCATCAGGCCAGCTGAACTTCATCGCGCCGTTGTCGGACGTGAACACGACGATGGTGTTGTCGGCCACGCCAAGATCCTCGAGCTCCTTCAGCAGGGCACCAACGGTATCGTCCAGCTCGGTCATCGCCGCGCCCATGAATCCCTTCTCGGGGATCATGTCGGCGTACTTCTTCCGCAGGTGGGTGAAGGTATGGGTGCGGGTGGTGTTGTGCCAGACGAAGAACGGCTTGTTGGCCTTGACGGCCTTCTCCATGAAGTCGAGCGACTGTTTGAGCGTCTCGTCGTCATAGGTCTTCATGCGCTCGATGGTCATCTTGCCCAGATCCTTGATCTTCTGCTTGCCGACCACGCCGAAACGTGGATCCTCGGTCTTGTCGGCCTTGTCCGTCGCCCACGTGTAAATGACATTGCGCGGCCCGAAATTCTTGAAGAACTCGGGATCTTTCGGGTAGTCGACGTTCTCCGGCTCTTCCAGCGCGTTGAGGTGGTAGAGCACGCCGGCGTATTCATCAAAGCCGTGCACCGTCGGCAGGTACTCGTTGCGGTCGCCGAGGTGGTTCTTGCCGAACTGGCCGGAGGTGTAGCCGTGGGGCTTGAGCAGCTGCGCCAGGGTCGGATCCTTGTCGCTGATGCCCTGCTTCGCACCGGGCATACCGACCTTGGTCAGGCCGACGCGGAAGGGGCTCTGGCCGGTGATGAAGGCGGATCGGCCGGCCGTGCAGCTCTGCTCGCCGTAGTAGTCGGTGAACATGGCGCCCTGCTCGGCCAGCTGGTCGATGTTCGGGGTCTGGTAGCCCATCAAGCCGTGGCTGTAGGCGCTGATGTTGGTGATGCCGATGTCATCGCCCATGATGACGAGGATGTTGGGTTTGTCGCCGTTGGCTGCCAACGCCAGCGGCGGAATGGAAAAAAGAAGTAGCGCAGCGATTGCCGCGTGGTGATAGCTATTCTTTATCATCGGTCAGTCTCCCAAGAAAGTGATGAATTTCGGTCTTGGTGGTCCTCGAAGCACCTGCTTACGCGCCGTTATCGGCAAATGGCGAGAACTGAGCGTAAGGTCCTGTCATCATCCGATGCTCGATCAACCAAACGTGATGACCAATACCATCGCGCGAGGGCGACCGAAACCGGAAACAGCGACTCTACGGAAATAGCCCCACGTCGGCTATGCAATTTGCGCAAAACTGCTTTTCTCTGAGAACATTCACGGGCATAGAGCGGCCAAGAGGCAAGCCGACCTGACTCGGTGGCACTGCGATGACGACGAAAGCCGACGCCGGAGATATCGAAGTACGAGACATTGAAGAACTCAATTACTCGGTCTGGCCCTGGGACCTGCGCATGCAGCAGCTCTCGTCGGGACGAATGCTCGCCAACCTGGAATTCGCCCAGGTCAACGGCATTCTCCTGACTCACGAACGTTGGTCCAGGCGTGTTTTCGCGACGGGTACGACGCCTCGAAACTATGTCGCACTGGCCGGTATTTGCGCCGATCGCGAATTCTCATTTTGTGGTGCGAGTATTCGCCAGGACGGTGTTGCTTGCGGACTCGACGGCACCGCCGTCGAGTTTGTCACGCCAGACGATGCGGACCATTGGGTGATACTCGTTCCGACGGACATGCTCAACCTGTCGGATAAAAGGGGTCTGACCCCATTTATCGACTCCATTTATCGACTCAGCCCCCGAACAACGGCTTCTTGACCAGTCCGGGGATAATCGGCGTGACCTGGAGGCGTATCGCCGCTTCCTGGCCGAAATCGTCCGGGCGGACGACCGAGTACTCGACGCCGAGTTTGATGTTGACCGGCTGTTTACCCATCTTGATGGTTCGTCCGATGAACGCGCCGATCGGCACATTCCATTTGTTGCCGGAACTCGCCCTGTGGTTATAGGTGATGTTCGGGTTCGTGCCGACCTGCCAGCCGTTGCCCAATGCGTACTGGAAGGAATAAAGCAACGAACCCTTTTCGGTATCCGGCTTGTCGCCCTGGTCGGCACCGCCGATGTTCCAGAAATAATTGAAGAACAGCACGGAGGTCAGCTTCTCGCCCTTGTGGCCCACGGCGATGGCCGGTCCCGCGGACCACTGGTCGGCGCCCAGGTCATCGTCGGTGGCCGTCGGAAACTCGAATACCGGACCGGCGCCGAGAATCCACTTCCCGGCAATCGAATCTGGCACAGAAAAGACGAAAGGCAGCTGGATGTCCCCGATGCCGGAGTTGTAATCGAACTTGTCGAATCCGTCGGGCGTCGGCGTACCCCAGACAATGGGCACGACCGGCCGGAGAATGACCCGGAACTCGTCTGCCCCTTCTCCCGACAGCGGCACCGGCAAGATCGGCTGAAAGATCGTGAGCCCGCCCAGCTTGGCGTCGCCCTCGTTCACATCGCCGTCGAAGAAGCCGGGCGCGAAGCTGTTGAAGTTCAGGGCCCACAGGTCGGCGAGCGGATTCGCCAGCTTTTTGCCCACGTCATCCAGGTTTGATCCGCCGCCTGACTTCGGAGCCTCTGCGGCAGTGGCCTCGCCAATGATGGAGAAGTTGACGATCAGGGCCAATAGAGCCGATACAGACAGGGCCGGGAAGGGGCGGAAGTGACCAGGTTTCGGTTTTGCTCTTAACGTCATCTTGCATCTCTCCTCGGGGTGTCGGTGATTCAGTAGTTTTTCAGTGTGCTCGCATCAAAGCTGGAGGGTCTCAGCTTTTCCTGGAGACCGGGATAGAAATCGGCCTTCTTCACAAGGTCCGGTGCGGGCGTGTACCAGATCGGCGAGGTCCAGGCGCGCTCCTGTAGCGTCGCCGGCACGTCCGGGTGCGGCGGCACGCCTAGCTTGACTGCATCGTAGGTGGTCCAGCGCGGCGTCGGGATCTCGATGACGCGGGCGTAGTACACCGCATGCTGCGACGGGTCGAAGTTCGGGTCAGTCCAGACCGCAGACAATTCGTTGTCGCCGATCGAGTTCTCGTAGGTCGCCGTGCTCACGTCGACGGTATTGCCGACAGGTGGCAGTTTGCCGTTCTCATCCATTTTCCGGTTATCCGACCAGGCAACGTCGTATATTTCCTCTCGGCCGTTGCCTGTCTGGTCATACCAGCCCTTGATGATCTGGATGCGGTCGAGAGTGGCGCTCTGCGGATCCTTCATCGCCCACACCGCAAAAGTCGGCGCCTTGGCTTTGCTGGGTTTTTTCGGCAGGTCACCGCCCATGGGTACACCGCCGGCATAGGCCTTCTTTACGAAGTTGCGGTCTTTGACGAGGTCCTTGTCATAGCCCCAGCCTCCGAAGAAACGCACGCGGATGAACGTGCCAGAGGTGCCATAGGTTTCCTTGCGGGCGAGTGCATCAAAAATCTCTTCCCGCGTATTCTCAGGCGCCCATACCGCTGTGGTACCTCCCGTACCGAAATGGACCGGGGCTTCCCCCGTCGGCGTCATATCCGTGCTCAAACGCAGCTCGGCTGTGCTGTCCGGCTTGCCGTGCACGCCGAAGTAGTTGAACTCCTCGTTCGGCGGCGCCGCGTCATGACCGTCCGATCCCGCGACGATGCCGTACTTGAAAGGATTCTCCCCGATCATCTCCTTAAAGCCCACGCCGGCTATTAGCGCATTGCGGACGAAACTCCGATCGTACGCGCCCACCAGGCCGTTCTTTATGTGGCGGCCGTCTCCCACGCGTGAACCGAGACGATGCCTGAAGGTCTGCTCAAAGCCTGCGAATTCGTCGTTTGGAGCGAGCGCCGGGTGCGTCTCCGACGCGCCCTTGGTCTGAATGATCTCTACAGCGGGAGAGTTACGTGCACTGCGCGCTGCCCATCTCGCGTCGATAGGGTCGCCATTCGACTTGTGCAAGGCGAACATGGCGCTGTTCGACAGATTCGAGTTATGTGGGATGGAAAGGTTTTCGTGCCCCTGCTCTCGCTGGTATTCCTGGTAGCTCCACAGATCCTCGCGGTGCTCCGAATCCATCGACGAGAAGATGCGCTTCGGCCCTTCGTCGTCGCGGAAGAAAACGTTGTGGTGCAGGTTCTGGTAATTCGGCTGCGACGTCCATTCGAAAGCGATCAGGGTCGTGAATTTGCCCGGCTCGTACGCCTCGTTGGCCGCATCGACCTGCCGCTGCCAGGCCGGTCGCATGATTTTGGGATCCAGCATGTAATCAATGGGCTGATTGCGGGCGACGGAGTCGAAGAGCTTCTGGAACGCCTCCAGGCCCTTGCCTTCGGCCTGCAACTTGCCGATCGGGGTATCCGACATCGGGTTATTCTTTTCCAACAGCATAGACATCACGCCGAGATAAACGGCATGGTCGGTGACGGCGCCCCAGTCGTAGGGGGTCCGCATCTGGATGGTCTCACCCGTCACGTCCAGCTTTATGGGCTCGCCTTTCATGTACTTGTAGGCCTCAACCGCCGTCGAGCGGGTGCCGAAAGCAAAGGCATCCGCCGAAGCGGCGGTGTGCAGGTGCTGCTCGCCGAAATAGACATTGTGCAACGGGTTGGGCTTGCCAGACTGGCGGCCGGGTTCTCCCCGACTGTCGGCGAAGGCAAGCTGGCTTGCCGTCATCGCGACGACCAATACACAAAGGCTGAAAAGGTGTGTCATGTTAGATGCTCCCAACGTTACGTTATCTTTCATCCTCGTCATCCTCGCAAACCTCAGAACGTCAGTTGCAGACGCGAGCCGAGCACCCAGGCGTCGTCGGCATCCGGCACGCTCGCTTCCAGCCATTGCACGTCGAAAGAGAGCTTCACCGCCGGCGTGATGGCCACGTTGTAGAACGCCTCGAATCCCTGCGTGTCGTCCTCAATACCGACACTGGTCACGACGTTGCCGTCTTCCGTTTCGGTGTAGAAATAGCCGAGCCCGAATAAATCGTTGTCACGACCGGGGATGACCCCGCGACCACCCAGGCCGATGCTGTAAGTCAGCGAAAACGGATTGGTGTCTTTGTCCGCAAACCCGACCCGCGCGAACACCCCCCAGCCCTGTAGATCGGGGACCTTGTTGGTCAGGTCGAGCGGCCCGGTACTGGACTCTTCCGTGTACAGGTACTGCCAGCCCGACAATGCGACAAGCCAGGATGTGTCTTCGGTTGAGGTCAGGTCACCGAGCCTGCTGCCAAGATCCGTGAATTCAGAGTTGAACCAATGCAGATAGGAGGCATTGAACCCGCCCGGCAGGTCGCGCACGCGGTACTGCGTCATAAGCGCAGTCGCCCAGATCTGGCCGTCGTCAAAACGGTTGAAGCCTTCCTCGAAGGAGTCGAACGACGTGTCCGTGGCGCTGACCACCTGGGTGGCGATGGTCACGTGTTCATTGGGCACATACAGGACGCCCGCCCCCAGCGTACTGGCTGGAACAATAGCGGTCGGCGCCGCGTACATCATGCTGTAGTTCAGGAACTGGGTGTCGCCCCGACCGCCTGCAAACTCGTTGGGGTCCCCGTCCATCATATCTATCTTGCCCCCGAACAGAGCGAAGTTCGGGGCGAAAAAATGGGTGAAGGTCAAGGCCGTCAATGTGCCCCAGGTTTCCCGCTCAAGGTCGTCGAAGTCAACAGGGATGAGAAAAGCTTCATTGGCGGGCAGAAGCTGCCCGGTCCGCCCTAGCACGCCGTCGCCATAGCGGGCGTCGAATCGCACGTAGAGAGTGCTTCCCGACATCACGCCCATTTTGTCCAGATCCAGATGTAGCCTGTAGTTGGCCTTGCCGCCCCATTGATCGCCGCTATCAACGCCACCGTCGGCGACATCCTGGACATAGTGGTAGTACTCGGCGTCGAATTGGATGCCTTTGGCCGCCCACTCGTCTCGCGTTCCCGCCCAGTCTCCGGTCAGGTAGTTGCGATCCCACAAATCGCCGCTGAAATCGGGAACCGGAAGGATACCCTGACGTGCTTCGTTGTCTGCTTCCCCTGCAGCTTGCGCGCTGGCGGCCACCAAAAAGGTGAGGAGCAACGAACCGAAGTTTCCAAATACCTTCATATATCCCTTTTTTGTGTGGTGGCCGGCACTCTCACCACAGCGGTCCAAACCGGGCGATGAAGATCGACCTGATGACTTCTCTCTAGACTTCATAACAAATTCGCCCGAAACACGCCGTTCAAGGGTCGATCGATGGACCCGATGCTACTGAGGATCTAAGATGGCACTATCCAATTTCCGAAATCGCGTGTTTATGACAGCGAAAAGCGTATCAGAGCCATGCACTCCCCGTGTCCGGGAACGACTCGACACTCGAGAGTGCGCAGAGTTGAACGCCCTGTCGAAGCTCAATGATTGGGAAGCCGACTACCAGCAGCTTGGTAGAGGCGCGTTTGAGGGGCGATTCAACCTTTATCAGAGCGAGAGACTGCGTGTAACCGATCAAACCTGTAATCAGGAGATGGCCGTAGCCGGGGTGTGTCCGGCCGACGAGATCCCGCTGTTTCTTGTCACGAATAAAGGTGAACGCGGCAGCTTTAACGGCAAGCGATTGCTGGAAAATGAGGCCTTTGTCATGCGCGCGGGTAAAGAAGGGTTCTATCGCACACCTCGCGACCTTCGCATGATCAACCTCCAGATCCCGGAGCCACGTCTGCGCGCAGCGCTCAGATTCATGGCCGACAGTGATCTGGACGAATTGATTCCCGACACCCGGAGAGTCGTTTTGCCGACGGGCAGCATCATCCGCCTGACCCAACTCGCGGACAGCATGGTGGGTAATTTAACCGATCTAGCGGATACGGACGCCCGGGGTCTCTGGGAACTCGAAGCGGAGGAATACCTGGTCACCACCCTCGTCTCGGGGCTGACGGCAGCAGGCGGCACCCGTTCCGAAAAGGCTCGAAAAAACCACCTCGACTACGTCGCTCATGCCAGAAGTTACATTGACGCCCATATTGGCTCTCCGCTTGGTCTTGAAACATTGGCACGGGAAGTCGGCGTCACGCTGCGCACGCTGGAAACCGCTTTTCGCCGAGTCTATGGCACTACACCGCTATGCTATGTCAAGGCACGACGTCTTCGCGCCGCGCACCAACGGCTTCTCGAAACGTCCAGTTTCGAAGCGTCAGTGACCGAAGTCGCGTTCAACTATGGCTTTTCTCACCTGAGTTACTTCGCCCGCGATTACAGACAACTCTTCGGCGAGAGCCCCTCGGAAACCCTGCGGGGGAGAGGAGCTCGTTTGTGACGGCCCGGCCAGAGCCGACTCGAAAGGCTCCGTCGTCTTCCACTCGACTGCAGGCGATTGTGAGCTGATCCTCCTGGTCGCCATCAGATCAAGTCGATACTCCGTCAATTGGATTCCATTGCAGGATTCTCTACCTCATCGATCTTGCACGCCTTCTTGATATCCGCAATTCGCGAATCAATCCTCGCATTGTACTCGTCGACGTGCATTTGCTTGTTCGGATCGGCCTTCTTATACCCGCCGGTCGCCGCATTAACAACGATACCAATCGGCAAGACGCCAAGAACGCCCTTCATCTTACGCTCATCGGTACTCTTTTTTTCATGCTGCAGATGGGCAATGTCTTCGGACGCCGTACTGCAGTCAATGGCCTCTGCGTCATCCGCCACGGCGTCGGCACAGACACCGGCGACAAACAGTGACGAGAAAGTCATAGCAAGCATCTTCGAGTTCATGGTTTTGCATTCCTCTGGGTGTACCTGTGGGTGTACCTGTTTCCGACCGGCCGAGGGTGTATGTTCCGGCGAATCAGCCCCATGCTTTGCGCCTGTCAATCCGACAGCAGCATCACCAGTCCTTACACCGTCGCGCGAGGGCGACCGAGACCGAATACAGCGAGCCTTTGGAAATAGCCCCACGTCGTCTAGTGCAATTTGTGCGACACTGCTTTGTGTACCTGCCGCTCAGGTAAATTAAGCCGGCTCCCTGCGCAGGACAACCAACCGTCCTCGTCACCACGGTTGTCACCCGGCTCTGCCCGCCACCCGGTCGATAACCCGTGTAGAAAGCACTTTTTGCAGCTAAAGGTGCCATAAATTTCCATGTCGGGAATATGGGTAGAACTACGCAGTTTTCCGTTGAATTGGCCGCGTCAAGTGGGCCAGCTGCGCCTGGCAGATTCCTCAATTTCGTAGAAGAGCCCCCTGATCTCGTAGACACCTCGGAGCCGGACTATCTGGTCAGAGGCTCTCCACCCGAGCGATAGGCGCGCTGTTCCACCCAGCCGACCGGCGACAGCAGCTACTCGCGGAGCTTCGCCACCTCGGGATTCGCTGCCCCCGCGATGATATGACAGCCCATGCATTGGGACACGGTCGGAAGAGCCGGGCTACTACTCACTTCGGCGGCATAGTGACAGTACCGACA
>ENA-OVUE01000032-OVUE01000032.1-sediment-metagenome-genome-assembly--contig:-NODE-32-length-11137-cov-2.375226_pt1 | contig 11137 bp, 11 predicted proteins | sample MGYA00250100_ERZ650196 | MGnify/ENA primary metagenome ERZ650196 (study PRJEB26732, sample SAMN07258975) | sediment metagenome | biome: subtidal zone; feature: saltmarsh; material: sediment | place: USA... | reverse complement strand
CCGGTGGGGAAGGCTCCTACCTGGAGGTCGAGATTACCGAAGGCACCTTGATGGCAGATCTCGAGGAAGCGGCGCACACCCTCAGCAGGCTTAGCGCACTGGGTGTTTCCATTGCCATCGATGACTTCGGTACCGGTTATTCTTCGCTTTCGTACCTGAAACGCCTGCCTATAGATACGCTGAAAATCGACCAGTCGTTTCTGCAGGGTATGGCGCACAACCCCAAGGACGTAGCGGTCGTGCGCTCCATCATTGAGCTGGCCCACAATCTCGACTGCCAGGTGGTCGCCGAAGGTGTGGAAGGTGAGGCGGTGCGCCAGCAGCTACGGGAGCTGGGGTGTGATCTGGTGCAGGGCTTTCATATCAGTGAACCGTTGCCGGACGCCGTGTTTCGGGAATGGTTGTCCCATCTGCCGCACTGACAGCGTGTTACCGCTGAGCGGCTGACCTTGGTGCGCGGCGGCGATTGCCGACTCGCTCCAGCCCCTGCGTGCGTTGCAGGAGGTCGGGTCTGCACGCCGGGCGCAGCTTCCGCGGCGTCCGCTGCTGCAGCCAAGGTTTCGGCGATCCGCCCGTGAGGAATGAGTCAAAACTCCGTCGCCTCGACAAAAGATAATTATATCGATCTGTTTCTCAAGTATATTTTATACTGCTCCTGCGTGGCATATGTCTTGCAATCACCGGTTGAAACCAAACCGGGGATTGGCAAATGGCACAAGAAGACGATCTCGATCTGGACGTAGACGGCGCGGAACAGGGAGCCGCGAAGTCCAGATCCAAACTGCTCGTTATCATCGTGGGGGTGGTGGTGCTGCTGGGTATATCCGGAGCGGCAACGCTGGCGCTGACCGGCGTGCTATCCGGTGACCCGCCACCGGTGGACGAGCAGGCAACAGCCGAAGACAAGGCCGACAAAAGCAGCGTGACCACGCCGAAACGGCCCAAGGCGCCGCTGAGTTACGTGCCGCTGGATCCCCCCTTCGTGGTGAACTTCAATTCCGATACCGATGTCCGCTTCCTGCAGGTGTCGGTCGAGCTCGGTACCCGTGACCCGGCGGTGGCCGATTCGATCAAGGAACACCGGCCGGCGATTCGCAACAACCTGGTCATGCTGTTCAGCAGCCAGGATCCCCAGGCACTCAACACCCGCGACGGCAAGGAAAACCTGCGCGACGAGACCCTTTCCGAAGTGCAGAAAGTGCTGAAGCGCGAAACCGGCAGCCCCGGTGTCGAGAATGTGTTCTTCACCAGCTTCGTCATGCAATAGGGTGCATCAGTGAACGATCTGCTTTCCCAGGATGAAATCGACGCGCTGCTGCACGGCGTATCCGGTGGCGACGTCGAGACAGAAACCGACGACGAGGTTCCTGAAGGACAAATCCAGGGTTACGACTTCGCCAGCCAGGACCGCATTGTGCGTGGGCGTATGCCCACGCTGGAGATGATCAACGAACGTTTCGCGCGCTATTTCCGTATCAGTCTGTTCAATATGCTGCGCCGCGCCGGAGAGATCTCGGTTTCCGGTGTACAGATGCTCAAGTTCGCCGAGTATGTGCACAGCCTGTTCGTGCCAACCAGCCTGAACCTGGTGCGCGTGCAGCCACTGCGCGGTACGGCGCTGTTCGTGCTGGAACCGAAACTGGTGTTCGCGCTGGTGGACAATTTCTTCGGCGGTGGGGGGCGCTTTCATACCAAGATCGAAGGGCGCGAATTTACCCCCACCGAATTGCGCGTCATACGTATGGTGCTCGACATTGCCTTCAACGACCTGAAACAGGCCTGGAAGCCGGTGCTGGAGCTCGGTTTCGACTACCAGGGATCCGAGGTCAATCCGCATTTCGCGAACATTGTCAGTCCTACCGAGGTCGTGGTCGTGAACACCTTCCGCGTCGAACTGGACGGCGGCGGTGGCGATCTGCACATGACCATGCCCTATTCCATGGTGGAGCCGATCCGCGACCTGCTGGACGCCGGCGTGCAGAGTGATCGCAGCGACCGGGACGAACGCTGGACACGCGCGATTCGCGAGGAAATGAAGCAGGCGCAGGTTGCCATGCAGTCCACGCTGGTCGAAGCGAGCATAACCCTGCGTGAGCTCAACCAGCTCAAAGCCGGCGATGTGATCCCCATCGACTTGCCCAAACTGGTGACTCTGGAAGCCGAGAACACGCCCGTGTTTCGCGGCAAGTTCGGTGTCTACAACGGCAGCAGGGCGATAAAGATCGTGAACAAGATCGTTCCGGACCAATCGGAACAGTGACGTTGGCACTGGGAGACGCCGATGAGTAAAGAAACTGAAGTCCAGGAACCCGATGCCGCCGACGACTGGGCGGAAGCCATGGCCGAACAGGCCGATGCGGAGCGCGCGGACGCTGATGCGCCCGCAGCGGAATTCGATGACCTGGAGGATACCTCGGGTGGGCCAGCCGCCGATGAGGCCAACCTGGATGTCATTCTCGACATTCCGGTCACCATCTCAATGGAGATCGGGCGCACCCGTATCAGCATCCGCAATCTGCTGCAGTTGAATCAGGGTTCGGTGGTCGAGCTGGACAGATTGGCCGGCGAACCGATGGACGTACTGGTCAACGGCACGCTCGTCGCACACGGCGAGGTCGTGGTGGTGAACGAGAAGTTCGGTATCCGCCTGACCGATGTGATCAGCCCCGCAGACCGGGTCAAGAAGCTCAAATAAGGCTCTGCATAATGGTGTTTCCCTTCCGTTCACTGACCCTGCTCCTTACCAGCTGCACCTGGCCCTGTGTCGCTGCCGCCGCCGGCAGTCCGGCGGAGCCGACCGCCAAGGCGGCAGCAGGGAGCGCGCTGAGCAGCGCTCCAGACCCGATCAGCATGACCAGCCTGTGGCAGTTGACCCTGGGTATGCTGATGGTCCTGGCGCTTATCGTTGGCCTCGCCTGGGTGCTGAAACGCACCGGGCGTTTCCAGATGGCTGCCGGCGGTGGCTTGCGCGTTCTGGGCGGGCTGTCGATGGGTGCCCGGGAGCGGGTGGTCCTGCTGCAGGTCGGCGAGACCCAGTTGCTGGTTGGCGTGGCACCGGGACGCGTCCAGACGCTGCATGTACTCGAGCAACCCCTGCCGGTCGGCGCCGGTGCCCTGCCGAACGGCTCCGCGTTCGCCGACCAGCTGGGTCGATTTCTGCACAAGGAAAAAGCATCGTGACACGCTGCATACCCTGGTTGACACTGCTTCTGGCCTGCGTTCCGGCGTTGGCGTCGGCAGACCCCGGCCTCGCGGCACTCAAGGTCGAGACCGGAGACGATGGCAGCGAAACTTACAGCGTGACCATCCAGGTACTGCTGTTCATGACCGCGCTCAGCCTTCTGCCTGCAGCGCTGATGATGATGACATCATTCGTTCGCATTCTGATCGTGCTGGGTATCCTGCGCCAGGCGCTCGGGACCCAGTCGTCGCCATCCAATCAGGTCCTCATCGGTCTTGCCCTGTTCCTGAGCCTGTTCATCATGATGCCGGTGTTCGACCAGGCCTATGACGACGCCCTCGCGCCTTATCTGGAAGAGCAGATTCCGGTGCAGGAAGCGTTGAGTCGGGCTGCGGTGCCGTTCCGCGGCTTCATGCTGGGCCAGACCCGCAACGACGACCTGATGCTGTTCGCCAACATTTCCGGCAGCCAGGAGTTCGAGACCGCCGATGACGTACCGTTCTCGCTGTTGCTGCCAGCCTTCGTTACCAGTGAACTGAAGACCGCGTTTCAGATCGGGTTTCTGATTCTGATACCGTTTCTGGTGATTGATCTGGTCATTGCGACGCTGCTTATGTCGATGGGCATGATGATGTTGTCGCCGATGATAATCTCGCTGCCCTTCAAGATCATGTTGTTTGTCCTGATCGACGGCTGGTCGCTGATCATGGGCACGCTGGCCGCCAGCTTTTCGGTTTGAGAGAGACCACGCTATGACACCCGAGACAGTACTGGATATCGGAGTTCAAACCATGACCGTCACCGCACTGCTGGCGGCTCCGCTGCTGTTGTCGGCGCTGGTCGTGGGGCTGCTGGTCGGTATGTTTCAGGCGGCCACCCAGATCAATGAAATGACGCTGACCTTTGTACCCAAACTGATGGTCGTGGCCCTGGTGGTGCTGATTGCGGGGCCCGCTTTGCTGAATACGCTGCTGGGCTTCACCATCCGCCTGATCGAGGGCATACCGGAACTGATCGGGTAAGCTCCCGCACCGGTTGCCGTCATGTTATTCACCAGCGCTGACATCACCACCTGGATCGCTACCCTGTTCTGGCCCTTCGTGCGTATCGGGGCGATGCTCGCGATCGCACCGATTTTCGGAGCGCGCATGGTGCCGGTGCGAGTGCGTCTGGTGATTGCGCTGAGTCTCACCTGGCTGGTGATTCCACTGCTGCCGCAGGTCCCCGCCATTGATCCGTTGTCGGCAGCCGGCGTGCTGGTGACGCTGCAGCAGTTTGTCATCGGACTGGCAATCGGCTTCAGCCTGCAACTGATATTCGCAACCCTGATCATCGCGGGTCAAACCATAGCCATGGGCATGGGTCTGGGCTTTGCGCAAATGGTCGATCCGCAAAACGGTATCAATGTGCCGGTGATCGGCCAGTATTACGTGGTTATCGCGACCCTTCTGTTTCTTGCCATGAATGGTCACCTGGTGCTGATACGCATCCTGGTGGACAGCTTTCAGACCCTGCCGGTGGGCGTCGAGGCGCTGACCCGCGAAGACCTGCACGCCATCGCCCATTGGGGCAGCCGCATGTTCGCCGATGCCATTATGGTGGCGATCCCCGCGGTGGCTTCGATTCTGCTGGTGAATCTTGCCTTCGGCGTGGTCAGCCGCTCGGCCCCGCAACTCAATATTTTCGGCGTCGGGTTCCCGGTAACGTTGACGCTGGGCTTTGTCATTCTCATCTTCGCTCTGTCCAACCTGTTGCCGCAAATGCAGCACCTGATGGACGGGGCGTTCAGCGCCATCAGTCTGTTCGGTTCCGGAGGTCAGTGACATGGCCGAGAACCAGGACGGTCAGGAAAAAACAGAAGAAGCCACCCCCAAACGCAAGGAGGAGGCACGCAAAAAGGGTCAGGTGCCTCGCTCCAGAGAGTTGACCACCATGGCGATGCTGCTGATGGCGGCGATTGCCATGACCTTTATGGGCGAGCGCATGGTCGTTCAACTCGGCGAGGTCATGCACCTGGGTCTGGCGGTGGAACGCGCCAAGATATTCGATCCCTGGACGGCCATTGAGCTGTTCGGTCAGGCGCTGACGCTCGGCATCATGTTGATGTTGCCGTTCCTGGTGCTGATGGTGGCAACGGCGCTCGCCGCGCCCGTTGCGCTGGGCGGCTGGTCGTTCAGCGCCGAGGCGCTCGCGTTCAAGTTCGACAAATTGAACCCGGTATCCGGTCTGAAGCGGATTTTTGCCGCGCGCGGTGTCATGGAGCTGGTCAAGGCGCTCGCCAAGTTCCTGCTTATCGGCCTTATCGGCGCGCTGCTGCTATGGTATTTCCTGCCCCAGCTGATGGGGCTGGGCCGCGAAGAGCCGGCCGTGGGTCTGGCGCATACCGGACAGATCCTCTCCCGGTCTTTCGTGATCCTGAGCGCGTCACTGGTGCTGATCGCCGCCATCGATGTGCCGTTTCAGCTCTGGGACCACGCCAAGAATCTGAAAATGACGCGCCAGGAAGTGAGGGACGAACACAAGAACACGGAAGGCAAGCCCGAAGTCAAGGCCAAGGTGCGCACCCTGCAGCGTGAAATCGCCCAGCGGCGCATGATGTCGGAAGTGCCCAAGGCCGATGTGGTGATCACCAACCCAACGCACTATGCCATCGCCCTGCGCTATGACGCGGACAACATGGCGGCCCCGGTGGTGGTGGCAAAAGGTGTCGAGCTGGTTGCCAGCCAGATCCGTACCGTAGCGGTCGCCCACCGGGTGCCTATCTTTGAAGCCCCACCGCTGGCGCGCGCCCTCTACTACAGCACGGAAATCGATCAGCAGGTGCCGGCCGGACTGTATCTGGCGGTGGCGCAGGTGCTCGCCTACGTGTTTCAGCTCAGGGCTACGGCGCGCGGCGGACCGGTCCCGGTACCGCCCGAGGACCTGCCGGTACCGGACGAGTTTGTCCAGGGACCGCCGCGCGCGCCGCAGGACGAGGAAAACTGAACGATTAGCGGCGGCCACGTCAGGGTCTGCGAGGAACGCTGAACCCGGTGTGCGCCGCGGCCGGATACGACAGGGGAACTGAACCATGACAAGCGAAGCCGCATCCATGAGTCTGCGCAACATCGGCCGCCAGGGGCTGGGTGCACCGGTACTGCTGGTGATGATGCTGGCGATGGTCATCATCCCATTGCCCCCGTTGGCGCTGGACATGTTTTTCACCTTCAATATCACGCTGTCCCTGGTGATTCTGATGGTGACCATATACGCGCTGCGGCCGCTGGATTTCGGTGTGTTCCCGACCGTGCTGCTGGTCACCACGCTGCTGCGCCTGGCGCTCAATGTAGCTTCCACGCGCGTTGTGCTGCTCAACGGGCATACCGGCACCGGCTCTGCGGGCAAGGTTATCGAGGCGTTCGGTGAGTTTGTCGTCGGCGGCAACTACGCCGTCGGTCTGGTGGTGTTCGCTATCCTGGTGATTATCAACTTCGTGGTGGTCACCAAGGGCGCCGGGCGGGTCTCTGAAGTCAGCGCCCGATTTACCCTGGACGCGATGCCCGGCAAGCAGATGGCTATCGACGCCGACCTCAATGCCGGCCTCATCACCCAGGACGAAGCGCGCACCCGGCGCGAAGAAGTTACCCGCGAAGCCGACTTCTACGGGGCCATGGATGGTGCCAGCAAATTTGTGCGCGGTGACGCCATCGCCGGCATTCTGATTCTGTTCATCAACATTATCGGCGGCCTGGCGATCGGTACCCTGCAGTACGATCTGGCGGTCGGTGATGCGCTGCGCAACTACACTCTGCTTACCATCGGTGACGGTCTGGTCGCGCAGATACCGTCGCTGGTGCTGTCGTCGGCGACCGCGATAATCGTGACCCGGGTGTCCAGTGAACAGAAGATGGCCGACCAGGTGATGGAACAGCTGTTCGGTAACCCCATGGTGCTGGCGGTAGCGGCCGGAGTTATCGGTTTCATGGGGCTGATCCCGGGCATGCCGAACCTTGCCTTTCTGACCCTGGCCGCGCTCGCCGGCAGTGCCGCCTACATTGCCTGGCAGCGCCAGCAGAGCGAACTGCTGCCGGCCACCGGCCAGGAGCAGGCTGTCGAGGCGCCGGCGGAACCGCGTGATCTGAGCTGGGACGACGTCGCTCCGGTCGACATCATCGGTCTGGAGGTTGGCTATCGCCTGATTCCGCTGGTCGACCGCGCCCAGGGCGGGCAGATGATGGACCGCATAAAAGGCGTACGCAAGAAACTGTCCCAGGAGCTCGGTTTCCTGATCCAGCCGGTACACATCCGGGACAATCTGGAGCTGGCGCCAAACGCCTATCGCATCCTGCTGATGGGTGTTCCGGTGGGCGAAGCGGAGGTTTATCCGGACCGGGATCTGGCTATCAATCCAGGACGGGTATTCGGCACTGTCCAGGGCGTCGAAACCAGGGACCCCGCCTTCGGACTCAACGCCGTATGGATCCAGCGCTCCGAGCGCGACAACGCCCAGACGCTGGGTTACACAGTGGTCGACGCCAGTACCGTGGTTGCCACCCATCTGAGTGAAATCCTGCAGAGCCACGCCCACGAACTGATCGGTCACGAGGAAGTGCAGCAGCTGCTCGATGTGCTGGCCAAGACAGCGCCCAAGCTGGTGGAGGATCTGGTTCCCAACCGGCTGTCCATCGGCCTGGTACTGCGGGTACTGCAGAACCTGCTGGAGGAGCGTGTCCCGGTTCGCGACATGCGCACTATCGCCGAGACGCTCGCCGAGGTTGGCTCCAGGAGTCAAGATCCTGGCGCTTTGACGGCTGCTGCCCGCGTCGCTCTCGGCCGCTCAATTATTCAGCATATCAATGGCATGGGGCCCGAGATGCAGGTCATTACCCTCGACCCATCACTGGAACAGATATTGCACAAGTCGATTCAGGCCGATTCGGAAGGGGGCGCCGGTATCGAACCGGGGCTGGCAGAAAGGATGCACCGCTCGCTGGTCGAAAGTGTCCAGCGGCAGGAGGCAGCCGGTCATCCGGCGATCCTGCTGGTGACGCCGCCGATCCGGCCCTGGCTCGCAAAACTGGTGCGCCACAGTATTCCGGGACTGCATGTACTCGCCTACAGCGAGATACCGGATAACAAGCAGATCAAGGTGGTTGCCAACATAGGAACAGGCGCACCGAGTCTCGGCGCGCGCAACGACGGGAGTACGACAGCATGAGCTCTGTCCAGGTTAGACCCGGAGCAGGTAAGGCAGCGATACCGCACAACAAGGGGCTGGAATGAAAGTAAAACGCTTTTTCGCGCCGGACATGCGACAGGCCATACGTTTGGTACGTGAAGCCCTGGGCCCTGACGCAGTCATCCTGTCCAACCGCAAGGTGGACGGCGGTATAGAGATTGTTGCGGCGCTGGGCTACGACGAGTCGGCACTGGGCCAGGGTGCGCCGCAAACCGGACTGCCCCCAGTGGTGGATGCAACGCAGGCGGTCCCGCCGGCGGCGGCAGAAGTACTGGCGCAAGCCAGTGGCGCGACGGCCGCACCGGCACCGCAGGCCGCTGCGCGCACTCGGCAGCTGGACTGGGTTCAGGACCCCGCAATCCTTTCCATGCGCGAGGAGATCAAGCAGTTGCGCGGTCTGCTGGAAAACCAGCTGGCACACCTGGCCTGGGCTGACCTGAAGCGTCGTCAGCCCCTGTCCACGGCGGTCATGCGCCGGCTGAGCAGCATGGAACTGGAGCCCTGCCTGATCGACAGGATTTCACTCGCTGCGGGTGCGGCGCGTAATGAAGATCACGCCTGGCAGCTGGCGCTGGAGGAGCTTTCCGCCAGTATGCCCATCGCCGACCACGACTTTCTCGACCAGGGTGGCATCGTGGCCCTGCTCGGCTCCACGGGGGTGGGAAAAACCACCAGCATTGCCAAGCTGGCGGCGCGTTACGTGCTGCGCCACGGTCAGCGCCATGTGGCGCTGGTGACCACCGACAGCTATCGGATCGGAGCGCACGAGCAGCTGATGACCTACGGTCGTCTGCTGGGCATCCCCGTGCAGGTGGTGTCTGACCAAAAGGGGCTGCGTTTGGCCCTGAACAGCCTGGCGGACAAGCGTCTGGTGCTGATTGACACGGCCGGAATGAGTCAGCGCGACGTGCGTCTGGGCGAACAATTCTCAACACTGGCCGGCAGCGGCATTCCGCTGCGTACCCTGCTGGTGCTGTCTGCAACCAGCCACCGCTCGGTAGTGGACGAAACCGTCCGGGCATTTGCGGGGGTATCTCTGGACGGCGCCATCCTCACCAAGCTCGACGAGGCCGCCAGCCTCGGCGGTGTGCTGTCGGCGGTCATCAGGCAGCAGCTGCCCTTGATGTTTATCGCCAACGGTCAACGCGTACCCGAGGACATACACCCGGCGCGCGCCGCCAGAATCGTGCAGCAGGCCGCACAACTGGCGGACAGCAGCGAGCTGCCGGGTGAGTCAGCCATGGCGGAGTGTTTCGGGGGGGTTCGGGCGAATGTTCATGTCTGAGATGCGCGTGGATCAGGCGGCCGGACTAAGACGTATGGCGCAACCTCGACCCGTCCGGGTAATCGCAATAACCAGTGGCAAGGGCGGGGTTGGCAAGACCAACGTATCGGTCAATCTATCCGTCGCCCTGTCGGACACAGGCAAGCGGGTGATGCTGCTCGACGCAGATCTCGGTCTTGCCAATGTCGATGTGCTGCTGGGCCTGCGCCCGGAAAGCAATCTTTCGCACGTCATCGACGGCAAACGCACCCTGGAGGAAGTGATCGTAAAGGGTCCGTCCGGAATCATGGTGGTTCCGGCAGCATCCGGGGTCAAGCGCCTGGCAGAACTCTCGAGCATCGAGAATGCCGGGCTGATACGCGCTTTCAGCGAGCTGAACCACGACATCGACACGCTCATCATCGATACCGCTGCCGGGATCAATGAAAGCGTCACCAGTTTCAGTCGCGCTGCCCAGGAGGTCGTTGTGGTGGTGTGTGATGAGCCGGCATCGATTACCGATGCCTACGCACTGATCAAGGTGTTGAGCACGGACTTTGGCCTGCATCGCTTCCGGGTGCTGGCCAACCAGGTACAGAGCGCGCAGGAGGGAAGGGATTTGTTTAGCAAAATTTCGCGGGTGACGGACCGTTACCTGGATGTCACGCTGGAATTCATGGGTGTCGTGCCGCACGACGACTATTTGCGCAAGGCAGTGCGGAAACAACGCCCGGTGGTGCAGGCCTATCCGCGCAGCCGTTCCTCCCTGGCGTTCAAGAATCTTGCCCTGAAAACCGATAGATGGCCGGTGCCTGGTGCAGCTGGTGGACACCTGGAATTTTTTGTGGAACGTCTTATTCAGTCGCGCCAAGGACACATGGAGATGCCAGCATGAATGGAGCCGCTATGTACGTTGTTACCCCCGATTCTGCAAGTGATGACCTGGTTACCAAGCACGCGGCGCTGGTGAAACGTATCGCCTACCACTTGATGAGCCGCTTACCTCCCAGTGTTCAGGCCGACGATCTGATCCAGGCAGGAATGATAGGTTTGCTGGAGGCGTCCCGGAACTACGATGCCTCCCAGGGCGCCAGCTTTGAAACCTACGCCGGCATACGCATCCGCGGCGCCATGCTGGACGAGATCCGACGCACCGACTGGACGCCGCGCTCCGTGCACCGCAAGGCGCGCCAGGTTGCCGAGGCGGTACGGGAAATCGAGAACCAGGAAGGTCGCGACGCAAGAGACGTCGAAGTCGCGCAGAAAATGGGCATCGAGCTGAGCGAATACCATCGCATCCTTCAGGATGCAACCGGCTGTCGGGTATTCAGTATCGACGACACCGGGGTCAACGGCGACGAGCCGCAGCACCAGCCGGTCGCCGCTGCGCCGCACAACGAGCCGCTCGACAGTCTGCAACACTCGGATTTCAAGTCTGCGCTGGCAGAGGCAATCTCGAATCTACCCGAGCGTG
>ENA-OVUE01000031-OVUE01000031.1-sediment-metagenome-genome-assembly--contig:-NODE-31-length-11178-cov-2.430502_pt1 | contig 11178 bp, 8 predicted proteins | sample MGYA00250100_ERZ650196 | MGnify/ENA primary metagenome ERZ650196 (study PRJEB26732, sample SAMN07258975) | sediment metagenome | biome: subtidal zone; feature: saltmarsh; material: sediment | place: USA... | reverse complement strand
CGTTTTTAACCAGTGCCCGGGACAGGCCGGGGAAAACAACTTCGTAACAGATCTGAATGCCCAGTTCCCCCTTCTTACAGGCCAGGGTCTTGCCGGGTTTGCCGGGTCGGAAATCACCCACCTGAGCCACAAGTTTACCCAGGAAGGTAAAGTAGCGTTCAAATGGAACATACTCGCCATACGGAACCAGATGGGTTTTGCTGTATTTATCGATGTTTTTGGTTGCCGGGCTGATCAGATAGGCGCTGTTATAGTAGACGACATTGCCATTCTCCCGTGATACAGAGGGGCTGCCGATCACAAAATCGACTCCGGCCTGCTCGATGCCGGTTATGACCATTTTGGTGGGGCGCTGATCGTAAAACATGTAAAACGGTGTGGCGGATTCAGGCCAGACGATTAAATCAGGGTTTTCTGATTTTACAGTATGCGATAAGCGCAGATGCTTGTTGATGGCGGCTAATTGATGCGCCGGGTCCCATTTTATGGCCTGGTCGACATTGCCCTGGATTACCGCCACCCGCGCCGTTGGCGATGCGGCTATCCGCTGGTCAATTGTTTGAATCCGCCAAACACCGTAGATCCATGTAATAATCAATCCCGCAGCAAGGATCCCGATAGCGCTGACCAGCAGCGGCTTGGAGACCGGCAAGTCGTGCCAGGTTTTGCGACGGGTGTAGGTGATGGCCACATAAACAGCAGCATTGCTCAGGGCAATCAAAAAGGACACGCCGTATGCGCCGAACAGATCTGCGATCTGGATCAGGTGGTGTCGCAAATACAGGGCATGCCCGAGTAGTGCCCATGGAAATCCGGTAAAAATAATCGTTCGAACGTATTCAAGCGCCACCCACAGCAGCGGGACGCTGATCAGGCACCGAACCGGTGTTCGGCCGACGGTGGCAAGCGCCATCGAAAAAACAGCCGGAAAAAGTGCCAGAACAGTGGCAAAGAGAAACAAAATGGCAACGCTCAGGTACCAGGGAAGATATCCGTATGTTCGCATGACCGGCACCACCCAGTACAGCAGGGTCAGATAATGGACCAGACCGGCGATAAAACCGATGCGAAAGCTTTCCCTGGCAGAAAGATTCGCAAGAGCCACCAATAAAGGCACGAGCGCAAACCAGGCCAGCCAATCCAGTCCAACTTTGGGAAATGATCCGGTCAGCAGCAGGCCGCTTAAAGCCGCCAACAGCATGTGTTTTCGATCGCTTTTCAATTCTTCCTAACCCCCAAAGAAAAAAGACCCATTAATTTTGGTGCCGTTATGACATAGTGCTCATTGGTTACAGGTTGGCCGGTTGCCTGTTGAGCCGGTTAGGCCGGTTAAAAAGGAAAGAAATCTGATTAATTTTAACCGGCAAGCGGGCTACGGGTGACGGGCTCAACCCTTTTAAAATAGCTGCTATTGTGCCGGTAATCGCCCGAGCAGTCAATAGGTTTACTGATATTAACGTATGCCAAAGGTGATTTTTAAGCCTGATTTGAGTTTTTATTGCAGATATCATACAATTGTCATTCATTTGCTGAATACTTTAATTGGAAATGCGTATATCAATGAAAGCATCCACAAAGGCAATGCTGTTATCCGGGTTGGTATATCCGGGTCTCGGGCAATTGCTGTCAGGACATAAGCGCTCGGGTCTGATTTTTGTCCTGGGGACATCCGTCGGTTTGACTCTGCTCTTTTATCGTCTGATGCAGCGGGCTTTCCGCATTATGCAGCAGGCCTTACCCGCATTGGTTGAAAATGCACTGGATCTGCAAACGCTGAAAGAGCTGGTTGAGCGGAGTTCAACCGGCGGCTGGGGAATTGAAAATATTTGTTTTTTGGGTGTTGTTGGATGCTGGCTGACGGCCATTGTACACGCCTATTTTTCCGGCAGGAAAATTAACTCGCACCTGTAAATTTTGTCACAAAAGCACGAAAGCAGTAAAAACAAGGAAACATTTCGTGCTTTTTAAACATCGTGCTTTCGTGGTAAAGGGTTGATCAAAAGATTCTTAGAACGCTGATTGGCCGATTATGGATTATAAAAAACTTTCACTGAAAATACTTCCCGAGCGGATGGCCGTTTGTCGCTTTGATGCCTCTGAACCGTTGCCGAAATGGTTGGATGTATCCGACTTTTATTCGGTGACGCGCACCAGAGATGAGCTGACCGTTGTTTGCCGCGAGGACTCCGTTGTTCCAGGCACCGTCGGCGAGAATGGATGGCGGTGTATTGGGGTTCAAGGTGTATTAGACTTTTCTGAGATCGGCATTATCTTCACCATAACTCAACCTCTGGCAAAAAACGGTGTTTCTGTTTTTGTCATATCCACCTATGATACAGACTATTTTCTGGTCAAAGAAAAAGAGCTGCCGAAAACAATCGATGCACTGACGGCTGCAGGCCACCGCATCGATACCGAGGACCCGTCTTCGCTTTAGCAAGCTTCCGGCTTCGCATTATTATGCTCCGCCGGGACAAGACGCCGCGGCAAGCAGATGGCAGAGAGCAGAGGTCAGAAGATAGACGACAGAAGGCAAAAGACGCGCCCGCGCCTATCGGCGTTGTTGCGGCACGCACAAGACAGAAAACAGAGGGCAGTAGAAGACGATTCGACCCATTAACGAATCGACTGAATTCTGAATGGAGAAGGAGCGGAATATGTACGTAACATTCTATGGCGCTGTTCGCGAAGTAACCGGCTCGATGCACCTTTTGACCACCGATGCAGACCGCATCATCCTGGATGCCGGACTGTTCCAGGGGCGCCGCAAGGAATCCGTTGAAAAAAACAGGGTCATCCCCTTCGACCCCAATATGCTCACCAATATCGTGCTGTCCCACGCCCACATCGATCATTCCGGTAGGCTCCCGCTGCTGGCGAAAAACAACTTTGCGGGCCGCATCATCTGTACGCGTGCGACCGCTGCAGCCAGTGAATATTTATTAAGGGATTCGGCGCATATTCAGGAATCGGATGCCAGCTACTTGAATTATAAAACCGTCCGCAACGCACTGAGCAAGCGGCACAGCTCCAAGGGCGGCACGAAAATCAGCAACCGCAAAAAACGGGAATTGACAAAAATTCTAAAGAAAAACCGTCACGATCTCAACACCGACATTATTGATGAGCTGATTGAGACCCATCACCTGGAAAAAATCGAACCACTTTATCGGGTCGCTGATGCCGACGAGGCCCTGGAGTTGTTTGACGGATATCCCTATCGACATCCTGTCTCCATTGGCAAAGATATGACCTGTACGTTTTATGATGCCGGTCATATCCTCGGATCGGCCTTTACCCTGATCCGCGCCCGGCAAAACGGCCGTGATTTCCGGGTGTGCTATACCGGCGACATCGGTCGCTTCGATAAACCGATCATTAAGGACCCGACCCTGGATTTTGATGAAGAAGACCGGCAGATCGATCTTTTAATTATGGAAAGCACTTACGGTGATCGACTGCACGAGCCCGTTCAGGATCTGAAACCTCAGCTGCAGAAGGTGCTGTCTGAAACCTATAAACGCGGTGGGTCGGTGATCATACCGGCATTCGCTTACGGTCGCACCCAGGAGCTGTTGTACACCCTGCACGAATTATACGATGATCGAGCGGTGCCGCGCTTGCCGATATACGTGGACAGCCCGCTGGCAACCAAAATCACCCGGGTGTTCGGCGAGCACCCCGAAGTTTATGACCAGGAAACCCATGATGCCTTTCTGAAGAAAGGAAAAAACCCGTTTTCAATGGACAAGATCCACTTTGTTGGATCGGTTGAAGAGTCCATCGCGCTTAACCGTGAAACGAAACCGCATGTTGTGCTTTCGGCCTCCGGCATGTGTGAGGCCGGGCGCATCCTGCATCACCTGCGCTACAAAATTCACAATGAGAACAATACGGTCCTGATGGTCGGCTACCAGGCTCAGAATACCCTGGGCCGGCGGATCCTCGATCTGGGTTTGAAATATGCAGAATCCGGCCGAAAAGGAGCTGCACCGGTCGTGCGCTTTTTCAACAAAGAGTACCCGTTGAAAGCGCATGTTATCAAACTGGGAGGATTCAGCGCCCATGCCGATAAGAACGAAATGCTGCATTTTCTAAAAAAATCCAATTTAAAGATAAAAAAGATCGCCCTGGTCCACGGGGAAGAAGACCAGATCTTGTCATTTGCCGAGTTTCTGAAAAAGGAAGGCTTTTCCGTCGTGGTGCCCAAGCACGGGGAGTCAATTGAGATCAGATAAAAATTATTCTAAAGACAGAAATCGTAATTCAGCCATACCTTATTTGCTGGTGTTTCAAACCCGAAAATAAAAACGTTAAATGTTTCCTTTCGGCAGGCATAAATAAAGGAGGGCAATCAGATGAGGCGTCTCAGGATATCTACGGCTATTGGAATGGTTTTTTTAGGGCTCTGGCTTGCATATAGTGCAAACGCAGATGCGGACAAAGAGACTGCAGCGCTCGCGGCTGCAAAGACATGGCTAGAGCTCATTGATCATGGCAAATATGGCGAAAGTTGGGAAGCAGCAGCCGCGTATTTCAAGGGTGCAGTCACCAAAGAATACTGGGAGCAAACGTTAGCGGCTGTCAGAAAACCTTTGGGTGAGGCGGTTTCCAGAGAACTCGAGTCAAAAACATACGCTCAATCTTTGCCCGGTGCTCCGGACGGCGAGTACGTGGTTATCCATTTCAACACGTCCTTTGAAAACAAAAAATCTGCCGTCGAAACCGTCACTCCAATGCTGGATAACGAAGGTATCTGGCGCGTCTCGGGTTACTTCATCAAATAGATGCGCCGAAATCTGTGCGTTGCGCATATGTGGTGCCGACCAGATTAGAGGTTGGCGGCAAATCTGATTTGATTTTCGGTTTTAACCGCATGGATTTAAACGATGAATTATCGTTTACCGTGCCCTACAACAGTATTTCATATTTATTACGAATTGCCTGATCGATTTTCTTATCCAGGTAGGGTTTCTCTTCTGCCGCCAGTATTTTGCGAGCGATATCACAGGCCCGTTGTCTGGCATCCGGCGATCCATCCCCGGTCCATGTGTCCCGATTTTTTTGATCGGTGACCGCACTCCCACGAAAATATTCAGTGTACAAATGATCCATCGTATGTTGCGCGGTGATAAAATTACCACCGGGCCCGACGCTGTCAATGACTTCCAGCGCCAGGTGCGCCGGGTCCACTGTAATGCCTTTCAACACCTTACAGCACATGCCGATGATTTCATCATCGATCACATACTGCTCATAGGCGACGGTCAGCATGGATTCCAGCATACCGGCAGCGTGATGAATGAAATTGGAACCGCCCATGGCCGCCAGCAGAGTGGTCATGGCTTTTTCCCAGCCGGCCTGGGCATCGGGTATTTTGGCATCCGTAAGCCCCGATGAATTGTAATTCGGTACCCCGATATACTGTGCCAGCTGGTGAATGGCGGCGTTCATCATGCCGCATTCGACCGCTCCGCCCAGATATCCCGCAGTTCGCAGATTGGCCATGCCCGGAATGCCGCCGTAGAGAATCGGCGCTTCCGGCCGGGTCAGCTGACAGATGGTGATCCCTGCCAGCTGTTCGGCATGCAGTTGTGCCAGGGTGCCCGCCATGGTCAGCGGCGAGGTTGAGCCGGCCATCGGTGCGCTGGACAGGGCAACCGGAATTTGATTGCGCACGCATTCCAGCATGATCAGCGTGGATTGGGTGCACAGCTTCAAGGGGCTGATGGCAAAAGAAGCGATGATGGAAATAAACGGTTCAGTTTTTAGCTTTTCCGGCTCGTCGGCAATCATCGCCGCCAGGTCCAGTACCTTATGCAATCCTTCTACATCGTTAACACCGGCCATGACGTGTTTGGCGGTGGCCTTCAGGCAGGCATAAAAGACATTGACGTCATAGGCTGTTTGCGCGATATCTGTTGGAATGCACGGTCGCAAAAAAAAGTGGATATGGTCGAGCGCATCCACGAGCCGACCGATCTGGTATATATCGTTTAGGGTGGATGGGCGCACCTGCCCGTTTTCAAGATCCAGAATGTTAATGGCCGCCCCACCGGTTCCCAGATAAACGCGGTGCTGGCCGAGGTCCAGATCGTTCATTCCATCGCGGCTGTAAAGGATAACCTGCTCGGGCGCTCTGGCGGCCTGCGCCTCAACTAGTTCCGGTGGAAAGGTGATGCGGCTGCGCTTGGAATCGACGGTTGCGCCCGCATCTTCGAGCATGGCAAAGGTCGCCTCCAATCCGGGTTCATAGGTGATGCCGATCGATTCAAGAATTTTCAGGGAAGCAGCGTGGATGGTGTCGATCTGTTGCGGTGACAGCGGTTGATACTGGCCGCCGGAAAGACCCTTTAAATTCATGTTGGCCTCTCTGCTCATTTAAGTTAAGGTTTCCCGAAATGGTCCGTGCACCTTTCTATGGCACACGTTTTATTGGCATGTCAAAAAAAATAGGTGTCTTCCGAAAACATTTTTGTCAGCACAGTTGCGATCGGTCGCAGGGATAATCTCAATAAAAAACGAATCGGAGAATCCAAAAAAAAGGAAGCGTTGGTGAAGAAAGATTCTGCCATACATTGGGCCTGGGTAATATTAGGGATCTCTTTTGTTAATCTGTTTGTCAACTATTCCGTGCGGCTGGGCTATGGTATCGTGTTGCCGGAGATGATCCGGACACTGGATCTTGGCAGAGCCGATGCGGGCACCATCTATAACGCATATTTGTTCACCTATATCGCCATTGCACCGCTGACCGGATATTTGACGGATCGACTCGGCGCACGGCGCGTGATCAGCGTTTGCCTCCTGGTACTCGGCATTAGTGTTGTTCTGATGGGGACGGTCAGATCGCTCTGGTCAGCCAGCTTTTTCTTCGGTCTGGCCGGTTTGGGGGCCACCGGTTTATGGGCTCCGGTGATCACGCTAGTGCAGCGCTGGTTTGTGTCTCATCGTCGAGGTCTGGCACTGGGTGTTCTGTCCGCCGGCTATGGTTTAGGGTTTGCGACCATGGGAATCGTTGTTCCGCTAATCGTTGTATCGTTAAGCTGGCATTACGCCTGGTTTATCCTGGGTGCCATGGCCCTGGGTATGGCGATCGTCAATGGGGTCTTTCTCAGAAGCGACCCGCAAAACATGGAGTTGGTGCCCTGGGGACAAAAATCAGACGACCCGGGCACGGTCGCATCCCCGGCGGACGCCGATCATAAAATGTCATTGCGCCAGTTATTCAGTAACAATCGATTCTGGTTGATCGGTCTTTCTTATTTTGCCATAGCCTACAGCCTTTATGGAATAACAACTTTTATGGTCGACTATGCTAAAAACCAGCTTGGCCTGCCGCTTGAAAAAGCCAGTTTGCTGGCGACCATCCACGGCATCGGCCAGGTGGTTGGTGTATTAACGGTGATGCCGCTATCTGATGTCCTCGGCCGCAAAAAGACCATCCTGATTTCCAATACGGTTATTGCCGCCGCCCTGGTTGGAATATTAATTTTTGCAAATTCCTGGATCATGCTGTGCGTTTGTATTGGGATTCTGGCGATTTTCTACGGCGTAACCTTTCCGATTTATGGCGCCTGTGCCGGTGATTATTTTCCGAAGGGATCCATGGGCACGGTGATCGGCGCCTGGACGCCTTTTTATGGCGCCGGTGCGATCCTGACCCATTGGATAACCGGAGCCTTGCGGGATTCAACCGGAATTTACAATCACTCATTTGTGATTAGTGTTGTGATGGCAATAGCTGCTATTTTTCTAATGAGTCGGATTAAAAAATGATAAAAAATATAAGGGCCCGGGAGCTTTCTACAGAACCGTGAAATGAATCATTGGGAAAAACGCCCCAGCCCCTCAATTTATTAAAACACGCTTATGACATAGCATGGGCACTGGAGCAGTGAAAAGATGAGCCGTTTTTTGATGATCGATATCGGTGCCGGAACCATGGATATTCTGGTTTATGATACCCGCACGGATTTGCATTATAAAGCGGTGGTCAAATCACCGGTGCGCTATCTGGCTGAAAAGACAGCATCTGTTTCCGGAAATCTTCTGGTGGTGGGCAGCGAGATGGGCGGTGGGCCGATTACCCGCCTTCTCATGGAGCGAGCCCGGGAGGCTGAGGTGGTGATGTCGCTATCGGCTTCGGCGACCCTCAATCACGATGTGCAAAAAGTAAAATCCTGGGGCATAAAAGTCGTCGCAGACGACCGGGCCGACCAAATGCGTGACAATCCTGATCATACGCTCATCGCTTTGAGCGATCTCGAACCGCAACGAGTCGAGCAGATCGTAAAGAGCTTCGGCGTCCCTTATGCCTTTGATGCGGTCGCTATTTGTGCCCAGGACCACGGCGTGCCGGAGCCGGGCATATCGCATTTGGACTTTCGTCACAATATGTTTGCCGCCAGCCTGAACGAAAAACCCTATCGGCATACGCTGTTGTATCATTCCGATCAGGTGCCCGACAATATGAATCGCTTAAAATCAATTGCCAGCAGTGCGCAACAATTGCCGGCTGCTGAAATCTTTGTCATGGACAGCGGCATGGCGGCCATTCTTGGGGCATCGCTGGATGGTCGCTGCCGCAACAAAAAGCGGTTTTTGGTTCTGGATATCGCCACCTCCCATACGGTCGGCGCTGCCATGGCCGGTGATGAACTTGCGGGATTTTTTGAATACCATACCCAGGACATTACACTTGAACGCTTGGAACAACTGCTGCGTGATCTGGCGGATGGAAAGTTGAGTCACGAGCAGATTCTGGCCGAAGGTGGCCATGGCGCTTTCCTGCGTCAGGCGGTGGGTTTCAGTGCCGTTGAAACCATTGTGGCCACGGGCCCCAAACGCAAGATGCTCAGCGGCTCGCAGCTGCCGATCGAATTCGGCGCGCCCTGGGGTGACAATATGATGACCGGGACCGTCGGCCTGCTGGAAGCCCTCAGGCGGCGCAAAGGGCTTGAGCAGATCACATATCTATAAAAACGCACGCATATATCTTAAATAATCAAAAATGAATTACATACCGGCGATAATACATACCTCAAAGTACCTACCATAAAACCACTAACCGAATATTATGAGCACACCATATTACGATTGGCAATCTAATGATTTGAAGGACACATTGAATTTTATAATCAGGCTATCTTTATCTTTAGGCATGCCGAAATTCCTTACATTAACTGATGAATTGTGCAACTGGCTCTTTGGAATTTAGGTTGCATCGATGATTGCTATTTGAAACAAATTTGGGATACAGGTTGATTCCTTTTTACACCTACAAAATCTGTGCGATAAACATTTTTATTGCATATACAGACCCGTTCTTTTATTGCTTTTGACAAGCCAGAGATATCGAGTCGATGGAGGGAAAACTTGCTTATGACGGTGCCTAAAACAATTTCTGTTTTTTCAGGTATCCTGGCCCTTGTGCTGACGGTGGCCCTGTTTTTTTTCGTTTTCAACCCTCTGGGGCTGGGCCCGGAGCCTGCGACCGTATTGTCGCCGGAATTCTTCGCAAATTCTGCCCAGGATCTGAGCGAGATAGAGCTGCTGGTAGACGGAAAAGAGGCTTTCAACGAGATCTTTAAGGCGATCGATTCTGCTGAATCATCCGTGTACATCCAGACCTACATCTGGAAGGATGACAGTACCGGGCATACAGCAGCGGCGAAGCTCAAGGCCGCTGCCGACCGCGGTGTTCGAGTTACCGTCAGCAAAGATATGCTGGGAACGTTTTTCGAACTCGGTGACATGATTCAGGGTAAACCGAGTCCGGTATTCACCAGGGCGGGTTTGAAGGGGCATCAAAATATCCGGGTGGATACAGATCTATTCGCCGACACGGATCACAGCAAGTACTACATATTTGATGAGCGCAGCGTGATTTTCGGCGGAATGAACATTGCCGATGAATACCACCTGCAGTGGCATGACTACATGGTCTTGTTTCGGGGTAAAAAAAGGACGGAAGTTTTTACAAACAAGGTTTTAAAACAGTCCTACCGGCCACGCCCTTCTCCTGTGGTGCTTGCGGTGAACAATAGCAAGCACACGGAGATTCGCACGGCAATAATAGAAATAATGGACCATGCAAAAGACAGTGTTGTGATCGAGCATGCTTATTTTTCCGATGACAAGGTTATCGCAGCGGTCAAGCGGGCGGCGATGCGGGGGATCCAGGTTGACGTGATTTTACCCCGGCGACCCGATACGCACATTTATGCAAACCTGATGACCATCAATCGGCTGTTGGCGACCGGCCCACAGAATCCACCGCGGATTTTTCTTTATCCGCATATGAGTCATGCCAAGGTGTTCCTGACAGACGGCGTCATCGCCGCGGTCGGTTCAGCCAATCTGACACCGCGAAGCATGCTTACGAGCAAAGAGTTGACGGTATTTGTCCACGGCACCAAAGATGATCCGTTTATTTCAGAACTTCGCGGTCAGTTGGCAGCGGATCTCAGCAAGTGTGAGCGAGTACTAGCGCCTTTCGAGTTGAGCTTCAGTGAAAAGATCATGGCCGTTGCAGGAAAGTATATATGGTAATCTTCAATCTGCGAGCAGATGCGGTGTCGTGTTTGCAATATAGGGCTTGAGGATTGCGAGTGTTTCCCTAAACGATACAATGGCTTTGTCGATGTCCGCTGGCGTCATGGGTGTCGACAGGGCGAACATGCCCCGACGGGCGGCGTAAACGCCGCGATTCATCATCTCCAGGTGGACCAACCGGGGCAGTTCCCCGGCTTTGGTCAACCCCACGATGGAATCTGTTGCATTGGCAGGCTTTTGGTCCCGCCAGTGCAGTTGCAGCAGGGAGCCCATGCCCGAAACGCACCCCTTTAGGCCGGCCGCTTCCAAAGCGTCCTGAAAGCCGTCTCGGAGCCTGTCACCCAATTGATTCAGCCTTGTGACAGCCGCCTGATCGTATAACCTCATTGCGGCCATGCCTGCTGCCAGGGTGATATTGTTGCCGTTGAAAGTGCCTGAATGGAAAATCGGATCCTCATGGGCCGGATCAAATCGCGACATGATGTCCTTGCGGCCACCGAAAGCGCCGATGGGCAGCCCGCCGCCGATGATTTTAGCCAGGGTGGTCAAATCCGGTTGGATGCCCGCTGTTTCCTGCAGCCCCCCGGGAATGAGACGAAACGTCATGACTTCGTCGAAAAT
>ENA-OVUE01000030-OVUE01000030.1-sediment-metagenome-genome-assembly--contig:-NODE-30-length-11203-cov-2.201600_pt1 | contig 11203 bp, 7 predicted proteins | sample MGYA00250100_ERZ650196 | MGnify/ENA primary metagenome ERZ650196 (study PRJEB26732, sample SAMN07258975) | sediment metagenome | biome: subtidal zone; feature: saltmarsh; material: sediment | place: USA... | reverse complement strand
AAAACGTTCCGCAAAGTGTTCGAGCTCCGAGTTTACGGCAAAGCGCGTGGCCGCAGCTCCAATTCCACCGAGCAGCAAAGCGAGCGCGGCCGCCGTGATCAGCCAGAAACGAAGTGAGTTGCGCTTCTTATCCATTCGTTTGCCTCGTCTCATCCGCACCGGTATCGGACGCAGACAGCGGACGACCTGTCATTGCCAGGCTGTCGCGCACTACCGTATCCACCGCCTGCCAGGTAAAGCTGAAATGCTCGAACTCTTCCTGGCTGACGCGATCCTTGTCCAGGTCCTGCACTACCTGATGCAGCATATGGATCAAGCGGTCTTTCAGTTCATAGAGGGTCTGCACAGACCCGGTATTGCGCGCCTGTTTCGCAATCTCCATCAGCTGCATGGTGTAATTGCCGATCCGTACCCGGCGCCGACGCATGAAGTGGGAACGCAGGGCCAGGGCCGCCGAGCTGGCTATGGCGACTACATACAGCAGCGATGCAAGCAGACGTGTATTCTGTTGCCAGAAATCGGGTTTCTCACGGTCATGGTAACGGCGAGCCCCTGGATGCAGCGGCGTGGAGTTCCTGCCCTCGCTGTCGACGGCGCCGATAAACCCGGCGAGGTTGTTCAACGCGATCAGGTCGGAGCGACGTTCAAACAGAGTACGCGTAATGGTGTGCACCAGATTGACGTCGAGATCGGCTCGCGCCACCAGCAGGCGTTCCAGCACCGCAGTGGGCAGATCACGGTCCGGGAGCGGCGGAGATCCGCGGTAGGAGCCGAGCGGGATAAGCCCCGGAGCCAGGGTCGGCTTGCTGATAGACAGCGCTTGTGACTGTTGAATGGGCACCAGCCGCATCGGATGGTCACGGACCAGTTCGCGAATCGAAACATTACCCGGTGCGCGCACCCTGAATACGGCGTCAACCTGGCCCATAATCACGGCAAAATTCGCGGCCTCCTCTGACATCGGCAGCGCCGTGAGTTGCTCGCTGGAAAGTCCGTAGTGCTCGGCCGCGAACAGGAAAGCAGCGCTCTGTCCGCTGTCGGCCGGCCCAATAGCCACTCGATAGCCCGCGAGATCCTCGAAACGCTGTATGTCGGATGATTCGTTCACAATCAGCTGGTAGGCATCGAAATACAGCGAAGCTACCGCGCTGACCGAGTCATCGGCCCGGATGTCGGCCTGCATGGTGGCCAGATCGACCTGCCCGGACTCCAGCAGCTTGACATTTTGCGACGAGCCATTGGTTTCGAAGACATCGATGGTGACATTCGGCACCGTCTCGTTGAAAACCTGCGCGATTGCTGAGGCCAGCTGGAAAGACTCACCGCTCCTCGGACCGGCGGCAAACGATAAGCGCGTCTCGCGGGTGGACAGCACCCAGCCCAGAATGGCCGACAGCGTGGCAAGCCACACAATCGCCACAACAATGAATCTGATTTTACCCTCCATCATGGATGGCCGGTTCCCCATTGAGAGCGTATCACCGCTGGCATGATACGCGAAAGGCGCGAGGCGGGCACCGGACCCCGCAACCCGCGCCGGACACCAGCGCCCTGCTAAACTGCAGTGGTCAATCATGCGGATAGGAGGAGCGTCATGAAGATAGGTCGCAGTCTGGGCATCAGTGCGCTGGTGTTGCTGGTCATTGTGATCGGCGCCGTGTTTTACGTGGCCTCATCACTGGATTCCATTGTCGCCGCTGCCATCGAGAAGTACGGTTCGCAGGCCACCCGGACGCCGGTCAGTGTTTCCGCAGTGAACATCGACCTGAAGTCGGGTCAGGGCTCGATCAGCGAACTCAGCGTCGGCAACCCGGCGGGCTTTTCCGCACCGCACGTCTTCACCCTCGGCGGCATCAGCACAACGATTGATCTGAACACCATTACCCAGGACCCGATCATTATCGAAGAGATCAGGATCCAGTCGCCGCGTGTAGTGTACGAAATCAACCAAGCCGGCGAATCGAATATCACTACGCTCCAGGACACACTCGGCCAGTCGAGCGGTTCCGGCGAGTCCGCGGCGAAATCCGGCAGCGGCGCCGGACCCGGCCTGGTGATCCGCAAGCTGCACATCGACGCCGGCCAGATCGACGCCAAGGTGGCCGCCTTGCCCGGCAAGGACCTGTCAACCCGGCTGCCGCGCATCGAGATGAACAACATCGGAGAAGCCCAGGGCGGCGCTACGGCGGGCCAGGTCGCCGAACAGGTCACTTCCGCCCTGCTCGCACGCGTGGGACCGGCCGTGGCCAGCCTCGGCCTCGATCGATACCTGGGCAAAAGCCTCGATGAGATCAAAGGACTGGGTGGAAGCCTCAAGCAAGGGGCTGGTGAGTCGCTTGGTGGCGCCGCGGAAGAGGGCAAGGAAAGGCTCAAGGGTCTGCTCGGCAAATAGGGCGCTGCGGCTGACGGTATTTGCGTGCGGAACAGCGTTTATGCGTTGCTGCGCTTTGGCTGGTTGGGTGCTGACAGGGCACGCCTATTGGGCAAGCCGGGCTGTATCTACGGTCCAGCGCTGCAGTATAGCTTCGTCGATGCTCACGCCGAGACCGGGGCCGTCCGGAACCGGCGGCGGCCGGCCGCCGTAACCAAACTGCAACAGCGGCATGGCCGGGTCTTCGCGCAACAGGAACCGCCCGAAGCAGCCCTCGGCATAGGTCACCGGCTGCACCGCCTGCGCCAGGCGCAGGTGCGCTGCCGACAGCAGCGACGATTCGCCCACCTGGCAGCCGAGCTGCAGGACCAGCCCGGCATCGAGCGACTGACGCGCACGGTTGTACGCAGCGATTAACCCACCGCACTTCGAGATGCGCACATTGGCTGCCGTACAGGCGCCCGCTTTTATGAGTCGCTGCAGGGAGGCGCGCGTACTGAGGCTCTCGTCGACCATGACACCCAGGCGGGTCGCCGTCACCAGCTGCGCCAGCCCATCGATATCGTCGGCCGCGATGGGCTGCTCGAAGGACTGCACACCGTAGCGCCCCATGGCCAGCATGGCGTGTATGGCCTGCTCGGTGTCCCAGGCCATGTTGGCGTCCACGCGCACATCGAAGTTGCGCCCGAACACCCGCCGCAGCAGGCGCACGGCCGCGACGTCTTCCGCGTCATCGACCTTGAGCTTGACCTGGCGAATGCCGAACAGCCGCTGCTTGAGTGCCGACTTCACCAGCCGCCAGCCCTTGTCGGCAGACAGCGCACCGCTGTAACGAAAGGTCTCGGGCAGCACCGCGGGGGCATCGCTCAAGGCGCGCACACCGAATGCCTTGCCGAAGGCATCCAGCAGCGCCAGGTCGACGGCGCACCAGGCGGCGGTCTGCGGCACATCGGCCGCAACCCAGCCCGGAGTCTGTCCGTCGCATTGCTGCAGAAAGGCTTCGACAGCCGGCATGGAATCGAAGCGCTGCTCCAGCACGCGCGGCAGAATAACATCGCGCAACATGGCAAAGGCCGACGCGCGGCTTTCGCCGGTGACGTATTCGCGCGGCAGTGATTCACCGAAGCCGACTGCACCGGTATCGGTGGTGCATTTGAGAAACAGGCTGTAGGAACTGGTGCGCTCGGCCGCGGCGTGTTTGAAAGGCTTGCGGAACGGCAGGTCAACCGCGAACAGCTCGAATGATGTGATGCCCGCCATGCGTCTTCCTTCTACTGTGCACACCGTGCCGAAATCGGCGCAGCGTCCTCGGATGCGTAGGTTGGGCTGAGCCGCGGCGAAGCCCAACGCAACCCTGATTGCGGCTTATCCGGTTTCGTGAGGCAACGGACAAGCAGGCCGAAACCGATGTCAAACTTGAGCTTGATGGACTGCTGTGCTGGGCATCGCTACGCTCAGCCCAACCTACACACTATCGATGTTCCGTGTCTTTATGTCTTGGTTCTTCTAACTCGATCCTTCGTGTCCTTCGCGCCCTTTGCGGTAAAAGAGAGACTAGTGATTCAGCTCCACAATATTCTCGATTTCCGGTCGCACCACCACGGTTTCGGCCTTGGCGCGGCTCAGCAGTTCGGTCTTGGCCTGGAACACGCGCTTGCCGCTCGCGGCCAGTTCGCGACGCCCGCGCTCGTACCAGCCTTCGCGCATCACGTGCATGACCGGAGCCCCCAGGCGCGCCGAGTCGCGCTTGGCCTTGTATTCGATATTGACCTGCTTGAGATAACGATCCACTTCGCGCAGGAAATTGACCTGCTGCTGTTCCTCCGTCTGGCCGGCAAACTCGACCCGCATGATGTAGCGGCTGCGCTCGGTGTCGGCCTCGGCCTTGAAGTGGGCCGGCACCAGGCCGGTAACACGCGATGCGTTCTGCACCGCGTCGATCACCTGGTTGACGCTCACCTTCTCACCGGTGATATTGGTCATGCCGCGCCCCTTGCGCAGGAACACGATCTCGGGTGTGCCCTGATAGCGGCCGGCGACCTGGATAACGTCGTTGATGTCGTAGCGGTACAGGCCGCTGGTGGTGGTGACAAAAATGTAATACTCGCCGTCCATCTCCAGATCGGCCGCGGTCAGGAACGGCCAGGACTCCGGGCTGTCCGGATTCGCCTCCACCTCGTCGACAGCCACGAACTCGAAAAAGTTGGTGGCGACAGTAAGCACCCCCTTGCTGCCCGCGTCCGACAGCGGAATGGAACCGCGCGCCTCGCTGGACAGGTAGCCCCAGTCGCGCACCGGTACCGGGCGGGTGCCGTCGGGATTGAACCACTGGTCGAACTTCTCCAGGTAATGGCCGACAGTGCCACCCTTCCAGCAACCGATCAGCCCCAGGTCGGGCCAGTAATCGCCCGGCACCAGCAGGCCGTCGCGGCGCGAACGCATCTGTTCGAGCTGTCTGGCGCGCCCGGCATTGGCCTTCAAGCGTTTCTCCACCACCTGGCGGATGGCCGCGTTCATGTGCTGGTCCGGCGACAGCGTTCCATCGCGGATATCCCGGATCAGTTCCTCACTGTAGGCGTTGGCCTTATCCATCAGTTGCAGAATGGAAGACGGATTGGCGGTGGCCATGAAGTGCACGTCGTGTTCCAGCGAGATGCGCATAATGGTGTAATACTTGGCCTGGTAGTCCTCGATTTCGAACACTTCGTAGGGAATGGAATAGGCGCGCCGCACAATGCCGGGCATGTTCTTGTAGATATGTCCGGAGGTGGAGCCATAGGGCAGGCCCGACGGAGTATGGCCCTCTATGGCGGGCGACACCATGGACACCACCTTGTGATCGAGAATCCCGGGATGGGCCTTCTGGGCGTGATACAGCCAGGTGCGCATCTGGTCCTTGTGGGCACGACCCTGATCGGTGGGTGTGACCGGGATGAACTTGGGTTTACCGGTGGTGCCGCTGGTCTGGGCAAACATCACCGGATCTTCGGCGGTGAAAATATTTTTCTCACCCGCCACCACGCGCTCCATGTCGCGCTCGATGTCGGCGTAAGTGATGACCGGCACCTGTTTCTGGTAATCGGCGATGCTGTCGATGGAGGCGAAGTCGTAGCGGCGCCCGTATTCGGTATCGGCGTTGTTGCGCACCATACCCAGCAGCAATTCAGTCTGGGTGCGCAACGGATCCCGGGTCGCCGCGTCGAAGCGGCGCGCCGACTGTTTGCCCACGAAAGCGATCAGTTTTCCGGCGAGTGACATCGTAATCCCCTCAGGCTGTGTTTTGTGTCAGGCCTCCAGCTGCAGGAGCAACCAACGGGCGCCTGTGATCCTTAGGTTGGAAGTACCGCTATCCGGCGCAACTGCCCTTCAGGGCATCTCGCTGTGGTTTCTTATCCAGTCCGACATGTCTTCGACCAGACGCTGTGGCGCATCCAGCTGAATGGAATGGGTCTGGTCCTCGTACCATAGCACATCCAGCCCCGGCACCTGACCCTGCCGCAACACCTCCAACACCCCGTCGTTGTCGATAATGGTGTCCTTGCCGGCCAGAAACAGCTGCACCGGGAGCCGGTTACCGGCAATGTTGCTATCGACGTACTTGTCGAGGCGGTGGCTCTGCCAGAAAAACCGCACCGTGGCCGAGGTCAGGCGCAGCGGGTCGCCGCGGATGTAATCCAGATACAGGGGCGTGGTGGTGAACATTTCCGGCTGAATCGGCACCGGCACTCGCGCGCCGGGATTCAACGGCGAGAGCAAGGCGATTTTCAGCTTGTTCGGGAAGCTGACGTCCACTTTGGCGCGCAGCCCGGGCGTAATCAGTACCAGGCCGTCGACGTCCTGCGGATGAGCGAGCCCGTAGCTCAGCGCCAGCTTGCCGCCCCAGGACAGACCGACCAGAAACACCCGCTGGTAACGCTGGCGCAGCGGCGCAATGAAGGCACTGATATCCGCGAGCAGGGTGGCGTAGTCGTCGACATAGCCGGACGGAAACCCCCTGTTCTCGCGATTCAGACCGCTGCCGCGCCGGTCCAGGCAATACACATCGAAGCCCTGAAGGCGCAAGGCCTCGGCGGCCAGCGCGAACCAGCCGGCGTGGCTCTCGATGCCGTGCAGATAGACCAGCGCGGTGGTCGCACCGGGCTGCGTATAACTCACGTAGGTCAGACTGGCGCCATCGCTGCCGGCGTATTCTCCCAGCGTACCGGGCACGCCACCGGGTGCCGGGTACTGCGCGACCTCAAACGGTTTCTCCGGGGTAGCGACGGGTGCAACAGCGCAGCCCCCCAGCCACACCGCCAGCACTGTTACTGCAAAGAGCGCATATGGTCGCGCGCGCATCATGGTTGCACCAGCGGCTGCGGCTTACTGTCGGGTTCACAGGCACCGCTGGTGTCGATGCCGTAGGGCCTGCGTTCGGCATCCGCTTCCACCGACCAGCGCTGCCGCCCCAGCGATTCGACCCAGCTTTCGACCTTGTCACCGACTTCGAGATAGGGTGAGCCGGCAATATTCTGTTCCAGGTCCTCGATGAACGCCTTTCTCGCGCCTTCTACACTCAGACCACCGCGCACAAACAGCCCCGCCTTCTCGACCAGGCGCGGTTCGCGGATGGCGGTACCGCCCGGCGTCCCGGTGAGAATGATGCTGCCGGCCGGGATGATGCCGTCGGCATCGTGGATGAAGCGTGGATGGCCATTGGCATCGCGCATGCAGACGATGTGCCCGCTTCGGAAGGCCTGGCTGAGATGCCTGACGATGGCCCAGGGTCCACGCAACATGGCATCGGTGGTGGACAGCTGGCGCTCCTCCCCGAACGGCATTTCGCCGACCGGCGGCTCGTCGGCAGGCCGCAGCTGTGACACCACCGCACCGATTTCCAGACTCTGCTCCCCTTCTTCCCGGGTGCGCGGCCGCAGGTGCCGGCCGTGCACCATCCAGGGACCGATGGGAAGATAGGTCGGGTGCGACTTGCCGCGCGTATAACCGGCTTCCTGGTCGAGGATAATGGGTTCCCGGTCCGACACATCGTTGGCCGTGAAGAACGCGACCCGGTCGATAAAGGCTTCATAGCTTCCCGGGGGATTGCGCAAGTCCAGGTCTTCGAGCAGCACCAGGCCCAGCTCGACTTCGTAGTCGAGCAGCAGCACCGGTCGCACCGGCAGCTCACCGATCTGCACCCCCGCCCGCACCGGGGCGTAAGCCCCGGTAGGCACCACCGGCTTGGGAAACACCAGCAGTTCCGTTTCGTCTTCCTCGCCACCCACCTCTTCGCGGTGCTCGGCATAATTGAGGCCGACCCCGATCACGAAGCGCTGCAACGCATCGAGCTCCAGGCCAGTGATCTCGACCGGCGGCAACACCAGCTCCGCCAGGCGTTCCTGGGCCAGATCCTCCGCCAACCCATCGTCTGTGTCGGTCCCTGCCCCGGCCGACGTAACGGCGTCCGCGGCCGCGAATGCCCAGCGCAGGAGCTGCGGCTGGCCATGACCGGGGTCTCCTGCATAGCACAGCTGCGGATGGCGATCGCTGAGCGCCCGCACGCGCACCGGGATACCGTTGGCCTCGACCCGTACCAGGCCGTAGCAGCTTTCGCCCTGGTGCTCCGGCAGTGCGGAGATATAACGGATGACGCGCGGCCTGTCCGCTGTTGGTTCCAACTGCGTTTGCGCCACGGCCAACCCGGAGCCGGCGATCAGGGTCAGCGCACCGAGCGAAGCAGTGCCCAGTAACCGGATCGCCTCCAGCCGCGCAACGCTCCGGCACCATCGCGCCCCGGGGAAAGAGGTCCGATCTGCGCACATCCGCTCGCGAACCCGGCACCTCCACCACGGGACAACCGACCGAGCCCAAAGGCGGCTCGATGCCGGGATAACTGGCGAGAGTCGGTGCAATCTCATAAGACGCTATCGGTCGGCTGCGGGTCTGGACCGTCAGTTTCCCGACGGCGAAAATACCGGGCACAGGGTTATCGTATTCCGACCACCCCGCGCGCATCTTGGCGACACGCAACTCATCGAACTTATTGATGAAATGGCGCGATTAAAAAATAACATAGCGGTCTCCCGGGCGCTTGCCATGGTAGTTGCGCGGGATCGCGCGCGTCAACACGGTATCGGGGAGAACCACGCCCATCAGGGGCGCGCCGAATACGGCGCAGACGAAAGCCGGCGATGTCAGATAAGCCCCCGGAACTGAGCCACAGTCAAAGATTGACAAAGACGTTGATGATCACCGCATTCACCAGGTCGATGAAGAAACCGCACACCAGTGGCACTACAATAAAGGCTCGGTGGGCTGCACCATACTGTTTGGCCACCGCCGTCATGTTGACGATCGCCGTCGCCGTAGAGCCCAGAGTAATGCCGCCGAAACCGGCACTGACCACCGTCGCCTCGTAGTCCCTGCCCATAAACCGAAACACGAGCACGACGGTGAAAAAGATGGACAGCAGGATCTGGAACACCATGACCACGCTCATAAACAGCACGAGTCCCTGCAGCTCCCACAACTGCAGACCCATCAACGCCATGGTCAGGAACATACCGAGGCTGATATCGGAGATCAGCGCATACCCGCGCTTGGCTCCGGTGTAGACCTCGTCCGTCTTCAGGATCAGATTACGGGCATTACCGATCAGAATACCGCCGATCAGGCAGGACAGGAAAAGGGGCAGCTGCAACCCGGCCGCCTCCAGAGCCTGGTCGAGATAATAACCGAAAATCATGGCGACATTCAGCCATAGCCAGGCCCACAGCACACCGTATGAATCGACCGGCGCATGCCGGTCCTCGTGCTCCACACCGATGTCCAGCTTTTCGTCGCCACTGGGCGTAATGTTGTGTCTCGTAAGCAGGTAACGGGCAATAGGCCCACCTATGACGGCCGCCGATATCAGGCCCACCGTATTGGCAGCGATTGCCAGTTCAAGCGCGTTGGAGATGCCCAGGCGCTCCACGAAAATTGGCGCCCATGCCAGTGCCGTGCCGACGCCGCCCGTCAAGGAAATCGAACCCACCATGAGACCTGCCTTCGGATCCATACCGAAGGCCGATGCAATACCGATACCCGTTATGTTCTGCAAAAAGATGAACGTTGTAGCCAGCAGCAGCAGGATGGCGAGAGGTCTGCCACCCGATATCAGGGTGCGGATATCTGCACGCAAGCCAATAGCTGCAAAAAAATACAGTAACAGCCAGTCTCTGACCTCCAGGTCGAAACTTATCTTAAAATCGAAGACGAAATAGGCAAAATCTACTGCTGCCGCACACAGGAACCCGCCGATAACCGGCTCCGGTATGCTGTATCGGCGCAAGATCTCGACTCTGCCCACCACCGCTTTGCCCACGAACAGCAGGACGATAGCAAGCGTAAAGGAAACGAAACCATCAAACTCGTGACTGCCCATCTAACCCCTTGCTCCCTGAGTATTTTCTAGAAAGATTATTCTCTGCCGGTCAACAGGATAGACCTTGCCCTGAACAGCAACCGACGCAGCATTGCCAGTCGCGGCAAAGTATTGTCGTCAAGGTGGCTGGATGCCCGACACCAGAAGCGCCTTCCCGGTGCTGGTCCTGTTTTCGAGCTACTGCTAAAGGCCTACCCTGGCTGCGGTGACGGAATACGATGCAAGGTCGCGTACAACACAGGCACCAGAACCATGGTGATCACCGTGCCGAAGGCCAGCCCCGCCATGATGGTCATCGACATGGACACCCAGAAGGCATCCTGCAGCAGGGGCGCAACCCCGAGAACCGTCGTGGCTGCACCGAGTATCACCGGGCGCACTCGGGACAGTCCGGCTTCGACGGTCGCATCGTAGGGGCTCTTGCCCGCGGCCAGGTTGGCATTTATCTCGTCCATCAGCACGATGGAATTCTTGATCATCAGCCCGGCCAGGCTCATGGCCCCGAGCAGCGCCATGAAGCCGAACGGCGTCTGCGTCGGCAGCAGAATCGCGGTGATACCGATGAGCGCAAAGGGAATGGCAAGCGCGATGATTAAGGCCGGGCGCAGCGCGTTGAACAGCGCGACGATGATCACTGCCATAATCACCACCGCAGGCACCATGCCCGGCACCAGGGAGAGCTGAGCGGTGCGCGTGCTCGCGTACTCGCCATCCCAGAACAGGCTGTAACCCGGCGGTAATTCGATGGCCTCGATCTCCTCTTTGACCTCGGCGCGCAGCTGGGGGAAAGTGACTCCGTGCGGCGATGCCTGCACGGCCGCCTGCCGGCGCCGTTGAAAACGCACAATGATGGGATCTTCCCACTGCACCTGGATGTCATCCGTCACCTGGCCCAGCGGAACCTTCTTCAGGCCAAACGAGGGCTGCACCTGTACCAGGTCCATTTCCGCCGCCATGCGCTGACGGTCCGACTCCACGCTGCGCACAATGATGGGGTATACGCTGTCGCCCTCGCGGTACAGGCCAACCGGCGTGCCATCGTAACTGCGCCGCGTGGCCTGGGCGATGTCTTCGCGGCTGACCGACGACCAGCGCGCGCGTTCCTGCGCGTATTCGGCGACCACCTTGGGCACGCGCTGGCGCATGTCGGTGCGGACATGCTTGGCATGGGGGCTGCGCTCCAGTATCGCCATACCCTCCTCGGCCAGGGCGCGCAGGGTAGCGAGGTCGGCCTCGGCCGGTCCGCTGATACGTACCTCAAACGGCCAGTCGTCGCCCGGACCCACGGTGTACTTGCGCACCCGGGTCAATGCCTGGGTATAGTTCTCGTCGAGCCAGGGCTCGATCTCGGCGACCAGGCTGTTGACCTCGTCGAAGCTGTGGGTGTTTACGATCAGCTGCCCATACTCGGGGTACGGAAGCTCCGG
>ENA-OVUE01000029-OVUE01000029.1-sediment-metagenome-genome-assembly--contig:-NODE-29-length-11396-cov-2.739023_pt1 | contig 11396 bp, 10 predicted proteins | sample MGYA00250100_ERZ650196 | MGnify/ENA primary metagenome ERZ650196 (study PRJEB26732, sample SAMN07258975) | sediment metagenome | biome: subtidal zone; feature: saltmarsh; material: sediment | place: USA... | reverse complement strand
CACGATGGATGCCAGCATGCGGTAGTGACGCGCGCTGAACAGGTTGCTGCGCTGCGCGAACAGGGTGGCCAGTCCGGAGCCGGCGTACTCGTACCGTCCGCCGTCGGCCGACACCGAGAACGACATGCGGGTCGGCTGGGTGCGCACGCCCAGGTGCTCAAACAGTTGGGTGAGCAGCGGGTAGTTGCGGCGGTTGAAGACGATGAAGCCGGTGTCCACCGCCACCGGACCTGCGTCCGTTTCGATCGTTCGCGTATTGGTGTGGCCGCCGAAATAATCGTTGCGCTCGTACAGCGTGACCTGGTGCCGGCGGTTGAGTAACCAGGCGGCGCTCAGGCCGGCGATACCGCTTCCTATGATAGCTATGCGCATTGTCGTCCTCGACAAAAGTTAGACAGTAGTTTCGAGTGAATGTACAATAGCTGTACAAATATTGCAAGCCTGTTGTACAGGCTGCGGCGCAGGTCGGCCGGGATCGTAAAAAAACGTTTATTAACGGAGGGCTGTATGAAAGCGACGGAGGCTCAGGCGCACCAGCGCGGGGTGCTGTGGGTGGTCGGTGCCAGTTCCGGTATCGGACGCTGTCTGGTGCAACAGCTGGCGGCCGCCGGCTGGCGCGTGGCCGCCAGCGCGCGCAGTGAGGAGCGGCTCGATCAACTTGCCGTCAGCGCGGGCCAGGCGAGTGTGCGCAGCTATCCGCTGGATGTGACGGACAGTGCGGCGGTCGCCGCGACGGTGGCGCGCATAGAGCAGGAGTGGGGCCCCATCGAAGTGGCGATTCTCAACGCCGGCGACTACGAACCGATGCCGCTGGAGCAGTTCGACGCCGCACTGTTCCGGCGCCTGATGGAGGTGAACTACATGGGGGCGGTGCACTGCCTGGACGCATTGCTGCCGCGGCTGCGTCAGCGTCGCGGCGGGCAGCTGCTGCTCACCGCCAGCGTGTCCGGCTACCGGGGGCTGCCGAGCGGCGCCCCCTACAGCGCTACCAAGGCGGCGCTTATCAATCTCGCCGAAGCGCTGCAGCCAGAGCTGGCCGCCGAGGGGGTGCGCATACGGGTGATCAACCCCGGCTTTGTCGACACGCCGCTGACCCGTAAGAACCGTTTCGCCATGCCGTTTCTGATGACTGCGGAACAGGCGGCGACGCGCATTGTCGCAAAGCTTGAGGGCAGCGCATTCGAGATTGCCTTTCCACGCCGTTTCGTATGGCTGCTTAAGCTGCTGCGCTGCCTTCCCTATCCGGTTTACTTTGCTCTGGTCAGGAGGATGACCCGCACATGAACGACTGCAGCGCCTGGGTTGAAGCCTACGTGGGATTCTTCGAGAGCCTCGACATGAAGTCGCTGAATAACCTCGAGGCGGTGTTCAGCGCAAGCGCCACCTTCAAAGATCCGTTCAATGCCGTGCAGGGCAGGCGGGCGATACGCCAGGTGTTCGAACATATGTTCCGCACCACGCGTTCACCGCGCTTCCGGGTACACGACTGGATGTGCTCGGGGAATGCGGCATTCATACGCTGGCGTTTCACCTGCAGCCTGAAAGGGCGCGGCATCGACGTGACAGGGGTAAGTCACGTTGAATTTGACAGCAGCGGCCGGGTAACGGCGCATATCGATTACTGGGATGCCGCGGAGGGCATGTACGAGCGCCTGCCGGTCATCGGCCTTGTGCTGCGCTGGCTGCGGCCTCGCCTCGCCGCCTGATCAGCGGCGACGTCTGCACTGGTCGCTTGCACGGCACCGGTCTGATCAAGGCGCTTCGCCGGAGCCCTTCTCGTTGGCCAGCGCCTTGGCAGTGATCTCCTCGTACAGGCTCAGGGCTTGGGCCGCCAGATCCTGCCACCTCGGATTCTGTTCCACAAGGTGCCGGTTCTCCTGCGCGTCGCGGAATACCTCTTCAAGAAAGGCGATGTCGAGGTCGTCCAGCCGCTCGCCGGCATCGACCTTTTTCTGCAACGCCAGGGCGCGCGGCAAGCGCTGTGTCTCGAATCGCTCTACCAGCGCCTGAATGATGCCCGCCTGTTTGGACTCCTCGGTCATGGTTTGCCCCCGTGGTTTGAATGGCGCATGGTTCGTTCCGCATGCCCATGTGTGTGTTGTGTGCAAAGCCTAGCACCCTTTGCGCAACCTTGTAATGCGCTCCCGCGCGCCAGCGCCGCCCGGCAGCCGGGTTTCCGATCGCGATGCATACCGGGTATCATCCCCTCGGGGCACGCTCGGCTCACGGTAGCGGCTGCGTGTCCTCGCAGCTAGCACGGACATCCGGCCCAGGAGGCAACACAAAGATGCAAACAACAGCTTGGCGTTCTGCCGCGTGGGGCGGATTGGTGTCGACACTGGTTTTGAGCGGCTGTACCACCCTGGGCCCGGATTTTGAACGCCCCGAGGCGCAGGTGGAAGAGACCTGGCTGGACCAGCAGCAACCTGTTGTGGAAGCCGTCGACGCCGACTACAGCCAGTGGTGGACCGTGTTCAATGATCCGGTACTGAACGGCCTGATCGACACAGCCTATCAGCAGAACCTGCCGTTGCAGGTCGCTGGTCTGCGTATATTCGAAGCACGCGCTCAGCTGGCCATCGCCATCGGTAACCAGTATCCGCAGCTGCAGCAGGCGGCCGGTGCCCTGACCCGCAGCCGAATCAGCGAGAACCAGGCCAACTTCAATCCCGGCATCGACAAGAACTTCTGGCAGGCCAACGCCGGCTTCGATGCCTCCTGGGAACTGGATTTCTGGGGTCGCTTCCGGCGCGGAGTCGAGTCGGCGGCGGCCAACATGGGCTCGCAGCTGGCCAGCTACGACAACGCTCTGGTGTCGCTGAGCGCCGAAGTGGCGCGGGTGTATGCCACCGTCCGCACCCAGCAGGAAGGACTGGCGGTGGCCAAGGCCAACGCCAAAATTCAGCAGCGCGGCTACGAGATCGCCGATGTACGGTTTCGCGCCGGCGCGGTCAGCGAGCTGGACCCGGCCCAGGCGCTGACGCAGCTGCGTGATACTCAGGCGCAGATCCCGAGCCTGGAAGGCGGCATACGCCAGTCCAAGAACGCTTTGAGCATCCTGCTGGGTATGCCGCCGCAGGATCTCTCCGAGCTGCTCGGCGAAGCGCCGATTCCCTCGCCCCCCGCCACGGTAGCGATCGGTATGCCGGCGGATCTGCTGCGCCGCCGCCCGGATATCCGTCAGGCCGAGCTGCAGGCCGCGGCCCAGAGTGCGCTGATCGGCGTCGCGGAGAGCGAACTGTATCCCAGCCTGAGCCTGGTGGGTTCGATCGGCTTCGTCAGCAGTGACACCAACCAGAGCGATCTCGGCGATCTGTTCAAGGGCGACAGTCTCGCCTATGGCTTTGGTCCGTCGTTCTCCTGGCCGATATTCAACTACGGTCGCCTCAAGAACAATGTGCGGGTGCAGGACGCCCGTTTCGAGCAGTTGCTGACCAACTATCGCAACACCGTGCTGGAGGCGGCGCGCGAGGTGGAAGACGGTCTGGCCGGGTTCCTGGCAGCCCGGAGTGCAACCGAGTACCTGCGCGACAGTGTCAATGCCGCGCAGCGCGCCGTCGACTTGTCCATGATCCAGTACCGCGAAGGCGCCGTCGACTTCCAGCGCGTGCTCGATTCCCAGCAGCGTCTGTTGCGTGCCCAGGATGCCTACACCCGCTCGCGGGGTGAAATCGTCACCAACCTGGTGGCCACTTACAAGGCGCTCGGCGGAGGCTGGGAGATTCGCGCCGGGCAGCAGGTCGTGCCCGAACCGGTGGAGCAGCGCATGCGCGAACGCACCGACTGGGGCGAGCTGATCCCCGGCGACGCGCTGCCCGCGGGGCTCCCCGATGCCCCGCCGACCGGTACCGCGCAGCCGTTGTTCAACAAGCCAGCCTGGTAACCTTGCGGGGGCGTCCATTGGCGACCGGCAAGTCGCGACCTCGTCTTGTCCAGACCGGTCAGGGCGCGCCGCCTCGCCGCGGCCACCGCTTTGCCGAGTCGAATTTCTCCAGCCGCGGCGCTATAATGCGCGTCCTGTCACCGGCCACCTGAAGCGACGCCGGTGTCGCCGAACCCATCCCGGCGACCTGTCGCGCGGCTGATCCCGTACAACCCCCGAACCCTGCTGGCGCACCTGACGCTGTTCGGCCCGAAGCGTGGTAGCTCCTGTTGATGAAAAGTCTGGCAATCAGAACCCTCCTGCCGTTCCTGGCCTGGTTCCCGCTGGTCAACCGCGTGTCGCTGCGCGCCGACTTTCTCGCCGGGCTGACCGGCGCGGTGATCGTGCTGCCGCAGGGGGTGGCGTTCGCGACCATCGCGGGACTGCCGCCGCAGTACGGCTTGTACACCGCCATGGTGACGCCGATCGTCGCGGCTCTGTTCGGCTCCTCGCGGCACCTCATTTCGGGGCCGACCACCGCGATTTCCATTGTGATCTTCGCCTCGGTGAGTCACCACGCCACGCCCGGCACGCCTGAGTTCGTTACTCTGGCGTTGACCCTGACGTTTCTCGCCGGGGTCTACCAGCTGGCCTTCGGTCTGGCCCGCCTGGGGGTGCTGGTCAATTTCGTTTCGCACACCGTGGTGATGGGCTTCACCGCCGGAGCCGCCATACTGATTGCCACCAGCCAGTTGCAACACGTGCTGGCTATTCCCATCCCGCGCGGCGAGTCGTTCGCGCACACCTGGGTCGATATCTACCACCAGCTCGATCAGACCAACCTCACCGTCCTGGGCATTGCGCTGGTGACGCTGTTGACCGCGGTGGTGGTCAAACGCGTGTTCCCCAGGCTGCCGAATCTGCTGCTCGGTCTGATCGCCGGTTCGCTGACCGCTGCGGTGGCCAGCGGTAGCGACCAGGGTGTCACCTTCGTCGGTCAGATACCGGCGCAGCTGCCGCCGCTGTCGATGCCCGACTTCTCGGTGGTCGCCGTATCATTAAAAAACCCGGAGGCCTTCGCCGTCGCGCTGCTGGGGCTCATCGAAGCGGTCTCCATCGCCCGTTCGGTGGCCACCAAGTCGCACCAGCGTATCGACGGCAACCAGGAATTCATCGGCCAGGGGCTGTCCAATATGGTGGGCAGCTTCTTCTCCAGCTATGCGGGATCGGGCTCCTTCACGCGCTCGGGTATCAACTACCAGGCCGGTGCACAGACACCCATGGCCGCCATCTTCGCTGCTGTGCTGCTGATGCTGGTGGTGCTGCTGATCGCGCCGCTGACCGCCTACCTGCCGGTGGCGGCCATGGGCGGAGTCATCCTGCTGGTGGCCTACGGTCTGATCGATTTCCGGCACATCGCCGAGACGCTGACCCGAAGCCGCAGCGAAACCGCCATTCTGCTGGTGACCTTCTTCTCGACCCTGTTCCTGGAGCTCGAGTTCGCCATCTATCTGGGTGTGTTGCTGTCGCTGATTCTGTTCCTGGCCCGAACCTCGCGCCCGGACATCGTCACCCTGGCGCCCGACAGCCATGACTCGCGTCACAAGTTCGTCAATGTGGAGAGCAAGCCGGTCAGCGAGTGCCCGCAGTTGAAGATAATACGCATCGACCGCGCCATCTATTTCGGTTCCGTGAACTACATCCAGAGTCGGCTGCATGCCATCACGGAAAAGGAAAACATCGTGCATATTCTGATCGACCTATCGCGCATGAATTATATCGATATGGCCGGTGCCGAAATGCTGGTGCTGGAGAACCGGCGCCTGCGTGCGCGGGGCGGCGGGCTATATTTGTGCGGGCTCAAGTCAGCGGTGTGGCAGTTCATCGCCGAGGGCCGCTACGTGCGGGCGATGGGTCCCGATGCGTTCTTCGACCACAAGTCACACGCTATTGCGGCGATTTTCAAAAAGCTGGACGAAAGTATCTGCGAGCGCTGCAGTCGGCGTATTTTCCGCGAGTGCGCGCCCGTACACCAGGTCTGATGCTGCCGTGCGGCAGGGCGGAAATACGCAGCTACGGTTTCTTGCCACGGCGACGGCTGCTGTTCGACAGCGGGCTAGGCCAGAGTTGTCACCACAGCCAAGGCCAGAACGGTAGCTAACGCGACCCACAGCGCCCAGTGACGATGTCGTTCCAACCGGGTCTGTGTTTCCTGCAGCATGTCCTGGTAGAGCCTGTGGTCAAGCTCCATCTTGTTTTCCAGTGCCTTGAGCTGGTCATGGGTCGCTGCCAGCTGTGCGGCGGCATCCGACAGGCGGTTCTCGTATTGTTCCATCAGCTCGGCATTGTTGTCCTGCAGATGCGCGAGTCGACCGTCCACTGTGTTCAGTCGGCCTGATATTTCACCCAGGGCGCTCTGCAGCGCCACGATCTGGTGCTGCGCCGCGTCGTGCAGCTGCTCGAGCTCGCTGTCCCTTGTCTCCAGCCGGCTGGAGTTTTCAGCGATGGCGGTCTTGAGTGCCGCGAGTTGCTCGCGCGCCGAGTCCTGCAGGAACTTGATCTGACTATTCCTCTTCTCCAGTCGCGCTGTGGTTTCGGCCAGCGAGGTTTCCAGCGCCGCGACCCGATCGCGCGCCGCACCGCCCGCCGTTTCGGTCTCCGCGAGCCGCTGTTCCAGGGCTTCCAGCCGGTCTCCAGCCAGGCTTCGGGCGCTTTCCAGCTCCCGGCAAGCCTGTTCCAGGGTCCTGATTCTGGTAACTTCTTCCGATCTGCTGTGGTCGGAATCTGCGCGCACACGTCCCAGTTCCGCGCCCAAGGTCTGGTTCTCCCGGCGCACAGACAGGATCTCGCGTTTCAATTCCGCTAGACTCTCGTAAGCGGGCGCTTGCGGTTTGAACGGCGACACCAGACGGGCATTTACCGTCCTCCAGTATTGCTTCAGGGTACCCAACGATTTTGCCTTGCCTTATGTGGGGTTGTTATCAGATCGGGATGTTGGTGGCCGCTTGCACACTACCCGCACCGCATTTTTTACCTGCCAATAAAATATAGATGTCGCTCGAACGGTTGGCCAGCTGCGCGACCAACAGGGTTTTCCGCCTGCCCAGTCAGTTCCTTAGGTGAGCCGTGGTGCGAATTGCGCGGTTTCATACCAGGCGGCATGGCCGACGGCAACCGTCGGCTGACCCAGGGTCGGGGGCGGAATTCCGGTCACCGGCGAAGGCCGGGGCTCAGGTCGGGTGGTGCGGCCGAAATTTTCAGCGGGTTCCATTTCGAATATGATGCGAGGGACAGCAGATAAAAGGGCGAAAGCGAGGTGTCCGTACGTTGTCAGAGCGGCAGAAAACCAGGGTGGGCAAGGCTTTCGCGGCTGTCCCGGGGAGCAGGCTTTGAGCGCGGCGGCGGCCTGAACCATGAAAGCTGATTCGACTACCAAGCGGGTCGTGCTCCGGGGTGTCTACGAGGACAACCTGGGTATTCCCCGTTCGTGCCGGGGCAAAGGGCGAGCCCGGTCCTGCCCGGCGGCGGACGATCGCCCGAAACGATTCGGCAAGGTCGGCAAGATAGGCATAATCGGGCTGTTCGCCGTGGTCGCACTGCTTGGCTTCAATTTCCGGATCGTGTACCTGGACAGTGTCGGGCCGGTCGCGATGCAGATGTCAGAGCAGCCGCCTCCGCCGACCCCCGTTGCGAGCCCGGTGGTGCAGGCGCGGCCGGCCGATGGCGCGACAGAGGCCATGGACCTGCTGGTGGGCTCCGGGTTTGGCCCGATTATCGAGACCGCTGCTGAAACCGGCAGGGAATACGACGCCATGCTGAGCCACCTCGGTACGCCGATGGCGGACCTGTTCGACCTCAAGGTGCAAACCATCGTTATCGACCCGGGACATGGTGGCAGCGATCCGGGCGCCACCGGCCATCAGGGCCTGCAGGAAAAGGACGTTGCCCTCGATATCGCCAGGCGTCTGCGCGATAAACTCGCCGCCGTCGGAACTTATCGTGTGCTGCTCACTCGCGAGGACGATCGCAAGGTTTACCTCAAGGAGAGGGTGGCCTTCGCGAAGGAAAACCATGCCGACCTGTTTATCTCGATTCACATCAACTCGGTGCCGGCCGAAGCCGGGCCCGTCAACTACGTCGAGACGTTCTACTTCGGTCCGCACACCGATCAGCGCTCCCTGGATCTGGCGGAGAAGGAGAATCGGGACTCGGACTATGTCATGGGCGACTTCCGTGAAATCATCGCACGGATTGGCGACACTCTGAAGACCGAAGAGTCGGCGCAGCTCGCCGCCTCCATCCATAGCCGCCTGTACAGTAACCTGAAACGTCGCAGCGGCGACCTCATGGATGCCGGGGCCAAGACGGGGCCCTTTGTGGTACTGTTAGGCGTCGAAGTACCGAGCGTCCTCATCGAGGTTTCCTGCATCAGCAACAAGGCGGAGGAAACCCGCTTGAGTACGCCGCACTACCGCGACAGTATCGCCGGATTTCTGGAGACCGGTATCGTCGCATACCTGAAACGGCGCACAATCCGAACCAAGATAGACGGAGATAATAGAGAAAATGTCGCCCAGCAAGAAAGATAACATGCTCTACGTGGGGATCGATCTGGGTACTTCCCGGTCGGTGGTGTCTGCAAGTAACGGCTCCCGCAACTGGGTGGAGAGTTACGTCGGCTGGCCGAAAGATTTCGTCGCCAAGAAGATGCTCGGCAAACGGGTGCTGTTCGGTGGTGAAGCCCTCGAGCACCGCCTGTCCCTGGACCTATCCCGGCCGCTGCAGAACGGCGTGATAAAGGAAGGTACGGAGCGGGACGAGGCTGCGGTGCACGAGTTGATCGGTCATCTGATCGGGATGGCGGGTGCCCAGCCGGAAGAGGAGATGTGCGTCGCGGTGGGAGTGCCGGCCGAGGCGCTCAAGGTCAACAAGATCGCCATCCGGAACGCCGTGTCTGAACATGCCCGCAAACTGATGGTGGTCTCGGAGCCCTTCTCGGTGGCTTACGGACTGGGTGCGCTGGATAACGCGATGATTATCGACATCGGTGCCGGTACCGTGGATTTCTGCATCATGCATGGAACGGTGCCGCTGGATGAGGACCAGCGCAGCCTGCTGGTGGCGGGTGACTATATCGATGAGCAGCTCTTCAGGCTGCTGTCAGAGAAGCACCCCGAGGCCGACTTTTCCCTGAATATGGTGCGCCGGTTCAAGGAAAAACACGCTTTCGTGGGTGAGCCGAAACGACGCATCAAGATCGAGGCGCCGGTAGATGGCAAGTTCACCCAGTTCGATGTGACGGAGGAAATGCGTAAGGCGTGCGAGAGCCCGATGCCCGCCATCGTCGAGACCGTCATCGACCTCATCGCGGGCTTCGACCCGGAATTCCAGGAACAGGTGCGCAAGAATATCATTGTGGCCGGCGGTGGCAGCCAGATCAGCGGCCTGGACACCTACCTCGCCGCCGTCACGAAGGAATTCGAGCCGTGTAATTTCACCTGTATCAACGATCCGCTGTATGCCGGCGCAGACGGCGCCCTGCAACTGGCCACCGATATGCCGGAGGAGTTCCTGGAAAAGTTGTAAGCAATGCGTGCCGGTCGCACCCTTGCGGGGCAGCGGCATTGCGCGCGCGGGTCAGGGTGAGACCGAACCGAATACCTTCTTCAGCAGCTCCGTGGAGCGGGCCACCGGGTTCTCGCGTATCTGTTGCTCTTCCTCGGCCACCATCAGGAACAGGCCGTCCAGGGTTTTCTGCGTGACATAACCGTCCAGATCGGTGGCACCGCTGGAAAACAGACTGGTCAGACCGCCGGCGCTGGATACCATGCGCTTGTAGGACGCCGTGACGCCGGCCGTTTCGGTCGCCCGGGTGACGATGGGGCGCATTTTCTCCGTCAGGGCCGCTTCGGTATGGGTGCGGAAATATTGTGTTGCGGCATCATCGGGGCCACTCAGTATGGCTCTGGCATCCTGCACCGTCATGGCCTGAATGGCGGCACCGAAAATCGCCGCCGCTTCGGGTACCGCCTGTTCCGCGGCACGATTCATGGATGCGACAAACTCATCGGCAAGCTGATCCTGCTGCAGGGTGCGCAGGGACTTCTCCACCCACGCCAGGCTGTCCGGCATCGGGATTCTGACCTTGGCGTTATCGAGAAAGCCGCCCTGCCTGCCGAGGCTGTCAACGGCGAAACGAGTACCCTTCTCGAGCGCCTGTTTCAGACCGGCAACCATTTCCTGATCGCTAAGAGAAGACAGTGCTGAGCTGCCTGTGGCATCCGATCCTGTGATCGCACCCCCCAGCTTGTCCAGGTAGTCCGACCAACCGGCGCAGACACTGTGTGCGAAACCGGCAGTCAACAGCGTCGCCGCCAGAATTAGTCTGTGCCTCACCATGATGCCCACCTCGCGCTGATTCAACAACGGCCTTCAGTATGGTCCAAGGTCAGCGTTTCGGCCACCGGCAAACCCGGCCGGGACTGCGGGCCGCTCGATTTCGCGACCCCTGCAGGGTGGGCTGAACGCGGGTGAAGCCCAGCGTCCTGACCGTTGGGCTTCGCGGGCTCAGCCCAACCTGCCCACGGGTTTAACTGGCACCGGGAGTCCCGGCGGGTGCGCTTGACGATGCGTTGCTGCTCTGACACAGTCGGTCACCCGGTGATAAGAATCGAGTGGCTATCAATGGACACTGCAAAGTTGTATGAGCAAATCATCGCCAGTGCAGGGGAAGATATTACCCGCGATGGATTGTTGAAAACACCGCAGCGCGCAGCGAATGCCTTCGAGTTCCTGACCCAGGGGTACCGGCAGACGCTCGATGAAATCGTAAACGAGGCCGTGTTTGACTCCGACAATGACGAAATGGTCATCGTCAAGGATATCGAGCTGTACTCCCTGTGCGAGCACCATATGCTGCCGTTCGTGGGCAAGGCGCATGTGGCCTATGTGCCGAACGGCAAGGTGATCGGCCTGTCGAAGCTGGCGCGCATTACCGACATGTTCGCGCGGCGCCTGCAGATCCAGGAACAGCTCACCAAGCAGATCGCCGATGCGGTACAGGAGGTGACGGGTGCCGCCGGTGTCGGTGTGGTGATCGAGGCGCAGCATTTCTGCATGATGATGCGCGGGGTTCAGAAACAGCATTCCTGGACCCTGTCATCCATGATGCTCGGTTCGTTCCGCGAAAATCACCGCACCCGCCACGAGTTTCTGCAATTGATTGCAAAACGCTAGGCGCCTGTCCGGCTGAGCTGCAGGTGGCGAGGCGGATGGAGAAGCGGGGATGACTTTTCGATCGTTTCCGGAGCGGAGCGGGTTCCTTTTCACGCATGGGATCGAAAACACGGACCGATGTGCCTCCGCCACTGATGACGGCGGCCGCCTGCGCGAGATTTGCTAGGTCTGGTTTGCGTCGCCGCAGCAGGGTTCGAGTAGCAGGGTATCGCCTGAGCGGTGCGAACATTCCCGTGTGATCCCGCGCAGGCCTTCAGGGAGGGCACGATGGAAAAGTACCAAATCAGTTCCGCCATGC
>ENA-OVUE01000028-OVUE01000028.1-sediment-metagenome-genome-assembly--contig:-NODE-28-length-11427-cov-2.254361_pt1 | contig 11427 bp, 12 predicted proteins | sample MGYA00250100_ERZ650196 | MGnify/ENA primary metagenome ERZ650196 (study PRJEB26732, sample SAMN07258975) | sediment metagenome | biome: subtidal zone; feature: saltmarsh; material: sediment | place: USA... | reverse complement strand
ATACTCGGTGCCAACCCCCACGCGAATCTGCCGATCCAGCGGCAGATCAATGGTGCGGTCATCATCATCCACCGGTGAACTGTCATAAGCCAGCCCCGCACTGACGATCCACTGCGGCCGATAGCGGTAACGCCCGCCTAGGGCCAATGGCAGGTATCTTTGAAATTGCGATCCTGTTCGAAGGACCTGCTGGTTGTCGAATTCAAAGTGATGCCAACCTGCCCGAACTCCGACCATTCCTCCCAAGCCAGATTAGCCATCAGCGCCAGTTTATCGCTCAGCTCGTGATAGCCACTCAAGGTCACCGCCCGCGGCAGTGACATTTCCATATCGACCTCGCTGCCGAGTATACCGGTCAGACTCAACAGGCTGCCGAGGTTGGTCCCCAGTCCGCGTAACCGAACCGCGTCTTTCAGATCGAGTTCGGCCTTGCTGCGCGCGTTCAGGCCAAAGCGGGTGCCGGCACGTGCTTCGTAGAGCACTCCGACGTTGCCACCGAGAGCCCAATCGTCCTGCTCAAACCGGATCTCGCCATCGGGCGTGCCTGGGTCGGTAATCGCGTTATTGATGGCGGCCCGCTGGTCCAGCTCACCGTAAAGGGCGAAAATGCCGATGCCTATGGACCAGCGTTCATTCAGCCTGTAGCCAATGGAGGGGCCGGCCGCTGCGGTCACTATCTCGCCCTTGGTGACGTGGTAGCGTCCCGCCCAGTCGTCGTTGAACTCGAAACCGAATCCAAGAAAAGAATCGGCTGACAGCCCCAACGCCAGATCGCGATTGACCTTGTGCACGTAGAACAGCCCGCCCGCCGGCACCACGCCCCCGGCATTGCCGCCGTTACCGCCGCCGAAGCTGGACTGCGCGGTGTCGAACTTGATGTCCACCACCAGCAGCTGCGGACCGGCGAGAAACTCCGACTGCCGGAGCCGCGTCATGGCGGCCGGATTGGTGGCCGCCGTGCTGGCATCTTCCCCGAGTGCGGCCCACCCGGCGCCGGCGCTGCCGTTCAGCGGCGCGCCGAATTCGCGTACCCCCAGCGCGGCGCCGTGCGCGGGAGCGTTCGCCATTGCCAGCCACAACAGGCAGCTCGCCGGCAGACCGGTCCCAAGCCGGCCATCGCGCAGTGGAGACTGACGTCGATTCGTTTTCGCGAAACCCAAGGCTCAGAAGTTCTCCGGAATGTACCTGAAATCGTAGACCGGCTCCTGGTAGTCGCCGGGCGTCTGCCGCTTCGGCAGCTTGACCTTCTCCCGAGGCACATCCTGGTAAGGAACCATGCCCAGGAGGTGATGGATAACGTTGAGACGCGCACGCTTCTTGTCGTCCGACTTCACCACGTGCCAGGGCGCCCACCCGCTGTCGGTTGCGAGAAACATCGCGTCTCGCGCCCGCGAATAGTCGTACCAGCGCTTATAAGACTCGAGATCCATGGGTGACAACTTCCAGATCTTGCGGCCGTCATCGATACGCGCCTCGAGCCGGCGCGTCTGCTCCTCGGGACTCACCTCCAGCCAGTACTTGATGAGGACGATGCCGGACTCGATCATGAGCTTCTCGAAATGAGGCGCCACCTCCAGAAAGCGTTGCGCCTCCTCCTGCCTGCCTAAACCCATGACCCGCTTCACGCCCGCGCGCTTGGACCAGCTGCGGTCGAATATCACGATTTCACCGGCCGCGGGCAGGTGCGGGATGTAGCGCTGCGAGTACATCTGCGATTTCTCGCGCTCCGTCGGCGATGGCAGTGCCACCACGCGAAATACCCGCGGGCTCACGCGCTCGGTGATGGCCTTGATGGTGCCCCCCTTACCCGCGCCGTCGCGGCCTTCGAACACGACGCACACCTTGAGCCCCTTGTGCACCACCCATTGCTGGAGCTTGACCAGTTCGACGTGGAGCTTCGCAAGCTCGTTTTCGTACGCCTTGCGCTTCAGTTTGGCCGTTGCATCGGCTGCGGCCGTTTCCACCTGTCTGTCTTTGTTCTTGTGCTTCTGTTTCTTGCCGTCACCCATGATGTGCCCTCCATCGATCGAGAGTGTTGAGAGCGCCGCTCTTGACGCGCATGCCCGCCTGGCGATCGTGGGTGCCGTAGCGGCCGCGCGCGTCGCACAAAGCGATTTTGCTCTTGACGGTAGCAACCGAGCCACCTTTCGGCTATCCACTTTTCGACTGAGAGGGACAGGGATGCCATGCCACGGCCATCCGAACCCTGCTGGCGGTACCGCCGTGCTGGACACGTTCGACCCCAAAGCCATGGCCGAACGGTGCAGCTCAGCGCTCTGGGGCATACCCGGCTCAAATGTAGTTTTTTTCCCGGCCGGGGTCCTCACACCCAGTCCTGTGCGTGCCGTCACGACTATGGTGTTCACACCCTTCCGGTTCTGACCAGGGGACCACTGGTACCCGATAAACGTCTTTCCACCCCCCCGAAATTCGATCCCCCAGCTACATCAGCGTAATATTTCTCCCACAAGCTGCGGCGCGTTTACTCCTCGATGAAAGCGGATTCAAAGCCGGTGCCGATTTCAGAGAGGTAATCCGGAAGTGCGAGGTGTGCATTATTCAATGCCACAGTGAGCGTAGCCAAGGCCAGGCTTGACTTGGAAGCGAAATATTCGGCCTTCTTTTCCGAGAGACTCCGTAAATCATCTGTTCGCGCTATATCGTTCACCAGCATAAAATCGCGCGCCTCCTGTGCCGACAGCGATTGTCCATCCAGATAAATGGCGTTCGCCCGTGCGAACCCGACCAACCGTGACAAAAACCAGACGGTTGCGGCGCCTGGTGGTGCCGGGCGATCCAGCGTTCGATTTTCAATTGTTGAATCCGCTGTACAGATCCTGTAGTTGCACATTGAAAGTAACCCAAACAGGTCCAGATCGAACTGTCCGGAAAAGGCTCCGATGGTTAGCACTCGTGACCGCTGGTAGTAATCGATGAGCTTCGCCAGGTTGCTGCGCAGCGCACGAATCTGGGGCGCGCCGTGGCGTGTGCTGCTATCAGCTCGAACAATCTCGCTCCATGCTTCATCGACTCGCTGCGGCGCAAAGACATCTTTATCAAAAATGATTAGCAGAACCTTCTGCTTCCTGACACTTACGCCATCGAGAATTGACCAAAGACGTTGCATGTCCCCGGGATCTGTGAGAGATAGTCCGCGCTCCCGGCGCTTAACGGTAAGAACAGATATCGCGTCTCTTACTTCAACCTCGAATGACTTGTCCATGGCACTCTCCGAGACATCCTCGGTCTCAGTCAGGGTAATCGCCTGTCAAATTGCATTGGCGGCAGCACCTGCTTCGACCACTGAAGCAGACCGTTTTGGATGTGCTACGAAACATGGCTCTCATCCTGTTTAATATGGCCCAACTGTTTTCTCAAGGGCATGGGCCGTACACGCGCACCCCGTCTCCTCCCGACTGTAGAATCGGAAAGTTTCTCTCATTGATTTCACTTGAAAGGATTGGGTGCAATCGGCGCAATAAACAGTTTCAGGTTCCAGTCCGGTCCGAAGTCGTCCGGCTGGTTCACGTAGTATTGTACTTCCACGCCGTAGCGCACCGGGAAATCGCCCCAGCGGAACAGGCCTATGGTGCCGAGCCCCACAGGAACGGTGAAGCGATCGCTCCCGCTCTCCTCCCAGTTGATGCGGATGTTGGGCGTCATGCCAATTAACCGGGTTGCGTCGTACTTGTAATTGATGAAGTACTGGATGTCAGACTGATTTACGTCATCGCGGTCGCTGTCGCCCGCGAAATCCCACCACTGCTGTGCGAGTGCTCCGATATTCCAGCTCTCGATGCTGCCCGGATCGCCAGATGAATTGCCCAGGCGCACGAGCAGGCCCGCAGGGCCCGCCGACCATTTTTCCTGGCCCAGCACGTCCTCGGTGGCGGTGGGCAGGATGAACGTGGGGCCAACGCCCCAGATCCAGCCGTCGTCCCGGTTGGGTGCCGCCAGCGAGAAAAACACGGTATCCGTGTTGCCAGTGGTTCGCTGGTCAAAGAAATTGGGTGAATCGAAATCCCCGGCGACCGGGGAGCTGACCACCCCGGTGACGATACGGTTCACCAGGTTCCACTTGCCGTCCATAATGGGTACCGGCATCACGGGTTGGAGGGTGACAGAGTGCTGCCATTTACTGCCCGCGGGCGTGTCCAGTACGGTGTTGTCGTTCTGGGTAATCAGCAGCCAGGCGTCCGACACCGGGTTGTTCGCTTTTTGCGCCGCCTTTGCCAGGGACATATCCTCCGCTCCCTCTTCAAGCTCCTCGAAGAAGTCCTCGCGCCCCTGCGGGTCGTCATCATTCTCCTTGCCGAAGGCATACATGGGCAGAGCAGCGAGGCAGAGCACCAGAATCAGTCGCTTCATCGAACCGCGTCCTCTATCGAGCGTGAGACCAACGCAGGCAACGCGCCATGTCGCACGGCATATTTCGGATGTCATCGTTTGCTCCCCTCCTTCTGGGCCTCCCAGCTTTTATAGCCTTATCTTTACAATTCTTACCCCGCCGCATATTGCCGAGCAATCTAACAAACGACGTATCGTGCAACTATCCACTTTTCGACTGGTAGCAGCAGGAAGGCTCGAATATCGCCGGGCAGTGAGAGAGGCTGGCAGGATGAAGCGGCGTCTGGCAATCCTCAGCATGTTCCTTTCAGGCATCGCCTTTGCCGATGCAGGTCCGGAATACCTCGAAGACGAACCTGAACAGGACCCGATCAGCAGCGGTTTCCTTCTGCTGGAATTACCTTTCGAAGAAGAGCGCGGCAATACCCTGCACCTTCGCACCTTTTACCAGGACAGAACCCTTCGCGGACGCCAGGACCGGGAGAACTGGGCCGGCGGCGGTTGGCTACACGTCACCGCTAGTTACTGGGGTGCACATAAAACAGGCTCGGCACCAGGATGCGTTGCCCGCATTGCCTGTATCGCCGCCACTGGCATTAGCCACGCTGGAATCGAACTCGATGCTGGGCAGCACAAGCTGCGCGCCAACATAAACGTGATCCTGTTGCAGAAACGCCGTTGCGGCCGGGTTGGTCCATGAGGCGTGGGCCGATTCGATACTGGTGGGGTTGGCAACACCGGCCGTACCCAGGCTATGCGGCGTCCCGGGCTCCTGCAGATGGAAAACCGCGGCATGTATCTGGCTCGTGGCGAAAACAAAAAGGGCGAAGCCCATCGAACGGCTTATCGGCGACGGGTGATGCATCAAGCTGCTCGAACTCATATCGCTGGCGCCGTTGGGGCTCTGTACGAGACGTCTGCGCTGTGCAGACCGAATTGATACCAGACCGCATTATTGACCGTTCAAACCCGGCAACACAAAGGTGGCAGCCGTTTTTGGCCGCCCGGCATCGCGCCACCGCATACGCATCGCCATCAATACCCTGATCAAGGGCGCTGGATCCGCCAGGTGGCCATCGCCGGCCACCTCATGCAGCAGCTGATCAACCACGACCTGTGCATCACGATCAGCGTAGCGACGCACAAGAGCCAGCAACTGTGCCGGTGCTGGTCCCTCGTTGCTGCGATCGAGCCAGCGCATGATATCGCTTAGCGCCAGACGCGCATTTTTGGAACGAATCGATCTGAGCGCGTCCTTGAAGTATCGCATCTCCGACTCCTGGCGACGCCGGCGGAAGGTTTCCCATTGCTGCACCATGGGCTTGGCAAAGCGCAACAGCAAGGCCAAAACAATCGACAGGATCGCGACAGAAAACCACAAACCCAGGACACTGAAGCGCGCTGATACAGATAGGCCCGTCGCGCCCTCGGTGCCGGCCGGACCGGGTGCGATCTCGAGTTCACGCCCAGGCAGGGTTATGGCCTCCAACTTCGCTGCGGAAACATTCCACCAGGTCAGATTGATATCCGGAACACGTACGCTGCCCGCGCGTTCGAACACATAGGTCACTGACTCGCTGCGCCGACCGCTCAGGCTGCCGCGGTCGGCGCTGTCCGCGACCTCGGGTTCGGCCCGGTAGACACCGACCCCCGGGAGATCGGCGAATTCCAATGGCACGAAAACCATACCCGACACATCCTCGGCCTGCAGCGTCACGGTGCGTTGCAGGGCATCGCCCACGCGGGGTGCTTCGATCACCGGGTTCCACTGCTGGGTGGCCGACAGCTGCGTGGTACTGACCAACCCGTGGACCCCTTCTGCCCCGGGCGGCAGCTTGGCGTTGATCGTGACGGCCGGCGCCTTTTCCTGGCGCACGGCCTGTGAGGTGCCGGCACCCCAGGTCTTGACCGTCACCTCGACAGGTAACGGCGGCACCGAAATCGCACCGGCCTTTTGCGGATAGACCGAGACCTCGTAGCGTTGGCCCGTGTAGGCCACGCCGTCGATCGTCTCCTGCAGCCGTATACCCTGGGTGTCCGTGCGGATCAGATAGGCGCCTGGAATGTCCAAGCCGCCGAAGCGGCTGATCTGCGCCCAGCCGTCGGTACCGAGTACATCAACCTGCAGGACGACGCGCTGCCCGACCCAGGCCTCGGCTGGTTCGACCGCGGTGCGCAACACAATGTCGCCGGCGGCAGTCGCCGCGCGGCACCACAAACTCACCAGCATCAGCAGTGTCGCGACCCTACGCATCCGCTAGTTTCCCTCCGATTTTCGCGTCGCGTACTGCCGGGCAAACTTGGCGCGAAGAAAATCGGCCGGCTTGGTCTGCACCTGGCGCAGCCAGATCGAGCGTAGCTCGGCATCCGTGGCCTCCGCGCCAGCTTCGACCTGTTCCTGGTCCGCCGACGGCGGCGACTTGCCCTTTTCGAACACGATCTCGTCGGCACCTATTTTGCCACCGGTCATATCAACGCCTTCTTTATTCAGCGCCGCAGCACGTGCCAGCGCGATCTCGCGATTGGCCATTGCATCATCCCAGCCCGGCCGTAGCTCGAGGGCGCGCGCAAAACGCTCGGCCGCCGCCTCGTACTTGCCCTGCATCGCCAATGCATTGCCTTGATTGAATGCCGCCTCGGCGGTGTCATAACCGCCGAACAGCGACGCCGCCTTGTCGAACTCGCCCGCCCGGTACAGCGCAACCCCCTGCCACATCGGGTCGACGAAGTGCTGCGCCGCCCGTGCGTGGTCGCCCTTTTGGTACCAGCGATGACCCTGCTGGTCCGGAGTCCACACTGAAAACCCGCCATCGGACAAGCTGTAAAGTCCAGCGCCGACCAGCAGCACGATCAAGCCGCCCAGCTGGACCTTGAGACTGGACAACCACGCCGTCATCGCACCAACCACCCGCGCCGGCACCACATCAGGGTGAGTAGTGCGATCAGCGGCAACAGCAAGTAGCCGCCATCGCGCCAGCGATCGCCGCTGGCCGTACCAGCCACCGCCTTGAAATCGGATCGGGCACGTTGTGCAACCCGCCTCACATCGGCACCATCCGCGCTCAACCGCAACACCGGCGCGCCCAACGCTGATGCGGCGCGCGCGAGTCCGGGTTCGACCTGTGCGGCGGGTGAGTTCATCGCAAGGATTTGGACCGGCAGCGAAGGCGTGGCTGCGGTCAGCGTCTCCGCTTGTGCCGGCGCCACACCATCGGCCATCACCAGTACCGAACCCGGCACGCCGGCGCGCTGCAGGACCGAGGCGGCAAGCTGCAGAGCCTCGGCCAGCGCATCGCCGTCTGCCGGCATCAGCTCCGGGGTCAGGTCCTCGACCATCGCGCTGACGATGCGATCATCGCGGGTCAGCGGCATCACCAGGTGGGCGCTCCCACTGTATGCGATCAGTCCGGTCGACAGGCCTTTGCGCGCCTGCATCAGATCGCGCAGCTTGTGCTTGGCACGCGCCAGTCGCGAGGGCTGCACATCCGTTGCCTGCATCGTGCCGCTGACCTTGAGCAACACCACAAGACCTGCATCATCATCAGCGAAGGGGGCAGGCTCCTTGTCCCAGGCAGGCCCCGCAAGCGCCAGCGCCGCCAGTATCCAGATAACAGACAACACATGCACCGGCTGCAGCCGGCGTGCCCGGGGCTCACCGACGACCAGATGTTCGAGCAGATGGGGCGCGACCACCTTTTTCAACTGCCCGTAGCCATCCTGCCCGCGCCACAGCGCCCACCAGACCAGCAGCAGCGGCAGCAGCGCGAGGAGCATCTGTGGGCGCAGGAAATGAAACTCAGCCATGGGCTGCCCGCCCGCTCTGGATCACGCGCCGCAGCAGCAGCCCAACGTGATAGAGGAAGCCGAGGCCCAGGAACGCCGCCAGCGGCCAGTAAAACAGATCGATGCGCGGACGGTAGGTCGCGGTCTCCACCTCGCGCGTATCGATGCGGTCGAGTTCGGTGTAGATCTCCTGCAGCTGATCACGGTCGGCGGCGTGGAAATAGCGCCCGCCGGTGGTGGAGGCCACACCCCGCAACACGGCCTCATCGAGTTTCTCCTCACCAACGGCCGCCGGGTCACCGACGCCGATCACATGGATGGTGATGCCGTTGTCATTGGCAATCCTGGCCGCCTCGGCCGGTGGCACCCGGCTGCCGGTGTCGTTGCCGTCGGTCAGGGCAATGATCACGCGCTCCTCGACCTCGCTCTGCTCGAACAGCGTAATGGCCAGACCGATCGCATCACCAAAGGCGGTGCGCGGGCCCGCCATGCGCGCCGTCGTCTCCTCGAGCAGGATACGGCTCGCCTCCAGGTCCTGCGTAAATGGCACCTGGGTGAAGGCCGCATTGCCGAACACGATAAGCCCGACCCGGTCACCCTCGCGCCGGGTCAGGAACTCATCCAGCACCTCCTTCACTGCGGTGAGGCGATCGACCGTGTCGCCATTGGCATTGGTGAAGTCCTCGGCCTCCATCGAACCCGACAGGTCGACCAGCAGCATCAGATCGCGGGTCGGCACGACACGGCTGATGGGTGGCTCCAGATACTGCGGACGCGCGATCGCAACCACCAGGATCGCCCACAGCAGCCACAGAAACAGCAGTTCGAGAACCTTCGCCCGGATGACGACCGCTCCCGGCGACGGAGTCTGGCCGAGCAGATCGGCCATGCGCTGGAACCAGGGCACGGCCAACGCCCGGCGCGACTCCCGATAGGCCGGCAGCAATCGCCTGAGTACCGGCGGCAGCAACACCAACAGCAACAGCCACGGATAGGACAGCGTATACATCCTAGGCTCCACCCTTTGCGCGGGGGACACGATGATGCCGGATCCAGGTTGCCGCCAGGCGCCTGACCTTGTTATCCGCCGGGGTGTCCGATGCGGCCTGCACCAACGCCGAGAAATCCCGCCGGCCACAGGTCTGACTTAGAAACGCCCCCCACTCCTCGCCGTACAGCGAGGCCACCTGTTCGCGGGGGAAGGCCGCCAGAGCGACACGCTTCAGGATCGCCGATATCTCGTGCAGCGTACCGGCACCGTCCAACAGTGCCATGCCGGCGCGCCGGTAGGCATTGGCCCGCCGCCACCGGCGCCGCTGGTAGAAAAGTATCCCGACCGCGGCGCTCACGAGCACGAGCAACAACCACACCTCGGGGGCCGGCGGCCAGAGTGAAGGTGGCTCAGGCACGACGATGTCGCGCAGATTGTCGAGGCTGTAGCGTTCGTCCATTGCGCTACCCGGTCATCCCCCCCGCGCAGGCACACCCAGCAGCCGCCGGACCTGGTCGACGACATCACCCTCGTTGCTGATCATCAACAACGGTGCAGACAGCTTGCGAAGCAGTTGGGTGATGCGTCGTTGTTCTTCACGGTAGTCATGCACAATCGTCTCGCGAACCCTGGGGTTCGCCAGGTCCAGTGGCATTTGCAGCACCCCGTCGCTGACGTTGATGTTGTGACCGGCCGGGTCAAGGCGAACCGGATCGTGCACCAGTATCCCGAGCACGTCATTGTGCGCGGCCAGCTGTGACGCCAGGCGGGTCGTGTGCTCGTCCGCGCCGAAAAAATCACTGACCACCACCACGAGTGCGTCATGCGTTACCAGGCGAACCGCCTTGGTCAACGCCTCGTTGAGACGTTCGGGAGCGTGCGGCACACCGCTGCCGACGCGTAGCGCCTGGTTCATGCGCAGCACGGCGTCGAGTATAGACATCACCGTTTTCTGACTGCGCTGCGGCATGATATCAACGACCTCGTTGTCGTTGAACGCGACCAGCCCCACCCGGTCGCCGACATCGAGTGCCCGCCAGGCACCGAGGGCGGCGAGTTCAGCGGCGGCCACGGACTTCATCCGATCGCGGGTCCCGAAGAACATGTTCAGGCGCTGGTCCACCACCAGCAGCACACGACGGTCCTTCTCCTCGGTGTATACGCGCACGTGTGGGCTGCGGGTGCGTGCTGTGACTTTCCAGTCCATCGTGCGAATGTCGTCGCCTGGCTGGTAGCGGCGCAGCTCCTCGAAGTTCAGCCCGCGTCCGCGCAGCCGCGAGGCATAGCGGCCGGACAGGATGCTGTGCACTGGCTGGCGCGGCTGGAAAGAGAAATCGCGCGCCTTGAAACGGATGCGTACCAGGTCGTCGAGATTGGCATAGGCGCCGCGCGGTTTTTTCGCCGCGGGTAACTGTCTGCGGATCTTGGTCCAGTCCATTCTCGTTTTACCAGAGCAAACAGTTGACAGTTGACCGTGAACAGGGGGCGGTGAACGGTGAACAGTCAACGACAACAAGTAAACAGTGATAAGAAATAATGAAAGGGTTCGCACTCATTCACTGTTCACTACTCACCCTTGACTCAAACCCGCTCAGGCCACGGCGACCAGCTTGACCACCATCGCGACGATGTCGTCGGTGGTCACCCCGTCCGCCTGGGCCTCGAAGCTCGGCACGATGCGATGGCGCAGGCAGTCATTGATCACGGCGCGGATGTCGTCGGGCGTGACCTGGTCCCTGCCATCCAGCCAGGCGTGCGCGCGCGAGACCTTGTCCAGTGCCAGCGAGCCGCGCGGGCTGACGCCGACCTGGATGTATTTGGCGAGATCTTCGCTGAACACCGCCGGACGCCGGGTCGCGGCAACCAGCGCGACGATGTAGTCCTCCATCGGTTCGGCGATCCGTACCGCGGCGATCTCGTCGCGGGCCTGGAAGATGGCGCTCTGCGGGATAGGCTCCCGGTCGCTGCTCGCCGCCTTGCCGGACGGCGCCGTCTCGCCGCGCACCAGACGGATCACCGCCTTCTCCGCTGCATCGTCCGGGTAGGAGATGTAGACATGCATCAGGAAGCGGTCCATCTGCGCCTCGGGCAGCGGATAGGTACCCTCCTGCTCGATCGGGTTCTGGGTAGCCATGACCATGAACAGCGGTGGCAGCTGGTGCGTCTGCCGGGCGACCGAGATGGTGCGCTCTTCCATGGCTTCGAGCAGTGCGGCCTGCACCTTGGCAGGTGCCCGGTTGACCTCGTCGGCCAACACGATATTGGCGAAAATCGGACCCGGCTGGAAAGAGAAACGATGCTCGGCA
>ENA-OVUE01000027-OVUE01000027.1-sediment-metagenome-genome-assembly--contig:-NODE-27-length-11576-cov-3.083746_pt1 | contig 11576 bp, 9 predicted proteins | sample MGYA00250100_ERZ650196 | MGnify/ENA primary metagenome ERZ650196 (study PRJEB26732, sample SAMN07258975) | sediment metagenome | biome: subtidal zone; feature: saltmarsh; material: sediment | place: USA... | reverse complement strand
GAGACGGTTCTCGAGCGCGAGCGCCTCGATGCCTGGATCAAGAAGCTCGGCAAGGCGAAGCTCGTCACTTTCGACACCGAGACCACGAGCCTCGACTACATGCAGGCGGAGCTTGTCGGTCTCTCTTTCTCCGTCAGGGAGGGAGAGGCCTGCTACATCCCGGTGGGGCACAGGGGCCCGGATGCTCCCGCGCAGCTCGATCGCGAGGAAGTGCTCTCTGCGCTGAAGCCGATTCTCGAGGATCCGGAGAAGCCCAAACTTGGTCAGCACCTGAAGTACGACATGAACGTGCTGGCCAATTACGCTGTTCACGTCGAGGGAGTCGCGTTCGACACCATGCTCGAGTCCTACGTCTACAACTCGGTAGCAACCCGGCACGACATGGATTCGCTGGCGAAGGCCTATCTCGACTACAGCACCATCAAGTTCGAGGAAGTTGCCGGCAAGGGGGCGAAGCAGCTGACTTTCGACCAGGTCCCGCTCGAGCAGGCAGCGCCCTACGCAGCCGAGGATGCCGACATCACGTTGCGCCTGCATGACCATCTCTGGCCCATGCTGAAGAAACAGAAGGGACCCGCGAGCGTTTTCACCGATATCGAGATGCCACTCGTGCCTGTGTTGTCCCGCATCGAGCGCACCGGTGTGCGCATCGACAGCAAGATGCTGGCCAAACAGAGCAAGCGCATGGCCGGGCGCATGGCGGAACTCGAGGAAGAGGCCTACGGGATTGCAGGCCGGCCATTCAACATGGCATCACCGAAGCAGATCGGCCAGATCTTCTTCGAGGAACTGGACCTGCCGGTCATCTCGAAAACACCGAAGGGTGCGCCCTCGACAGCCGAGAGTGTGCTGCAGGAGCTGGCCGATCAGGGGCATGAACTCCCGTCGCTGATTCTTCAGCATCGAGGGCTGGCCAAGCTGCGTTCCACCTATACCGACAAGCTCCCGACCATGATCAATCCTGATACCGGGCGCGTGCACACCTCCTACCACCAGGCCGTCGCGGCAACCGGCCGCCTGAGTTCGAGTGACCCGAACCTGCAGAATATACCCGTGCGTACCGACGAGGGTCGCAGGATCCGCCAGGCCTTCATTCCCCGCGAAGGGGCGATCATGGTCGCTGCAGACTATTCCCAGATCGAGCTGCGCATCATGTCGCACCTGTCGGGTGACGAGGCGCTGCTCAGGGCGTTCGCCGAGGGGCAGGATATTCATCGTGCGACGGCGGCCGAGGTCTTCGGGGTTGCGCCGGACCAGGTCACCGGTGATCAGCGCCGCTCGGCCAAGGCGATCAATTTCGGACTGATTTACGGCATGTCGGCATTCGGACTTGCGAAGCAACTCGGTGTCGAGCGTGGCACCGCACAGGACTATATCGATCTCTATTTCGATCGCTACCCGGGTGTGCGCAGTTTCATGGACAACATCCGCGAGCAGGCACACGAGGCGGGTTATGTCGAGACCGTTTTCGGGCGTCGTCTCTACCTTCCCGAGATCAATTCACGCAACGGCCAGCGCCGTGCCGCTGCCGAGCGCACGGCGATCAACGCTCCCATGCAGGGGACGGCAGCCGATATCATCAAGCGCGCCATGATCGAGGTCGATCGGTGGATACGGAGTAAAAGCCCCGATGTGACCATGATCATGCAGGTCCATGACGAGCTTGTCTTCGAGGTCGGCGAGCAGAGTGTCGATTCCATCGTTCCGGAGATCGTCTCCATGATGGAACAGGCAGCTGACTTGTCGGTGCCGCTCGTGGTCGATGCGGGGCGCGGCGCCAACTGGGACGAGGCTCACTGAGGGCAGTATGCGCGCAATCATCCGATCCCTGAGAATGGCCGGGTTCATCCGGATATCCGTCCTGCTGCTTGTTCTGTTGCTCGCCGGTTGCCAGTCGGCAACGCTCCAGACGGCGGGGCGCGACGTCAATGCCCACCCGGCGATGTGGCTCGCGGAGGATGACGACAGCAAGGTCTATCTGTTCGGTTCCATTCATGTCCTGCCAGAGGGCGTGCGCTGGTACACGCCTGCCATCGCCAGGGCCTTCGAAAATGCAGAGGAGCTCGTCATCGAAAGCAAGGCGGATGATTCCGCAGGTGACATGGAAATGTCGGATTACATCGATGCAAGGGCGCTGTTGCCGGAGGGGCAGACGCTTGACGAATTGCTTTCCCCGGCTGATTACGCCCGCCTGCAGGAACTGGTCACGATTCTCGAACTCGACGAGTACCGGATCTCGCGCATGCAACCCTGGCTGTTGCGCATTGTGCTGACCAACGAGATTTTCGAGCACTCGGGAATGCAGAGAACACTCGGGGTCGACAACCTCTTCGAGCAGTCAGCCCTGAGGAACGAGATGAAGATCTCGGCGCTCGAAACGCCGCGTGAGGCCATGATGACACTCGCGGAGTATCCGCTCGAGGTACAGGTCAGGCAGTTGTCCGAATCCCTCAACAAGACGGCCGGGGAGAGTGAAAATGGTGATTTCAGCGGTTTGCTTCTTTCCTGGGCGATGGGCGACATCGACCGCAATGCACGGCTTATTGCAGCCAGCATGTCGCCCCTGACTTACCGCAATGTCGTGGTTGACCGCAATCGCAAATGGCTTCCTCGTCTCGAGGGTTACCTGGCGAAGCCGCAACAGACAATGGTCGTCGTCGGTAATGCACACCTCGTTGGAAAGGGGAACCTCATCGATATGCTCAAGCACCGTGGTCATACCGTCAGCCGGATACAGTAATTCCAAGGGGCACGGCGACTGCCTCCCTGATGTCCCGGTTTTTACAGGATAAAGGCGGAGTGCCCTGATATAATCGCGCTTTTCGTGATTTGACGGGTTCCAATGAGACTGATCCGCGGTCTCCACAACCTGAAAGAGAGCCACCATGGCTGTGTCGCCACCATTGGAAATTTCGATGGTGTGCACCTTGGCCACCAGGCGGTTTTCCGGCAGTTGCGCCAGGAGGCAGACAGCCACGGAGAGCCACTGACGGTGATCATCTTCGAACCCCAGCCGATGGAGTATTTCAGGCCGGACGAGGCGCCAGCTCGGCTGACGACGCTACGTGAAAAGATTCGGATGTTCACGGAGCTCGGCATCGACAACGTGCTGATCCTGCACTTCAGCAAGCGGCTGGCTGCCATGGGAGCTGAGACGTTCATTGACGAGATTCTTGTCCGGGGTCTCGGCATCAGGCATCTCTTTGTCGGTGATGATTTTCGTTTCGGGCGTGCCCGCAGCGGCGATGTGCGCATGCTGCGAGAAGCCGGGGAAGCCCACGGCTTCACAGTCGATGACATGGACACCCTGATGCACCGGGACCAGCGTATCAGTTCGACGCGAATCCGGCGTCACCTGATCGAGGGGGAGATTGCTGAAGCCAACGCCTGCCTCGGTCGCAGCTATGCGATCTGCGGACGTGTTGCTCATGGCGACAAGCGCGGCAGGACCATCGGTTTTCCGACACTGAACGTCGTGCTGCGGCGCAGGAGCAGCCCGTTGCGCGGCGTCTACGCGGTGCGCGTCGCCGGCCTGGACGAGACGCTGTTACCGGGTGTGGCCAATATCGGCACCCGTCCGACGGTCGAGGGCGACGAGCGTTTCCTGCTGGAAGTGCACCTGTTCAATTTCGACCGCGAAGTCTACGGGCAGCTTGTCGAGGTCGAGTTTATCGATCGTATTCGCGACGAAATGAAATTTGAATCTTTTGACGCCCTGCGCCGGCAGATCCTGGAGGATGCCGACAAGGCACGCAGGCTGCTCGGTGTCAAACAGGAAGAGTGACTGTGAGTAACTACAAAGATACCCTCAACCTGCCGAAGACGGATTTCCCGATGAAGGGCAATCTGCCGCAACGCGAGCCGACGATGCTGCATCACTGGAAGGAGCAGGATCTCTACCGTCGAATTCGCGAAACCTCTGCAGGTCGCCCGAAATTCATCCTGCACGATGGCCCGCCCTATGCCAACGGCGAAATCCACATCGGTCATGCTGTCAACAAGGTGCTCAAGGACATCATCGTCAAGAGCCGCACGCTTGATGGCTACGATGCGCCCTATGTCCCGGGCTGGGATTGCCATGGACTGCCAATCGAACTGCAGGTTGAAAAGAAGGTCGGCAAGCCCGGCCAGAAGGTCTCTGCAGCTGAATTTCGCAAGGCGTGCCGGACGTATGCAGCAAAGCAGGTGGACAACCAGCGCGAGGACTTTATGCGCCTCGGCGTTCTCGGTGACTGGGACAATCCCTACCTGACGAAGGACTATGACTTCGAGGCCAACATCATTCGGGCCCTTGGCAGGATCTTCGCCAGGGGCCATATCCACGAGGGCTACAAGCCGGTTCACTGGTGTACGGACTGCGGCTCGGCACTGGCCGAGGCAGAAGTCGAGTACAGGGACAAGCAGTCCTTCGCGATCGATGTGCGTTTCCGCGTGCTCGACGAGGACGCCCTTTTCGGACGCTGCCACTCTGTTCCCGGCCACCACGGCGAGGGACCGCTATCGTTCGTCATCTGGACGACAACGCCATGGACACTGCCGGCGAACCAGGCCGTTGCGCTCAACCCGATGCTTGAATACGCCGTCGTGCAGTGTGAGGGCAGTGCCGGGAAGGAGCGCCTGGTCGTCGCGGAGGGCCTGCTCAAGGAGACCATGGGGCGCTGGGACTGTGATGATTACCATGTGCTGGCGTACGGGAAGGGCGGGGCCTTCGATGGACTCATGCTCCAGCATCCCTTCTACGACCGCCAGGTACCCGTGATCGTCGGTGAGCACGTCACGCTCGACGCAGGCACCGGCGCAGTCCATACAGCGCCGGGCCATGGTCTGGAGGATTTCTTCGTCGGGCAGAAATACGACCTTCCTGTTGACAACCCGGTTGCAGGGAACGGGCTCTTCGTTGAGGGCACGGAACTCTTTGAAGGGCAGCACGTGCTGAAGGCCAACGAGAACGTGATCGAGGTGTTGCAGGAGCGTGGTGCGCTGCTGCTCTCCTCGCGCCTGACGCACAGCTACCCGCATTGCTGGCGCCACAAGACGCCGATCATCTTTCGGGCCACTCCGCAATGGTTCATCAGCATGGACCAGAATGGCCTCCGTGCTGCCGCCCTGCAGGAGATCGAAAAGGTGGAGTGGGTGCCCGACTGGGGCGAGGCGCGCATCCATGGCATGGTCGAGGGACGTCCTGACTGGTGTATCTCGCGCCAGCGTACCTGGGGTACGCCGATCGCGCTCTTCATTCACAAGGAAACCGGTGAGCTGCACCCGCAGACAGTCGAACTCGTCGAGCAGGTTGCGCAGCGCGTCGAGAAGCAGGGTATCGAGGCCTGGTTTGCGCTCGATCCTGCTGAGTTGCTCGGCGATGATGCGAAAGACTACGAGAAGGTCCCCGATACGCTCGACGTCTGGTTCGATTCCGGTGTGACACATGCCTGCGTACTCGAAACCCGCGACGGATTGCAGAGCCCCGCAGATCTCTACCTGGAGGGTTCGGACCAGCACCGAGGCTGGTTCCAGTCATCGCTGCTCACTTCAACGGCCATGTATGGCCGGGCGCCCTACCGCGAGGTCCTGACGCACGGTTTCACGGTCGATGCCGAAGGGCGCAAGATGTCGAAGTCGATCGGCAATGTCATGAGACCGCAGCAGGTCATGAAAACACTCGGCGCCGATATCATACGCCTCTGGGTCGCGGCGACCGATTATCGTGCAGAGATGAGTGTCTCTGACGAGATTCTGAAGCGCACGGCAGATGCCTATCGCCGTATTCGCAACACGGCGCGCTACCTGTTGTCGAACCTCAATGACTTTGACCCTGCCGAAAACCTCGTGGCACCGGACGAGATGCTGTCCCTCGATCGCTGGGCTGTCGACCGCGCCGCGAAACTGCAGGAAGAGATTGCAGCGGCCTACCGGGAGTACGAGTTCCACCTGATTTACCAGAAGATCCACAACTTCTGCGTGACCGACATGGGCGGCTTCTATCTGGATGTCACCAAGGATCGCCAGTACACCTGCCAGGCCGACAGCCTTGCCCGCCGCTCCAGCCAGACCGCGATGTACCACATCGCCGAGGCACTCGTGCGCTGGCTGGCGCCGATCCTGAGCTTCACGGCTGACGAGATATGGCAGCATTTGCCGGGCGAGCGCAGTGACTCCGCGTTTCTCGAAACCTGGTACGGCCAGCTGTTCCGACTCGATGAAAGCGATGCGATCCCGGAAGCGCAGTGGGCACTGATCATCAAGGCGCGTTCGGCTGTCTCGAAGGAGCTGGAGATTCTCCGCAAGAACGGTGATATCGGCTCTGGCCTCAATGCCGAGGTGTCGCTGATCTGCGAAGGCGAGCTCAAGTCTGCGCTCGATGCGCTTGGTGACGAGCTGCGTTTCGCGCTGATTACCTCCGCAGCGACCGTGACATCGGATGACGATGCCAGTGCCACGCAGACCGAGCTGGCAGGCCTCAAGGTCAGCGTGGTGCCGTCTCGGCATGCAAAGTGTGACCGTTGCTGGCACCAGCGTGAGGATGTCGGCAGCAACCCGGAACATCCTGATCTCTGCGGCCGCTGTATCACGAATATCGAGGGTGATGGTGAAGTACGCCTTCACGTCTGAAGGCATCCGGGCGAGACAGAACATGCAGTACCACACAATGCTGAAAGCCGGCTCAAAATCCGCATGGACATCCATTAAACGACCCTGCCTCGAGGATTCCCTCGATGCCCTGCAGGCTTGCGGTTTCAATTCAAACAGCGCTCAATCCTGATGATGCGCTTCCTGTGGCTCTCTCTGGCCGTTCTCATTCTCGACCAGGCAACCAAGCTCTGGATCGACAGCAGTTTTACACTCTACGAGCGCGTGCCTGTCATCCCCGGCTTTTTCGATTTGATGCTGGCGTATAACAAGGGTGCAGCCTTCAGTTTCCTGGCAGACCAGGACGGATGGCAGCGCTGGTTCTTCACGGGACTCAAGCTCGTCATCTCGATCGCGCTTTTCATCTGGTTGCGAGTGCTGCCGTCCTCGCACCGCTGGACGGCCTTTGCGATTGCACTTGTGATCGGCGGGGCGATCGGCAACCTGATCGACAGGATCGCCTACGGCCACGTTGTCGATTTTCTGCTCTTTTATATCGACCCGTGGTACTGGCCGGCATTCAACGTGGCTGACAGTGCGATCAGTATCGGCGTTGTCACACTCATCATCACCGAACTCTTCGGTCTCGACAGAAAGGGAGAGACGACATAGAGATGGCGCAATTTTTCCAGATTCATCCGGACAACCCGCAGCAGCGCCTCATCAGGCAGGCCGTTGACGTGGTCCGTCACGGCGGAATTATCGTCTACCCGACTGATTCCGGTTACGCGCTTGGCTGCGACATGAGCAACAAGAGGGCGAAGGACCGGATCCGGCAGATTCGCCGTGTCGATGACAGCCATGTTTTCACGCTGGTGTGTCGTGACCTGTCCGAGATCTCCGCCTATGCGAAGATCAACAACACCTACTACCGCCTGCTGAAATCACTTACACCCGGTCCCTATACGTTTATTTTCAAGGCGACAAAGGAAGTGCCGCGCATGCTGCAAAACCCGAAGCGCAAGAGTATCGGGATCAGGATTCCCGACAACCGGATTGCGCTCGCGCTGCTCGAGGAGCTCGATGCGCCCCTGTCGAGCAGCACGCTGATCATGCCGGGTGATGACATCCCGCTCACGGATCCCTACGAGATGCGCCAGCTGCTCGAACACCAGGTCGACCTCATCATCGACGGCGGCTATTGCGGCATCGATCCGACAACCGTCGTGAACCTCGAGGATGACACCCCGCACGTGTTGCGTGTCGGTCTTGGCGATCCGGCTGTCTTCGAAGAGGAGCAATGATCCGGATTCTCTCCCTGGTGCTGTTGGTCACTGTTGCTCCTCTCCTGTCGGCCGATATCGTCTCGACGCCGTTGACCGCCTTCGAGGGGGATGAGCCCGTGATCCTGATGCATGGTGCTGTTGAGCTGGCATCGAAAAGCAATGCCGGAGACAGGATCGGCAGCCTGTCAGCCCTTGCCTGGGGCCAGGACGAGGGCATCCTCCATGCAGCGTCGGACAATGCGCACCTGTATCATTTCAAGCCGGTTTTCGAGGATGGCAAGCTGGTCGCCGTGGACTGCCTGGGCCGCGTTCGCCTTCGTGACACTGACGGTGACAAGCTCAAGGGAAAGGAGAGGGATTCCGAAGGGATGCATGTCATCAATGGCCGCAATGGCATCCGGGGGGATTCCGAGTTGCTCATCGCATTCGAGCAGGAACCGCGAATTGACCGCTTCTCTATCGAGGGCAGGCAGGTCGGTGAAGTCGAGTTGCCGAAAGCGCTGACGAACGTCAAGCACTATCGTGGAGCCAACCATGCGCTCGAGGCCGTGACCTGGCATCCGGACTACGGTGTCATGACCCTGCCGCAACGCCCGCAGGATGATGGTCATTTTCTCTATACCGCCAGCGGCCGGAAATGGCCTTACGAGATGTCGCCACTGCGCGGTAACGAGGTGGTCTCACTCGAAACCATGCCCGACGGGGCCCTGCTGATCATGGAGCGATTGTTTGAGCCCGGGGTTTTTGGCGGAGGCATCATTACCCTGCGCAGGGCAGTCATCGGTGATGAAAGCCTGCAGCTTTCGAACCTGGCCGTGCTCAAGTCGCGCGATGGCTGGATGCTCGAGAACTTCGAAGGGCTCAGCCATCATGAAGACGGGCGCTATTTCATGATCAGCGATAACGATGACAAGGCCGGCAGGCCGACGCTGCTCTACTACTTTTCTTTCAGATGATGTTGCAGCCAGGGCGGCGGCTCTTCATCACAGGAAACAGCTCCGGACTCGGATATGCGCTGACCCGGCATTACCTTGAACAGGACTGGCGCGTTTCCGGCTGCAGCCGCAGGGGATGCGAGGGGCTTGGCGGATTCCTGAGCGACATGCGCTGCGACCTGACTGATTTCGAGGGCATCCCGGTCAGTCTCGAGGACCTGCTCGGAGCCGCCCATAAACTGGATCTCGTGATTCTCAATGCCGGTATTCTTGGCGAAATCCGCGAGATTTCCAAAACGCCCCTGGCGGATATGCAGCGCATCATGGACAGCAATGTCTGGGCGAACAAGGTGATTCTCGACTGGCTGATCCATTCCGGCCTCGAGGTAGCGCAAGTCATCATGATTTCATCGGGTGCATCCGTTCTCGGCAACAGAGGCTGGGGTGGTTACGCCTTGTCCAAGGCTGCGCTCAACATGCTGGCGAAGCTCTATGCCCACGAGATGCCCGATACCCATATCGTGTCACTCGCGCCCGGACTCATCGATTCGGACATGATGTCCTATCTCTGTGAAGAGGCCGACGCCGTGAAGTTTCCGGCACTCAACAGGTTACGAGAGGCTCGCGACAGTGAAGCCATGCAAACACCCGCCGAGGCAGCGGAGAACATTGCATCCGTGGTCGGGCAATTGCGCGAGTTTGAGAGTGGCAGTTTCGTGGATATCCGCCAGATACTTGCTCCGGATCTCTACTCGTCTCTTTACGGGAAATAGCCACTCCAGTGCCGGGCATTGCAGCGCACCGGGAAGCCTGCCTGGTTTCCCTTGTCGCAGGAGCGGCAGCGTGATTACTCTTTGCCGGTTTCGACCATCTCCTTGCGCAGTTTCTCGACGAACGCCGTTGCCTCATCTGCACTGATGCTGCCGTCGGCATTCGCATCCATCTCCTGAAACTGCTTTGCTGCCGGCGCCTGGAACTCTTCGAGGCTGATCTTGCCGTCCTTGTTGCTGTCATAGTGGTGCATGAAAGCATCACCGGCAGCGACCGGCTGCGGGGTCTCGGCCAGTGTGGTTGCTGCAAGTAACAGGGTCAGTAGGGTCGCTGCAATTTTCATCAGGGTTCTCCGTGACAGCGGGCAGTATAGAACAGCACTGCGCAGCAGGCGAGAAAGGCTGATCACTTTGGGTTAGACTATGGCGGCAAATGGAACCGGGTGTTGATATGTCATGAGAGTCCTGTTGCTGTTACTGATACTGGCCCCCTTGTTGTTAGCGGGATGCTCGTCTAGTCCACCCAGGAACGTGAATAATGTCTGCAGCATATTCGACGAAAAAAGTGGCTGGTACGGGGACGCCAAAGATGCCAGCGAGCGCTGGGGAACACCGGTGCATGTTCTGATGGCGATCATCCGTCACGAGTCCTCTTTCCGTGCCGATGCCAAACCGCCGAGAACAGAACTGCTCGGCTTTATTCCCTGGACACGCCCGTCATCCGCCTACGGCTATGCACAGGCTCTCGATACCACCTGGGATGAATACGAGGATGCTGCGGGAGGGTGGTTCGCTGACAGGGATGATTTCGAGGATGCCATCGATTTTGTGGGCTGGTACACCGCTGAATCACACAGGAAACTGGGCATTTCCAAGTGGGATGCGCGCGCCCAGTACCTCGCCTATCACGAGGGGCATGGCGGCTACGCGCGTGGCACCTACAAACGCAAGCGCTGGCTCATGAATACCGCCAACCGTGTCCAGCGCACTGCCAACAACTACGCAGCGCAACTCAAGCGTTGCAGCTGAAGAAGCCGGCGATTTTCATGAATGCAGAGCTTCACCAGGGGGGCGCATGAAGCAGTCGCCGAGTGTCGGCTTTGTCAGCCTGGGCTGTCCGAAAAACCTCGTCGATTCCGAGCGCATCCTGACGCAACTGCGTGCAGAAGGCTACGAGATCTCGCCTGACTACGCCGGCGCCGACCTGGTGATCGTGAACACCTGTGGATTCATCGACGACGCCGTCGAAGAGTCACTCGAGACGATCGGCGAGGCTCTCGAGGAAAACGGCAGGGTCATCGTGACAGGCTGCCTTGGTGTGCGTGAAGACGAGATCCGCGAGACACACCCTGCCGTGCTGGCGGTGACGGGACCACATGCCTACGAAGAGGTGATGGAGCACGTGCACGAGCACCTGCCGGCGCCTCACGACCCGTTCCTGAGCCTGTTGCCACCATCCGGGGTCAAGCTGACCCCGAAACACTATGCCTACCTGAAGATCTCCGAAGGCTGCAATCACCGGTGCAGCTTCTGCATCATTCCACAAATGCGCGGGGATCTCGTCAGCCGCCCCTTCGCCGAGGTCATGCATGAAGCTGAAAACCTCGTTGCCTCCGGTGTTCGAGAACTGCTTGTTGTCTCCCAGGACACCAGCGCCTATGGCGTGGATACCAGGTACAGGCCCGATTTCTGGAAGGGCAGGCCTGTCCAGACACGGATCCGTGCACTGGCGCGCGAACTGGGCCATCTCGAGGCCTGGATCCGGTTGCACTATGTCTATCCCTATCCACACGTGGATGATCTGGTGCCGCTGATGGCCGAGGGCGATATTCTTCCCTACCTTGACATGCCGCTGCAGCATGGCAGCGAGAAAATCCTGCGGCTCATGAAACGGCCGGCTGCAACGGAGAAAGTCCTCGAGCGTATCAGGCAGTGGCGTGGAATCTGTCCTGAACTCACGCTGCGCAGCACCTTCATCGTCGGTTTCCCGGGCGAGACCGAGGAGGATTTTCTTGAAC
>ENA-OVUE01000026-OVUE01000026.1-sediment-metagenome-genome-assembly--contig:-NODE-26-length-11595-cov-2.090641_pt1 | contig 11595 bp, 10 predicted proteins | sample MGYA00250100_ERZ650196 | MGnify/ENA primary metagenome ERZ650196 (study PRJEB26732, sample SAMN07258975) | sediment metagenome | biome: subtidal zone; feature: saltmarsh; material: sediment | place: USA... | reverse complement strand
TCCCGGATGCAACGGTTTGTTGCGGGCTGATGTTTATCCGGCCCTTTTTCGCAAGCTGCCGTCTGGAAGCAGCGGCGCACCTTTACAGGGTGAACAGGAAGCCAGTTGTTTTTATCATCCGGCTAAAAAGTCATCGGTCGCCTGTTCGGCCTGCGGCCGATTTTTATGTGCGCTATGCGATGTTGATTTCAATGATCGGCATCTTTGCCCGGCGTGTTTGGAGAAAGGCAAGACCAAACGCAAGATTAAAAACCTGGAAAATCATCGCATATGTTATGATACGATCGCGTTATCGATTGCGCTGATTTCCTCGCTATTTATATGGCCGACGATCCTCTCTGCTCCGATTGTTCTTTACATGGTTATCCGATACTGGAAAGCACCCGGCAGTATCATACCCCGGAGTAAAATTCGTTTTGTGCTGGCATTTTTAATTGCCGGATTGCAAATTGTGGGATGGATATTTTTCATCGGGGGTTTGATGACATCTTGAGGATCGATCGTCGAGCCTTTAAACTGGAACAGGGGATAAAGGAATTAACCACTAAAACGAAAACTACGCTTGAAAGCTGGGATGCTGGGAAGCCAGGAATCTTGATGGAGTGAATTATTATGAGCTTTCAAGCCTTCTGGCCTCATAGCTTCCCAGGCTATTTTTTTGATTTTGTGGTTATTCAATAGTACCTGAGAATTGATTGCTTCTGGGAATATGAAATAGACGCATTATGGCTGTACCATCACCGACATACCGGCGACTGCCCGGCAAGAAAAAGGGCTTTATCATGGGGCAGCACACGCTGTGGCGGGGAGCAAATCACTTGCTGCAAATTTATGCCCGCTGGGGCACCGAAGATTATAAGCGATATTACTTCAACGATATTCAAGCGATTATCACGCGCAAGACAGATGTCGGCAAAATTCAAAATTTCGTAACGGGTGCTCTGGCCGGCCTTTTCGGTTTATTAGCGGCAACCGCTACGGGTGGCTGGGTGACATTCAATGCCATTATTGCGATGGTGATACTGTGCATCTTAATCGTCAATGTTATCAAGGGTCCCACATGTGAAACCCATCTGTTGACTGCCGTTCAGACTGAAAAATTGCACTCCTTGAATCGTATCAAAAAAGCGCAGGCGGTCATGAATCAACTCAAACCGATCATCGAACGCGTTCAGGGACATCTTGCACCAGAAACCCTCATCCAGCAGAGAGCTGAGCTTTCCAACGCAAAAAAAAATCGACCACCGACACGCCAGGTTCAAAGAGCTTTAAAAGCCCATAAACATGAAAGCGGACGAGCGCATCTGGTGCTATTTGCTTTGTTGAGTTTCAATGGACTGATTGTGGCTGCTGGCTTTGTTTTCACTCACGTGGGTCTGACTTTTATAGGCGGTGCTTTGATGTTGATGATGGGAATCTGCGTGGTGGTGGCACTGGTTAAACAACATGAAAGTGATTTGCAACACCCGCTTCGCACTATGACCTGGGCGGCGCTGGCATATGTTTGCTTCTCATTTATCTGCAGCTATATCATCAGCATGGGTCTGGCTTTTAAAAACCCGGAAATTGTCCAGAACCAGTGGGAGATGATCAAACTGGTTTCGAATACCTCACCCTGGGACAGCACCCTGATGATGACCCTAAACATTATTGCGCTCAGCGCTGCAGTGGCCATCGGCATACCGGGGCTTTGTCTGTTAAGAAATTTTCGACGAACCCAACATCCGGTTGAACGGGTTGAGACCGTGCCGGATTCCGCGGCGTTACTCAAAAGGATTTCCTGATGGACGATTTGCTGCATCAACGCTGTTTCAATCATCTGCTGCGGGAGGCGGTTGCGCGCTGTCCACAGTGCCGGCGCTATTTTTGCCGCGAATGTGTCACCGAGCACGAGGATAAGGTGCTGTGTGCTGCATGTTTGAGTATCGGTGCCGACACGGACGGGTCGGATCGGAGCCGGTTTGGCGGCTTGATGCGGATGATGCATTTCCTGCTGGGTGCAGCGTTGCTATGGGTATTTTTTTACTACCTGGGCCAGATTTTGCTTTCGCTTCCATCGGCGTTTCATGAAGGCTCATTATGGGAAAAGGGGTGGTGGAACTGACCATGAACCCCAAGACCAAAGAGCACCGCCGAAGTGCGATTCTGCTGCTGGAAGAAGCTGTTCATATTTTGCGCAAGGCGCCCCTGTCACTCCTGTCCGCTTACGCTATCGGAACGCTGCCCTTTGTGCTGGCGTTATTTTATTTTTGGGCGGATATGAGCCGCAGTGCCGATGTCCAGCGCTATCACGCAGTGGCCTCGCTGGGCCTGGCGCTGCTCTACATATGGATGAAATGCTGGCACGTCGTTTTTGCTGTCCGCGTAAAAATGACATTGAGCGGCGAATCACCGCCTCGATGGCCCTATCACCGCATCCTGTCACTGGTGGCAACGCAAACATTGATTCATGCGACAGCCCTTTTTATTTTGCCGCTGGCGGCTGTCATCGCTTTGCCCTTTGGCTGGTGCTATGCATTTTATCAAAACGTCACCGTTGAAGCCGCAAACGATGATGGAAATGTAAAAATGATATGTCAAAAGGCGTGGTCACAAGCCAGAAGATGGCCACGTCAGAATCATGTCTTGATGTCTATTTTTTTTATTTTTGGCATCGTGATTTTTTTGAATGTTGCCAGTGCCATTTATATTTTGCCGCATCTGGTTAAAAAATATCTCGGGATCGAATCTTTGTTTACGCTCAGCGGGTTCCATGTGATCAATACCACTTTCTGGGTGGCAACGATTGGCATTTCATATTTGTGCATGAACCCTCTGGTCAGAACGGTTTACGCGCTGCGATGCTTTTACGGGTCGGCTATTCATTCCGGTGATGATCTAAAAATAGGACTAAAGGGGCTGGTCGCAAGGCGCACAGCGGCGGTGATCGGTTTGCTCGTGTTGACATTGTTGGTCGGCAGTCCGCCATCCGCAGCGGGTCGGCAGGCAAAGATGATCGTTCCCGAGGAACTGGATCGTACGATAGATGATGTGCTGCAACAACGCGAATTTTCCTGGCGAATGCCCAGAGATCTGCCTGTGGAAGATCAAACAGAGCCCGAAGGACCGATTGCTTCAGTCGTGGGCTGGGTTATCGACAAGCTCGGTGAGGGCATCAAAACGGTAACTGAATGGATTGATCAAATCATTGATTGGCTGTTGGCGCTGCTGCCGACCGGTGAGCGCCAGAAAGTGTCATCGGATACGGATTGGATATCCTCTGTTCGTTTTGCCGTTATCGCATTGCTTATCGGCCTGTTCGTTGTCCTGGCCTATATACTGTGGCGCTCCTGGAGCCGACGTCAGATCGGCAAAGGCGAGATTGCAGCGGCACCAATTGAATCCGTACCCGATCTGGAAGATGAAGACACCACCGCAGCCGACCTGCCGCTGAATCGCTGGCTGGACCTGGCAGGCGAATTCGCCGGCAAAGGGAAGCTGCGATTGGCCCTACGGGCCTTTTATCTGGCAACGCTGGCCGGCCTTGCCGAGCACGGTTTAATTACAATTGAAAAGTTTAAGTCTAATCGTGAATATGAAATAGAGCTGCGCCGCAGAGCGCACCAGAAGGAAAAACTGTTGGCGGATTTTGCGATAAGCAGGCGAGATTTCGAACGCATCTGGTACGGGTTGCATACCATCAAACAGCCCCAGCTGGATGAATTTGCCGCTCTTCAAAAAAGGCTGATAATCCATGCCCAAAGCTAACACCATACGCGCCGTAATTTTTGTGATGATCATCTTGGGCTTTATGTTCGGGGTTATTCAGTTGTTTTTGCTGCGCTTTGAAGCCGGGGACGTATATCCGGCCTATTCAACGTTGCGCAGTGATCCGCTCGGAAGCCGGGCATTTTACCGCGGTCTGGAAAATCTGCAAAACATCTCGGTTCAGCGCAATTACCGGCAAGTGGATAACAAGGAATTCAAGGAATCCACCACTTTTTTTCATATCGGAACACCGGTTTTTGATTCAGAATCCGTGGCGGCAACATGGGTTGAAGCCATCGATCGTCTGACCGCCAGGGGCGGTCGACTGGTGCTGTCTTTTTTGCCGATTGAGAAAAAACCGGCAGCCTGGCGAATGTCAACATGCAGCCTGCCCCGTGCCGACGATTCGGATGATTCCCACACGGGGTCCCCGGAAGATTCTGATGATGCTGAAACGTCCGCTGACGAGGGGATCGAGCCGTCCGAGAATTCTGCCGCCCCCCCCATTTCGGAAAGTAACAGCCGATGCGTTGCGTTGACGGAACTATGGGGGCTGGTGTTGACATTTGCCGAAAAACCGGCGACCGAAGCTGATAAAAAAAGCCATGAGCCGATGGGGGCTGATTTAAAAGGGCTTCCTCAAAAGATTACCTGGCATACGGCCCTGTATTTTGATCAGTTGGATAGCAGCTGGCGCGTCATATATACCGCAGAGGGCCGGCCGGTTATCGTCGAAAGATCTTACGGGAGCGGCAGCCTGGTGCTGTCGGCCGACAGTTTTTACATGAGTAACGAAGCGCTGCGATCCGAGCGCTTTCCGCAGCTACTGGCCTGGACGGTGGGGCAAAACAACCAGATCGTCTTTGATGAGACCCATCTGGGTATCCGCAAGCAACCCGGTGTGCTGGGTTTGATTAAAAAGTATCGCTTTCAGTGGGTTATTTTTGCCCTTGCTATTCTGGCGATTTTGTTTGTCTGGAAAAATTCAGTTTATTTTGTGCCGCCGCGCCCAGACGCCTACGACCGGTCGGAGCGGGATGTTTACGCCACCCGGGATTCGACCGATGGGCTGATCAGCCTGCTGCGCCGCAATATTCCCAAACGGCAGCTATTGCAAATTTGCGCCCGCGAATGGCGGCGTACCTTTCAGCGCACTCAACGTTTTGCAGGCAGCAATAATGATCCGGCAGAAACCGTTTTTGAGAAAATAAAGGCCTATGGTGCGCAATCCAGCGATCCGGTCATCGGCTACCGGCGGATGTGCACAATAATTTCAAAAGGAAGACACGATGAATGAGAATACCGAAATTTTGAAAAAGGCGCTGTTGCGAACCAAACAGGAAGTGGCCAAGGTGATCATCGGATATGAGCATGTGGTTGATCTGGCATTAATTGCCATTTTTACCGGTACGCATGCGCTGATCGAAGGGGTGCCCGGTATCGCCAAAACGCTGCTGGTCAGAACCCTTGCTCACGTGATGCGCTGTGAATTTGCGCGTATCCAATTCACACCGGACCTCATGCCGACCGATATTACCGGAACTCATGTATTTAATCTGCAGACCAATGAATTCTCACTGGTCAAAGGCCCGGTTTTTTGCACTTTTTTGCTGGCTGATGAAATCAACCGGGCACCCGCCAAAACCCAGTCTGCGTTGCTGCAGGCCATGCAGGAGCGCACCGTAACCATCGACCGAGACACGCACCGCCTATCGCCCAATTTTACGGTATTCGCCACCCAGAACCCAATTGAATATGAAGGCACCTATCCATTGCCGGAAGCGCAAAAAGATCGGTTTATGCTCAAGATTAATATGGACCCGCCGGGCAAAACCGAAGAACTTACCCTGGCCCAGCGGATGCTGGGAAAAGATGCCCCCGAGAACACCCTGGCCCGTGGTGCGGTGCAGCAAATTATCACCGAAAAACTCATTGCCAAACTGCGGGCGGCCTTGGCGGGAATTGTGGTGAAAAAAGACCTGGTTGCCTATGTTGTCGATATTGTGCGCGCATCGCGCGACCATCAAAGCATAATGGTTGGTGCCGGACCGCGGGCCACCCAGGCGCTCTTACTTTCGAGTCGAGCATTTGCCGCCCTTAGCGGTCGGGATTTTGTGACACCCGATGATATCAAACAGATGACCTATCCGGTTCTGGAACATCGTCTGATATTACGCCCCGAATATGAAATCGAAGGGCTAACGGTCAAAGAGGTTATTGAGAATATTCTGAAGGGAATTGCGGTGCCGCGTTAATCCGCCTGCGGCGGACGAGGGTTTAATTTTCCGCCCCTTGAACGAATGACTAAAATGCCTAAAATGATCTAAAGTGACTAGATTGAAGATTGTTCCCACATACCGCCTTCTGCTTTTAGTCGGCTCTGTTTTGTTGCCCGGTACATTGCTGGTCGCCATCGTGGCCGCGCTGACGATACCGGTCATCCTGCTGGCAGTTGGTCTTCTGGCGGCTTCGATTGTAGACGCATATCTTTCGCGAGGGCGTCTGCAGGGGATTCAGATAATGTTGCCTGAAGTTGTTCGACTTTCAAGGGGCCGGCCGGGCAGTTTTGATGTCCAATTAGAAAATGAGAACCAGAAGATCAGTCGCATGCGACTGGGTCTGGCTTTTCCGGAACAGATCGAAACGCCGACATATGAGCTGGCCGTGGAATTGCCGCCGGATACCCGAACGTCTATGGTTGCCTGGTCGTTGACGGGAGTAAAGCAGGGGCGCTATCTGATTGACCGGTGTTACCTGGAAGCCTTTTCGCCATTGGGGTTGTGGTCTGTGCGATCGGCGACATCGGCCCATATGGAAATCCGGATCTATCCCAGCCTCTTTGATGAACATAAAAATTTGAGCGGATTGTTTTTAAACCGGGGCCTGGGTATTCATGCCCAGCGACAGGTGGGAAAGGGTAGGGATTTTGAACAACTCAGAGAATACCTGCCCGGTGACAGTTTCGAAGACATTCACTGGAAGACCACCGCCAAACGCGGTATCCCGATTACAAAAGTCTACCAGATTGAAAGAACCCAGCAAATCTATGTGATCATTGATGCATCCCGACTAAGCGCCAGATCATCGGCAACGATCAAATCAGAAAGCATCGGGGGAAACGGCCACCCGTCCGACGAAACAGCTCCGGCTCTGCAACGATATATCACAGCGGCCTTGATAATGGCGCTGGCTGCTGAGCGGCAGGGCGATTTATTTGGTCTTCTGACCTTTGATGATAAAGTTCGAACTTTTTTGAAAACCAAGATGGGCAAGGCGCATTTCAATGTTTGCCGGGATGTTCTCTATATGCTGCAGCCCCGAAATGTCTCGCCCGATTTTGTAGAGTTGTTTACCTTTATCGGCACCCACATCCGTCGGCGGGCCTTAATGGTATTTCTAACCCATTTGGATGATCCGGTGCTGGCGGACGGGTTTACGCGCCACATCGATCTGATTGCCCGGCATCATGTGGTCCTGGTCAACATGATCAAACCGCTGATCGCCAGACCGCTTTTTTCATCCGAATCGGTCTCATCGGTCGATGATATTTACACCGATCTCGGCGGACACATGCTCTGGCGGCGGTTACGGGAAACGCAAAAGGTTTTACAAAAACGCGGCGTCGGATTCTCGATGCTTGAAAATGAGAACCTGTGCACGGATTTAGTCGGACAGTACTTGTCGCTGAAGCGCAGACAAGTTCTTTGATGAAGAGTGCCTAAAATGATCTAAAATGGCTTAAATGAGGGAGACGACTGATTTCTAATATGATTATTGATTTACAAAAATTTATCACTGAAGAACGGCTTTATTGGACGGAGCTGGAAAAGGTGCTCAATCGGCTGGAACGAAAGCCGGACGAAAAGTTAAAACTCGGGACGCTCGAACGTTTCCACTATCTTTATCAGCGCGCTTCGGCTGATCTGGCCAAAATCTCGACTTTTTCCGCTGAGCCGAACACCCGCCAATATCTTGAATCGCTGGTTGGCCGGGCCTTTGGCGAGATCCATGAAACACGGGAAAAACCGCATCGGTTAAGGCCCCTGCACTGGTTCTTCAATACCTTTCCGCAAACATTTCGTAAACACCTACGGGCATTCACCATCAGTTTAATTGCCCTGTTGGTCGGTGCGGCCTTTGGCGGATTTACCGTCATCGTGGACTCGAGCACCAAACAAATCCTGCTGCCGTTTTCGCACCTTCAGGGTGACCCTTCTGACCGCGTCAAAACAGAAGAAAGCGCCGATACCGATCGACTCGAGGGTGCCAAGAGCTATTTTTCATCTTATTTGATGACGCACAACACCAAAGTGGCTGTTTTTACGCTTGCACTGGGAATGACCTGGGGGATCGGCACGCTGATCATGTTGTTTTATAATGGTGTTATCTTAGGGGCGGTGGCGGTGGATTATGTGATGGCAGGCGAGTCGAATTTTCTGCTCGGCTGGTTACTGCCGCATGGTGCGATTGAAATCCCGGCAATTTTACTGGCCGGCCAGGCCGGCATCGTTCTGGCCAGCGCGCTCATCGGATGGGGCAAACCGATTGCGTTGCGCGTGCGGCTGCGAAAAATATCCAATGATCTGGTGACCCTCATCTGCGGCGTGGCGCTGATGCTGGTGTGGGCGGGGATCATTGAAGCTTTTTTTTCTCAATACCACGAACCGGTTTTACCTTATACCTTCAAAATTGTTTTCGGATGCGTCGAACTGTTGATACTGGCGATGTTTTTAGGCAGAGCCGGCCGGCAAAAGGCAAGTCAAAATGCCCAAAGTAAAGAGTGAACTAAAGTGACTTTCACCAAACACAAAACACCAAACACAAAACACCCATGACCGATAGAATAAATACGCTCATTATCAAAACACCGGAAGGTGTCGAATTTTCGCTTCGCCTGGCAGGGCCAATAACGCGCTTTCTGGCCTGGTCGATTGATCTGGCGACCATTATGGCGCTGATGTCGATCATCAATGTCGTTTTTGCAGTTCTGGGTGTTCTCAGCCGGGATCTTGCAGCCGCTGCCAATATTATCGGCTTTTTCATTATTTCCATTGGATACGGCATGTTAACCGAGTGGTTCTGGCAGGGTCAAACAGTGGGCAAAAAGCTTTTGCGCCTCAGAGTACTGGATGCCCAGGGATTGCGGTTGCAATTCAGCCAGGTGGTGATTCGCAATTTGCTCCGGTTTGTTGACAGTCTACCCGCATTGTATCTCGTGGGTGGCCTCATATCCCTGTTCAATCAGCGTGCTCAACGTTTGGGTGATGTTGCAGCCAATACGATCGTCACCTGGAATCCACGGATTACCGAACCGGATTTGAATCAACTGCTGCAAGGCAAGTACAATTCCTTTCATGATTATCCGCATTTGGAAGCGCGCCTGCGGCAGCTCGTTACGCCTCTAGAGGCTCAGGTTGCCGTGCAGTCCATCATGCGGCGGGACACGCTCGATCCTCAGGCACGGATAGCGCTTTTCCGCGAAATTAGGGCCTATTTAGAAACGCTTGTGACCTTTCCGCAGGAGGCCACCGATGGCATATCCGATGAACGCTATGTCCGCAATGTCGTCGAGGCGGTTTTACGACCCAATGCGTCTAGTGAGATTTCTTCCAAACCACCGCAAACATTTTAGACAGTGATTTTTATCCCTCGGATCCGCATTTAAAGAGCCGGAACGCGCATCGGTTTCAATAACATCCCTTTTGAAACCACCTTCGGTTTAATTGCTGCTGGGTCGACCATGGAAAATCTTGCATTTTGGCTCCATAAGCCCTAAATGTTGTCAATGGGTATTGTTTCGTCACCGTAGAAAATACATTTTATACAAAGAAAATTTACCATGAAACCCATCGTTGCCATTGTCGGTCGGCCCAATGTCGGTAAATCCACATTTTTCAATCGGGTCACGCGTACCCAGGATGCCCTGGTCGATGATTTTCCGGGTGTTACCCGTGACCGCCATTACGGGGATGCCGTCTGGAACGATATCGCTTTTACCCTGGTGGATACCGGTGGGTTCACCGAAGGCCATGAATTTGCCGATGAAATTCGATTCCAGGTTTACCAGGCCCTTGAAGATGCCGATATCATTGTTTTGCTGCTGGACGGCAAAGAAGGCATTTCGCCATTTGACCGGGATATCATCAAACTGCTGCGCGTCACCGCCAGACCGGTTTTTTTTGCAGTTAATAAAATCGACGGTGCCGAACGGGAATCGCATGTGTCTGAATTTTTCAGTCTGGGTATTGAGCCCCTGTATCCGATATCGGCTGAGCATCGTTACGGGATGGCTGATTTTTTGGATGCCCTGGTCGATGCAATTGTTTCAATTGTCAAACCTTCCGAGCTTCAAACAGCTGAAGGTACCATCGGTATAGCAGTAGTAGGGCGTCCGAATGCCGGCAAATCTTCGCTGATCAACCGGATTCTGGGCCAGGAACGGCTGCTGGTCAGCGATCAGCCGGGTACGACCCGGGATGCAATTGATACGATCTGCCAGGTGGACGGCAAATCATACCTGCTGATTGATACGGCTGGCATCCGTCGTAAGGGTAAAGTCACCCGTAAAATCGAAAAATTTTCGATTATCAAAGCATTACGCAGTCTGGACCGTTGTGATGTGGCCTTGATTGTGATGGATGCCGCCGAGGGGATTGCGTATCTCGTGGGCGAGCTGTCGGACCATGGCGCGGCTGACCTCCAGCTGGGACAACAGCGCGTTCTCCCGGCTGATCCGCAGCCGATGACTGGCGTCGCTGAATTCGGCGATCAGAACCACATCGTCGTCCGCAGTGGTGATCAGGCTCAGGGTGCAGTCGACGGTGGTGGCCGCAGAACCGGGGCGCGCGATCTCCAGGCTCAGCTCCCGCCGCGCGATCCCCTCGCCGGTGGCGATCGCCCGCTCGAACAGCGGCCGCAGCGCGGCCAGGCCGGGCACACCCTGATCGACGATCCGTCCGGCGAGCTGCAGCCTGCTGGTACCGAGCAGCTGCTCCGCGGCCGGATTCAGATATCCGACTCTGAGACGCCTGTCCAGCAGCAGAAGGCCTGTGGCGAGATTGTCGGCGACTTTTGCTGGCAGGGAGCCCGGGGCGGGTTTGGACACCTTTCGGTCGGCGGTCAGCCGCGCGGTCTCGGTCGCGGGCTCGGGAGCGGGGTCGGCCGCGGCGGCCCCCCCTGCGGATTCTGTACGGACGTCTGCTGAACATAGAAGCGAATGGCTTCGCTTGCGCCCAGCTGCCGGCCGCTCTGGTCCTGCACCGCCGCCCGCAGCGTGTGCATCCCGCGGAAAACCCTGTCGATGGTGAAACTCGTCGCTCCGGCGGGAATCCCCACCACCTCCGTTCCGTCCAGATAAAGTTTCAGCCTGTGGTTCGACTGCATCTCCGGCTGCACGGACACCTGCACGTCCAGCTGGCCTTCCAGATTCCACAAGGTTTCCTCGGGCTGGGGCCGGAGGATCGATACGGAATCGTAGGAAGCGGAAGAACCTCCGGAAGTCTCGCCCGCCTCCGGCGGCTCGCTCGCTTCCGCGGAACGGGAGCGCTCGGCGAAAGGCGTGGTCTGAATAACCCGGAGATCCACCCGTTCCGCCCCGGGGTGCGGAGTGTCGGAATAATTGACCACACCGTTTTCGTCCACCCATCGCCAGGTGTCCGCAAACACCAGAGCCGGGGCTATTGCCAACAGAAAGACCAACCAGCGCATCTAGTTTCCCCCATACTGTGTTGCGATTAAGGATAGCCACTGGCGGTCGGGAAACAAAGACGGCGGGGACACTCCCCGCCCTCGGCTGGTTTCAGATGGTGCCTCAGAGGCTGTAGTACAGGTCGAATTCCACCGGGTGCG
>ENA-OVUE01000025-OVUE01000025.1-sediment-metagenome-genome-assembly--contig:-NODE-25-length-11805-cov-2.599505_pt1 | contig 11805 bp, 7 predicted proteins | sample MGYA00250100_ERZ650196 | MGnify/ENA primary metagenome ERZ650196 (study PRJEB26732, sample SAMN07258975) | sediment metagenome | biome: subtidal zone; feature: saltmarsh; material: sediment | place: USA... | reverse complement strand
ATTCCAGTCCCAACGTGGCGATTCCGCGTGCGACCTCGTCTGCAAGCCGCGTCGCCGTCACGGTCTCGACATCCGCCATGCGCCGACCGGCAGCGCCGTGGTGGTAGGCGGCCGAGCGTGCGGCAACGAGCCCGGGGAGGCCACCGGCCAGAAACGCGGCGGTCATGCCGGTGAGATCGGCCCCCTGGATCAACGCGGACAGCCCCCTGCCCAGGACCCGGCTCTTGCCGGTGGCCTGGCTCTTGTTTTGCGGAGAGGAACCCTGGTTATCAGCCAACGGCGCGCTTTTCATTTTTCGTGATCACTTCCTTCGCCAGGTCCAGATAGCTCTTGGCTCCCACGCACTCGACATCGTAAAGCAGGATGGGTTTCCCGAAGGAGGGAGCTTCGCTCAGGCGAACGTTTCGAGGAATCTTGGTTTCGTAGACGGTTTCCCCGAAAAAATCGATGGCCTCTTCGGCCACCTGGTTGGACAGCTTCAGCCGCCCGTCGAACATGGTCAACAGCACCCCTTCCAGCCGCAGGGCGGGATTCAGGCTGCGCTGGACCAGCTGCACCGTGCTCAGCAGCTGGCTCAAGCCCTCCAGCGCGTAGTACTCGCACTGGATGGGGATCAGCACCGAGTCGGCGGCCGTCAGGGCGTTCAGCGTGAGCATGCCCAGGCTGGGCGGCGTGTCTATGATGATCAGTTCATAACGACCGCGCAAGGGCTCGAGGGCCTTCTTGAGGAAGCTCTCCCGGCTATCCTGTCCCACGAGCTCCACCTCCGCCCCGATCAAACGCTGGCCGCTGGGAATGAGCTCGATTCCGGGCACCACGGTGGCCGCGACAGCATCGTGGATGGACACGGTGCCCGTGATGACTTCGTAGATGCCCTTATCGGTTTCGTTGGCCTGAACCCCGAGACCGCTCCCCGCGTTTCCCTGGGGATCCATATCGAGGACCAGGATCCGCTGGCGGATAGGCGTTCTTAACGTCGGGGCCATCTGAACATACCTCCATGCAGGGGAATCCCCTCGAAAGGGGCATCTCCATCCTCAATGAAGAACTCGTCGGTTGCCGCCATTAGCCAGCGGGCGTGTTTTTGGGATATGAGATTCGCCAAGCGAGTTTCGGGATAGTCGTTGACCTCGAAGGCCAGGGCCGCGCGTGGCAGGCGAGGATTCGAGATGTGAAACCTGTTTCTGACGGCCTCACTCGGCGGCCGTCGCCGCCTCCGCCGCGCGCTCGGCCAGTGCTCCACCCTCCGGGTTCGCGACGCTGAACCGGTTTCCGCGCTGCGCCTCGATGGAGACCGCCGGCCCCTTCGCCATGTCATAGATGTCCTTGGTAACGATGACGCCATCGACCTTCTCGTCGGGATAGTTCGGGTTGACCTGGATGCCCATGTAGACATCCTTGTGCGGGATGCCGAAATAGGCACGCTCATCGAAGGCACGCTGGTTCCACACTGATGCCCAGACAGTTGCCAGCGTATCCTTGAGTTCCTTGATCTTGCCCTTGCGGCTGCGCTCCTCGCCGTTCTTCTTGTGCGGCTTGTACCCCTTGGAATCGTAGAGCCCTGCACCGTTGAAGTTGGGCAGGTCCTCGGAGTTTGTCGAGCTGCGCAGCTTCATGGTGTGCTTGCTGCCGTCAGGCAGAAGGAAAGTGTCAAAGGTATCGATGAGTTCGTTGAGGAATTCCTCGTTGAACCAGGCATCCTTGTCGAAAAAGAGCTCGCGCAACTCCCGCAACTGGTCCGCACGGTACTTGCCCGCATCCACCTGCTGCATCTTCGGATCAGCAAGGATGGCAGTGATCTTGTCACGGATCGGCGGGTTGTTCTGAACGAACTCGTAGTAGTAGAAGAACGGAATACCCATGCCCTCGCGGACAACGGTTCGTTCTGGCGTGTTGAGCAGGTTCGCGAGCTCGGCGTAGTTGGCGGCCTTGGAACCGACATCCTTGAAATTCTTCCAGCTCATGCTGCGTGTCGGCAGCACGCTCCTTGTGTCGAGATCGGCGACGAGCTCGATGGTCGCCGGCCTGAAGGTCGCATCGGCCGCATCCACCTCGCCGAGACAGTTCCGGCGACAGAGCTTCTCCATCTCACCCTCGAGGCCTGCTGCGGCAAGATTGTCTGTATCCACCTTCCTGAAGACGACCGTGCCACTCGAAGCCTCGGCTTTCATGTAGACACAGTTATCGTTCTCGAATCCCTTGAGGAAGTCGTTCTGCCAGTTCCCGAGACCCTGGCCACTGACATCGAGATTCGGCGTGCCGCGGTTCTTGGACTTGATCTGGATGTGACCCAGACGAGGCTGTTTGGCAAGGGTGATGGTACCGGCGACCGTCGTCAGATCGGTCGGTATTGATTCGAACACGGGAATCTGTGCACGGGAGAGCGCTTCGTCGTTCTTCTGCTCGAGATCCTCGCGCGTAATGAAGGCAAGGCGGCCACAGGTCATACCGCTGTTGAGTACCTTGATACCGCTACCGGCTGCGTCAGTCTGTCCGGCAGTCTGCGTGGCACGAGAGTGAGGATAGGTGTCGAGCAGGAAGAAGAGCGTGGAGGCACCTTCCGATGTCTTGATGGTGTTATCACCGAAGTACTCGATTTTCTGCTTTGATTTCTTGTCAGGCTGGACGGCTTCCCACAGGGCGAGCGTATCGGCAAACACCGTGTTGACATTACCGATAACACTTCCGAGGAGGTCCTGTTCATCGAGTGCGGCGAGTGCACCGCCGAAGCCCCCGGCCTCTCCCGTGGCCTGCAGCATACTGTCACGCTGCGCCTGCGTGAGCAGCCCTTCGGCATACATGACATTCAGCAGAGACTGGATCATCGCGACAGACTGCATCTTGTGCTGGCTCTTGCTCCAGACGCCTATCGCATTGCTGCCCATTTTGACGACAGGGAAAATCCGGACCTTCTCGCGCTTGTCGAGCTTCAGCATGTCGAGGTTTTCACGCAAGGCAGCAAGCTTCTCCGAGAAGGCCAGCATGAGCGCGGAGTCATCCGGGGTGCTTTCGAGTCGCCTGATGATGTCGAGCATCTCTTCCTGGCCCGGGATCCTGGCAGCTTCGCGACCAATTTTCTTCCATGAAATTTCAAAATATTTCTTCAGCTTGCTGCGGACTGTGAGCAGGAAGACCTTCCTGCTTGGACCGAAATCACGGTTGTAGGTCGGATGAATCTCGTTCAGGTAGTCATCGAGCATTGGCACGACATCCGGCGTGAGCTGGTTGTGAATCCTGTTGCGTATCTTGTGAAGGGCGTCAATTTTTTCCCTGTGATCAGGCTTTACCCTCCCGTGGTCATCGGAATAGTAGGATTTCAGGTAGTCATAGGAGACAGCGATTTTCTGCCTGACTTTCTCGAGCTCCGCAGAGGCCAGCAAGGGGCTCTTCTGGGCCAGCAGGTAGATTGGAAGATAATCCAGCTCATCCTGCATAAAGTACAGGTAGAAGCTCATGAATTCGCGTGCGTACTTCTCCTCGAATTCAGAGCCGGCAATTCCACGGGACAGGAATCCCCGGGTCAGTTGCGTCTCGGGGAACTGTTCGATGTAGTGTTTCTCGACGACCCAGTTGAGCACCATCTTTCTGGCTTTCGGAAAGACTTCATCACCAACAGCATAAAGCTTCTCCATGGGCATGTCGTGATTTGCCGACGGGTCCTTGTAGACAAAATCGTTGAAGAGCTGATAGAGGTTGGGGCTGAAAAGATTCCCTGTATAAAGACCGAATCTGTCAGCCAGCTCGCTTGCAGGCTCATTGCGTAACGCCGCCTGGAAAACGAGCCCTCCTTCCGGCATGCGCCCGCTGCGGACTGTCGTCCGGTTGTACTTTCCCTGCAGGACATTGAGTCCGAATGCACCCTTGCGCGACTGGTTTATCTGGTCGAATAGCGCGCGGGCTTCTGCGAGCTGTTCGCCCTCCGGGACCTCGGCCTTCGCGACCATTGTGAGTGCCCACAGGAAAACAGCAGCAAGTCGAACAAGATTTCTTGCCAGAGAGGATGTCGCGATCATTTACTAGCCAAGACCTTGAGGAGCTGGTTCTTTTCGTTGAGGAATGCCGCTTCTCCACAGGCTTCCTTGTCGGAGAAGGGTGCACAGCCACGAACGCGTCCGAAGAGACGAACGAACTGCTTCGACGGGCTGCTGTTGGGCATCGCCTTCTGTCCCTCCTTGCTGATCATGAAATTTCCGCTAGTCGAGATCTTGAGTGGACGGTAGAACTGGATCTTGTCGCGCTCATAGGTCTGTTCGTAGTAAGGGAAATCACCTTCGACTACTTTCGAGATAGTGCGCTTTTTCCGGAAATCCTGCTTGCTGAAGTAGGAGATACTGGGATCGTGGATAGTGATGCTATTCTCGCCATAGGTGAAGACATCCTTCGCGCCAAGCAGGTTCTGGTAAAACTTCTCGGTACCGCGTACATCGACTTCCAGATTGGCACCTTCGCGCTTGCCGGCCCAGCTTGTTCCCCTGGCATTGTAGGAGATGTAGTAGTTCACGCCCATGACCTCGAGCCGACCATCACCGTTGATATCGAAGAGATCGAAATCCTTCGGATCGTTGCCGAAATAGTAGACCTGTGTCGCCCTTGTATTCTCGACAGGAAAGATATTCCTGATCTCCCAGGCGTGTCCTGCCGCCATCCTGTTGCAACCGCGTGAAACGCGGCCGCGCTTGACCGCCCAGAAATGTGCGTGATGCTCGGGGATACTGAGCGACTCCTTGACCGACTTGGGTACCGCGGCGAAACGCACGGCAGGATTATGAAAGCCATTGCCGAGTCCCTCGTAATCCATCTTCGGAATCATGCCGTAGTAGAACTCGCTGCGCATGTTGTCGAACTCGTGGTATTTCCTGGACAGGAACTGCCAGAGACCGGGGGTCGCATAGGTGTTGATGACGTTGCCATGCCTGTCGCGGGTGGTGCCTTTAATGGAACCGATTGGATAGATGGCAGTGAATTCATGATAAGTCAGCCTGCAAGCACCGCCTTCCCCGCAATGGAGTGCCGGCACAAGCTGTCCGTCGCCATTGAGCACATTGAAATCATATTTGCCGCTAGTTACGGAACGGAAAAGGTCGACCGTTTTGGCAAGCAATGCGGGATCGGAGTAATCCTGGCCGCCGCCGATGGCTGCAAGTACGTCGACAAGAAGCTTTTTCGAGGTGTCAGACAACTCGATGGCATTGACCCGGCCAAAGAGCAGATCATTGGCCAGCACCAGGCCGTCGTTCGGGTTGTCGGCGATCTTTTTCGTGATTGCTTCTGCGGATGCATCCTCGCCGACGAAGGCTTTTGCATCCGGGAGCCATTTGTCGAATTCTGTCTTGAGGTCGAAATTCATCGGGAAGACGCGCTCGGGGTTCAATGTCTTCAGCAGATCCAGCGACTTGCGGTACAGCGCAGCCCTGTCAATAGCATCGGGCTTCTCTGCTTTCAGGTCGGAGACGGTTTGCGCAATGCCGTAGACAGGCGAATTGACGATATCGATGAAGTACCGGGCCTGGGGTACGACGGCATTGCCCTTCTCGTTTTCCATGTCGATATCGATCCAGCCTTCATCAAGCATCTGCTGGTAAAAACCGGCCCTTGCAACGAGATCAAAGGGATAGTCATAAAGTGTCTTCTCATCCAGGATCAGCGTCACGCGCCCCTGGTTGCCGCGCGAAACCCGGACATGGATTCTCCCGGGGCTTTCGACGCGTGGCGCGAAACCCGTGTAGAAGCTCAGGTAGACATTCCCCTTCAAGGCATTGACAGGTAGCCAGGAGGCCCCCCACATGGGAATCTTTTCATTGTATTCATCGATCGTCTGGATAGTCGATGCGTTTGCACTGGTGGCAAGCAGGGCAGACAACAAAAGGAAGAGAATCAATTTGTTACGCATGGGGGTTCTCCACGGGGGTACGGGGGTGCTCCATGATCCGGCGCGATGTCAGGACAGGAGCTGCTCAGACAGCCTTTCCTGCAAGAGAACCATTATTCTACGCCGACGCTGGCTGGTCCAGCGTCGGCGCATGCGGAGATATTCAGATGATGTGCTTGCGGAAGAGGCCACCAGCCAGCAGAGCGACGTCTTCATTGGAAGCCTTGTTGGTCAGAAGGGCCATGCCATACTGGGTACCGTTGTGTTTGAAAACCACGACCTGGTTACGGACATTCACGCGAAAAGGGGTACCATCAGGATTCTTGCTCGCACCTGTCTCTGGATGGACCGTGGTGCCACTGTAAGTCCCCGTCTTGCCGCCAAGATAGAGGCCACTCGGGAGGTACTTGTCCGCCTTGCTGCCTCCTGTACGGCAGGTATGCATAACCTTCCAGAGAACCTCGGCACCATCGTACCTGTTCCAGTAGGTATCATGCAGAAACTCGCCAAGCTCGCTCGCGGTCAGCTCGTTGCCGTGAATCTTGCCCAGGTATCCCTGAAAACCGCGCGTGCGCGTATATCCCATGTTGCTGGTGAACTCGGTAATCTTGCGCCGCCCTTCGTCGGCATTGCCGTCACCAATTGTTCGTTGCAGGTCAAGCCAGGCAACATTGCTGGAGACGGAGATCATTTCAGCCAGCTTCTGCAATTCCCTGTCGCTGAGCTGGCCATCACGCTCTGCAAGCAGTGTCGCACCAACGAAGATTTTCGAGACCGAGGCACCAAACATTTTCATGTCCGCACTGAGACTCTGATCGATGACCTTGCCGGTATCAAGATTTCGCAATACCCACTGGACTGGCGCATCCTCGAGAGTCTTGCCTTCCTCGTAAAGAGTCTCGAACTCTTTCTGTTTTCGTTCTGTGAATGCAGCACCGCGCCCCGTGATAAGCGAGAGTTTGCGCCCCTTGACAGAGAGATGATCCAGGCGTTTTCCGTTAGGCAAATCAAGAAATTCCCGGCCCGCGTCTGGTGATGGCAACGGGGCATTCTCATACTGGATCTTCTGGAAGAAATTTGGCGCCTGGCCACCATCTTTTGCAACAGCCGCCAGAGAGGTGAAAAGAGCAAGGACAAAAACCGTCTTTTGCATGGGTACTACCTATTTTGATACAACATATCTCATCTTTGACCCCGAAAAAAAGGAAATAGTTCCATATACAATGGGTAGTGATGGCAAAATCAGGCTAATTTGGTATTTTTTATCTCCATGCGCGGCTTGATTTATTTTTACTACTGCAGGTTGCCAACAAATTCTCCCAACTCCGGGAGCTAGTGAGTTAAGTGCTGCCATTCGCTTTTGACTGGAACTCTCCGGCCAACAGGAAGCAGCAGGCCGACAGGATGCAGAAGAGCCCCCCACTTGATGTGTTTGCTGGAGTTGATAGGATTGACTGCAAGGACTCTGAAAAAAACCAGTCCGCTGTCAACATGGCCAGCTTCCCCACGAGGAGAATCAGGTGTCATCGATCGAGCAGAATCTGGACACACCCAAACCCGCAGCCCCGGCTGTTCTCCGGGAACTTGCCGATCTGGCCGGGATAACCTTCAACGGCAATGCGCCCTGGGATATCCAGGTGCACGATACGGATGTCTACGAACACCTGCTCACCACCGGTTCCCTGGGGTTTGGCGAGGACTATATGAACGGACTCTGGGACTGTTATGCCCTGGACGAATTCTTCGAGAGAGTCATGCGCGTCCGCCTGGATATGAAAATCCTGGGGCTGCAAAAAGTGCGGCTCATCATCAGCATTCTGCGATCGCGCCTGCTGAACCTCCAGTCTCACGAAAGAGCCTTCCAGGTAGGCGAAGAGCATTACGACACAGGCAATGACATCTTCGAGGCGATGCTCGATCCAACCATGAGTTACTCCTGCGGTTATTGGGAAAAGGCCAATACACTCGAGGAAGCACAAATCGCAAAGCTCGACATGATCTGCCGAAAACTCCGGCTGGCAGAAGGGGAGAAGGTCCTCGAGATCGGTTGCGGATGGGGCGGTTTTGCCCGCTATGCCGCGGAAAATTACGGCGTCGAAGTCCTCGGCGTGACCGTCTCCAGAGAGCAGCAAGAACTCGCGATCGCGCATTGCCGCGGACTACCGGTTAGCATCGAACTCATGGATTACCGTGATATCACGGGGCAATTCGACAAGGTCGTCTCCATCGGCATGTTTGAGCATGTCGGCACGAAAAACTACAGGACCTACTTTCATACCGTTCTTAACGCCCTGAAGGACGAAGGCCTCTTTCTGCTGCATACCATCGGCTCTAATATGACAGTGTCCACAGTCGATCCCTGGATTGACAAGTACATCTTCCCGAATGGCAAGCTGCCATCCGCCAGGGAGATCACGACGGCTGCTGAAGGCGTGTTCCTCATCGAGGACTGGCACAACTTCGGTCAGGATTATGACCGCACCCTGATGGCATGGTGGGATAATTTCGACATGGCCTGGCCGCAGCTTCGTGACCGCTACAATGAGCGTTTCTACCGCATGTGGAAGTATTACCTGCTTTCCTGTGCCGGCATGTTCCGGGCCAGGCAGGCGCAGCTCTGGCAGCTCGTACTCAGCAAGCCACAACGCCAACAGATCTACCGCTCTCTGCGCTGACAGAAAAAAACCCCGGAAGAACAAGTCGACCGGGGTGTGGCTATGCTTGGTTAGCTTTGGTTGAGACAACCATCCTGGCTATCCCGGACATCCGTGAAAGAATCCTCTGTTGCCATCGACCTGCGTGACAGGTCTTGCGCTTCCCTTCGTCCTTGCAACGTGTTCTAACTATAGGCTCTTAACTCTTGTTTGTTAAGCAGAATATGTAGCAAGACCTTGTAGGAAAAATCTGACAAGCATGCAAGACAGGGGCATTTTCAGGGCCGAAATTGACTCAGATCAGCTACGGAAACCCGATCTTGCCCGATGACCGATGCCGGACATAAAAAAACCCGGCAGGAATACCGGCCGGGTAGTGGCTGTGCTTGGTTAGCTTGGTTGAGACAATCATCCGATGTCTCTGTCGTCATGCATCCCTTGAAGAGATACCCGCATCACTGCATCCTCGACGACATGGTTGCAATATAGCTTTTCAAACCTCTCTTCAGTATCGGCAAACACCAGATCCCCATGTAGGATTTTTCTGACATTTGCGTCCTGATGAAAAAGTGGCTGCCCGGTCAGGGCCGGTACCGGACTGGTCGGATATCACAACTGCCGTGCCGGTCATGAAAAGGCAGGTCAAATCGTTCCGGCAGTCATAGATATCTCAGGTAGACATAAACCGAGCTGATCAGAACGGTCATTAGCATCAGTGGAAACGCGATCATCATGAAGGGCAGAAACCGGATTGGATGCCCCGCCCGCTCAGCGAAACCCGCAACAATCAGGTTGGCACTCGCACCAATCAGGCTGCCGTTCCCTCCCAGGCAGGAGCCAAGCGCCAGTGACCACCAGAGTGGCGTCATTGATTCCTGGTCACCGAGCATACTCCCCATGTTCTCGATGAGAGGGATCATGGTTGCCACGAACGGAATATTGTCGACCAGTGCTGACACGATAGCTGAAACCCAGAGAATCGTGATCGTGGTGACTGCCATGTCACCGCCCGTCAGTCCGATGACCTGATGCGCAACAAGCTCAAGCAGGCCTGTCGACTCAACCCCGTAGACGACGATAAAGAGCCCGATAAAGAAGAAAATCGTGATCCACTCGACATCAGCCAGTGTCCGATCGACTTCCTTGCTTTGCTCGCTCGCTTTTCTCGGAAAATTGGTGATGAGCAGAAGCAGCGATGCACCGAACATGGCAATCGTCGCAGGCTGGTAGCCAAGATCATGGCCCAGAATGAAACCTGCAATGACCAGTGCCAGTACACCGAGTGATTGCACCAGCAGGCGCTTGTCCTTGATGGCGTCTGACTCTTCATAACGCATGACCTTCAGACGCCGTTCCGGCGTTGTTTCAAGCTTTCGGCCCCACAGGAGATAAAAAGGAATCAGCAACATGGGCAGGATCAGCAGGACAATGGGACCGAGGTTGAAGAGGAAATCATTGAAGCCGAGCCCGACAGCCGAGCCGATCATGATGTTGGGGGGATCGCCAATGAGCGTTGCCGCCCCGCCGACATTGGAGGCAAAAATCTCGGTGAAGAGGTAGGGATAGGGGCTCACTTTGAGCTCGTCCGCAATCAGCAGCGTGACGGGTGCGATCAGGAGCACCGTTGTCACATTATCGAGCAGGGCGGAGAGTACCGCAGTGACCAGTACGAGCACGACCAGAATGCCCCACGGCCTGGCATCGACGCGCTTCGCCGACCAGATTGCGACATACTGGAATACACCGGACTTGCGCGTGATGGAAACGATGATCATCATGCCCGTCAGAAGACCGAGGGTGTTGAAGTCGACACCCCGAACCGCAGCTTCCTGCGTCAGCACTCCTCCCAGAATCATCAGCGCGGCCGCGGCCATGGCGACAATGGCCCGGTTCACCCGCTCGGTCATGATCAGGATGTAGGTCAGGAAAAAGAGGCCGCCTGCAAACCACATCGGATCGAGGCCAAAAATGACCTGTGGCATTGGCTCAGTTCCCGGCGTCATTTTTCCCTCCCTCCGCAAGGACTTTCTCGCCGAGATCCCAGTAGGAGATCACGCCAACCAGCTTGCCTGTCTCCGGGTCAACCACGGGAAGGCTCGCCTTCGTGCGATAGAGAATCAGCACCGCCTCGAGCAATGGCGTATCAGGACCGACAGTTTCGACATCCTCCTTGTCCATGCAGAGCGCGATCTCCATGTCGCTGTTTTCACAATAACGCCTGTAGAGATCGGCCAGTGTCTCGCGCGCGAAATGCACGCTCTCGAGTCCGTTTTCCATGATGGCGGCATGTGGAAGGACAAGCCGCAGAAGGCAGTTGACACCGAAGACCCCGACAAAGCGGCCGTCATCGTCGACGACGGGGATGCGCCTGTAACGGTTTTCCATGACATATTGCGCAGCCGTGCGGATATGGTCGTCCGGATGCAGGACGGTCGGATTGGGATCCATGATGGACCTTGCGCTCATGAGTCTCTCTCCAGGGTTTTCGTTCTTGTGAAAGGTCTGTGCCCGGCGGGCAGACAGCGGCTGTCGACTTGCCTGGCCGACACTATCGCAAGAATGAACAAGAATGACAGCCGGGGCCATGCTTTTTTTCCGCATCAGACGTTCCTCTGACAGAGATCAAGCGTTCCATGCCGGGGTTGTTCAAAAACTCTCCGTAAGACACACCCTGCTTCTGAATCTGCTAACTTAGAAAAAACGAGACAGACATCTCCGGACACTTTTCATGACCACCAGGACCTTTCTCTTCGCCATCCTCCTTGCGGGCACCGCATTCACAATCCCGGCGCACGAAAGAGTGCAGAAGGTTTCACTTCTTCTGACCATGCTCGAAACCGCCATTCCGACCACGGCAGCACAGCCGTACGGGCATCCTCCGCCACCCCCGGCCCCACGCCTTCTCCCGCCAGCATCACGAGGTGCTGGAGTACTACCGGCTGGACCTCGCGGCGGAGCTCGAGGTCGACGAGGGCCACGGCGACGAGGTCATCCGCGCCCGCGACCTGCCACGCGGCTTGGACGCCATCCTGTGCGGCCACGTGCACCGGACGTACCGGGTGCGGGTGCCCGACGTGGGACCGGAGATCTTCTGCGCCGGAAGCGCGACCCTTTCCGGTCGCGAGAGCTTTTGGGTCTACGATCTCGGCAGCGCGAGCCCGACGGCGTCATCGGCGTCGTCGCCCCGGGGACGGGTCTGGGCGAGGCGTTCCTGACCTGGACCGGCCGACACTACCAGGCCTGGCCGTCCGAAGGGGGCCACGTGTCATTCGCTCCCGTGAC
>ENA-OVUE01000024-OVUE01000024.1-sediment-metagenome-genome-assembly--contig:-NODE-24-length-11899-cov-2.477753_pt1 | contig 11899 bp, 9 predicted proteins | sample MGYA00250100_ERZ650196 | MGnify/ENA primary metagenome ERZ650196 (study PRJEB26732, sample SAMN07258975) | sediment metagenome | biome: subtidal zone; feature: saltmarsh; material: sediment | place: USA... | reverse complement strand
TCCCCGCCGGTACAGCTGGAAATCACGCTCACGCGCTCCGAACGGCAGGTCTTTGCGGCGCTCCACAATAGGCGCATAGGCGGGGATATAGTGGTCGCCCACGCTCTTCATCAGCGCAAAGCTGCGCTCGAAACCCAGTTCGTTGAAATCATCGAAAAACAGGCCGCCGATTCCACGGGGTTCGTTGCGGTGTTTGAGAAAGAAATACTCGTCGCACCATTGCTTGAAGCGTGGATAGATTGTTTCCCCGAACGGTTGACAGGCCTGTTTGGCGGTCAGGTGCCAGTGTACCGCGTCCTCCTCGAAGCCATAATAAGGGGTGAGATCGAAGCCGCCTCCAAACCACCATACCGGGTCTGAGCCCTGTTTCTCGGCAACAAAAAACCGCACATTGGCGTGTGACGTGGGGACATAGGGGTTGCGCGGGTGAATCACCAGAGAAACGCCCAGCGCTTCGAAGCCGCGCCCTGCCAGTTCCGGCCTGTGAGCCGTTGCCGAGGCGGGCAACCGGCTGCCTCGCACGTGAGAAAAATTGATGCCGGCTTTTTCGAATACGCCACCGTCCTCGAGGACCCGCGAGCGTCCGCCGCCGCCTTCTTCGCGTTGCCAGGTATCTTCCCGGAACTCGGTCTGTGCATCGATCTTCTGGAGTGCCCGGCAGATCCGGTCCTGCAGGTCAGTGAGGTATCCGGAAACTGCAGTTACGCTGGGTGTCGTCATGGCGGACCCGTTCATCGGTTCAGTTGCGTACCACCGTTCCGGATGCCAGATCACGGATTTCGGTGGACCTCGTAAGTGTGCCAACCCGACCGGGCAAAACAAAGTCAATCTGGCAGCCGAAGCGCAAACGCACCTCGAGCGCCGCGCGGGCGGGCCGCCGACGGGAGCGGTTGGCACCGGTTGACACAATGGCGCTGTCGAGCGCCTGCCACAGACGGCGGGCCGGCGGGTGTGCGGTAACGCGCACCGCGAGGCTGCCATGCTGTACGGTCGGCCAGTGGGGGTAATGTTGCCAAGCCGGGATCAACCAGGTGGTGGGCCCCGGCCAGCTGCTGCGCAGTTTCTCGTGCTGCGCAGGCGGTAGTCTGTCGGGACCGGGTTGGATCTGGCTCCAGTCGGAAGCGATCAGAATCAGGCTCCTGGCAGCAGGCCGACGCTTCAAGGCGGCAAGGCGTTTCACTGCGTAGCCATTGCCGGGGTCGCAGCCGAGACCGAAAACGGCTTGCGTGGGATAGGCGATGACCCCTCTCGCCGCTACCCAGCGCGGCGCCGCATGCAGCTGCCGGTGAGCAGGATACCCCTTCAATCTTGTTCGCTTGCTTCTGCCGTTTCCAGTTCGCAAGGCTCGGAGAATTTGCAATCCGGCTGCGGGCATACGCGTTCCGGGCCGCGCTTCTTGGTGGTCTTGACGGTGAGGATCGGCCAGTTACACGCCGGGCAGGGGCCTTCGACCGGCTCATTCCAGACCGCATAGTCACAGTCCGGGTAGGTGGAGCAGGAGTAGAAGATCTTACCGCGGCGTGATTTGCGTTTCAGCATGTTGCCCTTGGCGCATTTCGGACAGGCAATGCCGGTGTCTTGTGGTTTCTCCAGCGGTTCAATGTACTTGCAGTCCGGATAGCCGGAGCAGCCGATAAACTTGCCGTAGCGGCCGCTGCGTATAATCAGCGGCGACTGGCATTCGGGGCACGTGCGGCCGTCCACTATCTCCGGTTCGCTGCTTTCGTCCTCGTCGATATTACGTGTGTAATCGCACTCCGGAAAACCGCTGCAACCGATGAAGCGCCCCCGTCTTCCCAGGCGGATATTCAGTTGTTTGCCGCACTTTGGGCAGTTTTCGTCGATCGCTTCGGTAGTAACCTCGCTGCGCGAAACGCTTTCTTCCTTGTCCTTGACCAGTTCCCTGAACGGGTACCAGAATTCCTTCATCAGAGGAACCCAGCCTCTCTCGCCCCGCGACACTTCGTCCAGCTCGTCTTCGAGACGGGCTGTGAAATCATAGTCGACGTAGCGCGTGAAATGACCAGTGAGGAATTTGCTCACGATGCGCCCGACGTCGGTGGGCCGGAAGCGCTTGTTCTCAAGGGTCACATATTCGCGTTGCTGCAAAGTCGAAATAATAGTGGCGTAGGTCGATGGCCTGCCGATGCCATATTCCTCCAGCGTCTTGACAAGGCTGGCCTCGCTGTAGCGCGGCGGCGGTTCCGTAAAGTGCTGTTCCGGGCGAACCTGTAGAAGTTTGACTATGTCACCTTTCTCCAGCGGTGGCAGGCGATCTTCTTCGCGGGCCGATTTCTTGGCATCATCGACACCTTCTTCATACACGGCCATGAAGCCGGGTTCCGCAACTGTAGAGCCTGTCGAGCGCAGAATATTCCCGTTTCCGACCGCAAAATCTACGCCCACCGTATGGATGGTCGCGTGAATCATTTGGCACGCAACGGTGCGCTTCCAGATCAGGTTGTACAGCTTGTACTGGTCGGACGACAGGTGCGCTTTGATCGCATCCGGGAAGTTGTGCGCAGAAGTCGGCCGGATTGCTTCGTGGGCTTCCTGAGCGTTCTTGGCCTTGGTCTTGAAATGCCTGGCATGGGACGGCAGCTTATCATCCCCAAAGCGTTCGGAAATCAGCCCGCGCAACTCATCCAGTGCCTCGTTGGCAAGGTTGACCGAATCGGTACGCATGTAAGTGATCAGGCCGACCGCACCCTCACCGATGTCGATGCCTTCATACAGCTGTTGTGCGACACTCATGGTCCGTTTGGTGGTGAAGCCGAGCTTGCGTGAGGCCTCCTGTTGCAGGGTCGATGTGGTGAAGGGAGCCGCCGGGTTGCGCTTGCGCTGCTTTCTTTCGATCGCGCTGACGGTGAGGGTTCCCGCAGCCGCTTCGCGCAATTCCTGCTCGGCGGCGCGCGCCTGATTCTCTTTGGTGATGCTGAACTGGGTCAGTTTCTTGCCATGCAACTGCGTCAGCCTGGCTGCAAAGGGCTGCTGATCTTTCTCCAGATCCGCCTCTATGCTCCAGTACTCGCGCGGTTTGAACTTTTCGATTTCCTCTTCCCGCTCGACGATCATCCGCAATGCGGGGCTCTGCACGCGCCCGGCCGAGAGCCCCCGACGAATCTTTTTCCATAACAATGGTGACAGGTTGAAGCCGACCAGATAATCCAGCGCGCGTCGGGCCTGTTGGGCGTTGACCAGATCGGTGGAAAGTTTTCGCGGGTGTGCCACCGCGTCGTTTATCGCGCGCTTGGTAATCTCGTGAAACACGACCCGGTAGGTGCCCTTGTCTTTGAGACTACCGCGCTCCTTCAGCAGTTCGTGCAGGTGCCATGAGATCGCCTCGCCCTCTCGGTCCGGGTCGGTGGCCAGAAACAGGTTATCCGCCTTTTTCATCGCCTTCGCGATGGCATCCACGTGCTTGGCGTTACGTTCAATGACCTGGTAACGCATCGCAAAGTCATGTTCCGGGTCGACCGCCCCCTCCTTGGGGATCAGATCGCGCACATGCCCGTATGAAGCAAGCACTTCGAAGTCCTTGCCGAGATACTTCTTTATGGTTTTCGCCTTGGCTGGCGATTCGACGATGATGAGATTCTTGCTCATAGCACCAATAGCTAAAAAGCCGCACGGGTGTGCGGCCTTGTCAGTTTAATTTCGCAGCCAGAGTTAATGCAGATAGCCGCCTGGAAGGCTTTCGAAAACGAGGTCTTCCATCCAGGCATAGGCTGCTTCGGCCCCGGGCTGGTTGAACAATACCATCAGGACCACCCATTTCAGCTGGCTGATGTCGAAATCTTCGGTTTCAAGCGCCATGGCGCGCTCTATGACACGCTCCCGGGCGTCAGGTTGCAGGATGCCCATTTGCTCCAGAAACAGCAGAAATCCGCGACTTTCCGCGTCAAGACGTTCGCACTCGCGTTCTGAAAAGATCCTGATAGCGTTTTCCGTCTGCGGCGCCTGTACAGGATGCGGCTGCACTGCCAGGCCTTCGAGCCACTCGAACGCCTGGCTGATTTCCGACGCTGGAAAACCCGCTTCAACCAGTTCAGTGTGCAGCGATTCACGGTCGGGGCTCATTTCCAGCTCTTCGTCCATGTAATAGTTTTCAAACAGATACATGAGAACGTCAAACATGTTTTCTTTCATATCAAGCCCCTAATCTAGCACGGCTGTAGCGCCCGCCCGCACCGGACACCAGGTGGCCATCCAACTCGAGCACCAGCAGCATGGAGGAAACCTCCTCCGGCGTCAATCCGCTGCGCTCTACCAGCTGGTCCACCGAAACTGCATCATGCTCTATAAATTCAAGCAGTTGTCTGTATTCAGCGGAAAGTTCACCGGCTTGCTGGGGTTGTCCGGAAGGCATCGCGACAGCGGCTCGGTAGCCATCCGGTGCCAGCAGGCCGGTAATCTGACTGGCCAGTTCTTCCAGGATGTGGTCGCTCGTTTCCACCAGCTTGGCCCCGTCCCGAATAAGGGCGTGGCAGCCGCGGGCCAGGGGATTGTGGATGGAGCCCGGGATGGCAAAAACTTCCCGGCCCTGCTCGAGGGCCGAGCGGGCGGTGATAAGCGAACCGGATCGCAGCGCAGCCTCCACAACCAGGGTGCCGAGGCTGAGGCCGCTGATCAACCGGTTGCGACGCGGAAAGTTCGCTGCCAGCGGTGCCGTCCCGGGCGGAAATTCAGTTACCAGGGCGCCATTCTCCGCGACCCGGTGAGCGAGATCCCGGTGGCGGGCGGGGTAGACCCGATCCAGGCCGGTGCCGGTTACCGCCAGTGTAGTGCCCCCTGCCTCGATTGCGCCCTGATGAGCCGCGCCATCGATCCCGCTAGCCAGGCCGCTGGTTATCGTCAGGCCAAAAGATGCCAGATGCGCGGCGAATTCACGGGCCAGCGCCCGGCCGGTATGAGTGGGATTGCGGCTGCCTACGATCGCAAGCTGCGGTTGCGCCAGATAATCCCTGTCGCCGCGCACGAACAATAGTGGCGGTGGGTCGGCAATCTGCTTCAGCAGGGCCGGGTAAGCGGCATCCTGGAAATGCACAACATGGTTACCGGGCTGCGACAGCCACTCCATGTCCCGATCAACGGCCGTCCAGTCGGGTGCGAGCAGGTAGTCGATGCTGGCAGGCGCGATGCCGGCCGCCCGTAACTCTTCCGGCCGGGCATGGAACACCTCCGCCGGGCTGGCGTAGTTGGCAAGCAGCTTGTGGAACCGCTGGGTGCCGATCTGCGGGGCGCGGTGCAGGGCGAGCCAGTAACGCAAGTACCGCTGGTCGGCAGGGGGTTGTGATGACGTTTCTGTTTCTGGCCTCATCCTTGAGAGCCTCACGTAATAAGCCGGTGGCTCTGGTGCATGGCCTATACCATGCACTAAGCCACCGGCTTTTACCAGTGAGGCCCCAGCAGACTAGGGCTTGCTGATTTTGTCCCCAACGTGCAGAGCGCTGGTCGCCTTCATGATCAGCCCGAAACTGACCTTCTCGAAAGTCCGGAATACCATCATCACGCCCGCGCGTTCGTCGGGCAGCTGCACCGTGGCGTTGCGCTCGTCGCTGACTTGGTCCGGGATCAGGGCCCCAGCCTGGCTGACGGCGAATACCGTACCTACGTCAACGCCCTCGCGCTGGCCGCGGTTGATAACAACGATCTGGTATTGTCCTATCTGACTGACACCGTCCAGCACCGAAATAATCCGGCCTTCGATGTCGCTGGCCGGCGCATGCGGGGTGAAATAGGCGTGCACGTCCTCGTGGGTCATCGGCATGACGCGGTCGCCGATGTTGATCTCGCGGTTGGTGCGGACAAGTTTCAGGGTCGACGGGTCGCCGAACTTTTGCGCATCACCGTCTCCCAGGTAGAGCGCTTCGTAGCCAAGTATCTCACCGCTGTCGGGATCGATATAGGCATCACCCGGTCGAAACACGTGGTACCGTGAGCCCTGGCTGGCATCGATGCCGCGCACATAGGCCCGGTCCCCGGCGCCCACAATCAGGTGTTCGTCGGCACTCGAGACAACGTATGCGGCGTCTTTCAATGTATCCTCGTCCACCACCAGAGGCTGGGTCAGGAACTGCTGGATGGCATCGACCGGAATCGTCGGTATCGCCTTATCGAGGCGCTCCGAACGTGCCTGCGGTGAAAGTTTGAACACGCCTTTACCGCGCTGGACTCGCAGCTGCGGTTTGCCGTCCACGTAGACCAGACTGATGATGTCTCCCGGGTAAATCAAATGCGGGTTTTCGATCTGGGGATTGACGTACCAGATCTCCGGCCACAGCCACGGGCTGTCCAGGAATTGCTCCGATATGTCCCAGAGGGTGTCTCCTTTGACCACCACGTGGCGGTCGGGATGTCCTTCCTTGAGCACCACCTGATCGGCGAATACCGCGGTGGCGAGAAGGGCCAGAGTCAGAGCCAGCGATTTGAATATCGGCATATAGGCTTCCCTTTTCTACGTTCCGTTCTTGTCTGTGTCGCGCCCCGGCACGACGCCGACGCTATAATCCGATGATATATAACGGCAGTCCGACGGTGGAGTGTAGCGAAATTTTTAATCACCACAAACCAGCAGGAATTCGGCAAACGGCCGTGTGATCATTATGTTAGAGTATAGAGCCGGTACCCCTATGCAAATCGTGAACGACATCACATGGCAACGCTCGAGATACTTCATTTTCCCGATCATCGCCTGAGAACCAGGGCCAAGCCCGTCGCCACGGTCGACGACCAGTTGCGTCGCCTGGTGGACGACATGCTGGAGACCATGTACGCAGCCCCGGGGATTGGCCTGGCGGCCACCCAGGTGAATGTGCACAAACGGGTGATAGTCATCGACCTTTCCAAGGAGCAGGATCAGCCTTTGGTGCTGATCAATCCGGAAATTGTCGAGCAACGCGGTGTCGAGGAAATGGAAGAGGGTTGCCTTTCGGTTCCCGGGGTTTATGAGCGCGTGGAACGTGCCGATCAGATAAAGGTGCGCGCCCTTGGTCGCGACGGGCAGGCGTTTGACCTGGAGGCCGACGGATTGCTGGCGGTCTGCATCCAGCACGAGATCGATCACCTCAACGGCAAACTGTTTGTCGACTACCTGTCTCAGCTCAAACGGCAGCGGATCCGCAAGAAGCTCGAAAAGCAACGTCGGCACGGCGACGTCGAGACGCCGCCGGAGCGCCACGGCGAAACTGTTATCTGATAACGGCGCGACTGACCCATGCGCTTAGTATTTGCGGGAACCCCCGACTTTTCCGTCCCAGTGCTCGAGGTGCTATTGGGCAGTCGCCATACAGTTGTCGGCGTGTTCACCCAGCCCGACCGGCCGGCCGGAAGGGGACGGCGGCTGACCCTGAGCCCAGTCAAGAAACTTGCCCTTGAGCACGGGCTTGCCGTGTACCAGCCCGTGAGTCTCCGGCCGTCCGATGCCCAGCGTGGGCTCGCAAGCCTGCATCCGGACCTGATGGTCGTGGTTGCCTACGGCCTCATCCTGCCGACCGCGGTGCTGGAAATCCCGCGCCTAGGTTGTGTGAATCTGCACGCATCGCTCCTGCCGCGCTGGCGCGGTGCGGCACCGATTCAGCGCGCCATTCTGGCGGGCGACACCGAAACGGGCGTCTGTCTCATGCAAATGGAGGCGGGCCTCGACACCGGCCCGGTGCTTGCCGAGGCACGCACTCCCATCGAGGATGGCGAAACCGGGGGGTCTCTGCACGATCGCCTCAGCCAACTCGCGGCGGCGCTGCTGGCGAAGCATCTGGACGATCTGGAAACGCAGTGTTTGACGCCAGTCCCCCAGGACGACTCGAAGGCCAGTTACGCCGCCAAGCTGGCGAAAGGTGAAGCGGTAATCGACTGGCGCAAGGATGCGGTCCAGCTCGAGCGCCAGGTGCGGGCTTTCGACCCCTGGCCGGTCGCACACACCAAATTCCGTGGCGAGGTGCTGCGCGTCTGGAAAGCGCAGGCCATCCCCGATGAGCGCATGTCCATGCCCCCGGGGACGGTGCTTGCCGCGGGAAGAAAGGGCATCGATGTGGCTTGCGGACAGGGCTGTCTGCGCCTCCTGGAGATTCAGCTTCCGGGCGGCAGACCCCTCGCCGCGGCCGACTTTCTGAACGCGCGCCAGGTCGACGACGTGGTGCTCGGCTGAGTGTGTAAGCCGACCGCATCTCACCGGCCTGCCCAGATCACCGCGTGAAGACATCTGCCAGTTCTGCGGCGCAGCCACGTGGCATCGCGGCGTCGGTGGTGCGTCGCGTCGCGGACAACGGTGAGTCGCTCAGCGGACTGCTGACTCAGGAGCTGGCGGTGATCGAGGACCCGCGCCAGCGTGCCTTAGCCCAGGAGCTGAGCTATGGCACGTTACGCTGGTACTTCCTGCTGGAAGCGGTACTCGGAAGGCTGCTCAAGCAGGCGCTTCGAAACAAGGACCGGGATATCCATGCCCTGCTTCTGGTCGGACTATACCAGCTGCTGGTTCTACGGATGACTGCGCATGCCGCGGTGAACGAAACCGTTGAGGCGGTGCGCCGCTCAGGCAAACGCTGGGCGGTGAACCTGGTGAACGGCGTGCTGCGCAGCGCCCAGCGTCGGGCGGCGGAGCTGTTCGCCTCAGTTGAGAGTGAGCCGGTGGCCCGCTGGTCGCATCCCGACTGGTGGATTGCGCAGCTGCAGCGGGACTGGCCGCAGCACTGGCAACAGATTCTGGAGGCCAACAATCAGCGCCCGCCCATGGTCATAAGGGTGAACCGGCTGCGGTCGGATCGCGCCCGTTATCTGGAACAACTGCAACGCGCCGGGATCGCCGCGCGCGCGCTGCCCCACGCGGATACGGCTGTGCAGCTCGACGCGCCCGTCAGCGTGGATCAACTCCCGGGTTTCCGCGCTGGGCTGGTATCGGTTCAGGACGGCGCCGCGCAGCTGGCCGCCGCGCAAATGCAGCTGGCCGCCGGACAGCGGGTGTTGGACGCGTGCGCTGCACCCGGTGGCAAGACCGGACATATCCTTGAGCTGGCGCCCGAACTCGAGGCGCTGGTTGCCATTGACAGCGACACCCGGCGCATCGGGAAAATCCGTGATAACCTTGCACGGCTGCAGCTCGAAGCGCAGCTCATCGCGGCCGATGCCGGCGATACGCGGCAGTGGTGGGACGGCAGCCCCTTCGACCGCATATTGCTGGATGCGCCCTGTTCCGCAAGCGGTGTTGTGAGGCGGCACCCGGATATCAAAGTGCTGCGTCGCTGCGAAGATGTGAAAGCCCTGGCGCGGCAACAAGGGCGGCTGCTGGATGCTTTATGGCCCTTGCTGGCTCCAGGCGGTATCCTGTTATACGTCACCTGCTCGGTGTTTCGGGCGGAAAATACTGAAGTGGTGCAGGCCTTTAAGTCCCGGCATGCGGATGTCCAGGAGGTGCCCCTGACAGCGCCGTGGGGCATAGCGCAGGCGGCAGGCCGGCAGATTCTTCCTGGTGACCAGGGAATGGATGGATTTTATTTTGCGCGCTTGACCAAGAGATCGGCGACACACCAGTGATGGCGTATTTGACCCAAGACGCTGACCGTATCCGTGGTTCCAGCAGCCGCTGCCGGTTTTTGCTGCTGGCTTTGGTTGCATTGTGTTTTCTTGCGCTGCCCACTCTGGCAAGCGATGCGCAAATTCGCGATGTGCGCACCTTGCTCTCAGATGGAGTCTATCGTCTGGGAGCGCGTATTGATTTCAGCCTCAACGAGACCCTGCAACAGGCGCTGCAAAACGGTGTTCCGCTGGTGCTGGAGCTGCGCATTGAAGTGATCCGTGAGCGCGACTGGCTTTGGGCGGAGCGGGCGGCTCAATTGCGCCAGCGTTTCGGCCTGCAATTTCACGCCTTGACGCGGCGTTATCTGGTCGACAACTACAGTACCGACGTCCAGTACAGTTTCCTGGAACTGGAAGAGGCGCTGGATTATATCGGCAACATCTACGACCTGCCTCTTATCGACGCTAACCTGCTCAAGCCCGAGTACACCTACTGGGTCAGAATGCGCGCCGATCTGGACATCGAGTCATTGCCCACACCAGTGCGCTTATGGGCCTACCTGGGCTCGGACTGGAGCCTGCAGAGTGACTGGCATCAATGGCCACTGCAGCCGTAGGGCGCTCCAGACTGGGCATCCTGCCCATGCTGGTCCTGTTCTGCATCTTGCTGGTATCGCTGTCGCTGATGAGCGATGCCACCCACAATTCGGAAAGGTTTGGTCAGCTTTATTCGTGGTTGCTGCTGATCAATGCCATCGGCCTGGTGGTTCTGGTCGGATTGATCGGCAGCAATCTCTACTGGCTGGTTTCGCAGTATCGCGCCCGCGCGCCCGGTGCCAAGCTGACTTCGCGGCTGGTTATCACCTTTGTCATTCTGGCGGTGGTTCCCGTGGCCGTGGTGTATTACTTCTCCCTGCAGTTTCTTCAGCGCGGGATCGATTCCTGGTTCGATGTGCAGATAGAGCAGGCGCTGGATGATGCGCTGGAGTTGAGTCGCGGGTCGCTGGACGTGCGCCTCTCGGACCTGCTGAAGCTGACCGAGAAGATCGCTGAGGAACTCGCCGAGATGACACCGGCACTGGTGCCCATCGGCCTGTACGACCTGCGCGTACGCAGCACCGCTGTGGAGCTGGCGGTGTTCGGCATGGATGGCCGCATCGTTGCGTCCAGCAGTGTCGAGGGCACCAACATCATTCCCCACCGACCGCCCGACCAGGCCCTGTTGCCCCTGGAACTGGGGCGCTCCTACGTCGCCCTGGATCCGATCAGCGACGCTGGTCTGCACGTGCGTGCCGTGGTGCCGGTTACCAGTTCCAAGCCCGGCGCTGAACCTCTGACCCTGCAGGCGCTTTTCGAAGTGCCGGAGCGTCTGAGTACGCTGGCGGAGAACGTCGAGAACCAGATCGTGCGCTACAAGAAACTCGCCTATCTGCGCACCTTTCTCAAGTACAGCTACATGTTGACTCTGTCGATGGTGCTGGTGCTGAGCCTTTTGTCGGCGGTGTGGGCAGCGTTTTTCTCCGCGCGGCGCATGGTCGCACCCATCGCTGTGCTGGCCGAGGGCACTCGCGCCGTGGCGGAGGGCGACTACAGCACCCGTCTGCCGGTAACCAGCGAGGATGAGCTGGGTTTTCTGGTGCGCTCCTTCAATGATATGACCCGCCGCCTGTCCAAGGCACGCGACCAGGCGCGGCGCAGTCAGAGCCGTGTGGAAGGACAGCGCGCGTATCTGGAGACCGTGCTCGGCAGCCTGTCGTCCGGTGTGTTGAGCATCAGCGACTCCGGCGAATTGCGTACCGTAAACGATGCGGCTTGCCAGGTTGTTGGTATCGATCTCAGCGGGCAGCTTGGTTGCAGGCTGGGAGAAATATCCGCACGGCACGAATTTCTCGAGCCGCTGCTGTCGCTGGTCGAGGCGCGCCGTGCCGAGCACGTTCTGGACTGGCAGGAACAGGTGCTTCTGTTCGACAGCTCCGGCCGCCGCGTGTTGATGTGCCGCAGTACCGCGCTGCCGGTCAGCGACGAATCGTCCGGTGGCCAGGTAGTGGTATTCGATGATGTCACCGATACGCACGATATTGTCACCCGGACCGAAGGTATCCGTAAGGCGTGTCTTGGTGACCACGGTATTATCCGGCGTGGTTACCGAAGTAGTCGCTGGCGTAAGACTGTAATAGTCGTTGTAGGCAGGTCCCGGCGGTACATCGCCGCCACTACCGTCTCGTTCGTTGGCATCCGGACCGTCTCGGCTGCTCCACTGGATATCGACGCTGTTCGCCAGCACCTGGTCGGCCTGCACCTCGTCGAGCACGAGGACATCGTAGATCACGGTGACAGCGTTAGCGGCGCCTTCGGGGACATCGATATCGGCGTTACCGAGGACCTCGCT
>ENA-OVUE01000023-OVUE01000023.1-sediment-metagenome-genome-assembly--contig:-NODE-23-length-11919-cov-2.398244_pt1 | contig 11919 bp, 12 predicted proteins | sample MGYA00250100_ERZ650196 | MGnify/ENA primary metagenome ERZ650196 (study PRJEB26732, sample SAMN07258975) | sediment metagenome | biome: subtidal zone; feature: saltmarsh; material: sediment | place: USA... | reverse complement strand
CATGGTCAGCAGGTGAGCGGCCCTGCGCCTTGCATTGCAGAACTCGCCGGAGGCGAGGACGTCATGGGCCAGGGTTTTTGCGGCGACAGAGGTCTTTTCGGCGACGTTTACGTCGCGGCTCCGCGCCTCTCTGGACTTCCTGGCCGCGGCGAAGAAGTAGCGCGCGCTTTTCTTGTGGATGATGTCGATCAGCGTGCCCCCCACCACAAGCAACAGCATGAGCAGCACATAGCCCTGCATAGCGGTGGCGGGAATGAGCGTGGAGAGCTCCGAGAAGGGGTTGCTAGTCAGCATATCGAATACTCACTCCGTTTTCCGTTGGTCCGAACGCGGGCGAGGTGGCGTGCACTCCTTCGCCCTTCACTGTGCGATATGACCGCGTGGAAAAATGAAGGTTCTGATCCGGTATTACGCTCATGGTTAATGTCTGACGCGGTCCCGCTCACGCCGCAGCATCAGGCGGCAGCGCGGGCGCCGCAGGCACGGTTGGCGGGCACGGCGATGTCCATCAGCTTCGGGTTATCGAGCTCGAGTCCGTTCATGAGCTCGATATAGGCCTGTCTGTCAGCGACCTGCAGTCGCGGGTTATGCCGTTTCTCCTCAGCGATGGTACTCACGGTCATGCCGTTATAGTCATGTGCCGGGTACACCAGGGTATCCTCGGGCAGCACCAGCAGTTTGCCGAACAGGCTGTCGTACTGCGCACCAGGATCCCCGTTCTGGAAATCCGTGCGTCCCGTCCCGCGTATCAGCAGCGTGTCACCGGTGAACACCCGGTCGGGCAGGACGAAGCTGTAGGAGTCATCCGTATGACCCGGGGTATAGAGGACGTCCAGGTGAAGGTTGTCCACGCAGAGTTTGTCACCTTCGTGGAAATGCACCGAGACACACTCGGCGCGTGTCATCTTGCCCATGGCGCTGGCGCAACCGGTTTCATTGCGCAGCGCACCCAATGCGGTGACATGGTCGGCGTGAATGTGCGTGTCCACCGCCATGACCAGTTTTGCGTCCAGTTCTTCGAGCAGGCGCACGTACTGCGCCGTGTTTTCCAGTACCGGATCGATGATCAGGGCTTCGCCGCCGCGCCGCGCGGCGAGCAGGTAGGTATAGGTGTGGGAAGTATGATCGAATAGCTGGCGGAATAGCATGATGTCGTCTCCTTGCTGTGTAAGACTGATTCAGCTGCCTGCGGTTTGCGTGCAGCGGGTGTTGCGGTTCCAGGGCAGGCGCGCGATCAGCCTGGCCATACCGCACCAGCGGGTGGTGCCCGCGACGATCAAACCGATGCCGAGCATCGCGGTCAGCGCGAAAAACAGTTCGTGTACGCTGAATCCCAGCAACACCTTCAGCACCAGCAGACTGCCCACAGCGATCTGAACCTGGCGTTCCAGGCTCAACGCCGTGCCGCAGCGCTGCAGCGGCAGACCGAGCTGTCTCCAGCGTCGGGTTCCGCCGTCCACGAGGGTCACGTTGGTATAGCCGGCCTGCTGCAGCCGTTCGGCCGCCTGCAGTGCACGCGGACCGGCATGACAGGTGACGTAGAGCGTTTCTTCGCGACCCGGTGTCGGACGCCCGAACGCGCCTGCGAGCGCCTCGGCTGACAAGGCGTCGAGCGGTATCAGCGCCGCGCCCGGAATGTGGCCTGAGCGGTATTCAGCGGCGCTGCGTACATCCAGCACCGCGGTGTAGCGCCTCTGTTGCCTTATCTCGTGCAGCTGTTGCGGGCTTACAGTCGAAAATTGAGTTGCCACGTCGTGCTCCTGTTGCTGTCGGTGTTCGAGTTCTGACTGACGGGCATTGTAGGAATATCCGAAGGCGTATAAAATACGAATCGATATGCGCAAACAATCGAAAAATACGATGTTTAAATGACGTGTTCGGCGTGCGGCAAACGGTGGTTTGCGAGGCGTCGTTCCAACTTCGAAAATATCGAGCAATAGGACAGAGATACCCGAGTATTAGCGGGCCAACAGCGGGTCTATTGCTCGTCCAATTGCGTTACCATGGTCCGCATTCAGTCACTACGAACTTGCAACGCCGCATGACACAGACACTCAATCGAGAATCAGAACATAAAACCGGCCACAAACCCCGCCCGGTGCTCGACCTGCTGGTCAGCATTGTCATTCCATCTGTCGTGCTGATGAAGCTCAGTGGGGATGAATACCTTGGCGCCACCAGTGCGCTGATCGTGGCCCTGGCGTTCCCGCTATGCTGGGGCTCATACGAGCTGTTGAAATATAACAAATTCAATTTCTTCGCCCTGCTCGGACTGGTCAGTGTGGGTATCACCGGGGGTATCGGTCTGCTGCAACTCGATCAGCAATGGATCGCTGTGAAAGAGGCGGCCATACCCGGGTTGATCGGGCTTGCCGTGCTGGGTTCAACCTGGACCCGATACCCGTTGATCAAAACGCTGTTGTACAACCCCAACACCCTCGACGTCGGCAGGATTCAGCGCAAGCTTGACGAAACGAACAACAGTGCGCTGTTCGACGCGCGTCTTTTGAACGCGACATACATGTTGAGTGGGGCGTTTTTCTTCTCGGCGCTGATGAACTACATCCTTGCCGTATGGATCGTAACCAGCCCGACCGGCAGCGCCGCCTTCAACGAGGAGCTGGGGCGCCTGACGCTGCTCAGCTACCCGGTCATCGCGATACCCTCAACCCTGATGATGATGGCTATCCTGTACTATATCTGGCGCACCATTCACGGTATGACCGGGCTGTCGCTGGAAGAGATATTTGCATCGGCAACTGCGAAGGGGCCGGGGAATTAATCCTGCTGACCGATAACGGCGCAGGCGCGGCGGCAGATTGAGTCGTTCGCGGTTGTCTTCCGACGTCAGGCTGCGGTCGACAGGTTCAGCCGGCCGTCCAGCTCCCGGGCGTGACGCTCCTCGTCGAAGCGGCGCCCCAGGTGGCTCACCAGGGCCTGTGCGTTCTCGCGGGCGTTGCCGAGGCAGGTCGTGGCGCCTGGCGACGGCGTGATGCTGAACAGGATGCCGTTGCCCGGGTTGATCACCGCTTCGCCCAGCAACAGTTTTCTCTGCCTGCGATCGATGATCTGCGGGCGTATCCCGCCGATGCCGTGCGCGTACTGCAGCTCCGGTTCGCGCAGCGAGGGAATGATCTTGCGGGCGTCCCTGGCAAACAGGTGGCGTCGGAGCCCGGGCACTTCGAACATCAGATTACGCACAATGTAGCGGCGGATGTCCGGATCCCGTACCAGCTCCCAAAGCGCGGCGGCGACGGCCCGGTCCGGCTTCAGAACCCGCAGGAAATCCAGATACGTGCCGCTGCGGTATCGCTCCAGCTTGGGCAGCAGCAGTGCGGTCGGACCGAGGCGTGTTTTGCCTGGAACCGCCACGTCGGGGTCTGCATGCAGGGCGGCGAAGGGCAGTTTGGGATTCTGCAGCGTATACACCTTACCGCGCATCTGGCGCGGAATGTAGTAGAAGCTCCCCGCTACGGGCAGCAGTGCGTACTCCAGGCCGAAGCCCATTTCATGCCCCAGCAACAGGCTGTGTGCCCCGGCACAGACCGCTACACTGCGCCCGCGCAACCGGCCGCGGTCGGTGCGAACGGCGTAACCATCGCCCTCGGGGGTGATCCGGGTTACCCGCTGCCTCAGCAACAGCTCGATGCGCGAACCCATCGTGGCGCTGGCCTGCTCGACGAAGGAGCGGGACAGGCCACCGTAGTCGATGGCACACACCTGGTCCAGTGTTCCGCTGGCCAGTATCGGCTCGCGCCGCGGGCGTCCGTCGACCAGTGCCACGTCCGGTTCTACCTGCGCGATGCGCCGACGGTCCCAGAGCTGCATATACGGAAACAGGTCCGAGAACGCCGCGTGGCGGCGGGCGATCTCCTCAACCTCCGGTTCGCCGACGCCGAGCACCATCTTGGGGTGAACAAACATATGGCGGCGTGCCTCCGGCACCAGGTCGCCGTAGCGCAGGATCATGTTTGCGATCTGCTTGACGTTGGCCGCCTTTCCCAGCGTGTAGTTGGTCTCGATGTCGCCGCAATGCAGTGTCTGACTGTTGGCGCGCGCACTGGAGTTGAGGGCTGCCAGCTCACCGTATTTCTCGATCAGCGCAACGGACCGCACGTCCGTGTAGCGTGCCAGTGTGTAGAGCAGTGAGGTGCCGGAGACTCCGCCTCCAACGATGATGACGTCATGAATTTGCGATTTCATAGCGACCTCCACGGTGGACATCCGGGCACATTTCGCACGGAAGTCGGCGCGTGGCCCGTCGTATTCCTTTGACCCGCAGGATTGAGCAGGATTCCATCGCAAAGATAAGATATTGATTCGAAAATAACGAAAGGTACACCCGGGGCAAGCGGCGTCGGGCCCGAGGTTGCTACCCGCTGCGGGCTTTACCCGTGGCAGCCCGGAGTCATCGAGGGTCCAGAGTTGCCGCTGCCCGACACGGTCATCGCGATTGTTCGTCGCGGCGCTGAGTTCGGGGACTCAGATCAGATCCACGTCGGCAATGACCTCGATCAGCGCCGGGCCTTCGCAGGCCAGGGCGCGCTGCATCGCCTCCACGAAACCGGCCTCGCTCTCGACACGGATGCCGAGACCTCCGCAGTCCGCGGCATAAGCGGCGAAGTTCGGATTGCTCAGTGCCGTCTGCCAGACCGGCCAGTGACCGGCGCGCTGCTCCTTGCTGATCTTGCCGAGCTCGTTGTTGTTCAGCAGCACATGGATCAGGTTCATGCCGTAGCGCACGGCTGTGGTGAACTCGGCCATGTACTGGCCGAAGCCGCCGTCGCCGCTGATGGAGATGACCCGGCGGCCGCGGTACTCGGCCTGCACCCGGGTCGCGGCCCAGGCCCCCATGGCGGCCGGAAATCCGAAGCCGATGGAACCGAGATAACCGGACATCAGCACCCGCTGTCCGCGGCATTCGAAGTAGCGGCCGAAAGAATAGGTGTTGTTGCCGACGTCGACCGCGATCACCGCGTCGGCGGGGACCAGCTCGGACAGGGCGTGGAACAGCACGGCAGAGTTCATGCCCCGGCCGCGTTCGCGGGCGCGCCGCCGGCTTTTTTCCTCGCGCCAGATCTGCCAGCGCTCGGCCAGTTCCGCCCGCTGGTCGGTCGAGCCGGTTGCATCGGGCAGCGTCTGCCACAGCCATTCGGCGGTCAGGCCGATTTCACCGAGCACCGGCAGGGCGACCGGGTGGAATTTGCCGAGCGTCATGGGATCGAAATCGACCTGGATGATCGGTTTCTTCGCGCTGATGCCGGTATGGTTGGAGAAACTGGCGCCGAACACCAGCAGCAGGTCGCTCTCGTTCATGCACCAGCTGGCCACCGGCGTGCCGCTGCGGCCGAGCACGCCGGCGGCGAGCGGGTGGTCATCGGCGATCTGACCCTTGGCCTTGAAGGTCGTCAGCACCGGCGCCTTGAGCTTTTCGGCCAGTCTGATGACGGACTCCATGCGACCGACAGCCCCGTAGCCGACGATGATCACCGGCCGCTGCGCCTGCTTCAGCCTGTCCAGTGCGGCTGCCAGGCTGTCGGCCGAGGGCAGCATGCGGCGGTCACCGAGGCGCCCGTCCGGCCCGCCGGCCTCGGCCCCCTCGGCGGCCGGCAGCGTCTGCACCTCGTCGGGAAAGATCAGGTGGGCGACATCGCGTTCGACGATGGCATTCTTGCAGGCGAGGTTCATCAGTTCGACCGGCCGTGAGTCGCGCAGCACGGTCTGGCTGAAGCGCGCGACCGGCGCGAACGCGCTGGCCAGGTCGATCTCCTGGAACGCACCCGGACCGAGCACCTGGGTGTTGACCTGGCCGGTCAGGGCCAGCACCGGTGCGCGATCGACCCTGGCATCCCACAGGCCGGTGAGCAGGTTGGTCGCGCCCGGCCCGGCGATGCTGAGGCAGGCCGCCGGCGTGCCGGTCAGTTTGGCGTAGCCCGATGCGGCGAACGCGGCCGCACCCTCGTGGCGAATGCCGACGTAGCTCAGGCGGCCCGCTTCTTCCTGCAGGCGCAGCGCATCGGCGAGGCCGAGGTTGGAATGACCGACCATGCCGAACACATGCGTCACGCCCCAGTTGACCATGGTCTGCACCATGAGATCGCTGACCGTCGGCGTGTGCGCGGTCGACTCCTGCACCGCGACATAGATGCCGTCGTCGCGCTCCTCGACCTGGTGCGGGTAGTAGAACTTGCCGCGCATCTCGGGGTCGTTGTTGTACGCGAGTGCGTGGATCATGCCCTGGTGGAACTGGACGGCGGCGACAACAATGGACTCCTGTGCTCCCACGCGGTGCTGGCGGTGTCGCTGGCCGCGGCGCAGGCCGAGGCACGCTCGAACGATCTGCCGTTGTATCGGCATCTGCGCGCCGATGGACCCTACCAGCTGCCGGTTCCCATGATGAACATCATCAATGGCGGTGCGCACGCCAACAACAGTGTTGATCTGCAGGAGTTCATGATTCTGCCGGTCGGTGCGCCGAGTCTGCGCGAAGCGGTGCGTTACGGTGCCGAGGTGTTCCACGCGCTCAAGTCGGTGCTCAATGGGCGCGGGCTCAACACCGCGGTCGGTGACGAGGGCGGATTCGCGCCCGACCTGTCGTCCAACGAGGCGGCCATCGAGGTGATCCTGGAGGCCATCGACAAGGCGGGATTCAAGGCCGGTACGGATATCTTCCTGGGGCTCGATGTCGCCAGTTCCGAGTTCTATCAGGACGGCAAGTACCGCCTCGATTCAGAAGGCCGCGAGTTCGACGCCGCCGGCTTCGCTGACTTTATGGCCGCCTGGGTCGACCAGTACCCGATCATCTCCGTCGAGGACGGCATGGATGAAAGCGACTGGGAGGGCTGGAAGCTGCTGACCGAAAAAATCGGCCGCCGGGTGCAGCTGGTCGGCGATGATCTGTTTGTGACCAATACCCGTATCCTGCAGCGCGGCATTGACGAGAACGTCGCCAACTCCATCCTCATCAAACCCAACCAGATCGGCACCCTGACCGAAACCCTGGCGGCCATCGAAATGGCGACCGCGGCCGGCTATACGGCGGTGGTGTCGCACCGATCCGGTGAGACCGAGGACGTGGTTATCGCCGATATCGTGGTGGGCAGCGATGCCACCCAGATCAAGACCGGCTCGCTGTCGCGCTCCGACCGCGTCGCCAAGTACAACCGTCTGATGCGCATCGAAGAGCAACTCGGCGATCAGGCGCGCTACCCGGGTCTGGCGGCCTTCCACCAGCGCGGCTAGGATCAGCGCGCCCGTTACCCGGTTGAAGTGAAGCGCTGATGCGATGGCTGGTCTGGTTCCTGGCAGGGTTGCTGGTGCTGTTGCAGTACAAGTTGTGGGTCGGTGACGGCAGCCTGGCGGAGGTCTGGAACCTGTACCAGCAGGTGGACGCACAACAGGAAGAGAACCGCCAGTTGCGCGAGCGCAACCAGGCGCTGGAAGCGGAGGTTAAGGATCTGAAACAGGGTCTGGAAGCCATCGAGGAGCGCGCCCGCGAGGAACTGGGCATGGTCCGGGACGATGAAATCTTCTACCAGATAATTGAGGACGCTCCCGGCCAGGACGGGGCACGGCAATGAACTCCGCGCAGGCTTACTGGGCAATTATCCCTGCCGCCGGTCTCGGTCGGCGCATGGGCTCGTCGGTGCCCAAGCAGTTTCTGGCGATCGGCAACAAGACAGTGCTGGAGCATTGCCTGGAATCGCTGTGGAAGCTGCCGGAACTGTCCGGCATGGTGCTGGTCAGCCATGGCCACCCGGCGCTGGCGTGTATCCAGGAGCGCTTCCGCAACCAGCGCCTGCTGCGCGCCGACGGGGGGGAAAAGCGCTGCCATTCGGTACTGAACGGCCTGCACGCCCTGGCCGGCCAGGCGCATGCCGATGACTGGGTGCTGGTTCACGACGCCGCGCGACCCTGCGTGCGTCAGCACGACCTGCGGGTGCTGATCAACGCGCTCGCCAGCCACGAAGTGGGCGGACTGCTGGGTACCCGGGTGCACGACACCATGAAGCGCATCGATGCCCAGCGCCTGGTGCAGGAAACCGTCGAGCGGCGCGGTTTGTGGCACGCCCACACACCGCAGATGTTCCGCTACGGGCTGCTCAGGCAATGCCTGGAGCAGGCGCTCAAGGAAGGTTATGAGGTCACCGATGAGGCCTCGGCACTGGAGCACGCCGGCTATCACCCGCTGATGGTGGAATGCCACCCGGACAACATCAAAATCACCCGTCCCGAGGATCTGGAACTGGCCGAATTCTACCTGCAGCAGCAGGGGCGCCTGTGAGAATCGGACAGGGTTTCGACGTGCACGCGCTGCGGGAAGGTGGCCGATTGATACTGGGCGGTGTCGAGATCGCGCATTCTCACGGCCTGGTCGCCCACTCTGACGGCGACGTGCTGCTGCACGCCCTGTGCGATGCCCTGCTGGGCGCCGCGGGTCTGGGCGATATCGGCCAGCACTTTCCCGACAGCGATGCCGCCTACCAGGGTATCGACAGCCGCAAGCTGCTGCGTGCGGTGATGGACAAGATCGGGCAACGGGGCCTGGCGGTCGGCAATGCCGATCTCACCATCGTCGCCCAGGCGCCTAAGCTGGCGCCGCACGTCGAGCGCATGTGCGGCAACATTGCGGCGGATCTCGGTGTCGAACGCGGCCGGGTCAACGTCAAGGCGACCACCACCGAGCAGCTCGGCTTTATCGGGCGCCGGGAAGGCATCGCCGCGTTTGCCGTGGTGGTGCTGGAGGAGCGCTGAGCGCTGTGTCCTGCCCGGTGGCCGATGGATTCGCCAAGCGTGCTGCGCCGCTGACCGGGGACGATCCGCTGCTGCAATACAAGGCGCTGTGGGATGACCTGCCCTGCGCCTGGGGCGGTGCGGTCGGCAGCGGGCGGATCCGCACTGCACCCGAAGACTTCCGGGTGGTGGAAGTGGCTTCCGTCGTGCCGGCGGGGGAGGGCGAGCACAGCTGGCTGTATGTGCGCAAGCGCGACAGCAATACCCAATGGGTAGCGCGCGAGCTGGCGCGCCACGCGCAGGTGCCGTTGTCGGCAGTCAGCTACGCCGGTCTCAAGGACCGCGATGCGGTCACCGAGCAGTGGTTTTCGGTGCACCTGCCGGGGCGGCCCGATCCCGACTGGCAGGCGCTGGAGGGGCACGCCTTCCAGGTACTGCGCGCGGTGCGCCACAGCCGCAAGCTCAAGACCGGTACTCTGCGTGGCAACCGCTTTGCGGTGCGGATATGCGGGCTCGACGCCGATCCCGAAGCGTTCGAACAGCGCCTGCAGCAGCTCGCCGGCGGCGGTTTTCCCAACTACTTCGGTAACCAGCGTTTCGGTCGCGACGGCGGCAATCTGGCTGCCGCCGCCCAACTGCTGTTCGCTCGCCGGGGGCGCGTGTCGCGCCACCAGCGCGGCATCTATCTGTCGGCGGTGCGGGCGGCGCTGTTCAACCGGGTGCTGGCTGCGCGGGTGGCGGACGGCAGCTGGAACACCGCGCTGCCGGGCGAGGCGCTGCAGCTGGACGGAAAGTCGGCCTGTTTCGTGACCGACGAAGTTGATACCGCGCTGCTGGAACGCCTGCAGGCGCTGGAGGTGCACCCCACCGGTCCGCTGTGCGGGCAGGGCGATGCCCTGGCGCGCGGCCTGGCCGAGCAACACGAGCAGGATGTGTTGCGCTCCTGCGAGCACTGGATCGCGGCCTTGCAGCGCCTGCGGGTGAGCGCGGCGCGGCGCGCCCTGCGGGTGGTGCCGCGCGATCTCCGTTGTGCGTTCGATGCCCAGGGTATTCCGGTACTGGAGTTCTTTCTGCCCGCGGGCGCCTACGCGACCAGCCTGCTGCGCGAAATCCTGCGACCGGATCCGCACGGGTGAGCAGTCGGGCGGAGAAACTGGCCGAGGTGCGCGAACGCATCGCCGTGGCGGCGCGCAGGTCGGGTCGAGCGCCCCACGCGGTACGGTTGATCGCGGTGTCCAAGACCAAGCCGCTCGAGGATATTGCGGCACTTGCGGATCTGGGCCAGCGCGATTTCGCTGAGAACCAGATGCAGGAGGCGCTGGAGAAAATCGAACGCCTGCGGGAGCGTGCCCTGGAGTGGCATTTCATCGGCCATCTGCAGTCCAACAAGACCCGTTTCGTCGGCGGGCATTTCAGCTGGGTGCATTCGCTGGACAGCGAACGTCTGGCGGGGAGAATCGCCGCCAGCGTGCGCGACGGCGACCCCGCGGTCAGACTGCTGGTACAGGTAAACGTATTCCGCGATCCGGCCAAACACGGGGTCGCGAGCGAGGACCTGTTTGCGCTGCTGGACGCCGTTCTGGCCCGCGACCTGCCGGGTATCCGTCTGTGCGGCCTGATGACCATCGCTCGCCTGGGCGCAAGTGCAGCCGACACCCGGCGCGGTTTTGCCCGCGCGCGCGCCTTGCTGGAACAGTGCCGGGCGCGCTTCGGGGAGGATTTCAGCGAGCTTTCCATGGGCATGAGCAGCGACTACGAGCTGGCCATCGAGGAAGGTGCAACGATGGTGCGCGTGGGCAGCGCCCTGTTCGGCAGTCGCGAGTCTCGCAGTAGTTAACCGCGAAGGACGCTAAGGACGCGAAGGAACTCACCTCAACGGGGTTTCCGGCAATCCCGGCGATGGCGTGCAAATATAAAGAGGATGTGCCGAATCACGCGTTGAAAAGAAGAGATGAATAGACGCTTTTCCTTAGCGTCCTTAGCGTCCTTAGCGTCCTTCGCGGTTAAAATGCTGAAAAATGGGCATCAGCTGCGTTTGAGCAGCACGTAGATGGCGCCGGTGCCGCCGTCGTAGTTGCGTGCCGAGCAGTAGGCCAGCACTTCATCGCGCTGCCGCAGCCAGCCACCGACCTTTTGTTTGAGCACCGGACCGCGGTGCCGGGATCCGCGCCCCTTACCGTGGATAATGCGCGCACACTGAATACGGCGGCGCTGGCATTCGCCCAGAAAGCCGGCGATGGCATTACGCGCCACCGGCACTGTCATGCCGTGCAGGTCCAGTTCGGCGTCCACTACGATCTGGCCCCGGCGCAGTTTCCTCAGGGTGCGCAGCTGCAGTCCCGGACGCATGAAAATGAGCTCCTCGCCGGTTTCCAGGTCGGCGGCGTCGAAATGCTCCGAGAGCAGCTCACGCAGCACTGCGGCTTCGTCCCGTTCGCGGAATACCGGCCGTGTGCTGACCGTGCGGCGGTGCGGCGCGATCCGGTCGTCGTGCACCGGCCTGACGTCACCGACGCTGGCGCGGAACAGCTCGATATCCTCGGGGTCGGGTGTCTTCATGGTTCCATTGTAACCGCTTAGCCCCACAGGGTAATGGGCGCGGCGCGCCGAGTCCGGTATTATTGGCGCCGCATGCACATCCTGATCAGTAACGACGATGGTTATCGCTCCCCCGGCATTCGCTGCCTGGCCGAAGCCCTGCAAACCGTAGCCCAGGTGACCGTGGTAGCCCCGGACCGCGATCGCAGCGGTGCCAGCAATTCGCTCACCCTGGACAATCCGTTGCGGGCGCGCCGGGCCGACAACGGCTATACCTACGTGGAAGGCACGCCTACCGACTGTGTGCACCTGGCGGTCACCGGCCTGCTGGAGCAGGAGCCGGACATGGTGGTATCGGGTATCAATGCCGGCGCCAACCTGGGCGACGACGTGATTTACTCGGGTACCGTGGCGGCGGCGATGGAGGGGCGTTTCCTCGGTTTCCCGGCGGTAGCGGTATCGCTGGTGACAGCGCAGCAGCCGGCCCACTTCGAAACCGCGGCCAAGGTCACGCTGGCGCTGCTGGAGCGGCTGAAAGCAGTGTCGCTCGCTGCGGAAACGATACTGAATGTCAATCTGCCGGACCTCCGGTTCGTCGAACTGCAGGGCTTGCAGTTGACCCCGCCCGGCCACCGGCCCAAGCCCGAG